>Ga0302349_1001692_pt1 | contig 15917 bp, 12 predicted proteins | sample PhyAR1_FD_202176 | JGI IMG/M metagenome (GOLD analysis project Ga0302349, IMG submission 202176) | Leaf surface microbial communities from alfalfa plants in UC Gill Tract Community Farm, Albany, California, United States - DLSL A.R1... | ecosystem: Host-associated > Plants > Phyllosphere >...
CTGGCGGCTGTAGCGCGGTGGTCCCACCTGACCCCATGCCGAACTCAGAAGTGAAACGCCGTAGCGCCGATGGTAGTGTGGGGTCTCCCCATGCGAGAGTAGGGAACTGCCAGGCATCAAATTAAGACCAGCACGCTGGTCGTGACCACTCCGGTGACGCGGAGCGGGCGAAACACCTGAGGTCAGCGAAAGCGGGCCGCAGTACAGAATCGGTGGAGCGGTAGTTCAGTTGGTTAGAATACCTGCCTGTCACGCAGGGGGTCGCGGGTTCGAGCCCCGTCCGTTCCGCCACCCTATTTAGGGGCGTAGTTCAATTGGTAGAGCACCGGTCTCCAAAACCGGGTGTTGGGGGTTCGAGTCCCTCCGCCCCTGCCAGAAAACGATCCTTTGCTTCGGCAAAGGATTTTTTTTGCCTGTAGCCCAATGCTGAACAAAAAACCAGCTAATATCTGCTGGCTCTTCATCCTTTTCCTCGTCTTTCTCCCACTTTTCGCGTTCGAAAATCAGCTGTTTTGCCTGACCAGAACCGGAAACTTCAGTAACTGACGTATATGCGCTTGCTGATCGCTGTTCTGTAACCAGACCGCATAAAGCGGGCGCACCGCAACCGGCGTATCCGGAATCACCATCAGTTCACTGTAGAGGCTATGCCAGAAGTCAGGCAGAAAGGCGCAGGCACCTGTTGTATGTAACAGCTCACGCGTGACATGAGCCGATGTTGTCGTCAGAACCGGCACATCATCACCGCCGGAGAGATAGCTCTCATGCTGGTGAAAATCTGCACCCCATTCGAGCTTAATATAATCATACTTCTCGCGCTTCTCACTCTGCCGTGCACAAAATAATGCCAGTGAGATATGACCAATCTGCTGGCTGGTCAGCTCATCCATTTTCGGTGCTTCAGTGGTGATCAGCAGATCCAGCTGCCGCTCATGCAACTGCTTAACCAGCAGATGACGCTGTGCCACCCGCGCTTCTAAATGCAGGCTCTCCCGGTTCTCATAGAGCGTCTGCAGCCACGGCGTGAGATAGGCTTCCCAGAGCGAGGCGCTGGCCCCGATAGAGAGCTCATGATGTTGCTGAGTATGGGAGACCTCCTTCTTAGCCATCAGCCAGGTGCTCATCAGACTTTCAGCGTAGGGTAATAGCCGTTCGCCCGCGGCCGTCAGCCGTATGTTGTTGCGATGTCGGGTAAAAAGATTGACACCAAGCTGATTTTCCAGCTGACGGATGCGAAAACTGACAGCAGATTGCGTGAGGTAAAGTGCTTCCGCAGCACGCCCGAAATGGCGCGTTCGACTCACTTCCAGGAAAGTCTTCAGTAATTCCGTATCCACAGCGTTCTCCCAAAATTTATTTGTCGTATAGATTTAAATGTTTTGTTTTACACTCTGTCAAGCCTATCTAATACTCCGCGCCATAAATAGTAAGGCATAAGAGAATCAGGAGCGTGTAACATGGCGGAAAGCTTCTTAACCGAAAATCGTTTCTTTGATAACAAACATTACCCGCGTGGTTTCTCACGCCACGGTGATTTTACGATTAAAGAAGCCCAGCTTCTTGAACGCCACGGTTTCGCCTTTAATGAGCTTGATTTATCAAAGCGTGAACCTGCAACAGAAGAAGAACGGTTATTCATAGAAGTGTGTCGTGGTCAGCGTGAGCCGCAAACAGAAGCTGAGCGTGTATGGACCAAATACATCACACGCATTAAGCGTCCGAAGCGTTTTCACACCCTGTCTGGCGGGAAGCCGCAGATGGACACCGTTGAAGACTTCAGCGACAGCGACGACTAATAAGAAGGGGCTTACGCCCCTTCTTTTATTGCAGGCTGTTATGCAGGTGGATCATTAAGCGGTCAATACAGCGATAGCTCACCGCCTCCTGCAAATGCGCCCGGTTTATCTTCTCATCCCCCGCCAGATCGGCCAGCGTGCGAGACACTTTTAAAATTCTCTGCCAGGCCCGTACCGACAAACCCAGCTTTTCCAGCACCGACTCCAGCCATTCAGCATCTTCTTTGCCAATCTGACACCAGCGCAGAATTTCTGCATTGTTCATATGCGCGTTAATTTTGCCTGACCGCGCCAGCTGAATAGCGCGTGCAGCGACGACCCGCTGACGTACCGTCACTGAACTCTCCGCCGTGTGGCGTTGCCTGCCCAGCATCCCGCCCGGCAGCAGCGGAACTTCAAGCGACAGATCAAAGCGATCGAGAAAAGGACCGGATAATTTGCTGAGATAACGCAGCACCTGCTGTGGCGAGCAGCGATTATGCTGACCCTGATAATGTCCGGTAGGGCTGGGGTTCATCGCGGCGATGAGCTGAAACCGTGCAGGATAGGTCACTTTTGCTCTGGCGCGGGAAATAGCAATCAGTCCCGATTCTATCGGTTCACGCAGAGAGTCGAGCACTTTGCGATCAAATTCTGGCAACTCATCTAAAAACAGTACGCCATTATGTGCCAACGAGATCTCGCCGGGCCGAGGCAGTGAGCCGCCTCCGATCAGGGCATACAGAGAGGCGCTGTGATGAGGGGACCTGAATGGCCTTGTGCGCCACTGCCGGTGTGACGGGTTGCCATTGACCAGGCTGGCAATAGCTGCGCACTCCAGCGCTTCCTGATCGCTCAGGGGCGGCATGATGCCCGGTAGTCGGGTCGCCAGCATGGTTTTGCCCGTGCCGGGCGGCCCGATCAGCAACAGGTTATGTCCACCCGCTGCGGTAACTTCTAATGCTCTGCGTCCCTGCTGCTGGCCAATAATATCGGCGAGATCGTCGCCCGACGATTCACACTGATCGTCAGGATAGCTGGCAATCGGTAAAGTGAGCTGATTATGCAAAAAAGCACAGACCTCACTGAGGTGTGAAGCAATCAGCGATGAACCCTGACGAATTAATCCGACATCCGTCTGGTTTTCGCGAGAGAGCACCAGCTGCCGCCCGGCCTGGATAGCCACCATGGCCGCGGGAATCGCGCCCTGTACACCGCAGAGCGCGCCGTCAAGGGCGAGCTCGCCCAGAAACTCATAGTGAGTCAGCTTATCCGCAGGCAGCTGCTCAGAGGCCACCAGAATGGCGATCGCCATCGGCAAATCATAACGCCCGCCCTCCTTGGGGAGATCCGCCGGTGCCAGGTTAATGGTGACCCGTTTGGCCGGAAACACAAACCCGCTATTGATAATGGCGCTGCGTACCCGTTCTCGCGCCTCTTTTACCGTGGTCTCTGGCAGGCCGACCAGCGTCAGCGCGGGCAGACCGTTGCTGATATGCGCCTCGATAGTGACCAGTGGCGCCTCTACCCCCAACGCAGCCCGGGTCAGGACTTTTGATAATGACATAATCGCTCCTTAATGCTGCTAGTCTGAGGTCAGCAAAAGAGAAAAGCGAAGAGAGTGTCACCGGTATGCGAGGCGGAACACAGCGGATCGATAGTCGTTACAGGGCGGGACAAAAGCGAGCGAGGCTGTACGCAAATTCAGCAAAATATTATTACGTCACGAAAGTGATGAATATTTATCATCCGGAATTTATTCTTTTTATTACAAATTGATAGGCCAATACTTAATGCCGGACGTGGAAAAAAACAGACGAAAAATGTTGTGCTATCCCCCCTGACTATGTTAACTCTGTAGGCATTACTTCGAACACGTAAAAGAATTGAACAACACATGAAAGCCCTTCTACAAGTGATTAGCCTAGTTTTGATTAGCGTGGTGGTGATTATCAACCTACCGTGCGGGGCTACGCTTGGAGAAAGAAAGGCTTAAAAATCAAGCCTCGAATCCGAAAAAACCCCCGCACCGAAAGGTCCGGGGGTTTTTTTTCGACCAGGCGAAATATCAGTAAATCTACAAGGAACAAACAATGAACAGTAGCATAAAATTCTGTTGTTCCGGTCAGGACACAGGAGAATAGCGATGACAGGTGCACAGTGGGTAGTTCAGGCTTTACGCGCGCAGGGTGTGGATACCGTATTCGGTTACCCGGGCGGCGCCATCATGCCGGTATACGACGCGCTCTATGATGGCGGCGTGGAACACCTACTGTGTCGTCATGAGCAAGGCGCGGTAATGGCTGCGATTGGTTATGCACGCTCAACCGGCAAAACCGGCGTCTGCATTGCTACCTCGGGACCGGGTGCCACGAACCTGATCACCGGACTGGCCGATGCGATGATGGATTCGGTACCGGTGGTGGCGGTAACCGGCCAGGTTTCTTCCGCGTTTATTGGTACCGATGCCTTTCAGGAAATCGACGTACTGGGCTTATCCCTGGCCTGCACCAAACACAGTTTCCTGGTCGAGTCGTTAGACGAGTTGCCTGCCATCATGGCTGAAGCATTCGCTCTGGCGCAATCGGGCCGCCCGGGCCCGGTGCTGGTTGATATTCCTAAAGATATCCAGATTGCGCAGGGCGAACCCACGCCGCATCTGGTGCCGGTAGAAGAGGGGATGGATCTGCCGCATCAGGCGATTATCGACGCCCGCGCGCTGCTGGCGCAGGCAAAGAAACCGATGCTCTATGTCGGTGGTGGCGTAGGTATGGCGCAGGCCGTTCCCGCACTGCGTGCGCTGGCTGAAGAGACGGGCATCCCTGCGGTAGCCACGCTGAAAGGTCTGGGCAGCGTGGATGCAGACAGCGAACTCTATCTCGGCATGCTGGGGATGCACGGCACCAAAGCGGCCAACCTGGCGGTTCAGCGTTGTGACTTACTGATTGCGGTTGGCGCGCGCTTTGACGATCGGGTGACCGGCAAGCTGGATACCTTTGCCCCGCACGCCAGCGTTATTCATCTCGATATCGATCCGGCGGAACTGAACAAATTACGCCGCGCCCATGTTTCATTGCAGGGCGATCTTAACCATCTGCTGCCCGCGCTGAGTCAGCCCCTGAATATCGATGCCTGGCGTGATGAGGTGAAAGCGCTTAAAGCCAGTCACAGCTGGCGCTATGACCATCCGGGTGACGCCATTTATGCGCCGCTGTTGCTGAAGCAACTGTCCGATCGCAAACCCGTCAATGCGGTAGTGACCACCGATGTGGGTCAGCATCAGATGTGGGCAGCGCAGCATATGGCGTTTAGCGCGCCAGAGAATTTCATCACCTCCAGCGGCTTAGGCACCATGGGTTTTGGCTTACCGGCCGCGATTGGAGCGCAGGTCGCCCGCCCGCAGGACACCGTCATCTGTGTCTCTGGCGACGGCTCAATCATGATGAACATTCAGGAGCTGGGCACCATCAAACGCGGCAAGCTGCCGGTTAAAATCGTGCTGCTGGATAACCAGCGTCTCGGTATGGTTCGTCAGTGGCAGCAGCTGTTTTTTGATGGCCGCTACAGCGAAACCAATCTGTCTGACAACCCCGATTTCCTGACGCTGGCCAGCGCCTTTGATATCCCCGGCCAGCGCATTACCCGTAAAGAACAGGTCGACGCCGCACTTGATGCTCTGCTGAACAGCGAAGGTCCTTACTTCCTGCATGTTGCAATTGATGAGCATGAAAACGTCTGGCCACTGGTACCGCCGGGTGCCAGCAATGCACAAATGATGGAGAAAACCGTATGAATCAGCATCAATTGTCTATCGAAGCCCGCTTTCGCCCTGAAATATTGGAGCGCATCTTACGCGTAGTGCGTCACCGCGGCTTTCAGGTTTGCTCAATGAACATGGCCTCCGTGGCCAACGCTGAAAACATTAATATCGAAATGACCGTTGCCAGCCAGCGCTCGGTCGATTTACTGTCTTCGCAGTTAAGCAAACTGATCGATGTCGCCTGCGTTCAGATTCAACAACAGACAACACAACAAATCCGCGCCTAGCCGCGAGAGGGAAGAAAAATGAGCACGAAGAAAGCAGACTTTATTTGGTTCAATGGCGAGATGGTTAAGTGGGAAGAGGCGAAAGTTAGCGTCATGTCCCACGCGTTGCACTACGGTACGTCGGTATTTGAAGGCGTGCGTTGCTACGACTCTCACAAAGGACCGGTTGTGTTCCGCCATCGCGAACACATGCAACGTCTGCACGACTCCGCCAAAATCTACCGTTTCCCGATTAAAAGCAGCGTTGATGAGCTGATGGAAGCGTGCCGCGAAGTCATCCGCGTCAATAAACTGAAAAGTGCCTATATCCGTCCACTGGCGTTTGTCGGTGATGTCGGCCTCGGCGTGAACCCGCCAGACGGTTTCAGCACCGATGTGATCATTGCCGCCTTCCCATGGGGTGCTTACCTCGGTGCCGAAGCGCTGGAAAATGGTATCGATGCCATGGTTTCCTCGTGGAACCGTGTAGCACCGAACACCCTGCCGACAGCGGCCAAAGCCGGCGGCAACTACCTCTCTTCACTGCTGGTGGGTAGCGAAGCTCGTCGTCACGGCTATCAGGAAGGTATCGCGCTGGATACCAACGGCTACATCTCTGAAGGCGCGGGTGAGAACCTGTTTGAAGTCAAAGATGGCATTCTGTTCACACCACCATTCACCTCTTCCGCTCTGCCAGGCATCACTCGCGACGCCATCATCAAACTGGCGATCGATATGGGAATTGAAGTGCGTGAACAAACGCTGTCACGTGAATCACTCTATCTGGCGGATGAGATCTTCATGTCCGGCACCGCAGCGGAAATCACGCCGGTGCGCAGCGTTGATCGTATCCAGGTCGGCGAAGGCAAACGCGGCCCGATTACTGCCCGCATCCAGCAGGCCTTCTTTGGTCTGTTCACTGGCGAAACCGAAGACAAATGGGGCTGGTTAGATCCGGTTAACGCATAAGCAGACACTGCGCGGGCGTTATCTGACGCCCGCGAGACATTATTACTGGAGTAAATAGAGCATGCCTAAGTACCGTTCTGCCACTACCACCCACGGCCGCAACATGGCGGGTGCCCGTGCCTTATGGCGCGCGACAGGAATGACCGACGACGATTTCGGTAAACCGATTATCGCGGTGGTCAACTCATTCACCCAATTTGTCCCTGGCCACGTTCACCTGCGCGATCTGGGTAAACTGGTTGCCGAGCAGATCGAAGCGGCAGGCGGTGTGGCTAAAGAGTTCAACACCATCGCGGTGGATGATGGTATTGCCATGGGTCATGGCGGCATGCTGTATTCACTGCCCTCGCGTGAGCTGATTGCTGATTCCGTCGAGTACATGGTCAATGCGCACTGCGCCGACGCCATGGTCTGCATCTCCAACTGCGACAAAATCACCCCAGGAATGCTGATGGCGTCACTGCGCCTGAATATTCCGGTGATCTTCGTCTCCGGCGGGCCGATGGAAGCGGGTAAAACCAAACTTTCCGATCAGATCATCAAGCTGGACCTGGTTGATGCGATGATTCAGGGGGCTAACCCGAACGTCAGCGATGCCGACAGCGAGCAGATTGAGCGTTCAGCCTGCCCGACCTGCGGCTCCTGCTCCGGCATGTTCACCGCCAACTCGATGAACTGCCTGACCGAAGCGCTTGGCCTGTCGCAGCCCGGCAACGGTTCACTGCTGGCAACCCATGCCGATCGCAAAGAGCTGTTCATCAATGCCGGTAAGCGCATCGTCAGCCTGACCAAACGTTATTACGAGCAGGATGATGTCAACATGCTGCCGCGTAACATCGCCAACAAGGCCGCTTTCGAGAACGCCATGATGCTGGATATCGCCATGGGCGGTTCCACCAATACCGTGCTGCACCTGCTGGCTGCCGCACAGGAAGGCGAGATCGACTTTAATATCTCCGACATCGATCGCCTGTCACGCAAAGTGCCTCAGCTGTGTAAAGTCGCGCCAAGTACGCCGAAATACCACATGGAAGATGTGCATCGCGCCGGTGGCGTCTTCGCCATTCTCGGCGAGCTGGATCGTGCAGGCCTGTTCGACAGCAGCGCGCGTAATATCCTGCAGCAGACGATGCGTGAAACCCTGGATCAGTACGACATCATGCTGACCAAAGATCAGGCCGTAAAAGATATGTTCCGCGCCGGTCCGGCGGGTATTCGTACCACCCAGGCGTTCTCGCAGAACTGCCGCTGGGACACGCTGGATGATGACCGTGCCGAAGGCTGTATCCGCACCCGCGAAAACGCTTATTCGCAGGATGGCGGCCTGGCCGTACTCTACGGCAACATCGCAGAAGATGGCTGTATCGTTAAAACCGCGGGCGTAGATAAAGAGATCCTCACCTTCACCGGTCCGGCCAAAGTTTACGAAAGCCAGGATGACGCGGTTGAAGCGATTCTGGGCGGCAAGGTCGTTGCGGGCGATGTCGTCGTCATTCGCTACGAAGGGCCAAAAGGCGGGCCGGGCATGCAGGAGATGCTCTATCCGACCACTTATCTGAAATCAATGGGCCTGGGCAAAAGCTGTGCGCTGATCACCGATGGTCGTTTCTCAGGCGGTACGTCGGGCCTCTCTATCGGCCACGCTTCACCTGAAGCGGCCAACGGCGGCACCATTGCGCTGGTCAAAGATGGCGACACCATTGAGATCGATATCCCTAACCGCGGTATCAAACTCGCCGTGCCGGATAACGAACTGCACGCCCGCCGTGAAGAGCAGGAAGCGCGCGGTGATGCGGCCTATACGCCGGTCAATCGTCAGCGTGAAGTCTCTTTTGCGCTGCGTGCTTACGCATTACTCGCGACCAGTGCTGACAAAGGCGCCGTCCGCGATAAGAGCAAGCTGGGAGGCTAAAATGGCCGAGTCTCAACCGCTACCCGAGGCGCCGTGTGGCGCCGAGTATTTGCGCGCAGTGTTGCGTTCACCGGTGTATGAAGTGGCACAGGTGACGCCGCTGCAGGTTATGGAAAAAATCTCATCGCGGCTCGGCAACACCATTCTGGTGAAGCGGGAAGATCGTCAGCCAGTGCACAGTTTCAAACTGCGTGGCGCCTACGCGATGATTGCCGGGCTGAACGAAGAGCAAAAAGCGCGCGGCGTGGTTACGGCATCAGCCGGCAACCATGCGCAGGGCGTGGCGCTCTCCGCCAGCAAGCTGGGCATCAAATCCCTGATTGTGATGCCGGTGGCGACAGCGGATATCAAGGTTGATGCGGTGCGCGCATTTGGCGGTGAGGCTTATCTGTTTGGCGCTAACTTCGACGAGGCGAAAGCCAAAGCGATTGAGCTGTCGGAACAGCGTGGCTACACCTTCGTACCACCGTTTGACCATCCGGCGGTGATTGCCGGACAGGGCACGCTGGCGATGGAACTGCTGCAGCAGGATGCGCATCTCGATCGGGTCTTTGTCCCGGTTGGCGGTGGTGGTCTGGCAGCGGGCGTCGCGGTACTGATCAAGCAACTGATGCCACAGATTAAAGTGATTGCGGTGGAGTCCGAAGATTCAGCCTGCCTGAAGGCGGCGCTGGAGGCGGGCCATCCGGTCGATCTGCCGCGCGTCGGGCTGTTCGCCGAAGGGGTCGCGGTCAAACGTATCGGCAGCGAAACGTTCCGGCTCTGTCAGGCCTACATCGACGACATCATCACCGTCGACAGCGATGCGATCTGCGCCGCGATGAAAGATCTGTTCGAAGATGTGCGCGCGGTGGCGGAACCTTCGGGTGCGCTGGCGCTGGCGGGAATGAAGAAGTATATCCAGCAGCACGACATCAAAGGCGAGCGGCTGGCGCATGTATTATCCGGGGCCAACGTCAATTTCCACGGACTGCGTTACGTCTCTGAGCGCTGCGAGCTGGGCGAACAGCGAGAAGCGCTGCTGGCGGTCACCATCCCGGAACAGCAGGGCAGCTTCCTGCGGTTCTGCCAGACGCTGGGCGGCCGGTCGATCACCGAGTTCAACTACCGCTACGCCGATGCGGACAAAGCCTGCATCTTTGTTGGCGTGCGGCTGACCCGCGGTCTGGAAGAGCGCAGCGAGATCATCAGCGAACTCACCGGCAGTGGTTATCAGGTGGTCGATCTCTCCGATGATGAGATGGCGAAGCTGCATGTTCGTTACATGGTCGGCGGACGTCCCTCTAAGCCGCTGCGTGAACGCCTGTTCAGCTTCGAATTTCCGGAAGCGCCGGGCGCGTTGCTGAAATTCCTGCAAACGCTCGGGACTCACTGGAATATCTCGCTCTTCCACTACCGCAGCCATGGCACCGACTACGGACGTGTACTGGCCGCCTTTGAGCTGGGCAGCGATGAGCCGCGCTTTGAAGAGCATCTCACCGATCTGGGTTACGACTTTCATGACGAAAGCCAGAACCCGGCGTTCCGTTTCTTCCTGTCAGGCAACTGATTACAGCTGGCTCCAGAAAGCACTGATCAGCGGCTCACCGAGCCGCTTTTTCTGCACGCAGACGCCGAGTTCAAACGGTGCCACCGACTCAACATTCTCCAGCATCAGCACGCGGTTGCGCACCGGTTCCGGACTGTTCTCCAGCACCACATCTGGCAGCAGAGCGATACCGCAGCCCAGCGCCACCATGGACACAATCGCCTCATGGCCCGATACCGTGGCATATATCACCGGATTCGGGATGCGCTGGCGGCGGAACCAGAGATCGATACGCCGCCGTGCCGGTCCCTGCACCGGCAGGATAAACGGAATTTTTGACCAGTCGGGCTGCGGCTGTGTTGCCTGGGTACGAACGGCGCAGGGCAGTGCGGGTGCGATCAGCACCAGCGGGATCAGCCCCAGCGGCATAAAATCGATGCTGGCAGGCAGCGTTTCAGGACGGCCGGCAATCGCCAGATCGGCATCGCCGGAGTGCACTTTTTCCACCGCATCGGCGGCATCGCCGGTATCCAGTTTGATTTCGACCTGCGGATGTTCAGCACGAAAGCGATCGAGAATGGGCGGCAGATGGCTGTACGCCGCGGTCACCGAGCAGAACAGGCGCAGCTCGCCGCTGAGCGACGGGCCGTTGAGATCCATCACATGGCGCAGTTGCTGATATTGCAACAGCGTCTGCTGAGCAAACTGGCGCAGGCGTTCACCCGCTTCCGTCAGCGTGACGGTGCGGTTATCACGCAGAAACAGCGCGTGACCGACATCTTCTTCAAGCCGCTGAATCTGCCGCGAGAGCGTAGAAGGGCTGACGTGCATCGCACGTGCTGTGCGGCCAAAGTGGCAACTTTCGGCCAGATGAAGAAACAGTTTCAGATCTCGTAAATCCATATGCGCGTCGCCTTAACGTGATGTTGCATTTATTGCAATGTGACGTTGTTAATATATCAATTTAAGCAACAGAATTCCTGTCATATGATGGGGTCATTCGCGGCGCTGCACCACACGCCGTTCCTGAACAAAAAAAAGCAAACACAACCTTACTGGAGTACCCATGGCTAACTATTTCAACACATTGAACTTGCGCAACCAGTTAGCGCAATTAGGTAAATGCCGTTTCATGGCGCGCGATGAATTTGCCGATGGCGCCAGCTTTCTGAAAGGTAAAAAAGTCGTTATCGTTGGCTGTGGCGCGCAGGGCCTGAATCAGGGTCTGAACATGCGTGATTCCGGTCTGGATGTCGCCTATGCACTGCGTGCCGAAGCGATTGCGGAAAAACGCCCTTCATGGCGCAAAGCGACCGATAACGGTTTCAAAGTGGGCACCTACGAAGAGCTGATCCCGCAGGCGGATCTGGTGGTAAACCTGACGCCGGACAAGCAGCACTCCGCTGTGGTACAGGCGGTTCAGCCACTGATGAAAGAGGGTGCTGCGCTGGGCTATTCGCACGGTTTCAACATCGTGGAAGTGGGCGAAACCATCCGTAAAGACATCACGGTAGTGATGGTGGCACCGAAGTGCCCGGGTACCGAAGTGCGTGAAGAGTACAAACGTGGTTTCGGCGTGCCAACGCTGATTGCCGTTCACCCGGAAAACGATCCAAAAGGCGAAGGCATGGCCATCGCCAAAGCCTGGGCTGCAGCAACCGGCGGCGATCGTGCTGGCGTACTGGAATCGTCTTTCGTGGCAGAAGTGAAATCTGACCTGATGGGCGAGCAGACCATCCTGTGCGGCATGCTGCAGGCCGGTTCACTGCTCTGCTTCGACAAGCTGGTGGCGGAAGGTACCGATCCCGCTTACGCTGAAAAACTGATCCAGTTCGGCTGGGAAACCATCACCGAATCACTGAAGTTCGGCGGCATCACCCTGATGATGGATCGCCTCTCTAACCCGGCGAAACTGCGTGCTTATGCGCTGTCAGAGCAGCTGAAAACCATCATGGCTCCGCTGTTCCAGAAGCACATGGATGACATCATCTCCGGCGAATTTTCTTCCGGCATGATGGCGGACTGGGCTAACGACGACAAAAACCTGCTGACCTGGCGTGAAGAGACCGGCCAGACCGCGTTCGAAACCGCCTCTCAGTATGAAGGCAAAATCGAAGAGCAGGAGTACTACGACAAAGGTGTGGTAATGGTGGCGATGGTTAAAGCGGGCGTTGAGCTGGCGTTTGAAACCATGGTCGATGCCGGCATCATTGAAGAGTCAGCTTACTATGAATCACTGCATGAGCTGCCGCTGATCGCCAACACCATCGCCCGTAAGCGTCTGTATGAAATGAACGTGGTGATCTCTGATACCGCCGAATATGGTAACTACCTGTTCTCCTTCGCCGCGGTGCCGCTGCTGAAAGAGTTCATGAGCACGCTGCAGCCGGGCGATCTGGGTAAAGCGGTTGAAGGCACGCAGGTTGATAACGCGCAGCTGCGTGACGTCAACGAAGCGGTTCGCCAGCACCCGATTGAAGCCGTGGGCCGCAAACTGCGTGGCTACATGACCGACATGAAGCGTATCGCTGTCGCGGGCTAATTACCGGCAACACAATTTTCAGCAAAACAAACCCCGGCTTGCCGGGGTTTTTTTGTGAAAAAACGCTGGGCGGTTCTCTGTAGAACTCTGCCTTCACTGCTATCTGACCGTGCATGCCCAGGGAGCACGGTCAGATCGGAAAGACGCAAAACCCGCCATCCATGGCATGCTCGGCCCGCGCCGTCCATGGCGCGGGACGCTTTTCTCTTCTGAACGTGTTCCCTGTGCCCTTAAACTTCTTCATTGCTGCCAATATCACTACGCCTTTAAACGTCATTGAGCATTTTCGAACAGACAACTAACCCGCTTAAAGTGATGGGAGCATACGCCTGTAGCAAAGCATCGCGTGCCATTACGCACCTCAGGGATGAGGTGCGTAATGGCACGCGCTGAGCCCGCGATGGATCGCGTCTTTTGCGTCTTTGCGAAAGTCGTATGCTCCCTGAGCCTGTCGCCTGACCATAAGGCGATGCTTTTTTTAGCCTTTGAGAGCCGTTGTACTCTGGGAGCCTGCCCCATAAAAAAACCCGGCGGCTGCCGGGTTTTCACTAACCTTCATCCAACCGGATTACACCTCATACAGCGTCTGGTTACGCGTCTCTTTACAGGCGATCAACGCAATCAGCGTCAATACCGCCATCGAGGCCAGATAGAAGCCTACCGCCTGCAAACCGTAGTTGGCATTCAGCCAGGTGGCGATATAAGGCGCGACAGAGGCACCGAGAATTGACGACAGGTTATAGGAAAAGGATGCGCCGGTATAACGCACTTCCGTCGGAAACAGCTCCGGCAGCAGCGCGCCCATCGGGCCAAAGGTCAGGCCCATAATACTCAGACCCAACAGCAGAAATGCCATCACCAGTGCCTGCGATCCGGAACCGAGCATCGCCGGGAACAGGAACGAAAACGCGATAATCATCAGCGTAATGGTAATCATCGTTTTACGACGACCAAACCGGTCAGCCAGCAGACCGGCAATCGGCACCATCACACCAAAGCCAATCACCGCTAACATCAGCATCCACAGCATACTGTTACGCGGAATGCCCAGCCCGGCGGGCGCAGGCGTGGTGCCATAACTCATCGAGTAGACGGTCATGATATAGAACAGGGTGTAGGTCGCCAGCATGATAAAGGTGCCGAGAATGGTGGCGGTCAGGTGCTTGCTCAGCAGCGCCGCAATCGGTACCCGAACCTGCTTTTTCTCTTTCTGCACTTTGGCAAACACCGGGCTTTCATGCAGCGACACACGCACATAGAGGCCAATCAGCACCAGCACCGCAGAGAGAATAAACGGCACACGCCAGCCCCACTGCATGAACTGCTCATCGGTCAGCAGCCATGACAGCAGCAGAAAAGTCCCGTTAGCGAAGAAGAAACCAATCGGAGCGCCAAGCTGGGGGAACGACCCATAGAGCGCACGTTTCTTCGCCGGGGCATTTTCGGTCGCCAGCAGCGCCGCGCCGCCCCATTCCCCACCGAGTCCCAGACCCTGACCAAAACGGGCCAGCGCCAGCAGCAACGGGGCCAGCACGCCGATGGTTTCATAACCCGGCAGCAGGCCAATCACCACGGTAGAGATCCCCATGGTCAGCAGCGAGGCGACCAGCGTTGCTTTGCGGCCAATGCGATCGCCAAAGTGACCAAACACCGCCGAACCAATCGGACGCGCAATAAACGCGATGGCAAAGGTCGCCAGTGACTGTAGCGTGGCGACGGTGGCGTCACCCTGCGGAAAAAAGATATGCGGGAAAACGATCACCGCGGCAGTGGCATAGATATAAAAATCGAAGAACTCGATGGCCGTGCCGACCAGCGAGGCAATCACCACTTTGCTGCGTGAATTAACCGGCGTGGGGTCCTGTTGCTTGTCGAGTGTTTCTGAGATGGAGGCTTGCATAACTGTTTCTTATTTGTAAATACAGATAAAGAATCTTACGCACCTGCCAGGCGTCATTCAATGCTGAAACCCGCGTCGTTACTGGCTTCGGCGGGCAAAAAGAGGATAATTTCTGAGGTCCGGCGAATGTCGGCGGATGGCAGGGTAAACCGGGCGAAAACTGGCGGGATACTCTAAGAAAGGGCTAAATAAAAGTGACCCCTCAGCTATTCATCCTGTTATATGGATAAAAAATAGCCTCGGGGTGATATTTTCCGCTGTTATTAACCGCGAGTCATTATTGAGGGTGGGAAGGGCGACCCGCTTGCGGCATCTGCGGATCGTCTTTGTATTTAGCGGTAGCGATCCAGGCGGCGCAGAACAGCGTCAGGCGGGCGAAGAAATAGAAGAACGCCATCAGGCCCAGCACGGAACCAAACGCCGCGCCAGACGGAGAGGTTGCCAGCTTGGGCAGCGTCAGCGTCATAACAAACTTAATCACTTCGAAACCCACCGCCGCCAGCAGCGTGCCGCGGAACAGCGCTTTCTTGCGCGGTTTGTGACGCGGCAGGATCCAGAAAATCCACAGGAACAGCAGATAGTTAGCCAGCACTGAAATAGAAGTGGCGATAATGGTCATCGCCGGACGCAGCCAGTCGATACCATCCAGCCCCAGCGCGCTGACAATCATCGCCTGTGCCGAACCGGCTACCGAGGTCAGCGACAGCGTGATCACCAGCGCCAGCATCAGGCCGGTCAGCGACAGGAAATCGCGGATATAGCGTTTCCAGATTTTCTCTTTATCGTCGGGCTTGCGTTCCCACACGTCGCGCGACTGGGCCCGAATCGCTTCCCGCAGGTTACCCATCCAGTTAAGACCGGAATAGAGCGCCAGCAATAACCCGGTGATCCCCACGGTGGCGCGCTGCTGAATCGCCGTATTAACGGTATTTTTCAGGGTAGTCGCCAGCGTTGGATCGCTGATGCTGCTGACGATTTTGTTGATGATATCGGTCAGTAGATCCTGATTCGATGCCAGCACAAAACCCACGGCGGCAAACGAAACCATCAGGATCGGGATCAGCGATAAAAAGGAGAAATAGGTAATCGCGGCACCAAACTGGCTGCCGAGCCGATCGTTAAAACGGTCGAGCGCGCGGATAAAATGTGCCACCGCCGGTATCGCCTGAAACCACGCGGCAAAGCGCGAAACCTTCACAATCGATTGGTCAACAGAATGGTTGCCGGTTTTAATATCGATCAGCGGCTTTGGCGGCTGCGTATCC
>Ga0302349_1001694_pt1 | contig 15911 bp, 12 predicted proteins | sample PhyAR1_FD_202176 | JGI IMG/M metagenome (GOLD analysis project Ga0302349, IMG submission 202176) | Leaf surface microbial communities from alfalfa plants in UC Gill Tract Community Farm, Albany, California, United States - DLSL A.R1... | ecosystem: Host-associated > Plants > Phyllosphere >...
GTAGGCCGGGGTTACCAGTTGCACTACACGCAGGCGCTTGCCGCGCAGGATGCCCAGCACTTCCACCACAAGAGCACTGACGAAGACAGGCAGGAAGACGAGCACTTCTTCTGGCAAGCCGACAGCGGTGTGCGTCTGTCAAAGGTAGATCTGTATCGCGACCCTTTGGCCCCCATGCTGCAGACCAAGCCCACCACCTTGGTGCAGTACAGCTACAGCGCTGAGGGTGATCTGGTCTCCGTCACCAACCGCCACGATCAGGTGGTGCGCCGCTTTGCCTGGCGCAACCACTTGATGATTGCCCACCAGGAACGCGGCGGGCCGGAGCACGTCTATGTGTATGACCACTACGAGCCCGGCGGCCAAGCCATCGAGCAGCGCAACCAGGAAGGTCTGGACTACAAGTTTGACTACCAGGAGCTACCAGAAGTGGATGGCCAGCCGAGGCGAGCATGTGTCGTCACGGATAGCTTGGGCCGGGTAGACAAATACATCTTCCAAGGTGAAGCAGGGCTGCAGCGCCTCGTAGAACATATCCGTGCTGACGGGAGCACCATCAAACGCAAGTACAACCAGTACGGTCACCTCACAGAGGTGACCGACCCCCTTGGCCGCAGCGTATACATGGCCGTCAGCCCCATGGGCCAGCTGCTGGCAACCCAGGGCCCAGACGGATCGCGCAGCAGCCAACGCTTTGATGACAGCACCAACCTGCTGCAAAGCAGTACCGATGCCGCAGGCCGCACCACGCACTACGAGTACGACTATCACAACCGCCTGATGCGGGTGACTTTGCCGGATGGCAGCAGCGAGCAATACCACTACCCCAATATCACCGGTGGCCCAGCAGACTTGGGCGTGCGCGCCAACGCCGACAAGCCCATCCGCATCACTGATGCCAATGGCCGCGACAAACATATCAGCTACACCCCCACGGGCCAAACTTCCAGCTACACCGACTGCTCAGGCCAAAGCACCCACTATGAATACAACCGCTGGGGCCAGACCACGGCGGTGCGCAACGCGCTAGGCGAACGGGTGGCCTACGAATACAACGAGCAGGACCAGCTGCGCACGGTGCACTACCCCGATGGGAGTAAGGAACACTACACCTACGATGCCCGGGGGCAGGTCGTCGAAGTCAAAGCCGGGCGCAGTGATGACCGAGAGCTCAACAGTCCCAGCAAAAGCCGCATCCCTGTCAGCACCACCGCACCCAGCGTGCGCATGGCCTATGACCTCTGGGGCCGCCTGGTGCAGCGCAGCCATGCGGGCCAGCATCTGGGCTTCGCCTACGATGCCGCCGGGCGCCTCACCCAGCTCACCAACGAGAACGGCGAGCACACCCGCTTTGCTTGGGATGTGATGGACCGTTTGGCCCAAGAAACTGGGTTTGACGCCCGGGTGCAAAGCTACCAATACGACGCGGCTGGCCAGCTTGTCCAATCTAGTGATGGATGGGCCGCAGAACAAAGCCTGCCAGCGCACACCAGCCATTACGAATGGACCATCACCGGACAACTCGCTGCCCGCTATCTGCCAGCAACCGAGGTGCTGCCTGCCACCATACAGCGCTATGAATGGGGCAAAGTGGGTGAGTTGTTGCAAGCGAGCGTGTGGCACCCAACAGAAACTGGCAGCGAAGGCCCAAGCCAGCATCCAGCCCCAGAAGGCATCTTGCAAAGCCAGGCCGTCATCGAGCGCGATGCAGCCGGCCGGGTGATCGGAGAAGTCCAGCGCCTCTACAAAACCCCCACCCCGGATGACCTGCAAGACCGGTTCTATACCCCCGAGATCGAGTTTGAACACCGCATCAGCCACCAGCTAGACGCCCTGGGCAACCGCCAAGGCAGCCAGCTCCAGGGTCTGGGAGAAGTGGGATACCTGCTCTACGGCGCGGGCCATGTACACGACATCACCTGGCAAGGCGAGAGCCTGGTGAACTTTGAGCGCGACGCGCTGCACCGAGAGATTCACCGCCAAGTCCTCACCGATATCAAGAGCCAAACCCCGGGCGAGAGCATCGCCAAACCGCTTTACCGCAAGCTCAGCTGGGATGCAGCAGGGCGCATGGAGACGATGCAGTGGCTGGGCCTGGAGCAAGGCAGCGCGCTGGACGACATGCTCTCCATGCCCGGTGGGCAAGCCCCCACCCGCGTGCCGCCAACGCTGCTGGGCGCCATGACCGCCCGCCAGTACTACTACGACAGCCTGGGCCAGATGGTCGGCATGCGCAGCCATGCCGGTATCAGCCGCTTTGCCTACGACGGAGCAGGGCGATTGACCGGCGCACACACGCCGCATGCCGGCTCGCAGCGCTGGCAGTTTGACCCAGCAGGGAACCGCCTTCCCATCGCAGGGCCAGAAACCCGGCCCACTGCAACCGACGCCATCACCGGTCACCTCAACGAAACCGACCGCCTCAGAGCCCAACAACGCGCAGCCGCCCAAGCCAACCCCATCACCAAAGAGCAACTGCTGCGCAGCGACTTCAATCCGCTCCAGGCTGCCCCAGACCCCAGCAGCAACCAACCGCTGCACACCAGCAAACGCTGGGCCGGTAACCGTGTCGCCTATTACGAGAACCAGGAGGACGCGAGCAGCCAAGGCGCAAAGATCCACTACCAATATGACAGCCGGGGCAATCGCACCCAAAGCCTGGACGAAGCCACGGGGCGCAAGCTGGAGCTGATGTATGACAGTGGCAACCAGCTGGTGCAGGTAGTCGTTGAAGAAGCAGGTCAGCGCCGCGCCCAGAGCTACCGATACGACGCGTTTGGGCGGCGACTGGCCAAATACAGCATGCCGGCGAACTCAGAATCAGGCGACCTGAGCGAAACAGACTACTTCGGCTGGGACGGTGACCGCCTCATCCACACCGAGCGCTTTAACAGCGCCAACGCCAAAGATGACGATGGCGCAACCCAACCCGAAGTCATCCACACCATCTACGAGCCAGGATCGTTTACCCCGCTCATCCAACTACGCAGAGCCACCAAAGCTCCCCTAGACCTGGGCGAACAACTGCTAGCCAACACCTCACCAGGCGTGGTGCAAGACGCCTTGCGCAAAGCCCTGGCAGATATCAAAGAGCTCAGCGCCACGCTGCCCCAGAACATCGCCTTTAAGTCCATGTCCAAGGATGTGCAGATCTTTATGCGCGAGCAGCTGCAGGAGTACGAGCAAACGTTGAGCGACCAGCGCAAAGCAGCCGCAGAAAAAGTCGAGATCCGCCACTACCTGTGTGACCACCTGGGAACGCCCAATGCCTTGATCCGGGAAGACAGCCGGTTGGACTGGGCAGTGCAATTAGATGCCTGGGGCAATGTGCGGGCGGAGCATAACCCGGGTGACTTGTACCAGCCAATTCGGCTACCGGGCCAGCATGAGGATGCGGATACGAGGCTTTATTACAACCGGCATCGGTATTATGGGCCAGACGAGGGGGGGTATATAAACCAAGATCCTGTTGGATTTTTGGGTGGAGTGAACTTGTCAATCTACCCCTTAAGACCCCTTTCCTCTATAGACCCGCTAGGGTTATGGGCATCCCAAAAAGGTTTCTATTTGCATCAAAGAGCAGGATATTTGGTTTTTGGAAATGAGATCACTCAATCTCAGCTATCTGCTGTTGCTAGAGGGCATGTTTGGGCTGACAGCGCTGAACATCAGACGCCCGATTTCACACACATGCACGCGATGAGACGCCCAGGCCAATCTAAAGCAGAGGCATGTGCGGCGACGAATGCCTATATAAAAGAGCAAGCACAGAAGGCATTGCACGCAAAGTCTGAAGGGAAAATGGACGATGCTTTCTTTCATTTCGGAGCTGCATTGCATGCAATCCAAGATGCTACATCTCCATCACATTCAGGTTTTCAAGTATGGACTGGCGATGAAGGTTCGCGCGAACTGTGGGAGCATGCAAAAAAGGAGTTGACACTTCCGGACGAAAATAGCGCTTTATTCCAAAACACTAAACAGGCATGGGAGGCATTTAAAAAAGGAGATATCAATGGATTTTCTTGTCCATGTGACTAAGAGAGTCATTCAAATAATGCTTGCATCTATTCTGGGTATTGCTTTCATTTCCAGTAATGCTTTTGCCTTAGGTGACCTTTCCTTTTTATACGTTTTTGCATTTAATTATTCTGCTTATTTCTTAGTAATTATTGCAATATTTGCCAAGTTAAAATATGGCGAAAGGTTGAAATCTATATGTTTATTTATAATTTGCGTTATTTCTGAATGGGTGATTTTTGCAAATGTACCATATTCTCGATTCAAATTTTTCATTATGATATTTTCTTTGATTAATTTGATTTTATTAATTATTTATGTTTGGCTGCAAATAAAATCTGCAGCTAAGAATCGCCGAAATACTGATGTAAAAAACTGATGTGGATAATGTTTGTGGTATGCATTGTGCGCGGCGTTAAGCACGCTCTGCAAAGCTCCCAGTCTATCCATTCCACCGCGAGGGATGATTAACATATAAAGTAGATGTGCTTGGCTACCGGATTTGAAAAGAAGTCCAAGCGCACGCGCAAGGGTGCGTTTTTCGGTAAGATTGACTTGGGCGTTCACCGGCATGAACTGGCTATGAGGATCTTAAATATCATTCTATATAATTTACTATCTTTTTCATTTATTCTAGTTAGGGGTGATAAAGAGATTGATATTGAATATGACTACATTTGCATATTTCCTCCATACACTTCAATAAAATATATTGAGAGGGAATTGGCAAGTTATGTGGATTCTGGTGGTTATCTGCATTTCTTCAAACCTTCGACAGATGATGGGTTGATTACTCGAGCAGCAATTTACAATCGAAAGTTAATCTATATTAAAAATGAGATAAAAGAAGGCGCATTAAGCTATGACGCCGGTTGTCGGCGCAATGATTGATTGCCTGAATGCACTTCGTCATGATTAGCAGTGAGTCTTAAACTCAGAAGTCGATAAGATATCTGGCCATTTGTATTCAACAATTGCCGCATTCAGCGTTGCAATCAGGATGCCATTCTGGTCATGAGGCCAAGGCATTGAACGCACCCTGAAAAATTCAATAACCGGTCAGATGATCGTAGTGATGCGGCGCCTACATCGCTGCGCTGACACCAATGGCAACGTAAAGCCCGTAATTACTTCCCAACTGCCGCATAGTGCAGCCGGTAGTCACTCTGCACAAAGCCAAAGTCATAGCTGCGCGTCTGCAGATGCTGGGCGGTCACCGAATTGGTACCCTCCGCCAAGGGCCCGAACAGCGGCAGGCCGCTGCCTATCAACACGGGGATGCGGGTAATGGTGATCTCGTCGAGCAACTGCGCATTGATGAAGGACTGGATCAGCTGCCCACCATCGACATAGGCTACGCGCACGCCGCTGGCGGCCAGATGGGTATTGAGGGCCGGCAGGCTGCCTTTCCACAGCTGTGCAGTGGCGGGCGCGCCAGCGGGCAGGGCACTCCACTGGCGGGAGATGACATAGACCGGCTTTTCATACGGCCAGGTGCCAAAGCCCAGCACCGTCTCAAAGGTTTTGCGCCCCATCAGGATCACGTCCACACTGGCCATGTACAGCGCATAGCCACAGTCTTCCCCCTCCGGCACAGTGGCATTGGCAGCATTCAGCCAGTCCAGGCTGCCATCGGTTTTGGCGATAAAACCGTCGAGGCTGGTGGCGATAAAGCTGCTGCATTGCATGGGTTGTCCTGGTGAAATTCATGGGCTAAGCCTCGAATTCTAAGCAGCGGGTAGAGGTCTGGCGGGTCAAATACCTGTTTTTTTTACAGTGGTCAAATCCTCCATTAAGTGATTCGATTTGAATATCAATCAATCCACATAAAACATTAGACACGAATCATTGACAGCGGCACCATGCAAGCTCGGCCCGTAGAGGCTCGACTAAAAACAGGAGACAAAGACATGCAACGACGCCAATGGTGGGCTACGCTGGCCCTGACCGCGATAGCCACCGTAACAACCGCTGCCTATGCCAGCACAGCGGGCAACTACCCCAATGCACCGATCACGATGATCGTGCCTTTTGCGGCAGGCAGCGGCACCGATGCGGTGGCCCGGGCCGTGGGCCAGAAGCTGGGTGAGCGCCTGCAGCAGCCGGTGATTGTGGACAACCGCGCGGGCGCCAATGCACAGATTGCGGCAGGCCTGGTGGCGAAGGCCAAGCCCGATGGCTACACCTTGTTCATGACCACCAACACCTCGCACTCGGCCAACCCCTGGCTGGTCAAAAGCCTGAAGTACGACCCGATCAAGGACTTCACCCCGATTGCCCGCGTGGGCGAGCTGCCGTTTGCGCTGGCGGTGCACCCGTCGGTGCCGGCCGATTCGGTGCAGGCGCTGATCGACTATGCCAAGGCCAACCCAGGCAAGCTCTCGTACGCGACGCCCAATAGCACCTCGCTGGTGGCGTCCGAGACGCTGCGCTTTCTGTCCAAGACCGATATCGTTGGCGTGCCTTACAAGTCCAGCCCGCAGGCGCTGACCGACCTGATGGGCAACCAGGTGCAGATGTATGTGGTGGACCTGGGCTCGGGCTGGAGCATGCTCAAGACCGACCGGGTGCGCACCCTGGCCGTGACCGCTGCCAAGGGCAGCAAGATCCTCCCCCATGTGCCGCCCATCGGCAAGACCTTGCCGGGCTTTGACATCACCTCCTGGAACGGCATTTTTGCGCCAGCCGGCACGCCCCCGGAGGTGGTCAACAAGATCAATGGCGCCTTGCAGGCGGTGCTGGCCGATGAGGCCGTGCAAAAACAGCTCGAACAGATTGGCTTTGAAGTCTGGCCTACGAAGACCCCGCAGGAGTTTGCCCAGTATGTGAGCGAGCAGCTGGCGTACTGGGGGCGCCTGGTCAAACAGGCAGATATCCCGGCGCAGTGATCCTGCGCCACGCCATAGCAGCCATTCCCATCCCCACACGATGAACGCCACACGATGACTTCGCGCTACCTGATCCGTGCCTCCGAGGTGGAGGCCTATAGCCCGGCCAACCATACCGGAACCTTCAACCGCCGCCTAGTGAGCCAGGCCAACGTCGGCGCCCAGCACATGGAAGTGGTGCTGGGCGAGATTGCCAAGGGCGGCGGCGCGCTGCCCCATGCCCACCCCGGCATGGAGCAGGCCTGCTACCTGCTGGAGGGCACGGCCCATGTCGAAGTGGAGGGCGAAAGCTTTGAGATGGTGCCGGGCGATACCTGTTTTTTCCCGGCCGACAAGATGCATATCTTCCAGACCACCAGCGATAAGCCCGCCAAGCTGCTGGTGATCTACAGCCCGCCCTATGGCGAGAACCCCGAGCGGGTGCGCCGGCCGGCCTGAGCGGCGATGTGAACCTGCGCCGTGCACGGCACCGCGCCATTGATTGAGTACTGAGGACCGCAACACCATGGATTTCGCCCTGACCGAAGAGCAGCAACAGATCATCGATGCCATCGAGAAAGTCTGTGCGCCGTTTGATGCCGACTACTGGCATGCCCGTGACAACGATGGCGCTTTTCCGGAAGACTTTTACCGCGCGCTGGCCGATGCCGGCTGGCTGGGTATTGCCATGCCTGAGGCCTACGGCGGGGCCGGCCTTGGCATCACCGAGGCGGCCTTGATGATGCACACGATCTCGGCCACCGGCGCGGGTTTGTCGGGCGCGTCTGCGGTGCACATGAACATCTTCGGCTTGCACCCGGTGGTGGTCTATGGCACGGAGGAGCAAAAGGCGCGCATGCTGCCGCCGCTGATTGCCGGCAAGGACAAGGCCTGCTTTGGGGTGACTGAGCCCAACACGGGGCTGAACACGCTCAAGCTCAAGACCCGCGCGGTGCGCGATGGCGACCACTATGTGGTGCATGGGCAGAAGGTCTTCATCTCCACCGCGCAGCAGGCCAGCAAGATCTTGCTGCTGGCGCGCACCAAGCCGGTGGAGGAATGCAAGGGCACCGAAGGCCTGTCGCTGTTCTATACCGAATTTGACCGCAGCAAGATCGAGGTGCATGAGATCGCCAAGATGGGCCGCAAATGCGTGGACACCAACCAGCTGTTCATCGATGGGCTGCGCATCCCGGTGGAGGACCGCATTGGTGAAGAGAACCGGGGTTTTGAGTACATCCTGCATGGCATGAACCCCGAGCGCATTCTGATTGCCTGTGAGGCGATTGGCCTGGGCCGCGCTGCGCTGGGCCGCGCCACGCAGTACGCCCGCGAGCGCGAGGTGTTCAACCGCCCGATTGGCCAGAACCAGGGCATCCAGCACCCGCTGGCCGAGCGCTGGATGGAGCTGGAAGCCGCGTTCTTGCTGGCGATGAAGGCGGCCTGGCTGTATGACCGCCACCAGCCTTGCGCGGCCGAGGCCAATGCGGCCAAGTTCCTGGGGGCGGAAGCGGGCTTCAAGGCCTGCGAGAGCGCCATCTTCACGCATGGCGGCATGGGCTACGCCAAGGAGTTCCATGTGGAGCGGCTGATGCGCGAGAGCTGGATTCCGCGCCTGGCGCCGGTGAGCCCGCAGCTGATTCTGTGCTTTATCGCAGAGAAGGTGCTGGGCCTGCCCAAGTCCTACTAGGCGGCGCCATGGCTAGTGCGGTGCCGGGCCATCCCGTGCGGCGTGCGGCCAGCCCGCACTGGCTGGGGCATGATACGCAGATGAAGACCCATTTGCTGCGTTATTTTGTGGTGCTGGCCGAGGAGCTGCATTTTGGCCGCGCTGCCCAGCGCCTGGCCATCACCCAGCCTCCGCTGTCGGTGGCCATCAAATCGCTGGAAGAAGATTTGGGCGTGCGGCTGCTGGAGCGCGATGCCAAGCAGGTGCGGCTGACCGATGCCGGTGCCGCGTTTTTGATCGAGGCGCGCCAGGTGCTCAGCCAGATCCAGCGCGCGGCCGATGTGGCGCGCAATGTGGCCCAGGGGCGCCAGGGCCAGCTGGACATTGGCGTGACCGGCTCGATGATCTACCGCGACCTGCCCCATGTGATGCAGGCCTTTGCCCAGCAGCGGCCCGATATCGACATCACTCTGCATGAGATGTCCACCACCGAGCAGCAGGCGGCCATTCTGCGTGGCCAGCTGCAGGGCGGTTTTGTCAACATCATCACGCCCGCGCCGGGGCTGGAGCTGTGGCCGCTGGCGCCGGATACCCTCGTGTGCTGCCTGCCGGAAAACCACCCCCAGGCCCAGCAGGCCAGCCTGGACCTGCGCAGCCTCGCCCATGAGCGCTTTGTGATGTTTGTGCGCGATGTCAGCCCGGCCAATTACGACAATGTGATCGCCTGCCTGCACAACGCCGGCATCCACCCGCGCACCAGCCATGCGGTGCGGCAGTGGCTGGCCGTTATTTCGCTGGTTGCCATTGGCCAGGGCGTGGCGCTGGTACCCTCCTGCATGCAGCGGGCCGGCATGGCCGGTGTGCGTTATGTGCCGCTGCACAGCAACCATGGGCAGACGGCGCTGACGGCGGGTGCCTTTGTCTGGCACCCGCAAAGCCGCTCGGCGGCGCTGGATGCGTTGATCGAGGTGATCAAGGCGCCCAGGATCGGAACCGCTGATTAAGCTTTCATGAAGAACAGCACCGCCATCACCAAGCCCGTCAGCACAATGCCGGCGCGCAGCCACTGCGGCGCAATCTTGCGCGCCACCCGGGCGCCCAGGTAGCCGCCCAAGGTGGCGGCCACCATCATCAGCAACGCAGGCTGCCATTGCACGACGCTGCCCGCAGCATAAATGGCGACCGCAATGGCGGTGAGCAGCGCAGAGACCAGGTTCTTGGTGCCGTTCATCGCATGCAGGTTGGTCTGGCCCAGCAAACCCAGCAGCGCGAGCAGCAGGATGCCCAGGCCGCCATTGAAGTAGCCGCCATAGACAGAAACCGCCAGCATGCCCAGCGCGGCCTTGCTGCGCGATGGCTTGGCACCATGTGGCGCACCCATAGCCCATTGGCGCAGCTGCGGGCCAAAGGCAAACATGGCGGTGGCTGCCAGCAGCAGCCAGGGCACGATCTTGCGGAAGGCCGCCTCAGGCGTGACCAGCAGCAGGCCGGCGCCCACGGCACCACCCAGCAGCGCGAGCAGCATCACCGCCTTCATCGACAGGCCGGGTGGGGCCTGCATATCGTCCTTGAAGCCCCAGGCGCCAGCCGCGTATCCCGGCAGCAGTGCGACGGTGCCGGTGGCATTGGCAACCACCGGCGGCACACCGGTAAATACCAGCGCGGGCAGGGTCAGAAAACTGCCGCCTCCCGCGACGGCATTGAGCGCGCCGGCCACCAGGGCAGCGGCCAGCAAGATGGCGGTGTCAAGCATGTCTCCTCCTGTTATGGGCGCGGCGGCAGCGGCGTGCGCTGCGTGCATGGCCTTTGTGAGGAGGATTCTAGGTAGAAATGGCGCTGAAATACCGTTTGATTAGTCGCTCAAAAGTCAGTATTGCGCTGAGGCGGGTGCGCCCAATACGCGATGGTCATCCTTGGAGGCAGCGCTGCCCCGCTTACTTCTGGTACGGGTCCGCAAAACCCAGCTCTTGCATGATGGCCGTCTCGTAGGCTTCCATCTCTTCGGCATCCTGCTCGCTGGTTTCATGGTCCCAGCCCTGGGCGTGCAAGGCGCCATGCACCAGCAGGTGGGCATAGTGCTCCTGCAGCGACTTGTTCTGTTCCTTGGCCTCACGCGCCACCACGGGGGCGCAGAGCACCAGGTCGGCCAGCACGGTGGGCTCCTGCTGGTAGTCAAAGGTCAGCACATTGGTGGCGTAGTCCTTTTGGCGGTACTCGCGGTTCAGCGCCTGGCCTTCTTCGGTATCGACAATGCGCACGGTGATCTCGGCGTCGTCGGCCAGCGCGTGGCGAATCCAGCGCGTGACCTGGCCCCGGGGCAGGGCGGCGCGGTGCTCGGCCACGCCGTCAAAGCGGGCAAATTGCAGCGACAGGGTGAGTTGGTTCAATGCCATGTTGTTGTTGATCGGTGGGGTGGCAGAGGTGGGGCGTGGGGGCGGGGTTCAGTCTTCGCGGGCCGGACGGCGCTGCTTGTCGTAGGCATCCACAATGCGCGCGACCAGCGGATGGCGCACCACATCGGCGCTGGTAAAGCGGTTGACGGCAATGCCCTTGACCCGCTTGAGCACGCGTTCGGCATCGATCAGCCCGCTCAGCTGGCCCTTGGGCAGGTCGATCTGGCTCACGTCCCCGGTCACCACGGCCTTGGCACCAAAACCAATGCGGGTGAGGAACATCTTCATCTGCTCGGGCGTGGTGTTCTGTGCCTCGTCCAGAATGATGAAGGCGTTGTTGAGCGTGCGGCCGCGCATGAAGGCCAGCGGCGCGATCTCGATGGCGTTGCGCTCAAAGGCCTTTTGCACCTTGTCGTAGCCCATCAGGTCGTAGAGCGCGTCATACAGCGGGCGCAGATAGGGATCGACCTTCTGCGACAGATCGCCGGGCAAAAAGCCCAGGCGCTCACCGGCTTCCACCGCCGGGCGGGTCAGCACAATGCGCTGCACCTGGCTGCGCTCCAGCGCATCGACGGCGCAGGCCACGGCCAGGTAGGTCTTGCCGGTGCCAGCCGGGCCAATGCCAAAGGTGATGTCGTGCGCGGCAATGTTCTCCAGGTAGCCGGCCTGGTTGGGCGTGCGCGCGCGCAGGTCGGCGCGGCGCGTGTTCAGCACGATCGCGTCTTCGGGCGCGGCCATCAGTTCGCTGTCGCCGGCCATCATCAGCTGGATCTGGTCTTCGCTGATGGGGGTATCGGCCATCTCGTACAGCGCCTCCAGCAGCTCCAGCGCCTCGTTGGCCACAGCCTTGGGGCCGTCGATCTTGAACTGCTCATGGCGATGGGCGATCTTGACGCCCAGATGGTTCTCGATCTGGCGCAGATGCGCATCGGCAGGGCCGCAGAGATTGGCAATGCGGTTGTTGTTGTGGGGCGTAAAGGTATGGCGCAGGATCACGCGGCAAATTCCGTTGAAAAATTCAGTATGCTTGCAGGCGGGCACGCGACGCCCATCAGGGCGGCCGCAGACAAGCTACAAGGAAAGATACAAATGATAGGCCGATTGAGCGGAACACTGGTGGAAAAGATGCCACCCGAGGTACTGGTGGATTGCCATGGTGTGGGCTATGAGGTGCAGGTGCCCATGAGCACCTTCTACAACCTGCCGGCCGTTGGCGAAACCATCACGCTGCTGACGCAGTTTATCGTGCGCGAGGATGCGCAGCTGCTGTACGGGTTTGGCACGGCCGAGGAGCGCCAGACTTTCCGCGAGCTGATCAAGATTACCGGCGTGGGCCCGCGCACGGCGCTGTCCATCCTCAGTGGCATGGGCGTGACCGATCTGGCGCAGGCCGTGTCGCTGCAGGAGGCGGGGCGCCTGGTGAAGGTGCCCGGCATCGGCAAGAAGACCGCCGAGCGGCTGCTGCTGGAGCTCAAAGGCAAACTGGGCGCGGACATGGGCGCCCGAACCGTCGCGGTCAACGATGCCCAGGCCGACATTTTGCAAGCACTGGTGGCCCTGGGTTACAGCGACAAGGATGCCGCTGCCGCTCTGAAACTGTTACCTGCCGACATCAGCGTAACGGACGGTATCAAGCAGGCGCTGAAAGCCCTGGCAAAATAGCCCGCGCAGAGGCGCCCGGGCAGCAGCCCGGTCGAGTGTCACGATCAATACCAATCAACACGGAGTGGACGAATCCATGAAATCTTCCAAGTATGCAGTGCCCGGTCTGTTGTGGACTACCGGCGTGGCTGCGGCCCTGGCTTTGGCGGGCTGCGGCGGCGGCTCTGGTTCCGACGACAACAACAACGGCGGTACGAACCAGCCCAAGGCCTATGTGCTGGATTCGGTCGTGCTGCCCGCATCGGCCATCAAATCGGCCGCGGTAGCGCCTGCATCCTTGGGTGCATCGGTAAAGACCCGCTTTGTGGTGCTGCCTGAGCTGGAAGCGGAAAAGACCGTGGCCAGCGACAATGGCCCCGCCCAGCAGATCGGTACGCAGCGCGCTGTGGCGGTCACCAGCACGGTGGCCCAGACCCAGTCGGCCCTGCAGTGGAGCACCTTGGCCAATGGCCAGCAGGTTGCGGCCATCAATATCCAGTCGACCGGCGCCTATGGCCTGCGCGCTGGCGTGCTGGTGGACAGCCTGCCCGATGGCGCGCAGCTGCGCATCTACAGCCAGGAGCACCCCAATGCCATCGTTGAGCGCAGCGGCGCTGAAGTGAACGCGCTGCTGGCGCAAAACCGCAAGGCGGGTGAAACCGGCGCAGCTGCCAATACCTGGTGGACGCCCGATGTAGGCGCCGGTGACACCACCGTCGAAGTGGTGCTGCCAGCCGGCACCGGTGCCGATGCGCTGCGCATCTCGATCCCTGTGGTCTCGCACATCTACCAGAACCTGTCCTTGCCGACCGACGCTGAGCTGGCAGAGACCACCAAGGCCGACACCTCGGCAGCTTGCAACCTGGATGCCACTTGCACCAACAACTACCAGACCGAGCGCAATTCCGTCGCCCGCATGGTGTTCACCCGCTCGGACGGCAACTCTTACCTGTGCACCGGTACCTTGCTGAACAATACCAAGGGTGACTTTGCGCCGTACTTCATCACCGGCAACCACTGCATCTCTACCCAGTCCTCGGCATCGTCGATGCAGACGGCCTGGTTCTACCGCTCCAGCAGCTGCAACTCCGGCGTGCCTGGCGCCAATACAGCGCTGCGCAATGCAGGTGCTACCCTGCTGTACGCGACCGCCTCCACCGATGCGGCATTGCTCAAGCTCAATGAAATGCCCCCTGTGGGCGTGACCTTGGCAGGCTGGGATGCCCGCACTGCCGGCCAGGTGGGCGACGCTGTCTACGGTCTGCACCACCCCGGTGGCAACCTGCTCAAGTACAGCGTGGGCTCGGTCGTGGGCTACATGAACTGCTCGGCAGGTACTGGCAATGCCATCACCTGCAGCACGGGCGACTCCAACAGCGGCTACTACAGCGTGCGCTGGAGCCAGGGCACTACCGAAGGCGGCAGCAGCGGCTCTTCGCTGTTCCGCAGTGGCCGTGTGGTGGGTAACCTGTACGGTGGTGGCGCCAGCTGCCTCGCCCCCAATGCGTCCGACTATTACGGCCGTTTTGACAAGGTGTTCAGCGACCGCATCTGGACCTGGCTGGCGAGCTGATAGATTCGACGCGAATGGCGGCCCAGTTGCCGCACCTTTCTCCACAAAAACCTGCCGGTGTGACAACGGCAGGTTTTTTTTGGGGATAAGGGCTCCGCAGCCCGCCGACCTCGCTCCAACACATAACGCTGCTAATTTCTCCGAGGCCAAGTAGTTTTATGGGCTATGTTTAATGTTGGGATCTGTTATCAGTATTAACCAGACGTCTTTATATTTTGTTGAATATAATAAAATATTTAATCAACGAAAAAGTTTCATTTTGTGGGTCACTCGTGCATCTGTAGTAAGAGTGGACGTTTGCTTCGAGGTTGGTTACCTGTAGATATTTAACTTACGGTTATGGGTATTAGCAAATGACACGGATGCCAAAATGAAAATGCAAATGGTAAATTTGCTTTTTGTGGGTATTTGAACAACACTTGATTTGGAGTGAGCTTGTCATGAAATACGCATTATTTGCAGCGGCTGCCTTACTGTCTGTAGCAGGAGTAGCCGCATCCCAGCCTAGAGGCTTAGTCGTGGACTCTGTGGTATTGCCTCCATCCCTCATCGAGAAATCGAAAGTTATGCCAGTGCCGCTAGATGCACGGGTACCAACACACTACGAGGTGCTGCCCGAGCTGCACATGGCACAAGTGATGGCAAGTGATGGTGTGGATGGCCCTGCACACAAGATTGGTGTGGCGCGTGCTGTAGCCGCTACCAGTTCAGTTGCGCAAGTTCAGTCGGCATTGCAATGGAGCCCGCTGCCGTCTGGACAGCAGGTGGCCGCTATCAACATTCAGTCAACAGGCGCTTATGGACTGCGTGCCGGTGTGTTGGTCGATAGCCTCCCCGATGACGCGTTGCTGCGCATCTACAGCCAGGAAAATCCGAATGCCATCCTTGAGCACAGCGGAGCTGACGTCAACGCACTGCTGGAACGCAATCGCCAGGCCGGTGAATCTGGCCCTGCAGCCCGTACGTGGTGGACGCCAGACGTGGGTGCTGGAGATACCACCCTGGAAGTGGTGCTGCCAGCCGGTTCAGATCCTGGTGCCATGCGAATTTCCATCCCGCTCGTCTCCCACATTTACGAGAACCTGTCGATTCCAACAGATATTGAATGGGCAGCGAGGAACGAGGCCGCGCCCAACCAAGCAGGGCCTTCGGAAAGTTGTCGGCAGGACGTCACTTGCACGGATGACTATCAGTCAGAGCGTAATGCAGTAGCCTTCATGGTATTTACCGACCAGAATGGCAGCACTTTTCAATGTACGGGGACCCTGCTGAATAATGCAAAGGGTGACTTCGCACCTTACTTTCTAACAGCGAATCACTGTATTTCAACCCAGGCAGTGGCATCGACGATGAACACCGGCTGGTTTTTCCGGTCCAACAGCTGCAATTCACGTTCGCCAATAGCTACGTGGCAAACGCGCCACGCCGGTGCGACCTTGTTGTACGCGAGCGATATGACGGATTCCTCATTGCTCAGGCTCAATGAAATGCCCCCGGAAGGTGTGACCTATGCAGGCTGGAGTGCTGACGCTGCAGTCCCTGTGGGTCAGGATATCTATGGTCTGCACCACCCCGGCGCAGATCTGCTCAAGTACAGCGTGGGAACAGTGTCGGACCATGTCAGCTGTCAATCCACTGGAGACCGTGGCATTAGCTGCGACCCGGAAGATCCAGACGGCGGGTTTTACGCCGTGAGCTGGGGTGAGGGCAGGACCGAGGGAGGTAGTAGTGGATCTGCACTGTTTAGC
>Ga0302349_1001697_pt1 | contig 15898 bp, 14 predicted proteins | sample PhyAR1_FD_202176 | JGI IMG/M metagenome (GOLD analysis project Ga0302349, IMG submission 202176) | Leaf surface microbial communities from alfalfa plants in UC Gill Tract Community Farm, Albany, California, United States - DLSL A.R1... | ecosystem: Host-associated > Plants > Phyllosphere >...
CTTCCAGACGAAGACGATAGACACGTCTTGGCAGCAGCGATCAAATGTGGCGCCTCGGTGATTGTCACGTACAACCTCAAAGATTTTCCGGCCGAGATTCTGAAACGTTTTGAGATCGAGGCGTTGCATCCCGATGTATTCCTCTCCGACATCTGGGACCTTGATCAGGCAGCTGTGCTCAAGGCCGTCCAGAAGCAGCGCGCAGCCCTTAACAATCCGGTTTACTCACCCCGCGAGCTGCTGGACATCCTCCTCAAGCAGCGGCTCCCAGAGACCGTCAAGCACCTCTCGAACTACGAGCTGCTGATCTAACCATCTTGACCGGACGCACCTGGCTGAGGCCCTGCAGTACCGTCCCGGGAGTGGTTGAGGGGCGAACCCTGGTGCCCGCCCCCCGGCAGAAACAAGGCTGTCCAGCGCCCTCAATGCCTGAATGAACTTCCCCAGCCGCTTCGCTTTCCATCTACAAAGCGAACGATTTCAGGTGCTCGATGCTCCCACACAGCCAGCAAGGCCGCGGTCCCGTTACCTTCGTGTTGATGCATTTTCTGGGTGGTTCGCACCGAACATGGTCCGCCACGGTCCCTTACCTAGACCGAGCGCATGCCTGCATCGCCCTGAACACACCCGGGTACGGCGATGCCAATGCCGTCACCGGCTATACCGTTGAAGAAATGGCCGATCAGGTCGATGCGAGCATCCGTGAGCTTGGGCTCAAGCACTGCATCCTCGTTGGCCACTCGATGACCGGCAAAGTCGCGGTCGTGCTGGCCGCTCGTCGCCCGGACTACCTTCGGGGCCTGATCCTGGTGGCCCCATCGCCTCCCGGCCCCCAGCCGATGAGCGATGAAGACCGCGACCAGCAACGGGCCTACACCGCCAGCCGGGAGCAAGCCGAAGCCTTCGTCGACGACTCGAGCTACCACAGGCTGCCCGATGCGCTGCGCGAAGTCGCCATCGCCGACGCCCAGGCCGTCAACCTTGACGCCTGGCGTGCCTGGGTCGATCACGGCAGTCGCGAGGACTGGAGCGATCGCATCGGCCTGCTGCCCTATCCGGCCCTGCTGATCTGCGGCGCCGATGACCAGCAGGTGCCCGACGCCCAAGAGCAGCGGCGCACCACCTTGTCGCACTTCCCCAACGGCACCTTGCTTACCCTGCCCGGTGCGGGCCACCTGATGCCTTACCAGACCCCTCAGGCATTGGCCGAGCCGATGCTTGATTTCGCAAGACCAATCGCTGCTGAACTTTCCCTGGGAGATCGTTGATGGATTTAGGTTTGAAAAACCGTGTGGCCCTGATCAGCGGTGCAGCTGGCGGCATTGGCCTGGCCACTGCCCACCTCCTCGCCGAGGAAGGTGTGAAGCTGGTGTTGACTGACATCGACCAGGACAAGCTCGAAGATGCCGTCAAGGCGTTGGGCGGTGACCCGTTGCTGATCGCGGCAGACATGACCAATCAGGACGAGGTGAACGGCCTGGTTCGGCAAGCCGAAGAGCGGTTTGGTCAGGTGGACATCGTGGTGCACACCGCGGGTGTAACAGGCGCCAAGGGTGACCCGCTGGAAATGAAGGATGAGGATTACCAGGAAGCCTGGGATACCGACTTCTTCACCGCCGTGCGCGTGGCGCGGGCCACCGTTCCGGCGATGCGCAAACGGGGCTGGGGGCGGTTGGTGTGCATCACCTCCGAGAATGCCGTGCAGCCTTACTGGGAAGAGGCGGTGTACAACGTCGCCAAGGCCGCACTGGCCGCGTTCATCAAGAACCTGTCCTACAAGGAAGCGGCGCATGGGGTGCTGTGCAACACGGTATCGCCGGCATTTATTGAAACCAACATGACCGATGGCATGATGAAGCAGCGCGCCGAAGAGAAAGGCGTGAGCTTCGAGGAGGCCATCGAAAGCTTCCTGGAAGAGGAACGACCCGGCATCGTGCAGAAGCGCCGAGGCAAGCCTGAAGAGGTCGCGGCCGCGATCGCGCTGCTGGTTTCGGAGCGAGCTTCGTTCATCAATGGCAGCAACCTGCGGGTCGATGGCGGCTCGGTGCAAAGCGTCCAGAACTGAGCCTGCACTGGCGCTCGGGCCAAGGCAAGCCCGGACGCGCTGCGACCCAAGCGCCAGATGCGGCATCCAGCTTCCAGGAACGTTAAACTGCGCAGGCCGCCCTTGGCGGGTTCTGTGGAGACGCATTCTTGGAAGACCTCAACTCGCTCTACTACTTCACGCAGGTGGTCGAGCACGGTGGCTTCGCCCCGGCGGGTCGGGCGCTGAACATGCCCAAGTCGAAACTCAGCCGACGCATTGCCGAGCTCGAAGAGCGTCTGGGCGTGCGCTTGCTGCAGCGCACCAGCCGCCGCTTCGCACTGACCGAGATCGGCCAGGCTTATTACAACCGCTGCCTGGCCATGCGCGTCGAAGCCGAGGGTGCGGCCGAGATCATCGAGCGCAACCGCAGCGAACCACGAGGGCTGGTGCGCATCAGTTGCCCGACCACCCTGCTCAACGCTTGGGTCGGGCCGATGTTGACGCGCTACATGCTCAAGTACCCGCAGGTGGAGCTGTTCATCGAAAGCACCAACCGGCGCGTCGATCTCTTGGATGAAGGCTTCGACATTGCCCTGCGTGTTCGTTTTCCGCCGCTGGAAAACACGGACATGGTGATGAAGGTGCTGAGCGACAGCACCCAGTGCCTGGTAGGCCATCCCCACCACCTGGCGCAATTGCCCGACGGTTTCGATCCTCAGCTACTGGGCACGCTGCCCAGCCTGCATTGGGGCAGTGCCCAGCGGGAGTATCACTGGGAGCTGTCCCGAGACGGTGACAACAACCAGAGCATCGTCATACCGCACATGCCGCGCATGGTCACCGACGACCTGTTCGCCCTGCGCCATTTCGTAGTGGCGGGTATCGGCATTGCGCACCTGCCACGGGTGGCCGTGCGTGACGACCTGGCAGCGGGCCGCCTGGTGGAGTTGCTGCCAGGCTGGTACCCGCGCAGTGGCATCGTGCACGCGATCTTCCCCTCACGACGCGGCTTGCTGCCTTCGGTGCGGGCATTGATCGATCACCTGGCGGACGAATTTGCGCTTTGCGACATGGCTTGAGGTTCGAGCCTGCAACGCCCATGGCCACCGCCCAAAATGTCCCGCCGCTACAGTTTCAGGGGGAGTGGGCGGCTGGTGATGGGGGCGCTCACTGATCGCGATGGGCTGCAAAGCGGCCCCGGCAAAATGAGCTGCCAAGCTGAAACCTTGGGGCCGCTGTGCGGCCCATTGCGGTCGGTTCGTCGCCCCGGCAAGGCCGCTTTCACAGAGTTAAGCGGGTTGAGGCCTGCGCTGTACTTGCAGGCTGGCTGCGACGGGTTGCTGCACAGCCCTCAGCATCTCGGCCTAGAAGGCAAAGCACGAGCAACCCAACGCGCCCCAGAACCCCTGGAAGTCATTGACCGGCACGCTGGAATGCCGGGCCTTTTCATGGCTGTGGGCATGGACACCGCACGGGCCCGAGCACTGGTGTGCCATGGCTGCCAGCGAGGGGGTGCCCACGCGCCAGTGGCCGGGCACCTTGGCGACCGGTGACCACTCAGGCAACACAGGCACCTGCGGTGGCCCCAGCTTGTCGAACTCGGCGGCGCCGTATACGACCTTGCCGTCTACCAGGGTGAGCACCGACTCGATACCCTTGATCGCCTCTTCCTCCACCGAGAAGAAATCCTGCGACAGCGCCGCCAGGTCGGCGAGCTGACCGACCTTGATCTGCCCCTTCTTGCCCTGCTCACTGGAAAACCAGGCACTGCCTTGGGTGAACAGCTGCAAGGCCGTGTCCCGGCTCAACCCTTCGGGATACAGTGCCATGCCGCCAACGGTCTTGCCGCTGACCAGCCAGTACAGCGAAGTCCACGGGTTGTAGCTGGACACGCGGGTCGCATCGGTGCCCGCCCCTACCGGCACCCCCATCTCCAGCATGCGCTTGATCGGTGGTGTCTGCTGCGCCGCTTGGGCGCCATAGCGGTCGACGAAATACTCGCCCTGGAAGGCCATGCGGTCCTGAATGGCAATGCCGCCACCCAGGGCGCGTACCCGCTCGATGTTACGGGGCGTGATGGTTTCGGCATGATCGAAGAACCACGGCAAGCCGTTGAACGGTACGTCGCGGTTGACCTTCTCGAACACGTCGAGCATGCGTGTGATCGACTCGTCATAGGTCGCATGCAGACGGAACGGCCAGCGTTGCTCGACCAAGTGCCGCACCACCGGCTCCAGTTCTTGCTCCATGGTCTGCGGCAGGTCCGGGCGCGGTTCCAGAAAGTCTTCGAAGTCAGCCGCCGAGAACACCAGCATTTCGCCCGCACCGTTGTGACGCAGGAAATCGGTGCCACTGTGCAGCTTGACGCTGGCAGTCCACTTGCGGAAATCGTCCAGCTCTTCCTTGGGCTTCTGGGTAAACAGGTTGTAGGCGATGCGCACCGTCAGTTGACCCTTGTCGGCCAGCTCCTGGATCACCGAATAATCGTCCGGGAAATTCTGGTAGCCGCCACCGGCATCGATGGCGCTGGTCAGCCCCAATCGGTTCAGTTCGCGCATGAACTGGCGCGTGGAGTTGACCTGGTATTCGAGTGGCAGCTTGGGGCCTTTTGCCAGCGTGGCGTAGAGAATCATGGCGTTCGGCCGCGCGATCAGCATGCCCGTGGGGTTGCCGAACGTGTCACGCTGGATTTCCCCGCCAGGCGGATTGGGCGTGGTCTTGTCATAGCCCACAGCCTTGAGCGCTGCACGATTGAGCAACGCCCGGTCGTACAGGTGCAGCAGGAACACCGGGGTATCCGGGGCAGCCTGGTTGATTTCCTCGAGGGTGGGCATGCGCTTTTCGGCGAACTGGAACTCGTTCCAGCCACCCACCACCCTGACCCATTGCGGGGTCGGCGTACGTGCGGCTTGGTCCTTGAGCATGCGCAGGGCATCGGCCACCGACGGCACCCCTTCCCAGCGCAGCTCCAAGTTGTAGTTGAGGCCCCCGCGGATCAGGTGCAGGTGCGAGTCGTTGAGCCCGGGAATGACGGTGCGCCGGCGCAGGTCGACAATCTGAGTGGCCGTTCCTTTGTGGGCCATGGCCTCGGCATCGCTGCCCACGGCGATAAAACGGCCATCCTTGATGGCCACGGCGGTGGCGTTGGGGTTCTCGCGGTCGACGGTGTGCAGCTTGCCGTTGAACAGAATCAGATCGGCGTCCATAGGGCCTCCTTGGAATGGAGTTCATAGGTCAGGCGCAGCGGCGTCGTCGCGACGCCGCTTGCCTGTCTGGCTCAGCGCTGGAGAAACGCCAGCAGATCTTCGTTCAGCTGTTGCGCATGGGTCACTGCGAACCCATGCGGCGCACCGGCATACACTTTCAACTCGGCGCCGGCGATCAACTGCGCGGCGCGCTTGCCGGTGGTTTCGAAGGGCACGACCTGGTCGGCGTCGCCGTGAATCACCAAGGTGGGCACGTCGACCTTGGCCAGGTCCTGCCGGAAATCGGTCTGCGAGAACGCCGTCACGCAGTCCAGCGTGGCCTTGAGCGAGGCCAGCAGCGCGATGTTCAAGGTCTGCGTCTGCACGCCCTGGGACACCTGCTGCCCCTGGTTCAGCCCGTAAAACGGGGCCGCGAAGTCGGCGATGAACTGGGCGCGGTCGGCCCGCAGCCCGGCCTCGATCCCTTCGAACACCGACAGGTCCACCCCGTCCGGATTGTCTGCGCGCTTGCCAAATACAGGCGTGACGGCCCCCAGCAGCACCAGCCCAGCCACCCGCCCGGTACCGTGGCGACCGATATAGCGGCTGACATCACCGCCCCCCATCGAAAAGCCCACCAGGGTGACCTCACGCAGGTCCAGGTGCTCGATCAATTGCGCGATGTCATCGGCGAAGGTGTCATAGTCGTAGCCGGTCCACGGCTGGCTCGACCGCCCGAAGCCACGGCGGTCAAAGGCGATGGTCCGGTAGCCGCGGCTGGCCAGGTACTCCATCTGCGTGTCCCACATGTCGGCATCCAGCGGCCAACCATGGCTGAACAGTACCGGCTTGCCAGTACCCCAGTCCTTGAAATAGATCGAAGTGCCATCACGCGTTTGGAACGTGCTCATATCGGTATCTCCTAGTGGTACGTGGAAAAAGGCTTGTTCAGCCGCGCAGCCAATGGGCGCAACGGCGGGTGATCCAGGGCATGATGTAGAACACCACAGGCAAGATGACGAACAGGTTACCGATCAGGGTGCCTCTGACCGGGCCAGCCAGTTGTGGCAAACGTTCGAATAACGGGGCCAGCAGGTGCGGCACCACCAACGTCATCGGGCAGATCACCAGGTACGTCAGCACCGCCTGTTTCCAACGCGGTGGTGGTACGGCGCGGGTGCCGGGTGGGGTGAACCAGAATTCCGGGTCCTCATGGACCTGAGGGCTGTCACCACCGTCGAGCAGCGGCAGCACGTCCCGGACCATCGCCTGGCGTTCTGCTGAGTTGACCCACGCCTGCAACAGGTCGGCGTTGGCGAACCGGACCACGGTGGTGAAGTGTAGACCGCCCTCATCGGGTCGAATGACATTGACGTCCAGGTGCCCCGCCTGGCGGCGGGCGGTGCCTACCGCATGCTTGAGCCACACTTCGTAGTCGTTCAGTGACGCGGCGCGGACCTTGTGCTGGATCACCAGGGTAACCACGTCGCGGTTGTCTTGGGCGGCGGTGTTCATCTGCATTCCTTGGGCTGAGCCTGCCCGCTTGCGCTGGGCAACAGTGGACGGGCTGAACGTTATCGAGGTGTGCGGCCCGGCGGGCACCGGCCGGGGTGCCCGCGGCGATGGGGTTACTTGCTGGCGTTGAAGGCGTTGTAGCTGGTCATCAGGTTGCGGTAGTCAGGGATATGGTTGGAGCACAGCGCGGCCAGGCCCTCGACGTCGTTGCGCCAGTCACGATGCAGTTCGCAGGCTACGCCGAACCAGGTCATCAACTGCGCGCCAGCACGGCTCATGCGGTCGTGGGCGGCATCGCGGGTCATGGCATTGAAGGTGCCGGACGCGTCGGTCACCACGAACACCTCGAATTCTTCCTCCAGGGCGGCCAGGGCCGGGAAGGCCACGCACACTTCGGTGACGACACCCGCGATGATCAGCTGCTTCTTGCCAGTGGCTTTCACCGCCTTGACGAAGTCTTCGTTGTCCCAGGCGTTGATCTGGCCAGGACGCGCAATGTAAGGCGCGTCCGGGAACAGGGCCTTGAGCTCTGGCACCAATGGGCCGTTGGGGCCTTGCTCGAAGCTGGTGGTCAGGATGGTCGGCAGGTTGAAGAACTTGGCCAAGTCCGCCAGGGCCAGCACATTGTTCTTGAAGGTGTCGGGCTCAATATCGCGCACCAGCGACAGCAACCCAGCCTGGTGATCGACCAGCAGAACGGCAGCGTCGTCTTTGTTCAGGCGGTTGTATTTGAATTGAGTCATGGCGGTAGCTCCAGTAGTCGTGATTTGCAGTAGGTGGGGTGTTTCGCGTTGATGGGAGAAGATTAAAACCATCCAGTTTTCGGCGGTAGATAGCGTTTTTTGGCTTTAGCGTTCTATTTTATGAACGATGGTTCAGCGCCCTGTAGGGCCGGTTCTATGCAACGCCATGCCCATTGCCTCCTGCGTGAACCTGCTCTATTACTACCGGCAGCCCTTCCCTGTCCCGAGACCATCATGCTGGCGTTCATCCAGTCCTCCCCACTGCTGCTCGGCACCACCTTGTTGTTGCTCGACTTGATCGTTTGGCAGCTGATCCCGGCACAGCGCCATGCCTGGCGAATAGCCGCGCGGCTGACCCTGTTCCTGCTCTTCAGCCTGGTGCTGGTGGCGGCAGGGATGAGCCCGCTACAGCCCGCGCCCTGGGCCGACGACGTTGCCCGTAACTTGTTGGCCACGGTGCTTGCCATCGCCTGGTGGCTGTTTGGCGCGCGCACCGTCACGGTGGTTTTCGGCCTGCTGTTGGTGGCGCGCGGCAGCCACGGCGGCCGGTTGCTGCAGGATGTGCTCGGGGCGTTGATCTTCATCGCCGCGGTGGTAGCGGCAGCCGGCTATGTACTGCAATTGCCCGTCAAAGGGCTGCTGGCCACATCGGGAGTGATGGCCATCGTCATCGGCCTGGCCTTGCAGAGCACCCTGGCGGACGTGTTCAGCGGCATCGTGCTCAACACCACGCGGCCCTATCAGATCGGTGACGCCGTTTCCATCGATGGCACGGAGGGCAAGGTGCTGGACATCGACTGGCGCGCCACGCGGCTGCTCACCAGCAGCGGTAGCCTGGCGGTCATCCCGAACTCCGTGGCTGCAAAGGCCCGCTTGCTCAACCATAGCCGTCCAACTGATGTGCATGGCGTGTCGATCAGCGTGGTCGTGCCTGCAAGCGTGCGCCCTGGCAAAGTGTTCGATGCGCTGGAAAAGGCGCTGCGCGGTACCCGTGCGCTCCTCCCTTCACCTGCCCCCAAGGTGGCCGTGAAAACCGCGACGCTCGATTCGGTGGAATACGAAGCCAGCGGTTTCATCGCCGATATGAGCGCCAAGAACGCTACGCGCAACCAGTTGTTCGACCTGGCCCATCGGCACCTGGAAGCGAACGGGGTCATCTGGAACCAGGACCTGGCGACGGCGCCGCGTAGCCGTCAACGGGAGGTGCTGGACGAAGTGCGAGTGTTCCGCGCGCTGAGTGATGAAGAGCGCGACGCACTGAGCCAGCACATGACCGCCGTTGAGTACCTGGCTGACACAACGATCCTGGAGGTGGGCAAGCAGTCCGAACACGTGCTGGTCATAGGTCGAGGTGTCGTATCAGCGGCGGTGCTGGAAGATGGCAAGCGCCTGGAGGCCGGACGCATGGGCCCAGGTGAAGTACTGGGTATCGACGGGCTCGTCGATGAAGACGACTCGCTGGTGGAGTTCAGAACCTTGACCAGTTGCCTGCTGTATCGCATCGACAAGCAACGAGTCAAAGCGTATCTGCAGCAGCACGGCGATGTGCAGACCGCCTTGGGCAAACTGCAACGCGTCCGACGTCAGGGTCGCGATTCGCTGCTCTTGCACAAGCCTGCCTCCATCAAGAAAGGCGGTTTCCTGAGCTGGCTGCACAAATGACGCGTCACCTGCCGTTGTGGAGCGTTGCCTTACAGCACCACGCGCAGGCACTGGCCGGCGTGGTACAGCGAGAACCCGGACTCGTAGAACGCGGTGCGCAGTGAGGTCGCGCTCACGCCTTTCATGGTCGAGAACGGTATCGGCAGGCTGGCGGCTTCCCCTTTGGACAGAAACTCGGCGAACGCTCGGCCAATGACGGTGCCAGTGGTATTGCCGCGCCCGTTGTAGCCGGTGACCGCCACCAACCCTGGGGCGGGTTCGAACAAACGCATCAGGTGGTCGGGCGTAAAGTCGATGCAGCCGGTCCAGTGCATGTCCCATTCGACCTTGCCAAGCGTCGGGTAGTAGTGACGCTGGATACGGTCGGCCCAGCTGCGCACGAACCACGCGGGTTTATTGTCGACCCGGCCCAGGCTACCGAGCAGCAAACGGCCCTGATCATCGCGACGAATACTGCTGAGCACGGTTCGGGTATCCCAGGAGCCTTGGCCGTGAGGGAGTACCTTGTCGGCCTGCGCGCCCTGCAATGGCTTGGAGGCGACCTGGTAGTAATAGCCTTTGAAGAATTGCTTTTGCAGGTTGCTCCAGTCCCCTTCGGTGTAGGCGCCTGTGGAAATCACCACCTTCTCGGCGCGAACCGAACCGCGTGCAGTCTGCACACGCCAGCTGTCACCTTCGCGCGTCAGGCCCTGGACTGCGGACTGCTGGAACAGCTTGCCACCCAGGCGCACCACGGCAGCTGCCAGGCCCTGGGTGTAGCCCATCGGGTTGATGGTGCCGGCGCGCCGGTCCAGCAGGGCGGCGGAGATCTTGTCGGTGCCGCAATATTCCTGGCACTGTGCGCCGGTCAGCAGTTCGACATCGGCACCGCGCCGTCGCCATTGCTCGTGACGGGCCTGCAGATCGGCGATGCCGGTCGCGTTATGTGCCATGTGCAGGGTGCCCTGGTGCCGCGCCTGACAGTCGATGCCCAGGCGTTCGATCATGGCGAACACATCGGCCGGGGCCTGACCCAGCACCGTGTTCAACCGGCTGCCTTGTTTCTGACCCAGGGTGGCCTCGACATCATCCGGGCGAATCCAGGTACCGGCATTGACCAGACCGACATTACGGCCGGAGCCGCCGTGGCCCACTTTCCAGGCCTCCAGTACGATCACCGACTTGCCCTGCTCGAGCAGGTGAATGGCTGCTGACAATCCGGTAATGCCGCCGCCGATCACGCAGACATCGGCGTGGTGCTCCCCCGCCACGGCCTGGACAGTCACGCTCGGCACGGTGACGCATTCCCACAAGCATTCTTGACGCAGTTCGGACATGGCCCGGCTCCCGCAATTTATTCTTGTTCGAGACCGCCGTGCGGCCTTTCGCAGCCAAGCCCGCATGCTCAGATAGCGGTGCAAGCACACCGATCCTGATGGCCGCGGGCTTGGTCGCCCACCAGGGGCCGTGCCCCTGGTTCTACACCATTACGCTGATCAGTCGAACACGATGCCTTGCGCCAGTGGCAACTCACGGGAGTAGTTCACGGTGTTGGTCTGACGGCGCATATAGCCTTTCCAGGCATCTGAACCGGACTCACGGCCACCACCGGTCTCCTTCTCACCCCCGAACGCCCCGCCGATTTCGGCACCGCTGGTGCCGATGTTGACGTTGGCGATACCGCAATCGCTACCAGCCGCGCTCTGGAAACGCTCAGCCTCGCGTAGATCGGTGGTGAAGATGCAGGACGACAAGCCCTGCGGGACTTCGTTGTTCAGCCGCAAGGCTTCGTCGAAGTCATCGTAAGCCAGTACATAGAGAATCGGCGCGAACGTTTCATGGCGCACCACCTCGCTTTGCCCAGGCATTTCGGCAATGGCAGGCGACACGTAATAGGCATTGGGATACTGGTCGGCCAACTGACGCTCGCCCCCGAACACTTGGCCCCCTTCGTCGCGAGCCTTGGCCAGGGCGCCTTGCATGGCATCGAATGAGGCCTTGTCGATCAGGGGCCCAACCAGGTTGTCCTTGCGCGGGTCGCCAATGCGCACCTTGCCGTAGGCGGCCTTGACCCGAGCCACCACTTCGTCCTTGATCGAACGGTGCACGATGAGGCGGCGCAGCGTGGTACAGCGTTGCCCGGCAGTGCCGACTGCCGAGAAGAGAATGCCCCGCACGGCCAGGTCCAGGTCGGCGCTGGGTGCAAGGATCATGGCATTGTTGCCGCCAAGTTCCAGGATGCTGCGCCCGAAACGTGCGGCTACACGCGGCCCGACTTCACGGCCCATGCGCGTGCTGCCGGTGGCACTCACCAGGGCCACGCGGGGGTCATCGACCAGGGCTTCGCCTGCTTCACGGCCACCGATGACCAGCTGCGCGAGACCTGCCGGCGCATCGCCGAAGGCTTTCAACGCCTTGTCGAACAACGCCTGGCACGCCAGGGCGGTCAATGGCGTTTTCTCGGAGGGCTTCCACACCACCGAGTTGCCGGCCACCAGGGCCAGGGCGGTGTTCCAGGACCAGACCGCCACCGGGAAGTTGAATGCGCTGATCACACCGACCACACCCAGCGGGTGCCAGCTTTCGCGCATGTGGTGACCCGGCCGTTCGGAGGCGATGGTCAGGCCGTACAACTGGCGTGACAGCCCCACTGCAAAGTCACAGATGTCGATCATTTCCTGCACTTCGCCCAGACCTTCCTGGGTGATCTTGCCTGCCTCGATCGAAACCAGTTCACCCAGGTCTGCCTTGTGCTCGCGCAGCACTTCGCCGAACAGGCGCACCAGCTCACCCCGGCGAGGGGCTGGCACGCTGCGCCATGCCTCGAAGGCCTGCTGAGCCTGCTCGATGCGCGCGGTAGTCTCGGCTTGACCGAGCAGTGTCACCGAAGCGATCTGGCTGCCGTCGATGGGCGTGTGTACAGCGTAATCGCCTTGCGTGTAAGCCTGGGCAGCAACCCCCAGGCGCTCGAGCAATCCAGCAACCATTGGTGTTCTCCTACATCGGTGGACAGGTTGGATATGATGTGGATCAGTATTAATCCGATCAGTTAAGCGCAACAAACGACCTTTATTCCGCATATCATTCCGTCAGGTAATGACTCGAGCCCTTGAGAACGCTATGTCAAAACGTCTGGTGCCTTCCATGACCGCCCTGCAGTGCTTCGAAGCTGCAGCCCGTCACTTGAGCTTCACCCGAGCCGCCGAAGAGCTGCACTTGACCCAGAGTGCGGTCAGCAAGCAGGTCGCGCAGCTTGAAGACCTGTTGCGTCACCATCTTTTCCTGCGCATTCGCCGACGTTTACAACTCACGCCAGCCGGCAGCCTCTATCTGGCCGAGGTGAACAAGATCCTCACGCAGGTCGATATGTCCAGCCGCTATGTGCTGACCTACGGGGAGCAGACCGAGATCCTGAAGGTCGCAACGCAGCCGAGCTTTGGTGTGCGGTGGCTGATCCCCCACCTCAAGGGCTTCGGCCGGCGGCACAGCAACATTCACTTGGACATCCGCAACGAAATGGAGCCCTTCTCGCTGTTGCAGGGCTCGGCCGACGTCGTGTTCTTCTACGGCCAGGGCACCTGGCCGGGGGCCAGCTGCATCGAGCTGTTCGGTGAAGAAGTGGTGCCGGTGTGCTCGCCAGAGTTACTGGCCGCCCGTGACCTGGCCAGTGCCGAGGCATTGACCGACCTGGTGTTGCTGCAAAGCACTTCACGGCCGGAAGCCTGGCACGAATGGTTCCTGGAGCAGGACCTGCAAAGCGTCAGCGCCTACCACGGCCCACGCTTTGACACCTTCTACATGGCACTGAGCGCTGCCCAGGCCGGCTGCGGGGTAGCGCTGGTGCCGCGCTACCTGGTCGCAAAGGAGTTGGCCGAAGGCAGCCTGGTCATGCCTTGGAACCATGCGATGCGCAGTGCCGGCGCGCACTACCTGGCGTACGCCGAACATGCCGCAGAAGTGCCCAAGGTGCGGGCGCTGGTGGATTGGATCGGTGAGCAGTTGCAGGCCTGATGCTCTAGACAGGCGTAGCGCCCTAGCCCGCCTACGTCGATCAAAAAAGGAATGACACAGCTACTTTTTTTCGCTTGTAGACCGGGTGCATTCCCCGCTTTCATGTAAAGGTCAGCCATCAACCAGGAATCCAGCGATGCCCGCCCATGATTTCGTCAGCCCCGACAGCATCCGTGCGCAGTTTTCTGCCGCCATGTCGCTCATGTACAAACAGGAAGTGCCGTTGTACGGCACGCTGCTTGCGCTGGTGAGCGAAATCAACCAGCAGGTGATGGCCGAGCAGCCAGAAGTGACGCAGGCGCTGCGCTGGACTGGGGAACTCGAACGGCTGGGCCATGAACGCCACGGGGCCATCCGAGTAGGTACGGCCCAGGAGCTGGCGACCATCGCGCGACTTTTTGCGGTCATGGGCATGCAGCCGGTGGGCTACTACGACCTCAGCAGTGCTGGGGTGCCGGTGCACTCCACCGCGTTCCGTGCCGTGCACGAGCAGTCGCTGCACGTCAGCCCGTTCCGCGTCTTCACCTCGCTGTTGCGCTTGGAGCTGATCGACAACCTGCAGTTGCGGGAAATGGCCAAGGATATCCTGGCCAAACGCCAGATCTTCACCCCTCGCGTACTCCATCTGATCGAGCAGCACGAACGCGATGGCGGCTTGAATGCCGCAGATGCTCAGGCTTTCGTACAGCAAGCCCTGCAGACCTTCCGCTGGCACCACGACGCCACCGTCACCGCCAAGCAATACCAGCAGCTGCACGACCAGCACCGCCTGCTTGCCGATGTGGTCGCGTTCAGGGGTCCGCACATCAACCACCTGACTCCGCGCACCCTGGACATCGATGCCATCCAGCTCGGCATGCCAGCCAAGGGCATCACGCCCAAGGCCGTGGTCGAAGGCCCCCCTCCCCGCCGCCACCCAATCCTGCTGCGCCAGACCAGCTTCAAGGCCCTGCAGGAAAAGGTCGCATTCTGCGGTCAGCACGGTAGCGAAGGCAGCCACACCGCGCGCTTTGGGGAAATCGAGCAACGTGGCGCGGCGTTGACACCGAAGGGGCGCCAGCTCTATGACAAGCTGCTCGACACGACGCGTGTCGCATTGGGGGGTGCGCCCGTCGAGGCCAATGCCGCACGGTACATGGCGATACTCACCGACACCTTCGCCGCCTTCCCGGACGACCTGGCGCAGATGCGTGAACAGGGCCTGGCGTATTTTCGCTACTTCGCCACCGAGAAAGGCCTGGCCGCGCGCGATAAGCAAGGCAGGCCAACTACCCTGCAAGGGCTGATCGACGCAGACCACGTGCATTTCGAGGCGCTGGTGTACGAGGATTTCTTGCCGGTAAGCGCCGCAGGGATCTTCCAGTCCAACCTGGGCGACGATGCCCAGGCCGAGTACGGCAGCAACGCCAACCGCGCGGCCTTCGAAGCGGCGCTGGGGCTGCAGGTGCAGGATGAACTGGCGCTGTATGCGCAAAGCGAGCGCCGCTCGCTGCAGGCCTGCGCCCAGGCATTGAACCTGGTATCGCTGTAAGGCGACAGAGTGAAGGGGCACGTGGGTGCCCCACCGTGTCAGCGGAAGCGGTCCACTTCCTGACGCAACTGCGCAGCCAATCCTTCCAGCTCCCGCGCTGTGAGTGCCAGCTCGTTGGCCACCTCGCGCTGCTCACCGTTAGCCTGGGCGATGCTCTGCAAATTGCGGCTCAGCACGGTCGCTGTGCTGCTTTGCTCCTGGGTCGCCGTACTGATCACGGCAAACTGCTCACCCGCCGCACGGCTTTGTTCGTCGATGCGGGCAAGTGCTTGCGCGACCTTGTCGTTACGCTCAAGGCCGTCCTGCATCAGCTGGTTACTCTGCTCCAGTGTGGTGATGGCGTGCCCGGTGTCGGACCGGGATATAGCGCTCGCAATCAAAGGGCTGGCAGGATCACCACCTCGGGTAGCGCCATGGCAGCCACCTCTGCTTGCAGGAAGGCACTGAGGCGGCGCAGCCGCTCGCCGCCCGGTCGGGTCCGCGGCCATACCAGGTAGTAGTCCAAGCCGCTGGGGACCGCCGTGGGCCATGGCAGGCTCATGCGCCCCTGCGCCACATCTTCGGCCACCATAATCAGGTCGCCAATCGAAACACCGTAGCCACGGGCCGCTGCAATCATGCCCAGTTCCAGCGTGTCGAACACCTGGCCGCCCTTGAGCGAAACCCTGCTACCCAGGCCCAGGCGTTCCAGCCACACTCGCCAGTCGCGCTTGTCCATTGTGGGGTGCAGCAGTTCGCTGCTTGCAAGGCGCGCCGCGCACCAAGGCCCGTCATCCAGCAGCCCTGGTGCGCCCACCGGCACCAGCAGTTCGGGGAACAGCTTGCGCACCTCCCACTCCGCCGGGAACACCCCATCGCCCAGCAGCACCGCGCAATCGAAAGGTTCCTGGTTGAAGTCCACATGGTCGACGTCCATCCAGGCACTGGTCAGTTGCACTTCATTGCCAGGCTGCAGCCGACGGAAGCGGCTTAGCCGGGCCAGCAACCAACGCATGGTCAGGGTGGACGGCGCCTTCATGCGCAGCATGTCGTCTTCACCGCGCAACGTGTCACAGGCACGCTCAAGCGCGGCAAAGCCTTCGCGCACACCCGGTAGCAGCACCCGCGCCGCTTCGGTCAGTTGCAGGCTGCGGCCACTGCGCGTGAACAGGCGGCAGGCAAAGTGATCCTCCAGCGTGCGAATGTGCCGGCTGACCGCGCTTTGGGTAATGGACAACGCTTCGCCAGCACGGGTGAATGAGTTCAA
>Ga0302349_1001706_pt1 | contig 15829 bp, 12 predicted proteins | sample PhyAR1_FD_202176 | JGI IMG/M metagenome (GOLD analysis project Ga0302349, IMG submission 202176) | Leaf surface microbial communities from alfalfa plants in UC Gill Tract Community Farm, Albany, California, United States - DLSL A.R1... | ecosystem: Host-associated > Plants > Phyllosphere >...
CGCAGGGCTGGCCGCTGGCGGCATGACGCAGTCGGCCATCATCGGCACGGCGGGCTCGGCCATCGAGAAGCTGGGCCTGGCGGCCGACGAGGTGCAGCGCATGCAGGCCAATGTGGCCATCGGTTATGCAGTGACCTATATCTTTGGCTCGTTCGGCGCCATCTTGCTGTGCGTGAATGTGCTGCAGTGGCTGACCGGCCGCAAGATCCATGACGACGCCATCCAGGCCGAGCAGGAAATGCTCAAGGGCGTGCACGTCTATGGCGCGGGCGAATCGCCTGCGGCACCCGATCTGGTGGGCCGTATCTTCAAGGTCCGGCAATCGGGCCGCAGCGTGGCCGAGCTGGAGGCCAGCGCCCCCCAAGGCTCGGTCACCATCGAGCGTATCCGCCGCAAGAATGCGCTGGTGGGCGTAGACCCTCAGCTGGTGCTGGAGGCCGGCGACATTGTGCTGCTGGTGGGCCGGCGTGCAGCGGTGGTGGCGCTGGGTGCCAGCATTGGCGATGAGCTGCAAAGTGCCGAAGACATGGACGTGGTGATGGTGCGCCGCGATGTGTCCATCACCAACAGCCAGTACCTCAACCGCAGCGTCAAGGACATCCTCGACAGCCTGACGCCCGAGTTCAAGCACGGCGTCTATGCGGTGGCGCTGACGCGCTCGGGCTCGCCGTTGCCGATCACGCCCGCCACCCTGATCGTGCCCGGCGATGTGGTGACCCTGTTTGGCACGCCGCAGGATGTGCAGAATGCCGCGCAGTCGGTGGGGCCCATCCTCATCCCCAGCGACAAGACGGACTTTGTCTTCCACGGTCTGGGCATCACCGTCGGGCTGCTGATCGGTCTGCTGGTGCTGCGCATCGGCTCCATCCCCATTACCCTGGGCAGCGGCGGTGGCGCCCTGCTCGCGGGCCTGCTGTTTGGCTGGTGGCGCAGCCGCAAGCACACCTTGGGCAATATGCCCACCGCGGCTTCTACTCTGCTGCGCGACCTGGGCCTGGCCGGCTTTGTGGCCATGGTCGGCCTGCAATCGGGCCAGCAGGCGGTGAGCACGGTGATGGAGCAAGGCCTGAGCCTGTTCCTGATGGGCATGGTTGTGACCATCGTGCCGCTGCTGATTGCGATGCTGTTTGGCAAGTATGTGCTGCGCTATGAGAACGTCGCCATCTTTGCCGGCGCCCTGTCGGGCGCACGCAGTGCCAACCCCGCCTTTGGCGAGGTGCTGGACAAGGCGGGCAACGCCATCCCCACGGTGCCGTTTGCGATCACCTATGCGCTGGCCAATGTGTTTCTGACCCTGCTCGGCCCGCTGGTCATCGCCTTTGCCTGAGCGGCGCGGCGGTTCTCGCCTCTCTCCATGACCTACCGGAGGCGCCGCGCCGCCTCCCCTCTTCCGGTTTACCTGTTTATCAACGACTGCAAGGAGTTGCACCATGTCTCAGGACTACCAGCGTCTGGCCCATTTGAGCCCCTTTGAGCTCAAGGATGAATTGATCAAGGTGGCATCGGGCAAGGCCAATCGGCTGATGCTCAACGCCGGGCGTGGCAACCCGAACTTTCTGGCGACGACGCCGCGCCGCGCCTTCTTCCGCCTGGGGCTGTTTGCAGCGGCCGAGTCCGAGCTGTCGTACTCGTACATGACAGCAGGCATCGGCGGCCTGGCCAATATCGAAGGCATTGAAAATCGCTTTGAGCGCTACACCGCCGAGCACCGCGACCAGGAAGGCGTGCGCTTTCTGGCCAAGTCGCTCAGCTATGTGCGCGACCAGCTCGGCTTGGACCCGGCCGCCTTTCTGCATGAGATGGTGGATGGCATCCTGGGCTGCAACTACCCGGTGCCGCCACGCATGCTGACCGTGAGCGAGAAGATCGTGCGCCAGTACATCGTGCGCGAGATGGCCGGCGGCGCCGTACCGGTGGAGTCGGTCGATTTGTTTGCGGTCGAGGGTGGCACCGCCGCGATGGCCTATATCTTCGAGAGCCTGCGCATCAGCGGCCTGCTCAAGGCCGGCGACAAGGTCGCCATCGGCATGCCCGTGTTCACACCGTATATCGAGATCCCGGAGCTGGCCCAGTACGCGCTGGAGGAGGTACCCATCCATGCCGATCCGGACAATGGCTGGCAGTACTCCGATGCGGAGCTGGACAAGCTGCGCGACCCGGCCGTCAAGATCTTCTTCTGCGTCAACCCCAGCAACCCGCCGTCGGTCAAGATGGACCAGCGCAGCCTGGAGCGCATCAAGACCATCATTGCCGACCACCGGCCCGATCTGATGGTGCTGACCGACGATGTCTACGGCACCTTTGCCGATGACTTCCAGTCGCTGTTCTCGGTCTGCCCGCACAACACCTTGCTGGTCTACTCCTTCTCCAAGTACTTTGGTGCCACCGGCTGGCGCCTGGGCGTGATTGCTGCGCACAAGGAGAACGTCTTCGACAAGGCGCTGGCCCAGTTGCCCGAGAGCGCCAAGCTTGAGCTGGACCACCGCTACCGCTCACTGCTGCCCGATGTGCGATCGCTCAAATTCATCGACCGCCTGGTGGCCGACAGCCGTGTCGTGGCGCTGAACCATACGGCCGGCCTGTCGACCCCGCAACAGGTGCAGATGGTACTGTTCTCGCTGTTTGCGCTGATCGATGAAGCCGACGCCTACAAGCAGGCGCTCAAGCAGCTGATCCGCCGCCGCGAGGCCACCCTGTACCGCGAGCTGGGCATGCCGCCGCTGCACAACCCCAACTCCGTCAACTACTACACCTTGATCGACCTGCAGAGCGTGACCTGCAGGCTTTATGGGCAAGCGTTTTCGGACTGGGCCGTGCAGCAATCCTCGACCGGCGACATGCTGTTCCGCATCGCCGATGAAACCGGTATCGTGCTGCTGCCAGGCCGTGGTTTTGGCTCCGACAGGCCATCGGGCCGGGCATCGCTTGCCAACCTGAACGAGTACGAGTACGCCGCCATCGGCCGCGCGTTGCGCAAGATGGTCGATGAGCTGTATGCGCAGTTCCAGGCCCAGGCGGGCGGCAAGGGCGGAGCCGCTTAAGCTCGGCGCGGGCGCAGCGCAGGCGCGCGCTGCGCTGCCCTCGCCTGCCCCACCACCCCTGCAGCAGACCGCTGCAGCAAGCCGCTAGAACAGCTCCTGCTGCATCGAGGTCAGGCTGCTGAAGTCCTCCCCCAGCGGCTGCAGGATCGAATCGGCAATCGGCTGCAGCTGCTTGCTCAGGTAGTGCTCGTAGTCGATCGGCGACTGGCGCACCTCCAACGGCTCGGGCCCGCTTTTGCCCATCACATAGCGGATCCAGCCACCGCTTTGGTACTGCAGCGGCCGGCCCAGGCGCCGGTTGTAGTCATCGGCCATGCGGGCGGCGCGCACCTGCGGCGGCAGGTTGGCCACATAGGCATCGAGCCGGTGGCGCAGGCGCTTGCGGTAGACCAGCAAATCATCCTTTTGGCCCGCCAGCGTGGCTTGCGCATAGTCGATGACAAAGTCGCGGTAGGGCAGCCCCTGGAAGACGCGCGAGAGCAGCCCTTCCTGGAACTGGCGCGCCAGCGGCGTCCAGTCGCTGCGCGCCATCTCCAGGCCCCGGTAGACCATGGCCTCCTTGCCCTCGGCATCCACACTCAGGCCTGCATAGCGCTTTTTGCTGCCCACGTCTGAGCCCCGGATGGTGGGCATGAAAAACTTCTTGTAGTGCGTGTCGAACTCGATCTCGAGAAAGCTCTCCAGGTTCTGTTCCTGGCGCAGGCCCTGCGTCCACCACGCATTGATATCGCTGACCAGCGAGGTGGCGACCGCATGGGCTTCCTGGTTGCTGTGGGCACGGCCCAGCCAGATGAAGATCGAATCCGTATCGCCGTAGATAACCTCGTAGCCACGCTGCTGCACCAGCGCCTTGGTGCGCTTGACCATCTCATGGCCGCGCAGGGTGATCGACGAGATCAGCGCCGGGTTGAAAAAGCGGCATTCGGTCGCACCCAGCACCCCGGCAAAGGAGTTCATCACCAGCTTGAGCGCTTGCGACAGCGGCTCGTTCTTGCTGCGCTTGGCCTCATCGCGTGCGCGCCAGAGCGTGGTGACGATCTCGGGCAGGCAGTGCTTGTCGCGCGAGAAGCGTGTGTCCATCGGCCCGTGGATCAGTGAGGCGGCATCGCTGGCATGCAGGCCTTCGGCCAGGCCCACCGGGTCGACCAGGTAGGTGCGGATGATCGAGGGGTAGAGGCTTTTGTAATCGAGCACCACCACCGAGTCATAAAAGCCGGGCCGCGAATCCAGCACATAGCCGCCCGGTGACGACTTGCCGCGCACATCGCCCACATTGGGCGCCACATAACCTTGGCGGTGCATGCGCGGCAGGTAGTGGTGGCTGAACGCCGCTATCGAGCCGCCAAACTGGTCCAGCTGCAGGCCGGTCGCATGCGCCCGCTCCATCGCAAACTGCAGCAGCTGGGCCTTGTCAAAAATGCGCAGCACCAGCTCGCAATCGCGGATGTTGTAGGTAGCGAGTGCGGGCTTGTCCTCTTGGTAGCGGCGCTCGATCTCGGCCATCTTGCCGTACTCGTCGCCAATGTCCTTGCCCTCGCCCAGCAAGGCCTGGGCCACGTTCTCCAGGCTGAACGACGGAAAGCTCCAGACCGCCGCCCGCAAGGCCTCGATGCCATCGATGACCGCGCGGCCCGGCATCGGTGCGAACCAGTAGTCCTGCTTGCCCGGGTGTGCCCGCCAGGCAATGGGCCGGCCCTCGCGCCCCAGCAGCAGCGGGGTGGCGCAATCGTCTGCCGTCTTCTGCAGCACCCGCAGGTCGAACTGGACCACATTCCAGCCGACTATGACATCCGGGTCATGGCGCGCAAACCAGTCGTTGAGCTGCTCGATCATCGCCTTGCGGCTGGCGCAATAGATCAGCACGAAATCGCGGGCGGGTTCGGGGGGGCCAGCCTGCCCACCGGGCGCCGGCGCATCGCCCAGCATGAACACCACCCGCTGGCCTGCGCCATCCAGCGCAATTGAATACAGCTCCTGGTGCTGGCTGGTTTCAATATCGAGCGACACCAGCTTGAGCGCAGGCCGGTACGCTGGCGCAGGCAACAGCTTGCAGTCCACCACGGTACTGCCCTGCAACTGCCCGCCTTCGACCTGCACACCAGCCGTGATGAACCGCTCCATCAAATAGCGCTCATGGGGACGCACATCGGCTTCGAGCAGCGACACATCCAGCTGCTTCAACCCACGCGCGAGTTTGCCCAACTGCCGGTAGTGCTTGGCATAGACGCCCAGCACCGGCTCCTGCTGAAAACTCTTGAGGGCCAGCTCACGCAGATCCATATCGGGCATCGCGAGCAACTGCGTCTGCACCACCACCCGGTGCCGCGCCTCGACAAACGCGACCGAGGCCTGCCGCGTCAGCAGCACCTTCAGCGGACCGCCATCGGTCGCCAGCCAGTACTCAATCTCGGTGCCCGCAGCCGTGTCCCGCCAATGGCGGGTCAGGATGAAACCTTGGAGGGGGGTGGAGGGCACGGTAGACGAAGCGAACAGAAGGGAGCCGACAGCAGCGCCTTCTATTGTCGTCGCTCAGTGCAGAGTTCGCGCCCAGCTGGCGGAATTCTGAGATGGCACTGGCCTTTCTTGATTCCTCGAAGAAAGGGAGTTGCTGAGCCTATCCTGCAAGAGCAGCGGGGACGAGGAATATTTTTTGCAATAACCGAATTTTCTCACTCTCGAAGATAGAAATGCATATCACCAGGCCAGCTATCACCGCATATTGCCACCACAGCACGACTGAGTTTCGATGCATTTGGGCTGTATGCTAATTACCAGACTGTTGAAATAATGATTATCAGAAGCTTTTGATTTTGACTCTCTCGGCGAGCTAATATATTCGATATTCACTTTCCCCTCCACCATGGGAGCAAGGAATCTCGACACATTATTTAAACGCGCATCAGAAATATCCTTACTCGTATCACTTTGTGCATCATAATAAACATGAACCAAAACCGAACTAATTCCATCGATATCTCGCCAATCAATGAACCATAAGGCAATATTTTTGGCCAGGGCGGCACCTATGGTTGCGCTCCCCTTCTCATAATCAATATACTTCTCAAGACCAAAAGGCTTACATGCCACAGCAGACAAACTCATCATCAACAAGAAATTTAATAGAACAAATTTAATATATTTCATTCTCATACCCTATAAATTCAAAATTATAAATTTATACCCAAAATATAGGCCGCCAAACTATCTGCATTTTTTCTTGCTCTAGGATTGGTGACATTTCTATCAGCATTGTAAACACCATAAAAGTCATCTGTAGAACTTGCAACATCATGAAAATGCGTTACCTCATGAATAAGTGTCAATAGCTGAGAATCTCCAGTTCCAAAATCATAACTTTCAAACAAATACCCCATCCTTGGTAATTCAAAAAAACGCATATTTATGGATATGCGATGTTCTACTGTATCAACAGCGCACACCGAAGCGACTACCCCAGTCAATACCATGCCTTGTCCAGGCAAGCAGCCTGCTTGAACATTATTTTCCGCTGTGTCGTAAACAAAATTCCCAGGCGTAAGAGACTTCAGCACTCTTATCACTGAATCAAGAATAGGCAGAAGATAATCGCGAATTTCCTCTTCTGAACTGTTGAACCATCTTTTGGTTCTTGCTTTACTGATTGCATCCCAACGCAATAGCTCCACACGCCTGTCTTGTGTGTAGCTTATGGCGGAGTCTCTCAAACTCATCATCAACTCACCAAATCGCTGTCCTTTAACGTCATAGCAAATATTAACGACCCCATCCCATTCCGGAGCATCTAAAGGAGACTGCTTGTGCGCCATGTGAGACTGATATGGATCGCAGCCGCCATTAGATCCACAACTAGGGGCCTGGTGTATACCATTGGCATAAAATGGATCTCTTCCAAACCCGTTTGGTCCGGGAACATTTACACCCAAAGGCCCAGGAACTTTGAATATTGGCATACCTTCTCCATTTGCAAGCGTTAAAATCATAAAATCGTGAATAAAATTTGCAACGCTTGAAATTAATTAATTAAGAATTTTTTGAATTCTTACCTCTAAAATTGCCTCTAATAGAAATGGCCGATAGCTTTATCGGTATCTACCAGCACAACATGAATTGGTCTCCACACATAGAGGCAGAATTCCTACATTAACGAAACTCAGCCAGTAAGGCCACATGTTTTTTGGAAGTATTTTTTAATTCTGAATCGCCGTATTTCATCTCCAAGCCGTTTATATTCAGGGTTTCTAGCAATCGTTGTATGCTTTCACCACGCGCTACCGAAATTGCGCGGATTCGGCTATCACCGGCTCTTGAACTAGTGAACGCATAGCCGTAACTTATACCAATACCATACCGCTAATCTATAAACCACTCTGCCAGTTTCCGCGCTTCCATCGCACTCAATGAAGTGCCGCCGTCACTGTACTTCACCTCATATTGCAGACCTGCAATACTGCACGCCGAGGTAGAGAATGACATGAAAATCAACAAATAAAGATATATTTTTTATTGCATTGAATTTCATATCAAACCAAGCTTTCATGAAGAAATCATCACGAAGACTACCATGATTGGTTTAGAAAAACTATCATGCAATTAACTGTATGTGCTTAATACAGACATGAACTAAATTAAATAGCTCGATGTGTTTAATGGATAGACAGCGCGAATTCGAGAGCAGGGCTTCAAGAAGTTATCTTGAAGTGCAAGATGCTATGCGCAGGGAACGAGAGAGTACCGGCCCGGCCTTAGCGCTGAGCCTTGGAAGGGCGCGACCGATATATCGAGTGCTATAACTGTGGCTATCGTTAGAGAATGTGTTACATCCAATTAACGAACACACTTCATCACACCCATACGGGGCGCCTTAGCCCTGCAGAATCGGTCAGACGAGCAGACAAGCTGATGTTGCGAGGGTTAGCCCGTGAAGCGGCGACGTGCGCGCTGGCGCGTGCAGAGAGAGAAAGCATTGAGCCTTGACAAAGCCCTTGAACACGTGCACGCAACAAAAGAAAAAGGACTTAGCTCTTTCGAGCTAAGTCCTTGTCTTTTTGGTCGGAATGGCGGGATTCGAACTCGCGACCCCTTGCACCCCATGCAAGTGCGCTACCAGGCTGCGCTACATTCCGAAGACTTGAATTATATACCTAGTTTTCCGGGTCTCCGGAAAGAATGCGACGAATTTCTTGCAACTCGATCGCGGCCTGCTGCCAGCTCAGCGGTTCCAGGCTTTCGGGCATGCCCGCAGCCAGCGCATCGGCGCCCTCTTCCTGCAGTGCGAACATGCTGTCGTCTTCCAGCGCATCGAGCATGGCCTGGCCGCGCGGTAGCGACTGGAGCTGGTTGCGCGCGCCGCTGATCGTGAAGCCGCGCTCATAGAGCAGCTCTCGGATGCGGCGGATCATCAGCACCTCATGGTGCTGGTAATAGCGGCGGTTGCCCCGGCGCTTGACCGGGCGCAGCTGCGTGAACTCCTGCTCCCAGTAGCGCAGCACATGCGGCTTGACGTCGCACAGCACCGACACCTCACCGATGGTGAAGTAGCGCTTGGCAGGAATGGGGGGCAGCTGTTTTTCCATGGACAAATTGTAAACAGCCGCGAAAGCGGCCGTGTTGCATATAGGCGAAAGCGGGCGACGGTTTGACCTTCAGTGCCAACGCACTGCAGGCGGCCGCGCGCCCAGGGCCTGCGTCATTCCATGTCGGCCGGTGCCTGCACCGAATCCTTGAGCTTGCCGCTGGCATGGAAGGTCACCACGCGGCGCGCCTCGATCGGCACCTCTTCTCCGGTGCGCGGATTGCGGCCCGGGCGGGCCTTCTTCATGCGCACCTGGAAGTTGCCAAAGCTCGACAGCTTCACATCTTCGCCCTTGATCAAGCTCTCCGAGATCAGGTCGAAAAAGGCATCGACCATGTCCTTGGCTTCGCGCTTGTTCAGGCCGATGTTGTCAAACAGCATGTCGGCCAGTTGCGCCTTGGTCAGCGCAGGTTGTTCCAGGCTCTCAACGGTGAATTCCATATAGCAATCCTCGCGTGTGGGATCAGCGCAGACGCGCACCCAGGCTTTGTGTGAGTTGTTCCACCACGGCTTGCACGGCCGCTTCGATCTCGGTGTCTTCCAGTGCGCGGTCGTCATGGCCCAGGCTCAGACGCACGGCCAGGCTCTTCTCGTCCTGGGCCAGGCTGCCTGCGGCGGCTTCTTCGCCGGCCTTGAGCTTCTTGGGCCGGAACACGTCGAACAGCTCGGCACTGCGCAGGATAGCACCTGCGCTGGCAGCCGTGATGGCCTGCATGATCTGGGCGTGGGTGACGGCTTCCTTGACCACAACGGCAATGTCGCGCTCGACCATCTGGTGCTTGGCCACCGGTGCGAACACCGGCACCTGGCGTGCCAGCACGGCATCGAGGGCCAGCTCGAACATCACCGGCGCCTGGGCCAGATCCCATTCCTGGCGCCACTGGGGGTGCAGCTCGCCGACAAAGCCGATGGCCTTGCCGTCCAGCAGCACGCGGGCGCAACGGCCGGGGTGCAGTGCGGGGTGCTCGGCCGCTTCAAACACCGGCTTGAGCGGCGCGAGCAGTGCCTCGACATCGCCCTTGACATCGTAGAAGTCGACCTTGGTCTCGTCGCGGCCCCATTGCAACTGGTCGGCTGCGCCGTAGGCCAGGCCGGCCACGCGCATAGGCTGGTGGAAGCCCTTGACGGTGGTGTCGGACTCGGCGACCGAGTCGTCCTTGAAGAACACGCGGCCCAGCTCGAACACGCGCACGCGCTGAGCCTTGCGGTCCACATTGAACTTGAGCACCTGCAGCAGCGAGCCCAGCAACGAAGAGCGCATCACGCTCAGGTGGCTGGCGATGGGGTTGAGCAGCTTGATGGCCTGGGTGTTGCCCGCCAGTTCCTGCTCCCACTTTTCTTCAACAAAGCTGAAGTTGATGGTTTCCTGGTAGCCCAGGCCGGCCAGCGCATGGCGCACGGCGTAGGGGCTGCGGGAGTTCTCGGTACGCAGCTTGGGCGAGATCGGCGCCAGCGGCTTGCTGGTGGGCAGGTTCTCGTAGCCAATCATCCGTGCGATTTCTTCAACCAGGTCTTCTTCCAGGTTGATGTCGAAACGGAAGGTGGGCGCGGTCACGCTGATCACACCTTCTTGCACCACGGTGGCGGGCAGGCCCAGGCCGTTCAGCGCATCCAGGCATTGCTGCTGGGTCACGGGCATGCCGATGACCTTGGCAGCACGTGCCACGCGCAGCTGCACCGTCTTGGGCGCTGGCATGTTGGGCTGCTGGTCGTCCATGGCGGCCACCTGGGTCTCCGGCGTGCCGCAGATCTCCAGCACCAGCTGGGTGATGCGCTCGATGTGCTCGGTGGTGAACTGGGGGTCCACACCGCGCTCGAAGCGGTGGCCCGCGTCGGTCGAGAAGTTGAAGTGGCGCGAGCGGCCGGCCACCGCCTTGGGGAACCAGAAGGCCGCTTCGATGTAGATGTTCCTGGTGTCGTCGGACACGGCAGTGGCATCGCCACCCATGATGCCGGCCAGCGACTCCAGGCCGTGCTCATCCGCGATCACGCCGACCTTGAGGAAGTCGTCGATCGTGATGGTGTTGCCGTTGAGCAGCTTGAGCGTTTCGCCCTGCTTCCCCCAGCGTACGCTCAGGCCGCCGCTGATCTTGTCCAGATCGAAGATGTGGCTGGGACGGCCCAGCTCGAACATCACGTAGTTGGAGATGTCGACCAGGGGGCTGACAGCGCGCTGGCCGCAGCGGGCCAGGCGGTCCACCATCCACTGCGGGGTCTTGACCTGGGTGTTGACGTTGCGCACGATGCGGCCGGAGAAACGGCCGCACAGGTCGGTCGCCTCGATCTTGACGGGCAGCTTGTCTTGCGAAGCCACGGCAGCGGCGGGGAAGGACAGGGCCTTGAGGGGCGTGCCGGTCAGTGCCGACAGCTCACGCGCCACGCCGTAGACCGACAGGCAGTGCGCCAGATTGGGCGTGAGCTTGAGGGTGAACAAGGTGTCGTCGAGGTTCAGGTACTCGCGCACGTTCTGGCCCAGCGGCGCATCGGCGGGCAGCTCCAGCAGACCGCCGTGGTCGTCGGCAATGCCCAGCTCCTTGGCCGAGCACAGCATGCCAAAGCTTTGCACGCCGCGCAGCTTGCCGATCTTGATCTTGAAGGGCTTGCCATCCGCGCCGGGTGGCAGCTCGGCGCCCACAGTGGCGCAAGGGATGCGGATGCCGACGCGCGCATTGGGCGCACCGCAGACGATGTTCAGCAGCTCAGGGCCACCCACATCGACCTGGCAGACACGCAGGCGGTCGGCATCGGGGTGCTGCACGGCTTCTTTGATCTCACCGACAACGATGCCGGTGAACGGAGGCGCGACGGGGTCGAGCTCTTCGACCTCGAGACCCGCCATGGTCAAGGTATCGGCCAGCTCTTGGGTGGTCAGCGACGGGTTGCAGTATTGGCGCAACCAGGATTCAGGAAATTGCATAGTCGGACTCTTTGGCGTTCAGGCCTGCTACGCCATCTTGGGCATCGGCAGGCCGGGCGTTCTTGCTTTTCAAAGGGGAGCGGGTGGCAGTGCATGCTGCCGGGTGGCCGGGGATCACATGACAGATCTGCAGCACAGCCCGCTCCGTTTTCAGGACTGGAACTGCGACAGGAAACGGATGTCGCCGTCAAAGAACAGGCGCAGGTCATTGACGCCATAACGCAGCATGGTCAGGCGGTCAGGGCCCATGCCAAAGGCAAAGCCAATGTATTTCTCGGGGTCCAGGCCCATGTTGCGCACCACGTTGGGGTGCACCTGGCCAGCGCCCGACACTTCCAGCCAGCGGCCGGCCAGCGGCCCGCTCTGGAACTGGATGTCGATCTCGGCCGAGGGCTCGGTGAACGGGAAAAAGCTGGGGCGGAAGCGCAGCACCAGGTCATCCTGCTCGAAGAAGGTCTTGCAGAAGTCGGTGAACACGACCTTGAGGTCCTTGAAGCTCACGTTCTCGCCAATCCACAGGCCTTCGCACTGGTGGAACATCGGCGAGTGGGTGGCGTCCGAATCCACGCGGTAGGTGCGGCCCGGCGCGATCACGCGGATCTCGGGCATGGTCTGGCCGGCATCGATCAGGTTGCGGTAGCGCTTGACGTGCTGCACCGCATGGCGCACCTGCATCGGGCTGGTGTGCGTGCGCAGCAGGTTGGGCGCGTGCTGCGTGCCGCCTTCCACATAGAAGGTGTCGTGCATGGAGCGCGCAGGGTGGTCTTCCGGCGTGTTGAGCGCGGTGAAGTTGAACCAGTCGGATTCGATCTCGGGGCCTTCGGCCACATCGAAGCCCATGGAGCCGAAGATGCCTTCGATGCGCTCCATCGTGATGGACACGGGGTGCAGACCACCGCTGCCGCGGCGGCGGCCGGGCAGGGTTACATCCAGCACTTCGGCCTTGAGGTGGGCTTGCAGCTCGGCATCGGCCAGCGCCTTGCGGCGTGCCGTCAAGGCCGCCTCAATCGCCTGCTTGGCCACGTTGATGGCGGCACCGCGCGATTTTTTCTCTTCGACGGAAAGCTGCGCCATGCCCTTCATGAGCTCGGTCATCTTGCCCGACTTGCCCAGAAACTGCGCCTTGGCGTTTTCCAGATCAGCGGGGGTATGGGCCTGCGCAAACAACTGTTGCGCGCTTTCGACCAGAGAATCCAACTCGTTCATATCGACTCTTATCGACTTAGGTGCCGGGCCGCCAAAAGCAGCCTGGCGATAAAAAAACAAGGGCTAGCGCCTTTTCAAGCCCTAGCCCTTGCTGTGTGTGCACCAGCAGCTACCAAATCAACAGTAACTACCGATCGTGACCTTAGGCAGCCAGCTTGGCCTTGACTTGGTCGACGATAGCTGCAAAAGCAGCCTTGTCGTGCACGGCGATATCGGCCAGCATCTTGCGGTCGATTTCAATGGCAGCCTTCTTCAGGCCGTTGGCGAACTGGCTGTAGGTCAGGCCCAGTTCACGGGAAGCGGCGTTGATACGGGCGATCCACAGTTGGCGGAACACGCGCTTCTTGGTACGACGGTCACGGTAGGCATACTGGCCTGCCTTCATTACCGCTTGCTTGGCAACGCGGAAGACGTTACCACGGCGACCACGGAAACCCTTAGCAAGGGCCAGAACTTTTTTGTGACGGGCGCGTGCCGTTACACCACGTTTGACGCGAGGCATGTGTTTTCTCCTAGTTCGTCAATGAATTACAGGCCCATGCCGGGCAACATTTGTGCCATGTGACCCATGTTGGTCTCATGCACAGCGGTTGCACCACGCAGATGGCGCTTGTTCTTGGTGGTCTTCTTGGTCAAGATGTGACGCTTGAAGGCTTGACCGCGCTTGACGGTGCCACCTGGACGAACGCGAAAACGCTTCTTCGCGCTGCTTTTGGTCTTCATTTTGGGCATGTGAATGCTCCTTATGTTTGTGCTCGTGAGGCGTTCCATCGCCATGACGGAACTTGTTTTGGCCCCGAGCCACTTTTGTGACAGACCTAGATCAGATCTACTCTATCAATCCGCAGAGTGTTGACGGCACCCAACTGAGGCACCAGGGCCGAAACCCCGGACTCAGGCAAGCACTGACCCCACTCTGCTAAAAACCGAAAGCGGCCTAAGCCGCTTGTCGGTAATCCGGTATTCTAACCGCTTCTTTAAGCTGTGGCTACTGGGGAGGAATTACCCTCCACCGGCTTGCCAGCAGCAGCGCCACCGGGCTTCTTGCGCGCCGGAGCGATCATCATGATCATCTGGCGGCCTTCGAGCTTGGGGAACTGCTCGACCTGGATCAGGTCGGCCAGCTCGTCGCGGATGCGGTTGAGCAGGTCCATGCCCAGGTTCTGGTGGGTGATTTCACGACCACGGAAGCGCAAAGTCACCTTGACCTTGTCGCCTTCAGCCAGGAAGCGCCTGATGTTGCGCATCTTGACGTTGTAGTCGCCATCATCAGTACCGGGACGGAACTTGATTTCCTTGATTTCGATGACGGTTTGCTTGGCCTTGGCCTCGGCCGCCTTCTTCTGCTCCAGATACTTGAACTTGCCGTAGTCCATCAGGCGGCAGACTGGAGGCGTGGCCGTGGCGACGATCTCGACCAGGTCAACGTCCAGCTCTCCGGCCATGCGCAGCGCTTCCATCAGCGGCACGATGCCCAGGGGTTCATTATCAGGACCGGACAGACGCACTTCTGGTGCCTGAATCTCACGGTTCAGGCGGTGTTTGCGTTCTTCGCGGTGGCGGCGATCACGGAATTCAGTAGCTATGGCTTTCACCCTAAAAAATTAAAAGCTACGACAGCGTAGCTGCTATTTATGCAGTCCACGCTGTCCAAAGCTTTTCAGTGCCTGGTTAGGCTTGTTACGCTTTAGCGGCGATGTCCTGGGCAATCAGTTCGACGAATGCATCTACGGACATCACACCGAGGTCTTTACCGCCCCGGGCGCGCACTGCTACGGCTCCGGCTGCCTTTTCCTTGTCGCCAGCGACAAGAATATAGGGCAGCTTTTGCAACGAATGCTCCCGTATTTTATACGTAATCTTCTCGTTGCGCAGATCGGTAACCACACGCAGCCCTTGGAACGGCAAGGCCTTACGCAGTTTGTCGGCCACTTCCTGCACGTAAGCGCCTTGTGCGTCGGTGATGTTGAGCACGGCCACTTGCGTGGGCGCCAGCCAGGCAGGCAGCGCGCCAGCATGCTGCTCGATCAGGATGCCGATGAAGCGCTCGAGCGAGCCCACGATCGCGCGGTGCAGCATGATCGGGCGGTGGCGCTCGCCATCTTCACCGACGAACTCGGCATCGAGGCGCTCGGGCAGGTTCGGGTCGACCTGGATGGTGCCGCACTGCCATTCACGGCCCAGTGCGTCCTTCAGGGTGTACTCGATCTTGGGGCCGTAGAACGCGCCCTCACCCGGCAGGTATTCAAACTCGCAACCCGAGGCACGCAGGCCTTCGGCCAGTGCCGCTTCGGCCGCATCCCAGCTCTCGTCGGTACCGATGCGCTTTTCAGGGCGCGTCGACAGGCGGTAGAGGATGTTGGTGAAGCCAAAGTCTGCATAGACCTTTTGCAGCAGAGCCGTGAACGCGGTCACCTCGGCCTGGATCTGCTCGGGCAGGCAGAAGATGTGGCCGTCATCCTGCGTAAAGGCACGCACGCGCATGATGCCGTGCAGCGAGCCGGTGGGCTCGTTGCGGTGGCAGGCGCCAAACTCACCAAAGCGCAGCGGCAGATCGCGGTAGCTCTTGATGCCTTGCTTGTAGATGAGGATGTGGCCGGGGCAGTTCATCGGCTTGAGCGCGTATTCGCGCTTTTCCGACTCGGTCGTGAACATGTTCTCGCGGTACTTGTCCCAGTGGCCGGTCTTCTCCCACAAGGTCTTGTCCAGAATCTGCGGGCCCTTCACCTCCTGGTAGCCGTTGTCGCGGTACACCTTGCGCATGTACTGCTCGACCTCTTGCCAGATCGACCAGCCCTTGGGGTGCCAGAACACGGTGCCGGGCGAATGCTCGTCGATGTGGAACAGGTCGAGCTCGCGGCCCAGTTTGCGGTGGTCGCGCTTTTCGGCCTCTTCCAGCATCGTCAGGTACTGCTGCAGATCGTCCTTGCTGGCCCAGGCCGTGCCGTAGATGCGTTGCAGCATCTCGTTGTTGTGGTCGCCACGCCAGTAGGCGCCTGCCACCTTCATCAGCTTGAAGTGCTTGAGCTTGCCGGTGCTGGGCACGTGGGGGCCACGGCACAGGTCTTCAAACGCGCCTTCGCGGTACAGGCT
>Ga0302349_1001707_pt1 | contig 15827 bp, 14 predicted proteins | sample PhyAR1_FD_202176 | JGI IMG/M metagenome (GOLD analysis project Ga0302349, IMG submission 202176) | Leaf surface microbial communities from alfalfa plants in UC Gill Tract Community Farm, Albany, California, United States - DLSL A.R1... | ecosystem: Host-associated > Plants > Phyllosphere >...
TACCGGCATGGGCGATCGCGCACGCCTGGGTCGGCGGGCGCGTCTCCGTCGCCGCGTTCGCCGCGACGATGGTCGCTCTCGCCCTGATCGCCGGCGCCGCTCGATACCTCGAGCACTACCTCGGCCACCGCGCGGCGTTCGATCTGCTCGCCGAGATGCGGCTGGCCTTCTTCGACGCCGTCGCCCCGCTCTCGGCCGACGACGAGTCATCCGCGTCGGCGGAGCTCACGACGGTCGCCACCCGCGACATCGACCGCATCGAGGTGTTCTTCGCCCACACGATCGTGCCGGCGCTGACCGCGATCATCGTGCCGGTGGGCGTCACCGCGGCGATCTGGGTGACGACCGGGGGCGGGGCCGCCGCGCTCGCGGCCGCGGCATTCGTGGTGGGTGCGATCCTCATCCCGCTGATCGGCGCCCGCACCGCGCGGCGCGCCGCCGAGACGACGGCGGCCGTGCGAGCGCGGATCGCCGACCATCTCGCAAGCGATGTCGCGGGTCTCGCGGAGATCCGCACGTTGCGCGCCGAGGAGGCTCGGATGGCTGCACTCGACGCCCTCGGGGAGGAACTTGCGGCGGCGTCTCGGCGCAGCGGAGCGGTGACGGCGCTGCGGCGCGGGCTGACGATCGTGTGGCCGACTGCGGCCGCCATCGGGATCCTCGCTCTCGCCGACCGGGGCGACCTCGCGGCGCACCTGCTCGCGGCGGTCGCCGTGATCGCCGCGGCGCCCGCCGCCGGCGCCGTCGAGGCATTCGCCCGCAGCCTGCCGGCCGCGCTCGCGGCCGCGCGGCGCTACCTCGACATCGTCGGACGAGCGCCCGGCATCCTCGACCCCGCCGACCCCGAGGACATCCCCCGCGGACCCCTGGGCCTTCGGCTGCGGGGCATCGCCTACGGCTACGGGGACGCGCAGGTGTTCGCCGGGCTCGACGTCGATGCCGCGCCCGGCGGCTCGCTCGGGATCGTCGGAGCGTCCGGCTCCGGGAAATCGACGCTCGCATCGCTCCTCGTGCGCCAGCGCGATCCGCAGGCGGGCACGATCGAGCTCGTCGGCGCGGAGGGATCCGTCGAGCTGCGGCGCGTGCGCCTCGCCGAGCTGCGGCGCGCCGTCGCGATCGTCGAGCAGCGACCCGTCTTCATCTCGGGAAGCGTGCTGGACAACCTTCGCTTCGGCAACCCGCAGCTGACCGAGGAGGGCGCGTGGGCGGCGCTCGAACGCGCGGCGCTCGCCGAGGACGTGCGCGCCCACCCCGAGGGGCTGCACGCGCGCCTGTCGGAGGACGCGCTCTCGGGAGGTCAGCGGCAACGCCTCGCCCTCGCGCGCGCCCTCGCCCGCCGGCCGCGGATCGTCATCCTCGACGAGGCGACGAGCCACCAGGATCCCGCGACGGCGCGGGCGGTCCGCGAGGGAGTCGCAGCGTTGCCGGAGGCGACGCTGGTGGTCATCGCGCATCGCCGTGCGGCGCTGGACGGAATCGGCGATATCGTCCGAATGGGCGAGGGCTGATCGTGTCGATGCGGGCTCTCATATGCGCGGCGCGTACCCTCGAGACGAGATGATTCGGTTCGAGAACGTCACCCAGCGCTATCGCGGCACCCCGCAGCCCGCGCTCGACGGCGTCGACTTTGAGGTGGAGCGCGGCGAGTTCGTGTTCCTGGTCGGCGCGTCGGGTTCGGGCAAGTCGTCGTGCCTGTCCCTCATTACGCGTGAGATCACGCCGAGCGAGGGCCGCGTCCTCGTGCTCGGCCGCGATACTCGCACGCTGAGCGATCGACGCACGCCCTACTTCCGTCGCAACATCGGTACGGTCTACCAGGACTTCCGACTGCTCGAGAAGAAGACCGTCTCGCAGAACATCGCGTACGCGTTGCGCGTCATCGGGCGGTCGAGGGCGTTCATCAAGCACTCCGTCCCCGAGGTCCTGGAGCGAGTCGGGCTCGACGGCAAGGGCAAGCGCCTGCCGTCCGAGCTGTCCGGCGGCGAGCGGCAGCGCGTCGCGATCGCGCGCGCGATCGTCAACGGACCCCAGATCGTTCTCGCCGACGAGCCGACGGGCAACCTCGACCCGACCACCTCGGTGGAGATCATGCGCCTGCTCGAGCAGATCAACGCCGACGGAACCACCGTCGTGATGGCCACGCACGAGGCCGGCTTCGTCGACAAGATGCGACGCCGCGTCATCGAGCTGAACGACGGCCGACTCGTCCGCGACGAGCTGGGCGGCGCCTATGGCGACACCTCCGCCCTCGCGACGCTGCGCCCCGAGGTCGTCCGCGGCGCCTCGGCGCAGCAGGCGTTCACGGCCGCGACCGAGCTGCGCCGCGACGTGGAGGAGGGGCGCGTCGAGCCGGTGACCTCGGTCGACCTGCCGGTGCAGCGCGACGCGGCACCCGCGCCGGCGCCCGCACCGATCACGGTCGACGTCGACGAGGTCGGCATGGCCGACCGTCTCGGCATCGACGGATCCGACGACGAAGTGGGCCCGACCTCATGAAGCTCTCTCTCGTTCTCTCCGAGGCCTTCCAGGGCATCCGGCGCAACCTGGCGACCGTCATCTCGGTCGTGCTCGTCACCTTCGTCTCGCTCACCTTCGTCGGCGCGGCGATCCTGCTCGGCGCGCAGTTGCAGCGCACGAGCGACTACTTCCAGGACCGTGCGAAGGTCGACATCTACATGTGCTCGGAGATCTCCGACACCGATACCTGCCTCGACGGCATCGCAACCGAGGAGCAAACGGCCGCCGTGCAGGAACGGCTCGAGTCCGACGTGCTCGCGCCCCTCATCGACGGCTTCACGTACGAGACGCCGGAAGAGGCGCACGATTCGATGCTCGAGACCTTCGGTGACGAATTGGCGGGGCTCCTCACGGTCGAGCAGACGAGCGCGATCTATCACGTCGAGCTCAAGGATCCGGAGCAGACCCCCGTCATCACCGACGCCTTCGCCGACGTGGCGGGCGTCGAGGAGGTCACCGATCAGCTCGACTACCTCGAGCCGATCTTCCGAGGCCTCACCATCGCCGCGTACATCGCGGTCGGCATCGCCGCGATCATGCTCTTCTCGGCGGTGCTGATGATCGGCACGACGATCCGCATCTCGGCAATTACGCGCGAGCGCGAGGTCGAGATCATGCGCTTCGTCGGCGCCTCCAACGGCACGATCCGCACGCCGTTCGTGCTCGAGGGCGTGATCGCCGCGCTGATCGGCGGTCTCCTCGCGAGCGCCGCGCTCGTCGGAGGCATGCACTTCGGTATCGAGGGATACCTGGCCCGCGAGGTCACGGCCATCCCGTGGGTCAGCTTCGCCGACACCTGGTATGTGATCCCCGCGATCATCCTGCTCGGCATCGTCTTCGCCGCGATATCCGGATCCGTCGCATCGAGCCGCGCGCTGCGGCGCTGAGAACCAGTAGACTGGTCGGCTGTTGCCCAATTACTGACAGGAGGTGCGCGATGGCACGCGAACAGGGCGAAAAAGTCGTGGCGACGAACCGCCGCGCACGGCATCTGTACACGATCGAGAAAACCTACGAGGCGGGCATCGCCCTGATGGGCACCGAGGTGAAGTCGCTCCGCGAGGGGCACGCCAACCTCAGCGACGGTTACGCCTTCATCGATCGAGGCGAGGCGTGGCTCGATCAGGTCAACATCCCGCAGTACTCGCAGGGCACGTGGACCAACCACGCCGCCAAGCGGCAGCGCAAGCTCCTTCTGCACAAGGAGGAGATCGCCAAGCTCGGGCAGAAGGTCGCCGTCGGCGGCTACACCCTCGTTCCCCTGCGGTTGTACTTCTCGAACGGTCGCGCGAAGGTCGAGATCGGGCTCGCAAAGGGCAAGACCGAGTACGACAAGCGTCACACCCTTCGCGAGCGTCAGGACAAGCGCGAGGCCGATCGCGCCATGCGCCTGCGCAACCGCATGGGGGAGTAGCCGGCGCACGGCCGCCCGCCTTTCCACAGGCGTAAACGCTAACCCGGCGGAAGCCCTAGCCTGGGGCGCATGACGGATGCGCTGATGATCGCGGCCCAGGCGGGCTTCGTCGTCATGGGCGTGTGGGTGACCCACGTCGATATCCACGAGCACCGGATCCCGAACCGCCTCGTCGTCGCGCTCGCGGGCCTGCTGCTCGCGCTCTGCGTGGCGGCCTCGGTCGCGGGAGGATCGATCGCGCCGCTCGGTCGGGCCGCCGCGGGCGCCGTCCTGCTGGGCGGCGTGTACGGGATCCTTCGCGCGGCCAGCCGCGGCGCCCTCGGCGGCGGCGACGTCAAGCTCGCCGTCCCCGTCGGCTTCCTCCTCGCGTGGGACGGCTGGGTGCCGCTTGTCGTGGGCGGCGGCCTCGCGTTCGTGATCGGCGGAATCTGGTCGACGGCCCTGCTTCTCGCGCGCCTCGGCACCGCCTCGACCGCCGTGGCATTCGGGCCGTTTATGGTGCTGGGCGCGGTCCTCGGGCTCGCGATCACGTAACGTAACGGGCATGGTGAGGATATTGGGGGCGATCAACGCCGCGGTGAAGCAGGTGCTGCGCCTGAGACTCGTGCGGGCCTTCTTCCTGTTCTCGGACCACCGCGGCGGCCTCCTCGCCGCGGCGATCACCTACCGTATGCTCTTCGCGGTGTTTGCATCGGTGCTGCTCGGGTTCTCCATCGCGTCGTTCTGGCTCTCCACGCGCAGCGACCTCTGGGACGCGCTCGTCGAGACGGTGGATCAGGTCGTGCCGGGCCTCATCGGCACCGGAGACGACGCGAACGTGCTGATCAACATCGACCAGGTGCTCGAACAGCGCATCGGTTTCACCTTCGCGGGCGGTATCGGTGCCATCGCGCTGATCGCGGCGCTCCTCGGGGCGGTCGGCAACGTCCGGATGTCCCTTCGGACGATCGCGGGCACGCGCCAGGACACCTCGAACGCCCTGATCATGAAGGGCGTCGACCTGCTCTTCGCGCTATCGATCGGCGTGCTCATCGCGGCATCGGCGCTTGCGAGCTTCCTCGGATCCTCGTTCGTCGACCTGGTCCTGTCGTGGATCCATTTCGACGCGGGTGGCGGAGCGGAATTCGTCGCCCGCGCGGGCAGCGTCTTCGTGACCTTCGTGCTCGACGCCGTGATCATCGCGTGGCTGTTCTGGTTGCAGTCCGGCGTTCGCGCGGGGGTGCGCGCGATGATCCCTGGCTCGCTGATCGGCGGCGCCGGGCTCGTGGTGCTGCAGCAGGCGTCGGGGCTGTTCGTCGGCGGCGCGAACAACAACCCGCTGTTCGGCGTGTTCACCTCGCTCATCGCCCTCCTGCTCTGGTTCAATTTCTCGGCACAGGTCGTCCTGATCGCGTGCGCGTACATCGTGACGACGGTGGAGGAGCAGCAGCAGCGCGTCGGCAGTGTCTACGGAGCGGAGACGCTCGCCCAGCGCACGGTGCGCGCCGCGGAACGCGATGTCGTCGTGGCGCAGGACGCCCTCAACGCGGCGCGCGAGGCGGAGCGTGAGGAGCGGGATAGGCTCGCGGCCCGCGAGCGCGCCTGACGCCGTTCCGGCGGCGGGTTCTCGGATTCGCGCTGAGTAAGCTGGACGCATGCCCGCTGAGCGCTCCGTGGAAATCGAGAAGAAGTTCGACGTCGAGGCCGGAACCCCCATTCCGGACTGGACGCGGGTGCCGGGCGTCGCCCGCGTGAGCGAGGGTGAAGAACGCCACCTCGACGCGGGCTACCTGGACACGGCGGATGCGCGGCTCGCGAAGTTCGGTGTCGCCGTGCGACGCCGCGTGGGCGGACACGATGCGGGATGGCACATCAAGGGCCCGCTCGTGAACGGTGCCCGCGTCGAGCTGGGCTGGCCGCTGACGGACGACGTGCCGGCGGAGCTCGTGGCCGAGATCGCGCAGTGGACCGAGGATCGGTTGTCGCCCCTCGCGCGCATCGTCAACGACCGCACGGCCTACAACCTGCTCGACGAGAACGGCGGCGTCATCGCCGAGTTCGTGAACGACCGCGTGAAGGCGAGCGACCTGCGCCGAGGCGTGGACCGCGAGTGGTGCGAATGGGAGATCGAGCTGGGCCCCGCGGCTCCCAAGGACCACGAGGCGTTCTTCGCCGAGGTCGAGAGGATCGCCCTCGAGGCCGGCGCCACCAAGCCGTCCTCGGCCTCGAAACTGGCCCGCGCCCTCGGCCGCTGACCCTCCCTGACCGTGTCCCACTTGGTGCGGGAATAGCGCCCCTATTCCCGCCGAAACTGGGACACGCCTCGTGCCGTGTCCCACTTGGTGCTGGTATGAGGCGCCTATTCCGACGTTAAGTGGGACACGCCTCATACCGTGTCCCACTTGGTGCTGGTATAGCGCCCCCATTCCCGCCGAAACTGGGACACGCTTCGTGCCGTGTCCCACTTGGTGCGGGAATAGCGCCCCCATTCCCGCCGAAACTGGGACACGCCTCGTACCGTGTCCCACTTAATGCGGGAATAGCGCCGCCATTCCCGCCGAAAGTGGGACACGGTCAGCGAACGACGAAGCCCGGGCCGATGGGGCCCGGGCTTCGCCAGTGATCGGGATCGATCACATGTTGATCATGTGACCCGCGAGGCCGTGGAAGGCCTCCTGCAGCGCCTCCGACAGCGTCGGGTGCGTGTGCACGTTGCGCGCCGCCTCAACGGCCGTGAGGTCCCACTTCTGCGCGAGCGTGAGCTCGGGCAGAAGCTCTGACACGTCGGGGCCGACCATGTGGCCACCGAGCAGCTCGAGGTGCTCGGCATCGGCGATCAGCTTGACGAAGCCGACGGGCTCGCCGAGGCCATTGGCCTTGCCGTTCGCGCTGAACGGGAACTTCGCGACCTTCACGTCGTAGCCCTCGGCCTTGGCCTGCTCCTCCGTGAGGCCGAAGCTTGCGACCTGCGGCGAGCAGAACGTGGCGCGCGGCATCATGCGGTAGTCGCCGAGGGTCTGGGTCTCGGCGCCGGCGATCGTCTCCGCCGCGACGACGGCCTGGGCTTCGGCGACGTGGGCGAGCTGGAGCTTCGCGGTGATGTCGCCGATCGCGTACACGCCGGGGACATTGGTGCGCATGTAGTCGTCGATCGCGACGGCGCCGCGCTCGGTCAGCTGAACGCCGGTGTTCTCGAGGCCGTAGCCCTCGGTGCGGGGCGCGAAGCCGACCGACATGAGGACCTTGTCGGCGTCGAGCGTGCCCTCCGTGCCGTCCTTCTTCTTGTACGTCACGTGCACGCTGGTGCCGTTGTCATCGGCGGAGGTGACGCCCGTAGAGGTGAGGATGTCGATGCCGTACTTCTTGTACTGCTTCGCGATCTCCTTCGACACGTCGGCATCCTCGTTGGGGAGCACGCGGTCGGCGAACTCGACGATGGTGACCTTCACGCCGTAGTTCGACAGCACGTAGGCGAACTCCATGCCGATGGCGCCGGCGCCGACGATGACGATCGATCCCGGCAGCTCGCGGTCCATGATCTGCTCTTCGAACGAGACGACGTTCTTCGACAGCGTGACGCCGGGCAGCGAGCGGACGACGGATCCGGTGGAGATGATGACGTTGTCGGCCGTGATGCGCTCGACCGATCCATCGGCCTTCGTCACGTCGATGGTCTTCGCGTCGACGAAGGAGCCGCGGCCCTCGTATTCGGTGACCTTGTTCTTCTTCATCAGGAAGTGGATGCCCTTGACGTGGGTCTCCGACACCTTGCGGCTGCGGTCGAACGCCGAGCCGAAGTCGAAGGTCACGCTGCCGGAGATTCCGAAGAGGTCGGCCTTGTGGTTGAAGGTGTGGGCGACTTCCGCGTTCTTGAGGAGCGACTTCGAGGGAATGCAACCCACGTTGAGGCAGATACCGCCCCAGTACTTCTCTTCGATGATTGCGGTGTTGAGTCCGAGCTGTGCGGCGCGGACTGCGGCGACATAACCGCCGGGGCCGGCACCGAGAATGACGACGTCGTGATGAGCCATGGTTCCAGCCTAATACCTGTACGGTGTACGGATCTTGACGGGTGAAAGACGCTGCTACGAGCGCCGCGACCGGGCGATCATCACGATGATGAAGGCGATCAGGACAAGCACGAGCGCGCCGCCGACGATCGCCACGACGGCCGGTGTCGACAGCGGACCCTCGCCCTCGATGATGGCGGGAGAAGGATCCGGATCCTCGCTCGCCTCGGGTTCGGAGGCGCCGGGTTCGGTGGTCTCCGCGGGATCCGGCGTGGATGCTTCGCTCGGCTCGCTCGGAGCCGCGCTGGGGGTCTCGCTCGGGGCGGCGCTGGGGGAGGTGCTGGGCGTGCCCTCGCCCGCCACGGCGTTCTCGGCGGTGAAGGTGAACATCTGGCTGTCGGGGTGCCCGTCGCCGTAGACGACCTGCCAGACGACCGTGTAGGTGCCGGCGGGGGCTCCCTGGTTGTCGACGTCGACCGACACCGTCGGGCCCTCGACGACCGCCTCGCCCGCGGCATAGTCAGTGCAGTCGCGGGTGTCCGCTCGGCCCGGATCCGCGATGAGCATTCCCGCATCGGCGCAGGTGTCGTCGTACACGCGGATCTGCGTCGTCGACTCGCCGCCCTGCTGCTGCTCCGTGGGAAGCGGCGGCGTGAGGTCGTCGCTGAACGTGAGCGAGACGCGGTCGGGGAGCGCGTCGATAACGCTGGCGCCGTCCGGCCCATCCGCCGCAGGACTGGTGTCGATGAGCGAGGAATGCGCGGACGCGGGGGCCGCGGCCGCAAGCGGCGCGACGAGGGCGACGACGCCGACGGCGGCGACCGACAGGGCGCGCAGCGCGCGCGTGGAGCGAGGGTGAGATGCGCGTGTGTTCACGAGCGACACGGTACGCCGCACAGGTTTGCATCGCGTGAGAATCGGGCCCCGGATCTCGGCGCGTCGAGGGGATGGGATCCGATAAGCTGAAACAAACGGGAGGAGTGCGCGTGTCAGATCACATGGGCGATTCGGTTTCGGACGCAACACGTCACATTCCGCGCTTGGGCGGACACGATGGCAACGGCGACCGCACGCAGACGTTCGGACACGATTCCGACCTGTCGTTCGTGCCGTTCCACGGCGATCTGTCGGCTGCCGAGCTCGATGCCGTTGCGGCGCTTCCCTCCGGGTCTGCGCTTCTGCTGGCGCGGGAAGGCGCCGGCGCCGGGGCGCGCTACCTGCTCGACAGCGACCGCACGACGGTCGGTCGTCACCCGAACGCCGACATCTTCCTCGATGACGTCACCGTCTCGCGCCGTCACGCCGAGATCACGCGCAGCGGCTCGGTCTTCGAGCTCGTCGATCAGCGCTCGCTCAACGGCACGTACGTGAGCGGTGAGCGCGTCGAGCGTTCGCAGCTGCGCAACGGCGACGAGCTGCGGATCGGGAAGTTCCGGCTGACGTTCTTCAGCTCCCCGCGAGACCTTCCGGCGGCGAACTCCTGATGGCGGCGGCGGCCGCGGCAGGCGGGGCCGCTGCATCACCGACGCGATCGATGCTGTCGATCGGGCAGGTGCTGGCGAAGCTGTCGCCCGAGTTTCCGGGGCTGTCATCGAGCAAGCTTCGCTTTCTCGAGGTGCAGGGCATCGTTACGCCGCAACGCACATCGTCCGGCTACCGCAAGTTCTCGCCCGCCGACGTGGAGCGGCTCCGCCTGGCGCTGACGCTGCAGCGCGATCACTACCTGCCCCTCGGCGTGATCCGCGAGCATCTCGACGACGTCGAGGCCGGCCGGGAGTCGTCCCTGCCCGACCCGCCGGAGTCCATTCACCCGCGCGAGCGCACCTGCTCGCGCGCGGAGCTGATCGCCGAGGCAGGCGCATCGCCGCGCCTGCTCGATGAGGCGCAGGCGCTCGGGCTGATTCAGGCGAGCGAGCGTTACGGATCCAGCCACGTCGCGCTCCTCCGCGCCCTCGCCGCGCTCGAGAAGTACGGCATCGACCCCCGGCACGTCCGCGCCCTGAAGCAGGGGGCGCAGCGCGACATCGCGCTCGTCGAGGCGGCGATCGCGCCGCTGCTGCGACGCTCAGACGCCGCCGCGCGGGCACAGGCCAGCGCGGTGGGTCCGCACCTCGCGGAACGCCTCGACGAGGTCCGGACGATCTTCGTGCGCCAGGCGCTCGCGCAGATCCTGCCGGACTGATCACGATTGATAACGCTTCATCGACACGCCGCCGGCGCGCGAGCGAATGTCATTGATGGGGGCTCGATACGACCCTACTGTGGGAGTACACCCTGCAGGAGAGGAACAGAATGAACGCGGGAAGCACACACGACAGCGACTTCGCCGTCGACCTGCTGTTCACCGATGGTCTTCCGCAGGTGAACGCGCAGAAGGGCTACCGCGGCGCCGTGGCGGCGAAGGCCGCCGGCATCACCTACCGTCAGCTCGACTACTGGGCCCGCACCGAACTCGTGGTGCCGACGATCCAGGACGCCCGCGGATCCGGGACGCAGCGCCTCTACGGCTTCCGTGACATCCTCGTCCTGAAGCTCGTGAAGCGGCTTCTCGACACCGGCATCTCGTTACAGCAGATCCGGAAAGCCGTCGAGCAGCTGCGCGCGGAGGGGATCCGCGACCTCGCCTCGACGACGCTCATGAGCGACGGGGCGTCGGTGTATCTGTGCACCTCGAACGACGAGGTCATCGACCTCGTCAGCCGCGGACAGGGCGTGTTCGGCATCGCAGTGGGCAAGGTGCTGCGCGAGGTGGAGACCACGCTCATCGCGTTCGAGCCCGCAGACGAGGATCCCGTCGACGAGCTGGCGATGCGACGGGCACGGAAGACGGCCTGATCCGCCGATCCTCATCCGAGACGAGAAAAGCCCCGCCGAGGCGGGGCTTCTTCGTTGCGAGGATCAGTGGGCCTGCGGGCCCTCCTCCGGAACGGGGATGTTCCCCGCCTCGACGATGTGGTCGAGGAGCTGATCGAAATCTGTCGCTAGCTCCTGCGCCGATTCGCCCGGCCACACGTGCAACGGCTTCGCCGCGCCCTGGGCCTGCTGCAGCGAGGTGCGTTCGGGCAGCTGCGGCTCGAGCACGAGTTCGCCGAACATATCGCGCAGCTCCTTGATGCGGAACTGGTGTTCGACCGACTGAGGGCGCACGCGGTTCACGACGATTCCGAGCGGCTGGAGTCGCGAGGAGAGGCCACGACGGATCTCCTCGATCGCACGCAGGGCGCGATCGGCGGCGGCGACCGAGAACAGGCCGGGCTCGGTGACGACCGCGACGCGGTCGCTGGCGGCCCAGGCCGTGCGGGTCAGCGCGTTGAGGGACGGCGCGCAGTCGATGAGAACGAGGTCGTACTCGTCCTCGACGATGGCGAGCGCCTCTTCCATCTTCCAGACGTCGCGCACGGAGGGGTGCGGGCCGTCGTAGTTGATGGCCGACGGGCTACCGAGCATGATGTCGATCTTGCCCGGGTGTACCTTCGTCCATCCGCTGGATGCGATCGCCTGGCGGACGGTCTTCTCCTTGGGGCTCTCGAGCACGTCGGCAACGTTGAGTCGTCCCGCGGTCGAGACATCAAGGCCCGTGGACACATCCGACTGGGGGTCGAGGTCGACGACGAGCGTGCGGATGCCTCGGGCGAACGCCGCGGAGGCGAGGCCCAGGGTGACGGTCGTCTTGCCGACTCCGCCCTTGAGAGAGCTGACGCTAAGTACGTGCACGCCTCTACGCTACCTTCCCTCCCGCTGAGAGCCACTCAGGCTCAGGGGAGAAATTCATCAATTTTGCTCGCGATCAGACACGCCGAGTACCATTCCGGGGGGCGAACGCGCCCTGAGGCGGCCGTCCGGTCGCGTTTCGATCAGGAGTACGACTTGGCAGAAGACCGCAACTCGACGTCCGACGAGGGTGTCGAACACGGCGTTCTCGACGAGGTCAGCACCTCGACGACCGCAATCGATCTCGGCGCGACCGCGCAGGTAAACGTCATCCTGCCCGTGGGCTACCGCGACGAGGATCGCTACGACGACGTGATCGCCGATGAGCTCTCGGCCGACGAGATCGCGCGGCGCGAGCAGGAAGAGGCCGAAGCCGCGAGGGAGCGCGAGAACTCCGAGCCTGGCGATGAGGAGGCCTCGTCCGACGGGCCCGAATCGGCGGAGCCGACGCGCGCGGACGTCGAAGACGCGACCGCCCAGACCTCCGAAGCCACGAACGACGACGGCACGAGCGGCCCGGACGACGATGCGCCCCAGGACGACGCGACCCGGATCGACTCGGTCCCGGACGACGCGACCCTGGGCGACTCGGTCCCGGGCGACTCCGTCTCGGACGACGCGCCCCCGGGCGACTCGGTCCCGGACGACGCGACCCTGGGCGACTCGGTCTCGGACGACGCGACCCCGGACGACGCAGTGGACGCGAGCGACGACGAGGCCGTCGACGACACCGACGACAGCACGACCGATGACGACGACACCGACGACAGCACGGCCGATGACGTCCCGGGCGACGAGAGCTCCGACGGAACTGAGATTGACGGGCCCGAGAACATCGACGACGGGGCCTCCGATGGCACGGACACCCCGGGCGAGGCTCTCGACGAGCTCGACTCCGGAGACGACGGCATCAACGAGACCGATGGTGACTCCGATGAGGACATCGAGAGCCCGGAAGGCCCGCGTACCGATACCGCCGACGCAACGGATGCCGAGGCCGCTCCCGCACACAATGCTGACGATTCGTCCGCCACGGGCGCGGTGGACGACGTCGACGACGTCCCTGCCGACGGCGTCGCCGAGCGCGACGATGCCGCCGAGGTCGATGCCCGCAACGCCGAGGCCCCCACTGCCGAGGCCCCGGAGGTCGACTCGGCGGAGCGCAGGGACCCCGACTCCCTCGCCCCCGACGACGCGGACGACGACGTCGCCCTCGAAGCCGAGGAAGACGACCGCGCCGGCCGCATCGACGAGCTCGTCTCGACGGCGACGAACACGATCTCGTGGGACGAGGCGTCGAGCGACCCGAGCATAGCCCTCGTCCGCGAAGCAGCCACCACGAAGGAGCCCCCGATGGCGCAGGACCCCCGATCGATTCCCGCGGCTGCGCCGAAGGATCCCGCGGCCCGGGGCGAGGAGGCCGCTCGAACTGAGCGTCCCTCGTTCATCAAGTCGCACGCGCGCGGCTCGGACGAGGCCGCGGCCTCGACGGAGCCCTCGGCGCTCATCGACGATCGGCTCCTCGAGAGCGGCGCGATCCGCACTCCCGCACCGGTCGACCCGTGGCGACGGATCCTCCACTCGATCACCGGCGGACTCATTAATTTGGGCAACAGCAAGGCGACCAAGCAGCGAGACGCCGTGAAGGCCCGCATCGCGGCGCCCATTTCCGGCGACGCGCGCTTCGTGCCCGTCGTGAGCCGGAAGGGCGGCGTCGGCAAGACCACCGTCACGGCGCTGCTGGGCATGGCGCTCGCCGACGCGCGCGACGACCGGGTCGTCGCCGTCGACGCGAACCCCGACCGCGGCACGCTCGCGGAGCGCATCGCGAAGCCGTCCGGGAAGACGGTGCGCCACCTCGTGCGCGACCGGGAAGAGATCCGCGGCTACGGCGACATGTCGGCCCACGTGACGCGCGACGAGACCCGCCTCGACGTGCTCGCGAGCGATGCGGATCCGCACGTCGCCGATGCGTTCAGCGACGAGGACTATCGGGCGGTCGCGGACATCGCCCAGCACTACTACTCGCTCGTGCTTACCGACACGGGCACGGGCATCGTGCACTCGGTCATGTCGGCGACGCTCGATCTCGCCGACCAGCTCGTCGTCGTGTCGGGCGTCAGCATCGACGAGGCGCGTCTCGCATCCGAGACGCTGACGTGGTTGGAGACGAATGGCCGAGCGGAGCTCGCCCGCAACGCGATCGTCGTCATCAACCAGGAGGCGGCCGGCAAGACGAGCGTGCGCATCGACGAGGTGGAATCGCACTTCCGCACTCGCGTGCGCGACGTCGTGCGGATTCCGTTTGATCCCGCGATCGCGACCGGCAGCGCCATCTCCTTCCATGAGCTCGCCCAGCCGACCCGCGACGCCGCCCGCGCCCTCGCGGCTCTCGTCATCGAAGGGATCCGGGCATGACGGTGCGCGACATCCGCTTCTACGGCGACCCGGTGCTCCGCACGCCCTGCGCCGAAATCGAGACGATCGACGAGGGCGTGCGCGCGCTCGTCGACGACCTGATCGACACCGTGAAGGTGCCGGGCCGCGCGGGCGTCGCGGCGCCGCAGATCGGCGTGGGGCTGCGGGCGTTCAGCTACAACGTCGATGGCCGCATCGGGGCGATCCTCAACCCGAGGATCGTGGAGGTGCGCGGCGAGAAGCAGCCCACGGGTGAGGGTTGCCTGTCGGTTCCGAACCTGTGGCACGACACCCCGCGTCACCCGTACGCGCGCGTCGAGGGCATCGATGTCGACGGCAACCCGGTCACGCTCGAGGGCGAGGGCGTATTCGCGCAGATGCTGCAGCACGAGACAGATCACCTCGACGGCATCGTTTACCTGCACCGCCTCGACAAGCCCGAGCGCGCGGTCGCGATGCGTCAGGTCCGCGAGAGCGACTGGTTCTGAGCGGTACGCGTCACGCCCCTCCACGGAGAGGGGCGTGACGCGTCTTTCTCAGCCGATGGCGATCGACGAGGTGCGGTCGCCCGGCGCGGTATAGATGTCGTCGATCGTCGAGGCGAAGTCCTTCAGGATCACCATGCGCTTGATCGACAGCTTCGGGGTGAGGTGGCCGGACGCCTCGGTCCACTCGGTCGGCAGGATCCGGAACTCGCGGATCGACTCGGCGCGCGAGACCAGGGAGTTCGCCTGATCGATGGCGCGCTGCACCTCGTCGCGGACGGCCTTCGTGGCGGCGGCCTGCTCGAGGGTCAGATCCTCGCGCTCGCCGTGCGTCTTCAGCCACGCGGGAAGCATCTCGGGATCGAGCGTGATCAGCGCCGAGATGAAGGGCTTCTGATCGCCCACGACGACGACCTGGCCGATGATCGGGTTGGCACGGATCGGATCCTCGAGCATCGTCGGAGAGACGTTCTTGCCGCCCGCGGTGACGATGATCTCCTTCTTACGGCCCGTGATCGTGAGGCGGCCCTGGTCGTCGAGCGCACCGAGGTCGCCCGTGCGGAACCATTCGCCATCGAACGCTTCCTCAGTGGCGTCGGCGTTGCGCCAGTACTCGCGGAAGACGTTGACGCCCTTGACCTCGACCTCGCCGTCCGAGGCGATGCGGATGCCGACGCCGGGGAGCGCCGAACCGACGGTGCCCACGTGGATGTCGTTCGGCCGGTTGACCGTGGCGGGCGCAGTCGTCTCGGTGAGGCCGTATCCCTCGAGGATCTTGACGCCGAGGCCGCGGAAGAAGTATCCGAGGCGCGGGCCCAGGGGAGCGGATCCGGACACCGCGTAGGTGACGCGCCCGCCCATGAGGTCGCGGAGCTTGCCGTAGACGAGCTTGTTGAAGAGTTTGAACTGAAGGGCGAGCAGGGGGCCGATCTTCTCGCCCTCCTGCTCGCGTCGAGCGTGCTCGACGGCGACCTTCGCGGCGCGGCGGAAGATGGCGCCCTTGCCCTCAGACTCGGTCTTCTGCTCGGCCGAGTTGTAGACCTTCTCGAACACGCGCGGCACCGCGAGAAGGAGGGTGGGCTTGAACGAGCCAAGCGTCTTGACGAGGTTCTTCGTGTTCGGCTCGTGACCGGTCTTTACCCCGCCGTGGATGTACAGAACCGACATGAAGCGGGCGAACACGTGCGCCGTCGTGATGAACAGGACGGTCGACGCGCCCGGCTGCTCGATGACCTCGCGGAGCGCCACGGCGGCGTTCTCGGCTGTGTCGACGAAATTGCCGTGCGTCAGCAC
>Ga0302349_1001713_pt1 | contig 15775 bp, 13 predicted proteins | sample PhyAR1_FD_202176 | JGI IMG/M metagenome (GOLD analysis project Ga0302349, IMG submission 202176) | Leaf surface microbial communities from alfalfa plants in UC Gill Tract Community Farm, Albany, California, United States - DLSL A.R1... | ecosystem: Host-associated > Plants > Phyllosphere >...
AAGCGGAATGACGAGCCAGCGCTCGATCGGTTCCCTCTCCTGGGGGAGAGGGTTAGGGTGAGGGCGACATCACCCGCTAAACTGCCGGAACAGCGCCTTACCCTTCAGCAACCGCGTCCCCAGCCAGCCGCCGCAAATCGACAGCAGCAGCGCGCCGCACAGCGGTAGCGTCAGCCACAGCCGCCAGTCCGGCTCCCACGGGAAGTCAAACACCCGCGTCTGCAAAATCGCCAGTGCCGTTTCCGCGCCAATCGCCGCCACCAGCCCGGACACAAACCCCAGCAATGCAAACTCACACCAAAGCGTGGTGCGCAGCAGCTTTTTCCCCGCGCCGAGCGTGCGGTAGACCACCAGTTCCTGATGACGCTGGCGCATCCCGACCTGCACCTGGGCCAGCAGCAGCAGCACGCCGCAGCCGGTCACCAGCACCACCATCACTTCCAGCGCGCGGCTCACCTGCTCCAGCACCTGGCCGACCTGTTTTAAGATCGCGCCAATATCCAGCAGGCTTACCGTCGGGAACTCGCGGTTAAGCTGAGTTAACATCCCGTTGCCGTTTTCCCAGCGGAAGCTGGTCAGCCAGCTTTGCGGCTGCCCGTCGAGCGCGCCCTGCGGGAAGATAAAGTAGAAATTAGGCCGCAGGCTTTCCCAGTCCACTTTGCGCAGGCTGGTGACTTTCGCCGTAAAGTCCTGAGTGTCACCCATAAAGGTCACGCTGTCACCAGGGGAGATATTCAGCCGTTTCGCCAGCTCCTGCTCCATCGACACTTCCCCCGCTTTCGGTGGCCAGCTACCTGCGGTGATCGGGTTGTGATCCGGCTTGTGATCCTGCCAGGTGAGGTTCAGCTCGCGGTTGAGCGCTTCATCTTCGTTACCGTCGGTGGAGTGCCCGTTAATCTGCGTCAGGCGCGCACGCACAATCGGGTAGAAAGCGCCCGGCACCACCTGATGTTCCGCGAGGAAGGTTTTCACCGGCGTCACCTGCTCCGGTGCGATGTTGATCAGGAAATAGTTCGGGCTTTCCGCCGGCAGTTGCTGTTGCCAGCGATCGAGCAGATCGCCCCTGAGCACCAGCAGCATCGCCAGCAGCATAAAGGAGAGCGAGAACGCCGAGAGCTGGCTGAGCGTGGACCACGGCTGGCGCAGCAGGCGGTTGACCGCCAGACGCAGCGCCAGCGCTTTTAGCGTCAACCGTTTGAGCACGTTAAGCAGCAGCCAGCCCACCAGACCGCACAGCGCGGCCAGCACCACCGCCCCTGCAAGCACCGCCCACAGCAGCACGCTGCCGCCCATCAGCCACGCCAGCAGCAGCACGGCGACGGCGAAAATCACCGGGATGTAGAATTTCAGCGGCCAGACGTCGGCCACCGCATCGCGGCGCAGTACACGCAGCGGCTGGGTGGCGAGCAGCAGCCGGTACGGGCGCAATCCCACCAGCAGGGAAATAACCACCATCGCGCCGACCGCCCACAGCCACGGCCAGAAGCTCGCAGGTGGAAGTGCTGCGGGCAGCACCGGCTTAAGCAGGATCATCAGCACCCGCTCAAAGAGCAGGCCTATCGCTCCGCCGGTGACGACCGACAGTCCGAGCACCATCAGCCACTGACCGACGATCAGTTTGCGCAGTTGCGCACGCCCGGCACCGAGGGTTTTGAGGATCGCCACCAGATCGTAACGGCTGCGGCAGTAGTGGCCCATCGCCACCGCGACCGCCGCAATCGCCAGCAGCAGCGTTAACAGCGCAGAGAGCAACAGGAATTGCTGCGAGCGCTGAAGGGATTTGCCGAGCGCCCCTTCGTCCTGCTCCATCCCGTACCATTTATGTTCCGCTTTTAGCTGCGGCAGCAGCCATTTTTCATAGGCCTCAAGCTGCTGCGGGGTGCCTCCGAATTTAACCCGCCAGGTGACGCGGCTGCCGGGCTGCACCGCCCCGGTTTTTGCCACATCAGCGGTGTTCATCAACAGGCGCGGGGCCATCTGGAAGGGGTTAAAGCCGGAATCCGGCTCCTGCACCACTTCCCCGGCAATGCGCAGACTGGCATCGCCCACGTCAATGGTGTCACCGGTTTTGAGATTGAGCAGCGCCATCAGCCGGGGGGCGAGCAGCACCGAGCCCGCCTGCGGTTTGACGCCCGGCGGGCTGGTTTGCAGCTCGCCGTACATCGGGTAGATATCATCCACGGCTTTGACGTTCGCCAGTTGCGGCGTGTCCCCCGCGAAGGTCATGGTGGCGAAGTTGATTTGCTCCCCGACCTTCAGCCCCATCTTGCGCGCTTCATCAAGCCACCCGGCCGGGATTTCCCGCGAGCTACGCAGCGTCCGGTCGCCCGCCATAAACTCGCGGCTCTGCTGGCTTAAGCCTTTTTCCATGCGGTCGCTGATGTTGCCGAGCGCCAGTACGCAGGCCACGGCCAGGCTCAGTGCCAGCCAGACGATCAGAAGCGAAGGCGAGCGCCATTCTCGCCAGAACCAGCGGGCAATCATGCTTCCTCCTGCAATTCACCGTTCACCAGCCGCAAACGCCGGTCGCAGCGCGCGGCCAGTTGCGGATCGTGGGTCACAAGGATCAGGGTCGTGCCGTGCTGTTGATTCATGGAAAATAAAAGATCGGCGATTTTCTCCCCGGTCTGTCGGTCAAGGTTGCCGGTCGGTTCATCGGCAAACAGCACGCCAGGACGACCGTTAAAGGCGCGAGCCAGCGCCACACGCTGCTGTTCGCCGCCGGAAAGCTGCGCCGGAAGGTGATCGAGGCGCTTCGCCAGCCCCAGTTCGCTTAACAGCGCTCTGGCGTTCTCGCGGCTCTGGCTGCTTTTTTCGCCGCGCAGGAGCGCCGGAAGCTCAACGTTTTCCAGCGCGTTGAGGGTGGGAATGAGCATAAACGACTGAAAAACAAAGCCGACGTTTTGCGCGCGCAGGGCCGCCCGCGCCTCTTCATCCATGTTATGCAGCGGCTGGCCGAGCAGGTTAACCTCGCCGCTGCTACCATCGTCAAGCCCGGCCAGAATCGCCAGTAGCGTAGACTTGCCGGAACCGGACTCACCGATCAGCGCGATGGTCTGCGCGGGTTTGACAACCAGCTCAACTCCGGTGAGGATGGAAAGTTCATGTTCCCCCTGACCGACGGACTTCTTAAGATGATGAACTTCAACAATGTTTTCCGCTGGCATTTGCCCTTCCTTTTTTTGCTTTTGTTAACCTTTCGCGCCGCCGCAGCGGACACGCTGTTGATCCTGGGCGACAGCCTGAGCGCCGGGTATCGTATGGCGGCGAATGCGGCCTGGCCTGCACTGCTTAATGAGAAATGGCAGCAAAAAACGCCGGTCATTAACGCCAGTATCAGTGGCGATACCTCGCAACAGGGACTTGCGCGCCTGCCTGCCCTGCTTAAGCAACATCAGCCGCGCTGGGTGCTGGTGGAACTGGGCGGCAACGACGGCCTGCGGGGTTTTGCGCCCGCGCAAACCGAGCAGACGCTGCGTAAAATTTTACAGCAGATTAAAGCTGCCGATGCGCAGCCGCTGCTGATGCAAATACGCCTGCCCGCCAACTATGGTCGCCGGTATACTGAGGCGTTCAGTGCGATTTATCCCGGCCTTGCCAAAGAGTTTGATATTCCGCTTCTGCCGTTTTTTATGGAAGAGGTTTATCTCAAACCACAGTGGATGCAGGACGATGGAATTCACCCCAATCTTGACGCCCAGCCGTTTATTGCGGACTGGATGGCGACACGACTGGCACCTTTAGTAAAACATGACTCATAAATAATCGGGGCTGCCGACGGGTAAAGTTATGCAAAAATCGGTCTTAATTACAGGATGTTCCAGCGGGATCGGGCTGGAAACGGCGGTAGAAATGAAGCGCCAGGGGTTCTGGATCCTCGCCGCCTGCCGTAAACCCGATGACGTCTCGCGGATGAATGCGATGGGATTCACCGGCATTTTGCTGGATCTCGACTCCCCGGAGAGCGTTGACCGCGCCGCCGACGAGGTGATCGCGCGCACCGAAAACCGCCTCTACGGGATTTTCAATAACGCGGGCTATGGCGTATATGGCCCGCTTTCCACCATCAGCCGTGAACAGATGGAGCAGCAATTCGCCGCCAACTTTTTTGGCGCACACCAGCTCACCATGCGCCTGCTGCCCGCGATGATCCCCCACGGCGAAGGGCGGATTGTGATGACCTCCTCGGTGATGGGGCTGATCTCCACACCAGGACGCGGGGCCTACGCTGCCAGTAAATATGCGCTCGAAGCCTGGTCGGACGCGCTGCGTATGGAGTTGCGCCACACCGGGATTAAGGTGAGCCTGATTGAACCGGGCCCCATCCGCACCCGCTTTACCAAAAACGTGAATCAGACCAGTGACAAGCACGTTGAAAATCCGGGTATTGCCGCCCGTTTTACGCTCGGTCCTGAGGCTGTAGTGGTCAAAGTGCGCCATGCTTTTGAGAGCAAGCGCCCGAAGTTACGTTATCCGGTCACGCTGGTCACTCACGCGGTAAGCTGGTTAAAACGCCTGCTGCCGGGACGCATGATGGATAAAATTTTACGCGGTTGAGTTGAAGGCAAACCGTCTGACCCCATGTATACCCTAAATAATTCGAGTTGCAGGAAGGCGGCGACGCAGTGAATCCCCAGGAGCTTACCCCAGTAAGTGACTGGGGTGAGCGAGGAAAGCTAACGCACATGCAACTTGAAGTATGACGGGTATAAAGAAAACGCGAAAACAGAGATAACACCATGTCCGTACAAAATATTGTCAATATTACCGAAGCGAACCTACAGCAAACCCTTGAGCAGTCCGTTGCCACGCCGGTGCTGTTCTACTTCTGGTCTGAACGCAGCCAGCATTGCCTGCAGTTAACACCGGTGCTGGAGTCGCTGGCGGCACAGTACAACGGGCAGTTCCTGCTGGCGAAAGTGGATTGCGACGCCGAGCAGATGGTCGCCTCACAGTTTGGTCTGCGCGCGATCCCCACCGTCTACCTGTTCCAGAACGGTCAGCCGGTGGATGGCTTCCAGGGGCCGCAGCCAGAAGAAGCGATCCGCGCCCTGCTGGAAAAAGTGTTGCCGCGTGAAGAAGAGCTGAAAGCGCAACAGGCGCTCGCACTGATTGAAGAAGGCAAACACGCAGAAGCGCTGCCGCTGCTGAAAGACGCCTGGCAGTTGTCGAACCAGGCCAGTGAAATCGGCCTGTTGCTGGCGGAAACGCAGATTGCGCTTAACCGCTCAGAAGATGCGGAAGCGGTACTGAAAACGATCCCGATGCAGGATCAGGACACCCGTTATCAGGGCCTGGTCGCGCAGATCGACCTGTTAAAACAGGCCGCCGATACCCCGGAAATCCAGCTGCTGCAACAGCAGGTCGAGATCGACCCGGCGAATGCGACGCTGGCGACCCAACTGGCGCTGCAACTGCATCAGGTCGGACGTAACGAAGAGGCGCTGGAGTTGCTGTTCAGCCATCTGAGTAAGGATCTGACTGCCGCCGACGGCCAGGCGCGCAAAATGCTTCAGGAGATCCTCGCCGCACTTGGCACCGGCGACGCGCTGGCGTCGAAATACCGCCGCAAACTCTATTCCCTGTTGTACTAAGTCGCTGTATTAGGTTTTATTCCCCACCCCGGCACGCTTGCCGGGGTTTTTTATGCCTTTCTGTTCACATCTCTGCCCGCCCCATCCGTTTAGGGAGGGGTATTTGGCATGGATAAAAGTTATACTTAGCCGACAGAGTGCATTCCCTAATGGACTGGTAAACAGGAGGTTATATTCATGCTAATTGTTATTCCTATTTTAATTTTTGTTGCGCTGGTGGTCGTTGGCGCTGGCGTCAAAATCGTGCCGCAGGGTTACCAGTGGACGGTTGAGCGTTTTGGTCGTTACACCAAAACCCTGCAACCGGGCCTGAGTCTGGTCGTGCCGTTTATGGATCGCGTGGGCCGCAAAATCAATATGATGGAGCAGGTGCTCGACATCCCTTCCCAGGAAGTCATCTCCAAAGATAACGCCAACGTTGCCATTGACGCGGTATGTTTTATTCAGGTGATCGACGCGCCGAAAGCCGCCTATGAGGTGAGCAATCTGGAACTGGCCATCATAAATTTGACGATGACCAATATCCGAACGGTATTAGGTTCGATGGAGCTGGATGAAATGCTCTCCCAGCGCGACAACATCAACACCCGCCTGCTGCATATTGTGGATGAAGCGACCAATCCGTGGGGGATCAAAATCACCCGTATTGAGATCCGCGATGTGCGTCCCCCGGCTGAACTGATTGACGCCATGAATGCGCAGATGAAAGCCGAACGTACCAAGCGCGCCTACATTCTGGAAGCAGAAGGGATTCGCCAGGCGCAAATCGTTAAGGCCGAAGGTGAAAAGCAGTCGAAGATCCTGAAGGCGGAAGGCGAACGTCAGTCGGCGTTCTTACAGGCAGAAGCGCGTGAACGTTCGGCGGAAGCGGAAGCCCGCGCCACGCAGATGGTGTCTGAGGCGATTGCGGCGGGCGACATTCAGGCGGTGAACTACTTTGTGGCGCAGAAATACACCGACGCGCTGCAACAGATTGGTTCTGCGAATAACAGCAAAGTGGTGATGATGCCGCTCGATGCCACAAGCCTGATGGGATCGATTGCCGGGATCAGCGAACTGATCGCGCAAAGCGGAAGCGAGCGTAAAAAATGATCGCCCTGCTGCTCTACCATCCGCACATTTTCTGGCTGAGTCTGGGCGGGCTGCTGCTCGCCGCTGAGATGCTTGGCGGAAATGGCTATTTGCTCTGGAGCGGCGTGGCGGCAGTAGTCACCGGGATGATCGTCTGGCTGCTGCCGCTGGGCTGGGAATGGCAGGGGGTGATTTTTGCCGTCCTGACGCTGCTCGCCGCCTGGCTGTGGTGGCGCTGGCTGGCAAAACGCGTGCGTGAACAGAAGCCTGCCGACAGCCAGCTCAACCAGCGCGGTCAACAACTGGTAGGCCGCCACTTTACGCTGGAAACTGCACTGGTTAACGGTCGCGGACACATGCGCGTGGGCGACAGCTCATGGCCTGTGAGCGCAGACAGCGACCTGCCTGCCGGAACCGCCGTGGAAGTGGTGGCGGTCGACGGCATCACCCTGCGGATACGCCCGCGCATCAGTTAATTTTAGCCGGCGGCGTTATGCCTGCCGGGCTTACAAACCTCGCCTGACACTATGAATGACGATGGCAGCAACCTGAGAGGTTATCGATGATTGGGCAATCCGCGCTGTCATCGCCGGGGCAGGAGGCCGCCAGCGCCAGCAATTGTTCGCGCATGGTTTGCAACTCAGCGATGTGGCGCTCAATGTCAGCAACCTTTTGCAGCGTGCGCGCTTTAACATCGGCACTGTGGCGGGCGGGATCGTTGAACAGCGTTACCAGTTCGCCACACTCATCCAGATTAAACCCCACCTGCCGCGCCTGCCGCAGTAGCGTCAGTTCATCAAGATGCTGCTGCGTATAGTGGCGGTAGCCGTTTTCACCGCGCAGCGGTTTTGTCACCAGCCCTTTCTCCTCATAAAAGCGGATGGCTTTGCTTGTTAAGCCGGTGAGTCTGGATACATCACTAATATTCATCATTCCTCCTTGACCTTCCCCTTGATGGAAGGTTTACCCTTTATAACAGTTAGTCAATGCGATTAGCCAGTCAACCCTATTTACCGGAGGTTTGCTATGTCCCACACAATTCAACTCGCGCTTGATGGCCTTACTTGCGGCCATTGCGTGAAACGCGTCAAAGAAAGTCTCGAACAGCGTCCTGATGTCGACCAGGCAGAAGTCACCCTGACTCATGCCGAAGTGAGCGGCAGCGCGTCTGCCGAAGCGCTGATCGACACCATCAAACAAGCCGGGTATGGCGCGGAGCAAGCGCACCCAAAGGCTAAACCGCTGACAGAGTCATCAACCCCGTCGGAAGCACTGACAGCGGCGCAACCAGAGCTTCCGGCAGCCGATGAGTCCGACGACAGCCAGCAGTTGCTGTTGAGCGGGATGAGCTGCGCCAGTTGTGTTTCCCGCGTTCAGCATGCGTTGCAGGGCGTACCGGGCGTGACGCAGGCACGGGTCAATCTGGCAGAGCGTTCTGCGCTGGTGATGGGCAGCGCCTCTGCCGCTGAATTAGTCAACGCCGTCGAAAAAGCAGGCTACGGCGCTGAAATTATTGAAGATGACATTAAACGTCGTGAGCGCCAGCAGGAAACCGCCGTCGCCACGATGAAGCGTTTTCGCTGGCAGGCAATTGTCGCTCTGCTGGTCGGTATCCCGGTCATGGGCTGGGGAATGCTCGGCGACAATATGATGGTCACCGAGGCCAACCGCTCGCTGTGGCTGGCGATTGGCGTGGTGACGCTCGCGGTGATGATTTTCGCCGGGGGGCATTTTTACCGCAGCGCCTGGAAAAGTTTGCTCAATCGTACCGCGACGATGGACACGCTGGTGGCGCTCGGTACCGGCGCGGCGTGGCTCTATTCGATGAGCGTCAACCTCTGGCCGCAGTGGTTCCCGATGGAAGCGCGGCATCTTTATTATGAAGCGAGCGCGATGATTATCGGCCTGATTAACCTCGGCCATATGCTTGAAGCACGCGCCCGCCAGCGATCGTCGAAAGCGCTGGAGCGGCTACTGGATCTCACCCCGCCAACCGCGCGCGTGGTGAGCGAGAGCGGCGAGAAAACCGTCCCGCTGGCTGAAGTGCAGCCCGGCATGACGCTGCGCCTGACCACGGGCGACCGCGTGCCGGTGGACGGCGATATCACCCAGGGCGACGCCTGGCTTGATGAGGCGATGCTCACGGGCGAGCCGGTGCCGCAGCAAAAAAGTGCGGGTGATGCCGTTCATGCGGGCACGGTGGTGACCGACGGCAGCGTGCTGTTCCGCGCCAGTCGTACGGGTAGCCAGACCACCCTTTCGCGCATTATTCGTATGGTGCGCCAGGCGCAGAGCAGCAAGCCGGAAATCGGCCAGATGGCGGATAAAATCTCGGCCATCTTTGTTCCGGTGGTGGTCGCCATTGCGTTGCTGAGCGGTGCCGTGTGGTACGTTTTCGGCCCTGCACCGCAAATTGTTTACACCCTGGTGATCACCACCACGGTGCTGATTATCGCCTGCCCGTGCGCACTGGGCCTCGCAACGCCAATGTCGATTATTTCCGGCGTCGGACGCGCGGCTGAATTTGGTGTGCTGGTGCGCGACGCCGATGCGCTGCAACGCGCAAGCGAAATCGATACGCTGGTATTTGATAAAACCGGCACGCTGACTGAAGGCAAACCGCAGGTAGTGGCGGTAAAAACGGTCGGTGGGATGAGCGAGCGCGACGTGCTGCGACTGGCGGCAGCGCTGGAACAAGGCTCCAGCCATCCGCTGGCGCGCGCTATTCTGGATAAAGCCGCTGACGAGGTGCTGCCGGAGGTAAATGACTTCCGCACCCTGCGTGGGCTGGGCGTGAGTGGCCGCGTGGACGGTCGCGCGGTGCTGCTGGGTAATCAGGCGCTGCTTAACGAACAGCAGATCGCCACCCAGGAACTGGAAACGCAGATGGCGGAACAGGCCGCACAGGGCGCGACGCCGGTGCTGCTGGCGGTGGACGGTCACGCGGTGGCGATGCTTGCGATCCGCGATCCGCTGCGCGAAGACAGCGTGGAAGCGCTGACCCGTCTGCATAACGCGGGTTACCGGCTGGTGATGCTTACCGGGGATAATCCGGTTACCGCTAACGCGATCGCCAAAGAAGCGGGAATTGATGAGGTGATCGCAGGCGTGCTGCCGGATGGCAAAGCGGAAGCGATTAAGAAATTACAGCAGGAAGGCCGGAAAGTGGCGATGGTCGGGGATGGCATCAACGACGCCCCGGCGCTGGCCCAGGCGGAAGTGGGCATCGCCATGGGCGGTGGCAGCGATGTGGCGATTGAAACGGCAGCCATTACCCTGATGCGCCACAGCCTGATGGGTGTCGCCGACGCGCTGGCGATCTCCCGCGCCACACTGCGTAATATGAAGCAGAATTTGCTGGGTGCGTTTGTGTATAACTCGCTGGGTATTCCGGTTGCGGCAGGGATTTTGTGGCCGCTTACCGGCACGTTACTCGACCCGGTCGTGGCGGGGGCGGCGATGGCGCTGTCGTCGATTACGGTGGTGAGTAATGCTAACCGGTTGCTGCGGTTTACGCCGAAGGGGTAGTGGGGTTTCCACCCTCACCCCGGCCCTCTCCCTGAGGGAGAGGGAGAAAGGCCAGTCCGCGCTCGATTTGTCCCCTCTCCCTGAAGGAGAGAGTTAGGGGGAGGGGAAAAACCCACCCCGCGCTCGATCTGTCCCCTCTCCCTCAGGGAGAGGGCCAGGGTGAGGGTAACCCCCGTCACACCATTTGCACCGCCCTTCCCCCCGCGCTAGCATGGACGTTTCTTTTCAGGGAGCGTGTATGAGCCTGTTCAGCCGATTAAAATCCTCGTTTCGCGCCCTGTGGCAGCCGACCTATCCCTGGCCGGCGCTTGATGTGCATCTTTCCGGCGATCGGCATCTGCACCTTGTGGGCAGCATTCATATGGGCACCCACGACATGTCGCCCCTGCCCGCGCGGCTTATCAGCAAACTCCAGCAGGCTGATGCGCTGATTGTCGAGGCGGATGTCTCCGGCAATGAATCCCCGTTTTCAGCGCTCCCCCCTCGCCCGCCGCTCGCACAACGTCTGACACCAGAACAGCTGTCCGCGCTGCAAAAGATCCTCAGCGAACTCACGCTGTCGATTGAGGCTTTTGACGATCAGCCCGCGTGGAAAATCGCGCTGGTGCTTCAGGCGACCCAGGCGCAGCGGCTGGGATTGCGGCCCGATTACGGCATCGATTACCAGCTATTGCAGGCTGCTCATGTAGCGCAGGTGCCGGTCATCGAACTGGAAGGAACGCAAAATCAGATCGATTTGTTAAGCCAGCTTCCCGATGATGGCCGGGCGCTGTTAGAGGATACGTTAATGCACTGGCACACCAATGCCCGCCTGCTGCAAATCATGATCGGCTGGTGGATGAATAAGCCTCCGCAGGCACAGGAGATGACTCTGCCCTCCACCTTTAGCGAGCCGCTGTATGAGGTGCTGATGCATCAGCGCAATCAGGCGTGGTGCGAACGGCTTCACGCGCTGCCGCAGGGCCGGTATGTGGTGGCCGCGGGCGCGCTGCATCTGTATGGTGAAGGGAATTTGCCGTCGTTGCTGGCGCAAAAAAATGGCCAATAATCATATTGGCCCGTCAAAGAGGAATTTCATCGTTATTATCATTCCGGCATGAGTGCCGGTGCGGGTTGATTGTCGCTCAAACTTATCGTTACTGCTAACACTATTGCGCAAGATGGTACTATTTTTGCGAGCCGCGTCAGGCGTAAGCTGGTGGCGTACGCTCCCTGTAATAAGAAGGATTTTTATGACCCCCGCCGTTAAATTACTCGAAAAGAATAAGATCCCGTTTCAGCTTCACGCCTACGATCACGATCCCAGTGAAACTAATTTTGGCGATGAAGTGGTGCGTAAACTCGGCCTCAATGCCGACCAGGTGTATAAAACGCTGCTGGTGGCGATAAACGGCGATATGAAACAGTTAGCGGTTGCGGTCACCCCCGTCGCCGGGCAGCTCGATCTGAAAAAAGTGGCAAAAGCGCTGGGGGCGAAAAAAGTGGATATGGCCGATCCGATGGTCGCCCAGCGCACGACCGGTTATCTGGTGGGCGGCATCAGCCCGCTGGGGCAGAAAAAACGTTTACCGACGCTTATCGATGCCCCCGCCCAGGCGTTTGCCACTATTTATGTTTCAGGCGGCAAGCGCGGGCTGGATATTGAACTGGCCGCAGGCGATTTGGCGAGCATTCTGTGTGCCACTTTTGCAGATATCGCGCGAAGAGAGTAAACCACCCTCACCCCGGCCCTCTCCCTGAGGGAGAGGGAGAAAGGCGGGTCCGTGCTCGATCTCTCCCTGAGGGAGAGGAGGAAAGACGGGTACGCGCTCCCACTCTCCCTCAGGGAGAGTGGGAAAGGCAAGCCCGCGCTCGATCTGTCCCCTCTCCCTGAGGGAGAGGGTTAGGGTGAGGGTAAAATCCCCCACTCTACTGCCACACCACCTCGCCTTTCGGCTCATATGCGGCGGCATCCAGCGGTGAGTTTTTCTGAATAAACTCCTTCAGCACTTCCGCGTCGATAAACCCGGTGTTCACATACCCCGGTTTGTCATCAAGCCGCGGATAACCATCGCCACCGGTGGCGTTAAAACTCAGCGTCGCCATGCGGTAAGTTTTGGCTTCATCAATCGGCTCGCCTTTGATTTTCAGGTCGCTGAGTTTACCGTTCGCCGCGTTAAAGCTGACGTTAGCAAACTGCGGATACGCGCCGGAATCAGGCTTCATCTGCGCCACGGCGGTCAGGTAGTCAATCACCTCTTTGCCGGTCATGTCGGCGTAAACCACCAGGTTGCCAAACGGCTGTACCTTCAGCACATCTTTGTAGGTGATATCGCCCGCCTCGATAGAGTCGCGGATACCGCCGCCGCTCATCACCGCAAAATCAGCCGTGGTGCGCGCCATCTGTGCGGCTAAAATCAGGTGCCCCAGATTGGTCTGCACAAAACGTACTTTGCTGCGGTCGCCTTCGAGATGCGCGTTAACGTTGCCGATTTTCACCTCAAGCTGCGCTTTGCCTTTGTTCTGGAACGGCGTCAGCAGGGAGAGCATCTGGGCGTTTTCCGGGATTTCCGGGGTGTAAAGTACGCGCTCACTTTCACCGTTATCGTAGGTCACTTTTTTCTTCAGGTTTACCGGGATTAACTGGTAGTGCACCAGTTTCATCTCGCCGTTGCGGAATTCGAAATCCGCGCGACCGACATATTTGCCCCACTCGTGGGCCTGCACAATCCAGATGCCGTTCTGCTGATCCGGCGCACAGGGCGTACCCGGCACGTAATCCGCCTGTTTTTTGTTTTCCGATGCCATGCACACCGGATCCTGTGAGTGACCGCCCACAATCATTGCCAGCGAACCGGCTGGCAGGCTGCGGGCCATTTCCACGTCGCCCGGCGCGTTAGAACCGTGCTCGCCGTTATCGTAATGCCCCATATGGGTGGTGGCGATCAGTACGTCCGGCTTCTCGTTGGCATTCAGCTCCTGAATAACCAGCTTCGCTTCTTCTGCCGGTTTACGGAACTCAATGTCGGTAAAAAACTCAGGATTGCCAATTTTGGCGGTGTCGTCCGTGGTTAAGCCGATAACCGCGATTTTCAGATCCTGGCGTTTGAAAATCGCCCAGGGTTTAAACAAGCGCTCGCCGGTGCTTTTCTGGTAAATATTGGCGGAAAGGAACGGGAATTTGGCCCATTTTTCCTGCTGGCGCAATACGCTCAACGGGTTGTCGAATTCGTGGTTGCCGACGGCCATCGCGTCGTAGCCAATCAGGTTCATGCCGCGAAAATCGGGCTCGGCATCCTGGAGATCGGACTCGGGGACACCGGTATTGATATCGCCGCCGGAGAGCAGAAGCACGCTGCCGCCTTCTGCCGCCACCTCTTTACGAATGCCGTCCACCAGCGTTTTTTGCGCCGATAAACCGTATTCCCGGTAGTCGTTGCGCCAGAAATGACCGTGGTGATCGTTGGTATGAAGGATGGTGATTTTGTAGGTTTTATCCTGTTCGTACGCCTGGGCCGGTGCGCTTACCAGCCCCCAGGCCGCGAGGACGGCCAGCGCGACGCCCTGCTTTAAAAATTTCATGCTTCTCTCCCTGACTCATTAATAAACAAAAAAAGTAACGTGCTCCCGCATAATAGACAACTATGTTTTCAGAATTGCGACTTTCCTCAAATCTTTAGTGCAGGTATGTTAGGCAAGTAATAATAAGTAACGCACTGAAATCCCGCCCTCCCCCACAATAAAAGAAAGATTTAATTTTATGGCAATAAGTGAACCCACCCAGACGCTGTCTGGTTCGTCTGCGCCTAAGGCGCGCACCGCGTTTGGTATTTTAGGCGCGATCAGCGTTTCTCACCTGCTGAACGATATGTTGCAGTCGCTGATCCTCGCGATTTACCCGCTGCTCCAGGATGAGTTTTCCCTGTCATTTGTGCAGATCGGCCTGATTACGCTGACCTTCCAGCTTGCATCGTCGCTGTTGCAGCCGATTGTCGGTGCTTACACCGATAAACACCCGATGCCGTGGTCGTTGCCGATTGGCATGTGCTTTACGCTCAGTGGGCTGGTGCTGCTGGCGCTGGCGAGCAGTTTCGGCATGGTGCTGCTGGCGGCGGCGCTGGTGGGGACCGGTTCTTCGGTGTTTCACCCGGAGTCGTCCCGCGTGGCGCGGATGGCGTCCGGTGGACGTCATGGTCTGGCGCAATCGCTGTTCCAGGTGGGTGGTAACTTTGGTAGCTCGCTCGGACCGTTGCTGGCGGCGCTGGTCATCGCCCCTTACGGCAAGGGCAACGTGGCCTGGTTTGTGTTAGCCGCGCTGCTGGCGATTGTGGTGCTGGCCCAGGTCAGCCGCTGGTATGCCACCCAGCACCGGGTTAATAAAGGCAAACCGGCCGTCAAGGTGGTGAATCCCCTGCCGCGCAATAAAGTGATCCTCGCGGTTTCCATATTACTGATGCTGATTTTCTCCAAATACTTCTATATGGCGAGCATCAGCAGCTATTACACCTTTTATCTGATGGAAAAATTCGGCTTATCGGTACAAAGCGCCCAGTTCCATCTGTTCGCCTTCCTGTTGGCGGTAGCCGCAGGCACGGTGATTGGCGGGCCTTTAGGCGATAAAATTGGACGTAAATATGTGATTTGGGGCTCTATCCTCGGTGTCGCGCCCTTTACGCTTGTTTTACCCTATGCATCGCTGTACTGGACGGGGATTTTAACCGTCATCATTGGTTTTATCCTCGCGTCGGCCTTTTCTGCCATTCTGGTGTATGCCCAGGAGCTGATGCCGGGGCGTATCGGTATGGTTTCCGGGCTGTTTTTCGGCTTTGCTTTCGGCATGGGCGGCCTTGGCGCGGCAGTGCTGGGGCTGGTTGCAGATCATACAAGCATCTTTTTAGTCTACAAAATCTGTGCTTTCCTCCCTCTTTTAGGGATGTTGACCATATTCCTGCCTGATAACCGACATAAAGCGTAAAATAAGGGCGACCAAACAGCCTGTCTGGTCGCCCGCTTTACCCGCCCGTCTGTGCCTGCCGCCACATCGCATCGGTAATCTCCCCTCATAGTGAAGTTTTCGCATCTGATTGTTGTTTTGTTCATAATTCAACAATTATTCATGATCATAATGGCAAAAATTGTCATAGACTGTAATTCGGGCTTTTGGTTTTTATAGCCAAAATGGACACACCTTCATGAAAGGAGACGGGATGCATCACGCCACACCGCTTATCACCACCATTGTCGGCGGCCTTGTGCTCGCTTTTATCCTCGGCATGCTTGCCACTAAACTGCGTATTTCCCCTCTGGTGGGCTATTTATTAGCCGGTGTGCTGGCCGGGCCGTTTACCCCAGGTTTTGTTGCCGATACGAAACTGGCACCTGAACTGGCCGAGCTTGGCGTTATTTTGCTGATGTTTGGCGTCGGTCTGCATTTCTCTCTGAAGGATTTGATGGCGGTAAAGTCAATCGCCATTCCCGGCGCGATAGCCCAGATTGCGGTGGCGACGTTGCTGGGTATGGCGCTCTCCGCCATGATGGACTGGTCACTGATGACCGGCATCGTGTTTGGCCTCTGTCTTTCCACCGCCAGTACCGTGGTGCTG
>Ga0302349_1001718_pt1 | contig 15740 bp, 15 predicted proteins | sample PhyAR1_FD_202176 | JGI IMG/M metagenome (GOLD analysis project Ga0302349, IMG submission 202176) | Leaf surface microbial communities from alfalfa plants in UC Gill Tract Community Farm, Albany, California, United States - DLSL A.R1... | ecosystem: Host-associated > Plants > Phyllosphere >...
CCAGCCGGAAGCGGGCAATCAGGGTGAATTCATGCGGCCAGAGCTTCAGCGTCTGAGGGTTGCTCTCCAGCACCAGCGTCAGCATGACGCCATCTTCATTTTCATCATGCGCCGTGAGTTTCCACGGCTGAACCCGCGCAAAGCCGTGTGCCGGTTCGCCCGCCGGGCCGAACCACGGCCAGCAGATCGGAACGCCGCCACGAATCGCCTTACCCGGTGCAAAGAGACTCTTATCACTCAGCCAGAGTACCGGCTTTTCGCCGCTGGGTTGCCAGGCGATGAGGTGCGCGCCCTGAAGCGTAATGGCTGCCCGCACTTTAGGGTGACTCACAACAATGGCGGGGAGTTCACCTATCTGGCGCTGGGTGAGGTAAGGGGAGATCTGCGTGACCACCGGCAGAGAAAACAGTTTATCTTGCATGTTCGATTCCTTCCTGAGCGGATCAAAAAAAGGGCGACCGAAGTCGCCCTTATTCTCAATGATGTCTGGCTGCCTTATTTAGCAGAAACCAGTGCAATCAGGTCGAGAACTTTGTTTGAGTAGCCAGTTTCGTTGTCGTACCAGGAAACCAGTTTCACAAAGTTGTCGTTCAGCGCGATACCGGCTTTAGCGTCAAACACTGAAGTCAGGATTTCGCCGTTGAAGTCAGTAGAAACCACGTCATCTTCAACATAGCCCAGCACGTCTTTCATCTCACCTTCTGCAGCCGCTTTGATAGCCGCACAGATTTCTTTGTAAGAAGCCGCTTTTTCCAGACGTACGGTCAGGTCAACAACGGAGACGTTAGGGGTTGGTACGCGGAATGCCATACCGGTCAGTTTGCCGTTCAGTTCTGGCAGGACTTTACCCACTGCTTTCGCTGCGCCGGTTGAAGAAGGGATGATGTTCTGAGACGCGCCGCGGCCGCCGCGCCAGTCTTTGTGAGACGGGCCATCAACGGTTTTCTGAGTGGCGGTGGTGGCGTGAACAGTGGTCATCAGACCTTCAACGATACCAAACTTGTCGTTGATTACTTTTGCCAGTGGCGCCAGGCAGTTAGTGGTGCACGATGCGTTAGACACGATGTCCTGGCCCTGGTATTTGTCGAAGTTTGCACCGCGAACAAACATTGGGGTGTCATCTTTAGAAGGACCGGTCAGAACAACTTTCTTCGCACCTGCAGTGATGTGTTTACGTGCGGTTTCGTCGGTCAGGAAGATACCGGTTGCTTCAGCAACAACGTCAACGCCCACTTCGTCCCACTTCAGGTTAGCCGGATCTCTCTCAGAGGTAACACGGATTTTCTTGCCGTTAACAACCAGTGCGCCATCCTGAACTTCTACGGTGCCGTCGAAACGACCATGCGTAGAGTCATACTTCAGCATGTACGCCATGTAATCCGCGTCCAGCAGGTCGTTGATTGCAACGATTTCGATGTCAGAACGCTGTTGAGCAGCACGGAAAACGATGCGACCGATACGGCCAAAACCGTTGATACCTACTTTGATAGTCATATATTCCACCAGCTATTTGTTAGTGAATAAAAGGTTGCCTGTAAAATTACAAAAACCTTACCAGGCGTCAAGCGGAATCGTGTCAATTGTTGCGACAAATCAATTCGCCTGAAAGGAATTATTCGATGCGCAACCGCTTGCGTACCGCCAATTGTATCGCGCTTCGTTTAATCAATCGCCGAATATATAGGGATGCCCCGGATAAAAGGTGATCGAAGTCACAAATCCGGGCTGTGAGAGTCGGACTGAAAGGGTGAGCACGAAAAAAGACCCGTCTTATGTTGATCATTTGTTAGAATAGTAGTCGAAATTTTCAGATTGGCACCCTTCCGGAATCTTAAAAATGGCTAAAGACACCGCACCCGAAGCAAAAATTTCGCAGCTGACAGAAATGCAGCGTTATGTTACCCAGCATCGCGGAACGGAGCCGCCTTACAGTGGTGCACTGCTGCATAACAAACAGGAAGGTATTTATCACTGCCTGGTCTGCAACGCGCCGCTGTTTCTGTCAGAGACCAAATATGATTCAGGTTGTGGCTGGCCGAGCTTTTATCAGCCGGTGAGCGACGACGCGATTCGTTATATTGAAGATGACTCACACGGCATGCAGCGCATTGAGATCCGTTGTGGTCAGTGTGATGCGCATCTGGGACATGTCTTCCCGGATGGCCCGCAGCCGACCGGTGAACGCTATTGTGTTAACTCTGCCTCATTGAATTTCACCGATGAGCAGGGTGAGCAGACGAAAGGATAAAAGCGATGAAGCAGCAACTGGAAGCGATGCTTGCCGCAATGACGCCAGAAGTCTATCAGCGACTGGCGACCGCGGTGGAGATTGGTAAATGGCCGGATGGCGTAGCGCTGACGCAGGAGCAGCGTGAAAACTGCCTGCAGCTGGTCATGATGTGGCAGGCGCGGCATAACGACAGCCCGCAACACATGACCATCGGCAAGGGCGGTGAGATGGTGACAAAGTCGAAAAGAGAGCTCAAAGAAGAGTTTGGTATCGATTCAGACGTCACCCGCATCCAGCTGCACTAAGGGAGTCGGGTCACCGCTAATGGATGACCCGCATCCTGGCAGAAAACTGACACGACGCCGTAAGGCTGGTCAGTTAAGCGACCGGTGATAACGCCGTCGGGTGCCGCTCAGGGGCTGGCGCTCCTCGCACCGCTGTGCGGTTCCTTCACTTCATTCGCCTGCCTGACGCACCGCCGGGGATGGCACATCCTGTGACGCCCCGCCTTTCGCCTGCGTCATGCGGACTCTGATGGCTAATGTTCAGCGCTGCGGATTGCCTGCCCCTGATCGGCATCAGTCTGCTCCGAGGCTTCAGTGTGTGTGGTTAAAAAGGGCGCTCAGGCCCGCACGCCCGCCCAGAAAAAAAACTGCCACGTTTGACCGTGACAGCTTTTGCAAATGTAACCCTAACTGACGAGCATTACGCAGTGATGCGGCCTTTTTTCATATCAGAATCGCGCCCTGCGCGGTCATTTGTGCGAAGGCGATCTCGCTGTCCTCAGGGTTGAGATTCACCCCGCGACAGCCTTCTTTCACTACCTCGACGTGATAGCCCAGCTCCAGCGCGTCCAGCACGCTGTATTTCACGCAGTAATCAGTCGCCAGCCCCAGCATCACCAGATGGGTAATGCCGCGTTCGCGCAGCCAGCTGTCGAGTTCGGTTTTACGGCGATGGCCGTTATCGAAAAAGGCGCTGTAGCTGTCCACGTCCTGATCCTGACCTTTATGAAAGATCGCATCGAACAAGCTGCGGTCCAGTCCGGGATGGAAATCAGCGCCAGCCGATCCCTGGATACCGTGATCGGGCCACCAGATCTGTGCCAGGCCATTTAACTCGCCGAGCGTGTAGACCGGTTCGCCAGAGACTGAGGCAAAACTGCCGTGATCGGCGGGATGCCAGTCCTGCAGCGCCACCACACATTCCCCGTTCTGATGAAAGGTGCGGGCATAACGGTTGGCGATGTCAACGGTCTGGTCGCCCTGGTGAACGGCCATCGGGCCGCCCGGGCAAAAATCATTCTGGATATCAATAATGATGAGTGCGCGTTTCATTACAAGTCGCTCCGTCTCAGTCTTCTGTCAGTTCGCCGCGCAAATTTTGCTGCATTTTGCCGCGTATTTCATCGGCAGAGAGGTTCTGGCTGAGTAAAAAGTGCAGCTTGGTAAGCGCTGCCTCAACCGTCAGATCCGAACCGCTGATAACGCCAGCATGCTCCAGCGCATTGCCGGTGGCGTAGCCACCCATATTGACCTTGCCTGAAATACACTGCGTCAGATTCACCACCACAATTCCGCGCTCGCTGGCCTGCTGGAGCTCTGCCAGAAACTCGGCATTTTGCGGCGCATTACCGACGCCGTAAGAGCGCAGAATCAGCGCTTTAACAGGCTGACGCAGGAAGTTGCGCACCACATCTGCCGAGATGCCGGGATAGATGGTGACGACACCAATCGGCTGCGGCGTAATCGTGTGAACAATCAGTTCGCCCTGACCCTGTGGGGCGGCCGGCGTATTCAGGCGGCGGATATGAATACCGGCTTCCAGCAGCGCAGAGAGGTTAGGCGAGGCAAAAGCGTTAAAGCCATCGGCATGGGCTTTGGTGGTTCGGTTGCCACGATAGAGCGTATTGTTGAAAAACAGCGAGACTTCGCTGATCGGATAATTTGCCGCGACATATAGTGAGTTCAATAAGTTCTGCTGCCCATCTGAACGTAGCTCTGCCAGCGGAATCTGCGAACCGGTAACGATAACCGGTTTAGCCAGATTCTCCAGCATGAAGGAGAGGGCTGACGCGGTAAACGCCATAGTATCGGTGCCATGCAGAATCACAAAACCATCGTAGCGATCGTAATTCTGACGGATATCTTCGGCGATTGACTGCCAGTCCTGCGGCGTCATATCAGAAGAGTCGATCAGCGGCTGATACTCATGAATGGTGAAATCAGGCATTTCGGGGCGGTGGAACTCCGGCATGTTAGCCAGCTGCTGCTGCAGATGACCGGAGACCGGAATATATCCCTGCGCCGAGCGCTGCATACCAATGGTACCGCCAGTGTAGGCTACGTAGATGTTTTTCTTTTGCATTAGAGAACTCAGACTTGCCGTAAAACGCGCAGTATAAGGGGAATGGCGAGGAAATGCAGCCCGACCCATGGCCGGGCTGCGAGGTTTATCGCAATGTTGACTTACCGCACGTCGCCACAGTTCAGGCAGAAGGCGTAACGGTTCTGGGGATCGTTGAGGTGATCGAACAGTCCGGGCTGCGCTTTCATCGCGCTCATCACATCCAGCATCGGCGCCGGCAGCCAGGCTTTCAGCGGATCCGGCAGTACGGCGCGCACCGAGGCGTTCACCTGGTTCAGCATCATATCAAAGAAGCTCGGGTCATCCTGATACCAGCTCAGCTGCGGTTTGCTGACCTTCGCCAGTTCACCGGCTTTCTTCACCGCATCGTCAAAGTCACCCAGCGCATCGACCAGACCATTGGCCTTAGCGTCGCTACCGGTCCAGACATGACCCTGCGCAATGGCGTCGATCTGCTCCGGCGTCCTGTTGCGTGACTTCGCCACCAGACCAACAAAGTTGCGGTAGCCGTTTTCGATGGTCAGCTGCATGAGCTGCTGAACTTCGGTTGGCAACGCTTTGGTGGTGGAGATATCTGCCAGCGGCGAGGTGGCGACACCGTCGGTGTGCACGCCTATCGCATCCAGGCTGTTTTCCAGCGTGTTGATCACGCCAAAAATACCGATAGAGCCGGTCAGGGTGCTCGGATTCGCCACGATGTAGTTAGCGGGGGTTGAAATCCAGTAGCCACCGGAAGCGGCCATACCGCCCATTGAGACCACGATCGGCTTACCGGCTGCATGGGCGGCCGCCAGCTCTTCACGAATCGCTTCGGAGGCCGTCACGCTGCCGCCAGGGCTGTTCACCCGCAGAATGATGGCTTTAATTTTTGGATCGAGACGCGCATCGCGGATTTGTGCGGCAGTGGTGTCACCTCCGACGTTTCCGGGCGTCTCTTCACCGTCCATGATCGCGCCACTGGCCAGCACCACCGCAATGTTGCCATCCTGCTGCGTCGAGGCCGGTTTGACACTGTAGTCATAGATGCTGACGCTGCGATAATCGTTGCTCTGCTTATCCAGGCCAAAGGTTTTCACCAGCTCCTGATCGGCAGCGGCACGGGAACCCAGCACATCCACCAGCTTATTATCCAGCGCATACTGCGCGGTATCACCTTTTACGGCGTTCAGTCCGGCAATCATCGCCGTGGCACCCGGGAACAGCTGCTCTGGCGTAATCTGGCGATTCGCTGAGACGGTATTCAGGTAGTTCTGCCACAGCTGACCCACCCAGCGGCTATCCGCATCGCGCGCGGCAGGAGACATATCGTCACGCAGGAAGGGTTCGACCGCGGATTTATAGGTGCCGACGCGGAACACGTGTGAGGTGACTTTCAGTTTTTCCAGCAGGGTTTTGTAATACAAACCATTAGTGGCGAAACCGTGCAGATCGACCGCGCCCTGTGGCGACAGGTAGATTTTGCTGGCGTAGCTGGCGAGATAATATTGCGCCTGGCTATAGCTGTCGCCCAGCGCATAAATCGGTTTGCCGCTGTCGCGGAATTCACGCAGCGCTTTACCGACATACTGCAGCGAAGGCTGATCGCCACCGGCAAAGTCGCGCAAATCCAGCACCATACCTTTGATGTTGCTGTCCGTTTTGGCCTGACGGATCGCATCGACCACGTCAAACAGCGAATTTTCCTGCAGGCGGTCACTGCTGGCACCCAGCAACTGACGGCCAATTTTACTCAGGCGATTGCTGACCGAAGGCTTATCCACCAGCACGCCGCTGAGATCGACCCGCAGCGCGCCTTGCTGCATGGGTGCCGAGCTGTTACCCGAACCGCTGACCTGCAACCAGATGCCGACACCTGCCACAATCAACAAAATCAGAAAAATATTCAGGATAAATTCCCTGACAAAATTTAATACCCGCCAGGTCCAGCGAAACAGACCTGCAATTATTCGCCACAATGTGCGCATCAGACTCTCCATATTCATGTAGCCGGAAGTGGCCGCCGCGCGTACCAGGCTTCCCCGACGAGCTCATCCTAAAGAGCAGCGTGCTAAAAGTCAGCAGGAATTCACCGCTGACTGTTACAAAAAATCTGCCTGTGCCAGGATTACTGCAACATTAATACGATCGGGAGAAAAAACATGGATGCACTGGAGTTACTGGTTAACCGTCGTTCGGCGTCACGTCTGACCGAACCGGCACCCGCCGGCGAGGCGCTGGAAAATATTCTGCGCGCCGGTATGCGCGCACCGGATCACGGCACGCTGCAACCCTGGCGCTTTATTATTGTTGAGAATGAGGGGCGCGATCGGCTGAGTCAGCTACTGGAGCAGGCGGCACGCGATAAACAACTGGATGAGAAGGCGATCAACAAGGCCAGTCAGTCGCCGTTTCGCGCACCGATGATCATCACCGTGGTGGCACACTGTGAACCGCACCCGAAAGTACCGCGCTGGGAGCAGATCGCCTCAGCCAGCTGTGCCGTGATGGCAATGCAGATGGCCGCGGCAGCACAGGGATACAACGGTATCTGGCGCAGCGGCCCCTGGACTGACGACGTGGCGGTGCGTCAGGCATTTGGCTGCCGGGAGCAGGATGCCATTGTCGGCTTCCTCTATTTAGGCACGCCACAGCTCAAATCCAGCACCACGGTACTCCCGCCCGACACCGCGCCTTTCGTCAGTTACTTCTGATCCCGATCCTTTCCCACCATGCAGGGCTTTCTCTGGCCCTGCTGATTGAACGGTTCCTGTGCGAATGATCGCTAACCCAGCCTGTGACGCTTACGCCAGACGTCTTGCCAGGCTAACATAGCCGCCATGATTGCAGCCGACAGCTACCAATCGGTTATCCCCGTTATTCCCTGATGTTAAGGATTACCTGATTCAATGCGTTTGTTTATTGCGGAAAAACCCAGTCTTGGGCGTGCTATCGCCGATGTGCTGCCAAAACCCCATCGACGCGGTGATGGATATATCGCCTGTGGTAACGATCAGGTGGTCACCTGGTGTGTCGGACATCTGCTGGAGCAGGCGCAGCCCGACAGCTACGACAGCCGCTATGCGCGCTGGTCGCTGGCCGACCTGCCGATTATTCCGGAAAAATGGCGGCTCCAGCCGCGCCCATCGGTGGCGAAGCAGTTAAAAGTGGTGGAGGGCCTGCTGGCGCAGGCCAGTGAAGTCGTCCATGCTGGTGACCCGGATCGGGAAGGTCAGTTGCTGGTGGATGAGGTGCTCGACTATCTGAACCTGCCGGCCGAAAAACGCAGCCGGGTACAGCGCTGTCTGATCAACGATCTCAATCCACAGGCGGTGGATCGCGCGGTTAACCGCCTGCGTGAAAACCGGGAATTTATTCCGCTCTGCGTCTCGGCACTGGCGCGTGCGCGCGCTGACTGGCTCTACGGGATCAACATGACCCGCGCCTGGACGCTGCTGGGACGTAATGCCGGCTATGATGGCGTGCTGTCAGTGGGACGGGTACAGACACCGGTGCTCGGGCTGGTGGTACGACGCGACGAAGAGATTGAGAACTTCCTGCCGAAAGATTATTTCGAGGTGAAAGCCCATATCGTCACGCCTGACGAGGTACGATTTGTCGCCAGTTGGGTGCCGAGCGAGGCCTGTGAACCGTGGCAGGATGAAGAGGGGCGTCTGCTGAAGCGGGCGCTGGCCGATCACGTTGTGGCGCGCATTACCGGCCAGCCGGCAGCGGTGACCGCCTATAGCGATAAGCGCGAAAACGAAGGCGCACCCTTGCCGTTTTCCTTATCCAGCCTGCAGATTGAGGCGGCGAAGCGTTACGGCCTGAGTGCGCAGACGGTGCTCGATACCTGTCAGCGGCTGTATGAAACCCACAAGCTGATTACCTATCCGCGTTCTGATAGCCGTTATCTGCCGGAAGAGCATTTTGCGGGGCGTCACGCAGTCCTGAATGCCATTCAGGCCCATCAGCCGCAGCTGACGCCACCGGCGGATTTTGATGCCGATCGCCGTAATCGCTGCTGGGATGACAAAAAGGTCGATGCGCACCACGCCATCATCCCGACCGCGCGCGCCGGTTCGGTAAAGCTCAGCGAAAATGAGCAAAATATCTATGCGCTGGTGGCACGCCAGTATCTGATGCAGTTCTGCCCGGATGCGGTGTTCCGTAAATGCATCATTGAGCTGGAGATCGCGGGCGGCAAATTCGTCGCCAAAGCGCGCTTTCTGGCGGAGGCGGGCTGGCGGGCGCTGCTCGGTAACAAAGAGCGTGATGAAGAGAATGATGGTATGCCGCTGCCGGTGGTCGCCAAAGGGGATGAACTACTGTGTGAGCGTGGCGAGGTGCTGGCGAAGCAGACTCAGCCACCGCGCCCGTTTACCGATGCCACCATTCTTTCCGCTATGACCGGGATTGCCCGCTTCGTTCAGGATAAAGAATTAAAGAAAGTGCTGCGTGCGACCGATGGTTTAGGGACGGAAGCGACGCGAGCCGGCATTATCGAATTGCTGTTTCGCCGTGGCTTCCTGGTGAAAAAGGGGCGCTATATTCACTCAACCGAGGCTGGCCGCGCCCTGATTCACTCGTTACCCGATCTGGCTGCCCGTCCGGATATGACGGCACAGTGGGAATCGACCCTGACCCGCATCAGCGAAAAAGCCTGCCGCTATGATGAGTTTATGCAGCCGCTGGTGCAGACCCTGACCGGGCTGATCCATCAGGCGCGGCAGCAGCCTGCGGTGCATGCGTTTCGGGGATTACCGTCCACCGGGCAAAAGCGTCCGGTGCGCAAAACAAAGCGTAAAGTCAAGGAGACGGAATGAGGCGTTATTCACTATTAATGGTACTGGCTTTGTCGCTGACCGCCGGTGCAGTGCAGGCTAACAGTCGTCATCAGCCGCCACCGGTCAGCGATAATGGCGTCAATACCGACGTGGTGGTGGACCTGCCGCCGGAAGTCTGGACCCAGGGGCAACGGCGTCAGCCGGACTGTATCAGATGCTGTATCTTTGAGGATCGCAACTACAGCGAAGGCTCGGTAGTCAAGTCAGAAGGGGTACTGCTGCAGTGCGCCCGCGATGAGCATTCGTTAGGCACCAATAATCTGATCTGGAAAATCGTTAAATAAGCATCGCGTGGCATTGCGCCACGCGTTCTTCAGTTCAGCGCGCAGTCAGAAGCTAAAGGTTGACCAGATCGGCGCGTGGTCCGACGGTTTTTCCATACTGCGGATCTCATAATCGATGCCGGTCTCAGCGCAGTGTGACGCCAGGTTTTTACTCGCCAGCACCAGATCGATACGCAGCCCACGGTTATCATCAAATCCTTTCGAACGGTAATCGAACCACGAAAAACGATCGGTGGTTTCTGGATTATGCGCCCGCCAGGTATCCACCAGCCCCCAGCCCATCAACCGATCCATCCATTCACGCTCTTCCGGCAGGAAGGAACATTTACCGGTACGCAACCAGCGCTTGCGACTCTCTTCGCCGATACCAATGTCGAGATCGGTGCTGCTGATATTCATGTCACCCATGATCAGGACCGGTTTATCGGCGGGCAAATCCTCGGTCAGAAAACGCTGCAGATCGCGATAAAATTTCTCTTTAGCCGGGAATTTGGTTGGATGGTCGCGACTTTCTCCCTGCGGGAAATAGCCGTTGATCACGGTGATATCGCCGATCGGGCTGGGGATTTCGGCCATAATCAGCCGGCGCTGGGCATCTTCATCATCACCGGGAAAGCCACGGCGTACCGCCACCGGCTGCACCTTTGTCAGCAGGGCAACGCCGTAATGGCCTTTCTGTCCGTGATAGAAGACGTTGTAACCGAGCTTCGCCACCTCTTCCAGCGGAAACATATCGTCGTGGACTTTTGTTTCCTGCAGGCCAATCACGTCCGGGTTATGTTGCTCGACCAGCGCCTGGAGTTGATGCGGACGGGCGCGCAAGCCATTGATGTTGAATGAAACAAATTTCATGGGATTGACCATTTTTCAGCGAGTAATAGGCTGGGATGGTAGCGATTTTTACGCATAAAGTCATGGCAGAAGAGGGGAAGATTGTGCAAAAGCGGGCAGAAGGTGAGGGCGTGTCAGGCAGAACAGGAAGCGTTGATATCAGTCCGGGAATTGGGTGCAACATACGAGATGGTGGTGGGAGAAGGATTCGAACCTTCGAAGTCTGTGACGGCAGATTTACAGTCTGCTCCCTTTGGCCGCTCGGGAATCCCACCTGGGATAGCTAATGCTGGCAAAAAGACGATTCAGATTCAGATGGTGGTGGGAGAAGGATTCGAACCTTCGAAGTCTGTGACGGCAGATTTACAGTCTGCTCCCTTTGGCCGCTCGGGAATCCCACCATGGCCTGAATCTTTCTGTCTTAAAGCGGGGCGCATCATACCAAATGCGATAGGGGTGTAAAGCGCCCATCGGCAAAACAGCAACTGTTTGCCCACTTTTTGCCCGTAGCGCTGAATCTGCAGGCAATTCAGCGTCCGGGGTGATTAAAGAATAATCGTTCGGTTGCCGTAGACAAAGACGCGCTGCCCCAGCACTTTGTAAAGCGCACGGCTTAACACGTTTTTCTCGACGTCACGGCCGGCACGCATCATCTCTTCGGCGGTGTAGCTGTGATCGACATTAATGACGTCCTGCATAATGATCGGACCTTCATCAAGGTTGTCGTTCACATAGTGCGCGGTGGCGCCGATAATTTTCACGCCGCGCTCGTACGCCTGATGGTAAGGGCGAGCACCGATAAAGGCGGGCAGGAACGAATGATGAATGTTGATAATCTGGTTAGGGTAACGCTGGACGAACGACGGCGTCAGGACGCGCATATATTTAGCCAGCACCACATAGTCGGGCTGATAGCGGTCGATCTCTTCCACCATCCGGTTGTCATGCTCATCACGCGTCAGGCCTTCATGGCTGACCAGCACAAACGGGATATCGAAACGCTCTACCAGTGAACGCAGCGTGTCATGGTTGCCAATAACTGCGGCAATCTCCATATCCAGACCGCCAAAAGCGCTCTTCATCAGCAGATCGCCAAGGCAGTGCGCCTCTTTGGTCACCAGGATAACCACGCGGCGGCGGCCAGCGCTGTGCAGCTCACGCACCGAACCCTGTGGCAGGGCGCTATCAAGATCGGCCAGCAGTGTGTTGTCGTTAAAAATCCCTTCCAGCTCTGTGCGCATGAAAAAGCGCCCGGTGCGATGATCAACAAACTCGTTGTTCTGCACGATATTCAGCTCGTGCTTGTAACAAATATTGGTGATTTTGGCGATCAGACCTTTTGCATCGGGACAAATGGTACGTAAAACTTTTCTTTGCATGGTTTGCGCTTGCATCTCAATCAGAGTCCTGTCAAAGCATTTAAGGGTAGAACCGTTGCGGCCGTCAGCGGCTCAGCCACAACATTTTTTGTATTTTTTGTCGGTGCCGCATGGGCAGCGATCGTTGCGGCCAATCGGCGGCGTCGTTCCGTCGACATAGTACCAGCGTTGATCCTCACGAAGAAAGCGTGAACACTCATGAATGGCCTGAATGGTCATTTTCTCGCGGTATCGCGCAAAAAAGGTAACGAAAGCCTCATTCTCATGGCTTCCATGATTACAACGAGTTACATTCAGGCTAAGCCATTCGGTACCCGGAAAACTTTCGGATAAAAGCCCTGCCAGCGCCGGCTGACGTTTGGCAGGATGCCAGGTGGCAACCAGATAATCTGCATTCTGCTGAACATACGCACAATAACGTGAACGCATAAGTTGTTCAGCTGTAACAGGAATTTGGGTACCCTTGAGAAAGGGCTCGCAACATACGCTATACTGCTCTCCGCTACAACATGGGCAGATGTCTGACACGTGATCTCCTGAGAGTAATGAGTCGGAATAACCAGCGCGCTATGTTAGCTGACCCCACGTTGTGACGCTATGTATTGACGGCAGGACCAGATACAGATGAGAAAGGTAAAAATTGGATTGGCTCTGGGTTCTGGAGCGGCCAAAGGATGGGCGCATATCGGGGTCATCAAAGCCCTTGAGCACGCCGGAATTGAAGTGGATGTCGTCGCTGGCTGTTCCGTCGGCGCGCTGGTGGGCTCAGCCTATGTCAATAACCGCTTGCCGCTAATGGAAAAATGGGTCAGCGCGTTTCGCTACTGGGATGTCATTCGCCTGATGGATGTGTCGTGGCAGCGCGGTGGCTTGTTGCGCGGCGAGCGGGTGTTTAATCATGTCCGGCAGTTAATCCCCAACGACACCATTGAAACCTGCGGTAAACCCTTTGGCGTGGTCGCCACCAACCTCAGTACCGGTCGGGAACTGTGGCTGACCGAAGGCGATTTACATCAGGCGGTGCGCGCATCCTGTAGTATGCCAGGCTTATTACCGCCCGTGGGCTACAATGGGTATTGGCTGGTGGATGGCGCCGTCGTCAATCCGGTGCCCGTTTCGTTAACGCGCGCCCTGGGCGCAGACATTGTTATTGCCGTTGATCTACAGCATGACGCGCACCTGATGCAGCAGGATCTGTTTTCCGTGACACCTCAGAACAGTGAAGAAGAAGCCGCTGCGGTGGCATTGAGCTGGAGCGGAAAGCTGAGACAGCGTCTGGTGAATTTTAGCCAGCGTCGTGCGTCCCAGACACCGGGAGCGATGGAGATTATGACCACCTCTATCCAGGTGCTGGAAAATCGCCTGAAGCGAAATCGTATGGCAGGCGATCCGCCCGATGTCCTGATCCAGCCCGTCTGTCCGCAAATTTCGACGCTGGACTTTCACCGGGCTGAAGAGGCTATCGAGGCAGGCAAGGCCGCCGTTGAGAAGAAAATGGATGAACTGTTACCACTGGTCCGTGGCAGATAATCAGGTTGTTCATTCACAGATGTTACTTCGGGCAATTCTGAAAGGCGCAACTGCGTTTTATGAACCACTATTGAAATATCTGGTACGCAGGGGGAAAGAATGGAAAAACCACTAATCGGCAAAAAGATACTCATTGTCGAAGATGAGGCTGTTTTCCGTTCGTTGCTGGACCAATTTTTGTTATCGATGGGTGCTGTGACGTTACAAGCGGAAGATGGTCTGGAAGCAATTGCACAACTACAGCAGCATACTGTCGACCTGATAATTTGCGATCTGGAGATGCCGCGCATGAGTGGCATTCAGTTCGTGGAGCATATCCGTACCCGTGGCAATGCGGTGCCCATTTTGATCATCTCGGCCACTGAAAACATGTCCGACATCGCGCATGTGCTGCGGCTTGGGGTGCAGGATGTGCTGCTCAAGCCACTGAAAAATTTTGAACGCTTCCGTGAAGCGGTCTATGAATGCCTCTATCCCTCAATGTTCACCTCTAAAGTGGAGGAGGATGAGCAGCTGTTCCAGGACTGGGATGCGCTGGTACGCGATCCGAAAGCCGCCGCCAAGTTGCTCAAGCAGCTCCAGCCGCCGGTGCAACAAACCATTGCGAACTGTCGGGTCAACTATCGTCAGCTCACCATGGCCGAGCAGCCTGGTCTGGTGCTCGATATCGCAGCCCTCTCTGATAAAGACCTGGCGTTTTACTGTCTGGATGTAACCCGGGCTGGCGACAATGGTGTGCTGGCTGCGCTTCTGTTGCGGGCGCTGTTCAATGGCTTGCTGCAGGAGCAGTTGTCAGGGCAAAAACAGCGGTTACCGGAGCTCAATGGTCTGCTCAGACAGGTCAATCTGCTGCTGCGTCAGGCCAACCTCAGCGGCCAGTTCCCGTTACTGGTGGGTTACTACCATCGTGGTTTAAAAAATCTCATCCTGGTTTCAGCCGGTTTAAACGCCACGCTGCATGTTCATGCCCATCAGATTCAGCTCAGTAATGGTGTCCCGCTTGGCACGATGGGAAGCACCCATCTTAACCAGATCAGCCAGCGCGCAGATAACTGGCAATGCCACGTATGGGGCGCGGGCGGACGCATTCGCCTGATGTTATCGGCTGAAGAATAAACCACAAAAATTAATTTAATCTGGCGCTGGAGACAGGGCCAGAAGTTAGCTTTACACTTGGGTAATAGTCTTAATTTCGACGGTTTCAGTTCTTCCAGGATAAATCCGTTCGATACTAACTGATATACTCATTTCCGAATTTAAACCGACATATCAAGTATTAACTTGAACGGCCTATAAGAGAGGTATCTTAATGTCTGCCTATAAGTCCAAAGTAAAAAAAGCGGTAATCCCGGTAGCGGGTCTGGGTACGCGCATGCTCCCAGCCACTAAAGCGATTCCGAAAGAGATGTTACCGCTGGTTGATAAGCCGTTAATCCAGTATGTCGTTAACGAGTGTATTGCTGCGGGCATCAACGAAATCGTTCTGGTGACCCACTCCTCTAAAAACGCCATCGAAAACCACTTCGATACCAGCTTCGAACTGGAATCTATGCTGGAAAAACGCGTTAAGCGTCAGCTGCTGGATGAAATCCAGTCAATCTGTCCGCCACACGTCACCATCATGCAGGTCCGTCAGGGCATCGCTAAAGGTCTGGGTCACGCTGTAATGTGTGCACACCCACTGATCGGTGATGAGCCCTTTGCGGTCATCCTGCCAGACGTCATCATCGACGAATACGAATCTAACCCAACCAAAGATAACCTGGCAGAGATGCTGAGCCGTTATGAAGAGTCTGGCCGCAGCCAGATCATGGTTGAGCCGGTTGCTGACGTAACCGCTTACGGTGTGGTCGATTGCCAGGGCGCAGAACTGAACCCAGGCGACAGCGCACCTATGGTCGGTGTGGTTGAGAAGCCTAAAGCGACAGAAGCGCCATCAAACCTGGCCGTTGTGGGTCGTTATGTTCTCTCCTCTGACATCTGGCCACTGCTGGCAAAAACGCCTCCAGGTGCAGGCGGCGAAGTTCAGTTGACTGACTCTATCGCTATGCTGATGGAAAAAGAGACCGTTGAAGCTTATCACCTGAAAGGTGTGAGCCATGACTGCGGTAACAAACTGGGCTACATGCAGGCTTTCGTTGAGTACGGTGTTCGTCATCCGGTATTGGGCAAAGATTTTTCTGAATGGCTCGATGGCGCAGTTGGCAACAAAAAGTAATTCATAAACACAGGATAACTCGATGAAAGTCACTGTATTTGGTATCGGCTATGTCGGTCTGGTTCAGGCTGCGGTGTT
>Ga0302349_1001720_pt1 | contig 15736 bp, 17 predicted proteins | sample PhyAR1_FD_202176 | JGI IMG/M metagenome (GOLD analysis project Ga0302349, IMG submission 202176) | Leaf surface microbial communities from alfalfa plants in UC Gill Tract Community Farm, Albany, California, United States - DLSL A.R1... | ecosystem: Host-associated > Plants > Phyllosphere >...
AATACTCATTGCCCCTGACCTGCCGCATGCGGTTCAAACCTTCGGAGAATGCAGAATGCATTCTGTCTATCTGGAGGAAAGCGTCTTGCGGGGCTTCTGGGGGCCGACAAGGATTGTGAAAGTTTCAGCGCTGCTTGATGCAAGCATAGAGGCGCTCGCCAATGAACCGGTGCTCTATGATGAAAGCGGCAGAGGACACCATCTTGCGGCGCTCATTCTTGATGAAATTCGCAATGCAGATCCACAGCCCTATACCGTTCCGCTCCCGTCCGAAAAGCAGCTGCGCAGACTCTGCCGGGATCTGCTCGATAATCCAGGCAATAAACTCACCATCGATGACTGGGCTGATAAGGTCGGTATGAGCCGTCGGACAATGACGCGCAAATTTCGATCGGAAACAGGCATGAGTTTCATCGAATGGCGACAGCGACTGCGGGTCTCGCATGTCATGCGTCGCTTAGCAGAGGGGATCCCACTCGCTGTGGCAGGAACGGAAGCCGGCTATCAGAGCCTCTCAACATTGCGCAAAATACTCAAGACATGGTCCTCTTGAACCGCCCCATTTGGCGCAGCAGCAGCGATCGCAACGGCTGATCCGATGCAGGGGTTGGGTGACCGCAACAAAGCGTTCTTGCTGATCGGATTGGAAAAATCAACTTCAAGCCGATTGAACGCTTTGCGTCGACATGAGCAGACCCAGACGAACCAAGTTCAGCGGATGAGCAGCACAGTTTATCGCACCCGTTTCAGGCTGAGCCTTCGCAATTGCCTTGTGAATGCTCGCATCCTGATTGTCTGCGGTGATAAGCTGACGAGCGGCACATTCTTTGGAGCATCCCTGGTTACTCGATGAATTGTCGCTCCCCTCTCACATGGGCGGGGCTCAGAGGACTTTTCGTAAGCAATGGGCCCCTTTATTCGCGAGGAATGCATTCACGCTGCAGCTTCCTTTTGACATGAAGCGGGTGATCGATCACCTGATTGCAGACGCGAAGCGGCATATGGAATGAAGCCCGCTCTTAAATTTTGTGATCGCGCGCGATCCTTGCCGCCCTTAAACGCTGCGTTTTAGCATCCAAGACGGATTTTTCTTGGACCATGATCGCTTTGGCTGTCTTATCGGTCGCGGCTTTCTGCGCTTCCATCCGAGAGAGTACAGGTTTGAAAAGCGCATTGGTGGTGTGGTGTTTGATCAATTTTCTGATCTCCCGTTTTCACCTTTCGTATTGCTAACGCGCACGGCTCCTCGAACAACCGCCGCCACTACGCTGCAAGACGTTAGAAAGTTTAGACCATTCGCTGGAAAATGGCTTCTTGATATCTAGAGAGCGAATGGGTGCCGGTTGGGCCAAGTGAAGAATAGACTCATTCTTTGACGGGGGATAGTTCCTGACCGAATAATTTGATGGCCTATGCAATTAAACCTCCCTGTTAACGTTTGATCACCTTTATGATGCAGCAAATAAAAAAGGCCGAGCGTGCACTCGACCCTTTCGACGTAATCTTCAAATCAATGCCAGTACATCCGTGGTCAAAGATAGAGGAAAACGTCCTTATGCAGCCTGAAGATTACACGCCGACATTTTACCGGACTTACGATCCTGTTCGAGATCGTAAGTCAGCTTCTGGCCTTCTGTGAGTGAAAACAGGCCAGAGCGTTCAACGGCCGAGATGTGAACGAACGCATCCGCACCACCATTGTCAGGCTGAATGAAGCCAAAGCCTTTTGTCGAATTGAACCACTTAACTGTTCCGGTGTTCATGATGAACCCTTTCGTAAAGATTATAAATAACGACACGAGGTTACGTGGCGTAAACAGATACGATTTTTAAAAAGGGGGTTCGTTCAGCGCACCATGCTAACTGTGCAATAAGCAAAAACTCTTCAAGAAAATATCGATGCCCATCATGTAATATTTTTGATGGAAGTTGTCAAATAACATTTTCGAAATATTATAATGAGGCATTTATTATAGAGAAAAATATTTAAAAATAAGACAGATATTTCTAGAAATTCTATACGATAATTTACTTTTATTCTTTCTTTTTTATCGTGTCATTCAGCGAGCCACGCGACCACCGGCGATCATAGCGCTGGTGACATGGAGGACGCCTTCTCGGGGCTGGCGGTGGCTCCTGATCGATCGGTCGAGTGGTCCGCGACCAAGCCAGAATTGTGCGAGGCTCTGGTGACAAGGAATGACAGTATCATTGGCATGTCGAATTGACATGGCTGAATAATTAGGTTGATATCAATCTATATAAGCAAGATACCAATCGCTTTTCATAGCCGCAGGCCGCGGAGTGGCGAGGCAGCGTAATCATTGCGACGCTGCATGGGTCAGGGAAACCCTGCTGACGGACAGGCCGACCGGTCGGATGACAGGATATACACGTCAATTTTAATGGGAGAGAGATCATGAGGATCGTCACCAGCCTGAGTTTTCAGGGTCAGTGCCGTGAAGCCTTCGAATTCTATGCAAGAGTTCTCGGTGGAAAGATTACGGCCGCGATACCCTATGGCGACGGCCCGCCGGACATGCCGCTGACCGATGAAAAATACAAAACATGGCTGATGCATTGCTGGCTCGAAGTGGGTGACCAGGCCTTGATGGGTGCAGACACGGATGTGCAATGGGCTCGCAATGTGGACAAGCCAAAAAACGGCTTTGACGTCACGTTGCACACGTCGGACAAAGCCGAAGCCCAGCGCTGGTTCGAGCAGCTTTCTGAAGGTGGCAAAGCGGTAATGCCGTTCGGCGAAACCTTCTGGTCACCAGGCTTCGGCTCCCTTGTTGATCGGTTCGGCATTCCCTGGATGGTGAATACCATTCCAGCATCCGACTGGAAGCCGTCCCAGAGCTGATCCACAAACAAGCACCGAAAACGCGCGCAGGTGCCGAAGGCAGTGCTAACCGCACCTGCTGGGAGCAATTCTCCTCCAGCGTCCAAGGATGCCGAAGATACCTATCGGGGAAGAGCATGCGCATTTCCTACCGTTGGATGATCGTCGCGGCAGGCGGCCTTCTGGGATGTGTCGCCGCCGGGGCCATGTTCTCATTGCCCGTTCTGCTGCGACCCATCGCTCAGGAGACGGGGTGGTCGATCACCGGAATATCCTCGGCAATGACGTTCGGCTTTCTCGCGATGGCGGCGGCAAGTATCGTATGGGGAAGCCTCTCCGATCGGTTCGGCCCCCGCCCGATCGTGCTGGCAGGCTCGGTGATGCTTGCTTTGAGCCTTGCACGCGCCAGCCGGGCTGAAACTCTTGGCGAATTCCAACTGATTTTTGGTCTGCTGGTCGGGACAGCGACTGCCGCCGTCTTCGCACCAATGATGGCATGCGTCACCGGCTGGTTCGAAACCAGGCGCGGCCTGGCAGTTTCGTTGGTTTCCGCCGGCATGGGCATGGCTCCGTTGACAATGGCACCTTTGACGGCGTGGCTGGTGACACTGCACGATTGGCGCAGCGCAATGTTGATTATTGCCGGCATTGCCGCCAGCCTGATGATACCTGCAGCTTGCCTGGTGCGTAGCCCTCCAGCGATGCATAAAGGTTCAAACGAAATGCTGGCCGATGCGCTCCAGGCGGATATGTCAGTGCAACAGGCAGTCCGATCGCCACAATTCTTCACACTGATGTTGACAAATTTCTTTTGCTGTGCAACGCATTCCGGCCCAATCTTTCACACGGTGAGCTATGCCGTGACCTGCGGCATCCCGATGATTTCAGCGGTCTCGATCTATAGCGTTGAAGGACTGGCCGGCATGTTTGGCCGTATCGGTTTCGGGCTCGCCGGCGACCGGTTCGGCGCCCAGCGGGTATTGGTAATGGGGCTTCTCGCTCAGGCCTTTGGCGTGCTTGCCTATGTTTTTATCTCAACACTTGCACCCTTCTACGCGCTCGCTGCATTGGTGGGTTTCATCTATGCCGGTACAATGCCACTTTACGCCGTGATCATAAGAGAAAATTTTCCGATGAAAATGATGGGTACCATCATTGGAGGTACAGCCATGGCTGGCAGCCTTGGCATGTCGACAGGACCCCTTCTGGGTGGGTTGGTCTATGATCGCTTCGATTCCTATGTCCTGATGTATATTGGCTCATCGGGCATGGGGGTGGCGGCCGTGCTGATCCTGATGACGTTTCGCCCATTTCCATCACGCCAAAGCACGATGGCGGCAATTTGAAGAACCCTTTGCCCAGGTTCTCCCCTCATCTATCGGCTTCCATCGACTGTTGATCGCCAGCCAAGTTTTCATGCGCCGCCATTCGTCGCGCATGCGGACGGACTCAGCCTGTTGCTGCCTTATGCAGCTTGTCAAACAATTGCCGATGACATCACGCAGATCCTCCGCATGTCCAGTCAAAGCACAACGCGCAGAAAGGGCCTTTCCCGACGCACCGCCCCTTGAGAAGGCAATGAGCTTGCCTGCGATGGCAAAGCCATTCATAACTACAGTCATAACCCTGTTCGATTGGATAGAAGGGCGTTCCGACGCCGCGTTTCGCGCAACCGGAGCCGGACCGGCTATCGCCAGCCAGCAAGTCTACGGCCTCACCGACAGGACATCTGGTTGCCAGCAGATCCTGAAACAGCAGGTTAAGGGACGGGAAGCGCAATGGATCTGGCCAGTATCATCTCAATTGTTCTCGCCGCCACTTTCATCGGGTTCATCATCCTCTTTCTGATGATCCATTTCGTTCTGCGCGACTGAAGAACGCCAGCCCCTGTTTGACTGCGGTTCGCATTCCGATCCCATTTTCATTTCGCGACCTTTTCCCAATCACCAAAATGCCAGGTTCCGCCATCATTTCCATCAGATTGCGCAGGCCCAATTTTAAGCCAAGATAATATCAGATCATCCACTGACCAAAAGCTTGCAACAAAACCTAGAGGTGGAAGGGCGGCATAAAAAGCTTGCGTTATGCACATAAATGAGTCAACTCTTGTACAAGAAAGGATGTACAAAAATGCCCTTCAATATCAATGATCCTACCGTCGATGCGTTGCTGGATCAAATAATGAAACAAAGTGGCGTCCGAACAAAAGTCGGTGCAATCCGCATGGCACTACAGCATGAAGCTGATCGTCTCAGCCACCAGACGCCCTTGCGAGACAAGCTAGCAGCGATCCGTGCGAAAAAAAGGCGGGTTCTGGGTACAGCTGTTCCTGACGTGAACCATAAGCAACAGATGGATGAGTTGTGGGAGGAAGAGGATTGAGTTTTGTAGATGCCTCCATCATTGTTGCTATTCTAAATGAAGAGCCGGGGTATCAGGAAATCGAGAAGCGGCTAAATGAGGAGAAGAAGGGCCTGTATGTCTCTCCCCTTGTTCGTTTTGAGGCTACGATGGCGATTGCACGTATCTCAATAGAGGCCGCCAAAGGTAAGGTTGACCGGTCGGCTATCATAGCGGAAGCGAAAGCTATCGTTGACGAGATAATTGACGTGCTGGATGCCAAAGACATTTCCATCGATGCGAAAGTCGGCAACCTCGCAACCGAGGCTGCAATACACTATGGAAAAGTGGCCGGCCATAAAGCTAAGCTGAACTTTGGTGACTGTTTTGCCTACGCTGCGGCCAAAGCATACCGACTGCCGCTTCTATATAAAGGCAATGATTTTTCAGAAACTGATTTGGCTTAACGATTTTCCGAAAAGCCGCCAGAGAACGACTCGCGGATATTTCCATTGAGATTAATATAGTCGCGATATTGTCCAAACATATACAAGGAAGAAACATCGACTCTACTGGATTGTGTTGCGAAGATATGAGTTGAACGGAGGATGGGTTCTCTCTGGGCGCAATTGTGCAGCGAGTGCTTTGGAGTGTTGTTTGGTAGAGAGTGCATTTGCGCTGAAGCGATGCCTTTTTGTTTACACATCCTGTGAACGCGTTCTATACCGGCGAGCGTGATACCGGCTGCCGTTTCTGACTTGAAACCAAGCACGAAGCGTGTGGGTCGTGTTATGCGACGGCGATCCTGCTCAATCATGTTGTTCATGTATTTGCTGGAGCGAATGACAATAGGTCTGCCGATCTGTCTAAGCCGGTTCTCTGCATCACATTGTAAAACAGTAATCCTATTGGTCTCGTTTCCATCGATGCTGATGCACACTGGCCTACCATCGCACGCTATATGTACAGCCGCTCGCCTTTGACCTTGATGTACGTCTCATCGCGGTTGCATTTGCGTGTTACCTGACGCTTTTCCGATTGAACAGTTCAAGCAGTTTTGCACTGAAGCAGATGACCCAGCTGTGGACGGTTGAATGATCGAGATCAATGCCACATTCCGCCATCATTTCCTTCAGATTGCGCAGGCTCAAATTGAAAGCCCAGATAATATCTGTCATCCATTGACCAACAGCTTGCAACAAAAACCGGCCGAGGGACGCGCTAAATTTGCTCCAGCCCCGACCGCGGCTTTCGATGTCAAGGCAAGCCTAAACGATCTCATCACGGTTGCGCCGCCGCAGAGACGCTCTGGAACGATGGCCGTAATTAAGAGGTTGAAGATTAACAAACGAGATGGTTTGAAGGACCTTTTGCAGTTGCCAACTCCAAGAAAGCATCGCTCTGCCGAGCCTATCGCCAAACCTCGCCCACAATCTCCGTTTTCTACTCCAAATAACCCATCAAAGATTTGCCGTCCATGTCATGAACAAAAATGGTCAGCAGGATAAGCTCGCTGTTGTGTGTTCGCGCGAAGAATACCGGCACCCCCACGGAACGAGCAGGAAGATCGATTGTCCACACAGGTATCACAAGGATAAATTATGAGTCGTCTTTGAGGCATAAAACCCAACGAATGCAGGGTTTATCGTTCTACATTAAGAAGAGATGGTGCTTCGCTCGCATCCTTTCGATGAGCAACAACGGCGAGCGGGCCATCTCCGGCGCCAGATCACGCTATGCAACGACGCCGTCATCGGACGCTGGATTATTCAGCCGTGTAGCAAAAGCCGTTTGAGCCGCATTGCGTGCCTGCCTGTCAGCCAGTTCGTTGCCGATCACACCAGCGTGGCCCTTGCACCATGTCATGGCCACATGCGGGTAGCGTTCTAGAAGGTGATCGAGTTTCCGCCAGATCTCCATGTCAGGAATGGTGCGCCGCCGGAGGTGACGTTTTGCCGTAAGCCGCTTCCAGCCATTGTTTCGCCAGATCGCTCTCCAGCGATGGCAGCCCTCCATGACATAGGCGGAGTCGGTCCAAAGCGTGACCGCGCAAGTCGGCATGGCGGTGGCGATCCAGTTCATCGCATTCAGCACGGCAAGAACTTCGAAACTGTTGTTGGATATGCCCGGTGCACTGCCAGACGCAGCATATCGCTGACAATTGCCCTCGTAGACAATGAATGCCCAGCCCCCCGAGTGCGAAGCAACGTCAAAGGAACCGTCCGTATGGATGTGGTAGCTGCTGTCCATAATGACGTGATAGCACTGGTTCGTGGGTTGATCGAGCCGTTTCTATCGTCGGCGCCGGACCCGGTCCGGCTTGGTGATCTGTCTGCTGAGAGAAAGACCAGCGAGGCGAACCAGCTGCACCTATGAGTTTCGAGGTGTCGTCGGCTGCCGTTCTCACCGGATAAAGACGCACGCGCAAGCAAAAGACAAAAATTTGTCGGGAAGCGTAGGTCAGCACGTACGACAGGCGTCACTTTCCTATTCGCGCCTTGCGGCTCTAATTCCCTGATTGAATTTCTGTCGCAAGCTTAAGGTGTCACAGTCTGGCCAGAGCGAGGGATCTACGCGCGCCGATCATATTCGCTTGCCATGTCCGCGCCAGTATTACAGTCAAATTTCCGGCAAGTCATAAAATATGCGGCTACGTTTGGTTGAGTTGAAAGATAAGACTAAGGAATTTCGGTTGTAAGACAGATGAACTTATGCTCAGATCATGTCGTTCGGATCTTCTTGATGTATAACCGTGAAGCATTACGAAAGGGAATTGCATGGAATTGCTAAATCCCCTTGTCGACCCCGATGCAACATTCATCTCTACAGGCAGATTACCGCCTGCTGATCGCGTCAAAACACTCGTGACTGAGGCGCATGAGCGGTTCGGCAGCGTCGGACTCGGCAAGAACTCACAAGTATACCCGGCTCTGGCAAGGGTGCCCGAGCGCCTGTTCGGCATATGTGTGGCCGGTATCGACGGTCAACTGTTCGCCGTGGGAGATGCCGATCATGAATTCACCATTATGAGCGTCTCCAAACCATTCATCTTTGCGCTCATCTGTGATCTGATCGGCGCAACGGGTGCCCGTGAGCGGTTGGGCGTAAATGCGACAGGCCATGCTTTCAATTCGCTTGCAGGTATCGAGCGCGACAAGGATGGGCGCACCAATCCAATGGTCAATGCCGGCGCCATTGCAACGACAAGTCTGGTACCGGGCAAGACCGAAGCCGAGAAGTGGCATTTCATTCAACAAGGCCTGTCTCGCTTTGCGGGGCGCAATCTTTCCGTCAATGAAGAGGTCTATGTTTCAGCTTCGGAAACGAATTTCCGCAACCGGAGCATTGCCTGGATGCTGGAGAGCACCGGTCGTCTCTACAGCAATCCCGTCGAAGCGGTGGAACTCTACACCCGGCAATGTTCATTGAACGTGAGTGCCAGAGACCTCGCAGTTATGGGTGCCACCCTGGCGCATGGGGGCGTCAATCCGCTGACAAAAGAGCAGGTGGTCAAACCTGATGTCTGTCACTATGCCCTCGCAGTGATGCTCACTGCCGGGCTTTACGAAACGTCAGGAGACTGGCTCTACGAGATCGGACTGCCTGGCAAAAGCGGCATCGGCGGCGGTATTGTCACTGTATCGCCCGGTAAAGGCGGTCTGGGGACATTCGCCCCACCGCTCGATGACGCCGGAAACAGCGTCAGGGGACAACTGACCGCGCAATTTTTGTCGCAACGGCTTGGGCTCGATCTGCTCATGTCGTCACCGGCAAGCTAGGACTGGACTGTATGGATTGATCTGGCTGACGGCGAGAGGGGATATCGGTAATGGCAGTTTCTACACCCGCTTCACACTCCGAAGAACGCACTTCGTGGATTCCAATGGTCGCTATCGCCTTCGGCCAGGCCATCATGTCTTTCAATGTTGCCTCCCTACCGGTCGCATTGGGTGGCATGGTCGAAAGCTTCGACGTTGCGCCAACAGTCGTTGCCACAGGCATCGTGGCCTATTCCATGATTGTCGCAGGCTTCGTGATGTTGGGCGCCAAACTTGTGCAACGTTTTGGTGCCTTGCAAGTCTTCCGACTGGCCGTCATCATATTCGGCCTTGCACAGATCCTGATGACATTTAGTCCCAACGCAACCGTCATGATTATGGCGCAAGCGCTGTGTGGTGCAGCAGGTGCGGTCATCGTCCCTGCACTCGTTGCCCTGATAGCGGAGAATTACCAAGGCAATCAACAGGCAACCGCTCTTGGCGCACTCGGGTCTGCGCGCGCTGGTGCCGGTGTTCTGGCCTTCCTGATCGGTGGCGTTCTTGGAACCTATATTGGCTGGCGCCCAGTTTTCGGTATCCTCATTGCTGTATCTGTGCTGGTTCTAGTTCTCAGCTTCCGGTTGAAGCCAGATCGGGGGCGGCCAGATGTGAAAATCGATCTGGTCGGCGTTGCGCTCGCTGCGGCAGCCATCATCTCAATCAGCTTCGGATTTAACAATCTGAACGGCTGGGGACTCATGCTCGCACGTCCAACGGCTCCTTTCAATGTTCTGGGGCTCTCCCCTGCACCGATCCTCGTCGTCGCCGGTATCGTATTGGGGCAGGCATTCTTTCTTTGGACCCGTCGCCGCGAAGCCCACAACAAGACGCCCCTGCTGCCACTGCAGGTGTTGGATTCACCGCAGGAGCGTGCCGCGGTATTTGCGATGTTTGCGGTCGTTGCGCTGGAGGCTGCGCTGAATTTCTCGGTCCCGCTTTATATACAGATCGTCCAGGGACGCTCGCCACTTGCAACTGCGGTCGCCATGCTTCCGTTCAACCTGACGGTCTTCTTCGCTGCAATGCTGATCGTGAGGACCTATGGAAAACTCACGCCACGGCAGATCGGTCGTTTCGGCTTCGGGCTCTGTGCTGTAGCGCTTATCTGGCTGGCCTTTGTCGTCCGTAACGACTGGAGTTCCGTTCCGGTCCTCTTTGGCCTGATCCTGTTCGGCATCGGACAAGGGTCACTTGTCACGCTTTTATTCAATGTGCTGGTGACGGCTTCACCAAAGGAACTTGCCGGAGACGTTGGTTCCTTGCGAGGAACCACCAACAACCTTGCAGCCGCTGTCGGTACTGCCGTCGCAGGAGCCCTTCTCGTCGGCCTGCTCAGCAGCGCCGTCATGCGGCAACTGGCTCAGAACCCGACCTTGCCCATAGAGATTCAAACGGAGGTTAATCTCGACAGCATCACGTTCGTCAGTAATGATCAGCTGGAAAGTGTCATTAACGCGACATCGGCTAGCCCAGAGCAGAAAGCAGAAGCATTACGGATCAATACAGAATCTCGCCTGCTTGCCCTTAAGATCGGCTTCCTCATCATGGCGGGCCTCGCTCTCGTCTCGATCCTTCCCGCCAGCCGATTGCCCAACTATCGGCCCGGGGAAATCCCCGAACCATAGAGCCTCGCTAAGGATGAGTGTGCCTTTATTGCCATTTTTCGGGTCGATAACACCCGTTGTGATGGGACATCCCTTGGGAAACATACGGCATGACAGAGAAAGCTCGTTCGGCGGACCATTCGCGCTGTCTTACTATTGGGGAGCGCCGGCTAACCCGACACGGACTTTTGGAGGGCACGCTGTCGATTACCGAAACATGCAGACTCTGACCGCGATACATTGTCTTTAAGCGCACTTGCTCGCATTGCTATTTGCAGCCTGCTGTCAACCGGCACAGGAGCTCCTCCGTCTACGTGTCCGCCGGACAGAAGGATACAACCGCCAATTCCGCAAGCGTGGCGTTGAGCGGCGTGCCGGACACAGTGACGGTGATGATGAAGGATAGCAAGTAGCCATCTATCCTGAGTCGTAGTCGTACGGCGATGTTAGCAGCCGCATCATAAGGCCCATCATTGCCGCGCGGCCGACCGGTATAGGTGGTAAACTCCTTCTCAAGTGCTTGCAATGCAGGATCGGCCGTCGCGTCGATCTGCAATCTCAGGCGCTCGATGAGCTGGATGCTCTATTCGTCGAAGTTGGCAATGCGTGGCACCAGCCCTTTCGGATGCAGGCTGAGCCGCGTCCGAGCACCGTTCGAGACCACTGATCACTTTAACGGTTATTGGCAGGATGTCAGTATGAGGCACGATGCGACACGCGCAATCAAAGCCGCGGGTTTATCTCAACGAAGCGATGGGGATGGCCGCGCTGGCGGGCCAGCTTTTCCGGGAATTGCTGGAGACCCCCATTCCTGACGGGATGGGTGCCCCCCGGACGCTTTGCTTGCAGGATGCGATGTTGAATGGCCGCTATTTCACATCGATACGGCTTTAGAACGGCATTTGCGATGCGACCTCAACCGTCCTCCCTGTGCTACCGCGATGAGGTGGGCGGTTGATGCTCACGAATTTCATCCGATAAAGTGTCGCTACGCGGAAACGACCCGACTATCACTCAACAGCCCGGCTTCCTCCATTATCGGATAAGCAACGGACACGATATGCGCATTGATGCGTTTGAGATCACGCAACATATCGAGATGGATGGAGCTTGTCCGAAGGCTCTCGATCCTTCCATCACGAAGCCTTGCCAGATGCTGTTCGGAGGAAAGCTTCTCCATGCGCCGTACTTCGATCTTGATCTCCATCAAACGCTTCGCGAGGTTGAAATCTCGAGTCGCAATGATGGTTTGGGCGGTCCGGAGATTGTCGACCGTCAGATCGAAGAGATGGGTCAGCTCCCCAAATCCGTCCTCTGAAAACGTCAAGCCCAATGCGGCTTTCTTGGCGAGTGTCGGCAGCAGGCTTTTCTCGACAATGTCGCCGATATGTTCCAGATTAACCGCATAATCGATCAGCTCAGCGGATCGCCTTTGATTTTCCGCGCTCATTTCCTGGCGACCGAGTTGCGAAAGATAGACCTTTACCTCCTGATGCAGAAAATCAACACGCTGTTCGAGCTCTGAAATGGTCGTCGCCGCAGCGGGGTCGCTGTTATGAAATGCCGAAGAGGCACGCATCAGCATACGCTCAATCAGATCACCGATGCCCAATACCTCGCGGGTAGCGCTCGCCAACGCCATCACCGGCGTCGTCAGTTGCTGTCCATCAAGAAAGCGGGGGCCTGTTTCATTTTGCTGAGGTTGGGGAACCAGTCGAAACATCAGTTTGGAGAACACGCCCGCAAGCGGCCATGCGACGATCGCAAGTACAATGTTGAACACCAGATGTGCATCGACCGGGAGCTTTATTGGTGACAACGATAAGCTCGCGGCGAGATCTGCGCCATATTGGGCGAAAGGCAGTGCGATCAGACAACCAACCGCACGAACAACCAGATTGCCCAAAGTGACCCGTCTTGCAGAGGCCTCGCCGCTCAGGGAAGCAATCACCGGCGGCACAGCGCCACCCAGATTGGCGCCAAGAACCAGAACAATGATTAAGGCGGAAGGCAAAAGGCCGGTTGCCGCAAGCGACAGGATCAGCACCACCGCTGCCAGACTCGATGATGAAATAACCGCAATCGCCGCGGAAAAAAGTAGCGCAATTGGCCAAGCATTGTCCAGCATGGCAATGAAACTCGCCACGGCTGGAGAGTGACGCACCGGTTCCGTCGCCATGCTAAGAAGATGCAGGGAAAGCAGCATCAGCCCGACACCCATCAGCATGGTGCCGACGCCGCGCCGACTGCCCGTTGCCTTCTTTTGCATGCCTATGCCGGCGAGGATGAGCAATGGCGACATCCATTCTATCCCGGTGGAGACAATCCACGCCGTGACCGCTGTACCAACATTGGCGCCCAGCAGTACAATCTGCGCCATGCTTTGCTGGATAAATTCGCGTTCGACAAAGGAAGCAACCATCAGTGCAGTGGCCGTGGAACTCTGAAGACCGATCGTTGCAACAAACCCGGCTGCAAAGGAACGGAGTCGCGTACTGGTGCCGCGCGCGAGCCCGGCGCGCAAGCTGGCCCCGAACGCCCGTTGGACGCCATCTTTCACCTGTGTCAATCCAAACAGTAGCAGTGCAACCGCACCGCACAGGTTGATTATGACGATCGTCGATTCCATAAAACTGCTCCGACAGCCTTCTTCAGACGGTTCGCGCGACGTTGCTCATCGCAAAAGCTTCAATTCGGTCCCATGACAGCTAAACTCTGCGCGTCAAGCACTGTCTCCCCGAACCAGTTCAAGCGACTAACGCAAACATTGCCCCGATCAATCAGGTCATTGTCGTCACCCGCCTGCGCGGCATGCGCACGTCCACGCGGGACGATAATCTCTGTCTTGTCACCCTTCTTCGACAGGATTTCCGCCCGGGTTCCAATTTTATCGCGACCGATGCGGGGTTGAACGATTGCAGCAGGTAGACCCTCTGGCAGATTGACGCTCAACCAGTGCCCTTCCAGAAAAATCGCTTCCCGCTGCGCCAATATCCGACGGATAAAGCCGGCAAGCCAATCAGTATCGCTTTCGGCTTCTGCCGCCTGTTTGACGCGCGAAAACCCGATGGCCGGAATACCCCAGAATGTCGCCTCACGCGCGATCCCCAACGTGCCGGAATAAGCAAGATCCTCAGCGACATTGCGACCGTCATTGATCCCGGACAGCACCAGATCCGGCTTCTTCTGTCCGTCAAAAAGCCAGGCCATTGCCGCAACCACGCAGTCGGCCGGTGTCCCTGAACAGGCGTATCGGCGCTCGGTATGCTCAACCATCGTCAGCGGTCGCCCGATGGTGATCGATGCTCCGGCAGCGGTCCGCTTGCCATCAGGGGCCACCACCCAAACATCATCACTGAGGTACCGTGCAGCTCTGGCCAGCCGGTCAAGGCCTGGTGCGTCAATGCCATCATCGTTTGCAACAAGAATTCTCATTTCATCTCCATTCAGATCGACAGCTGCGATCCTGACATTGCCGTGGTCACAAGAGTGGTCAGATAGGGCTTTAGTTCTTCAAGTTTTTCGGATGTGCACGAATGCCCCAGTGCCATGGGTTTTCCAGCCGCCTGCCACAGCGCCAGGTTCTCGGACCGGGTTGGATGCGTGGGAAGGCGAATCCAGGTTGCCCGCCCTTGTTCGAGCAGGGCCTGAGCCGGCGTGTTTTCGGGAACGTGCCCCGTCAGCAGAACCGCTGCCTGTTCATCGACAGCTTGTCTGAGCGCGCCTATCGATGGCCCGGCACTGCCCATGCCGTCATAGGTCATCAAAGGGCAGTCCGGCAAAGCCGATCCTTCCCGCCAGTCCAAGGCGCGTTCCAGTTTGTGGCGTAAACTTCTTGCTGTCTGTGCAGAGACTGCGTCAGGGACGCCGATCTGGGCGATCAGTGACCGGCGCATATCGTGATGAATTGCAAAAGATCCGGGCAAGATCGCCATCAGCTCCAGTGGCTTCCCGGATAATGGCACCGGAAGGACCAGCTTGCCTCTATGAGCCTCGATGAAATCTCCGATCTGACCAATGCGATCGCCCGCAGAAACCGGGTCGCCGCCATAAGAAGCGTCCAGAATGACCAAATCACAACGAGGCAGTGCGTCCATCACGAAAACCTCGCTGTTTGGAACCACATCCGCGCAATACACAACACGCTTTGATGGTGTCGTAACCGAAAACCAGACCCCGCCCGCCACATGTCCCGAACGGCCGGATAGGATCTCGCTCTCACCCATCCGGATGGATTGCCCCGGCGTGAACAGTTTTATGCGCGCATCTTTTAATGGATGCGCCCGACGATGCGACGGATCAGCATATTGGTTCAGCATCGCTTCCGCGTCGTCATGCGTTTCACGCGTCATATAGAAGGTACCTTGAAACCCGCATGCGCGAAGCCAATACAAACCTCCGATATGATCTTCATGGGCGTGCGAGATAAACACCGCATCTAGCGTCGCCACATCGCGTTCAGCAATGGCCGGATAATAGTCCCGTCCTTTTGCGCCCACCTTGATGCCCACATCGAACAGAAGGCGGCGATCACTGTGGATGCCGACGCTGGTTCGACCCTTTTCGCCAAAACCGCCATAGAGTTCAATCATCATCATCGCGACGCTCCATCTGGAATGACCCAGCCGGAATTGATAGCGATATGGATCGTTTCGCCTTGCTGGCCACCCAAGCCATCGGCAAGGTCAAACGTGAGTTCCGTGCTGGGATGATTGACCGGACAGGCTTCAATCCGCGCGCCGCCACCCCGATAGATGCGGCGCCTGACCGAAAGCGCGATGCCCGTATCGTCGCACAGCTCAATATTCTGCGATCGAATACAGATTTTTGCGTCAGCCTGCACCGCCTGCCCCGGCACGCAGCGCATGACCGCCTTCTGTCCCAACACCTCAACTGCACATTGGCCATCTTTTTCCGCACCGATGACTTGCGCAGGAAGCACCATGCCATGGGCTATGAACGAAGCCACCATCTCGCTCTGAGGTCGCTCATAAAGCTCCCGCGGCGTTGCGAATTGGATAAGCTTTCCCCTGTCCATCACCGCAATTCGGTCCGCCAGGGCCATGGCTTCTGCCTGATCATGGGTGATGTAGACAATTGTTGTGCCTGTGCGCTTGTGGAAAGATGCA
>Ga0302349_1001724_pt1 | contig 15717 bp, 21 predicted proteins | sample PhyAR1_FD_202176 | JGI IMG/M metagenome (GOLD analysis project Ga0302349, IMG submission 202176) | Leaf surface microbial communities from alfalfa plants in UC Gill Tract Community Farm, Albany, California, United States - DLSL A.R1... | ecosystem: Host-associated > Plants > Phyllosphere >...
ACTTCGGTTAGGGTTCGCTCCGTCATCGGCCCTTTGATGCGCTTAAACACTGCCGCCATGTTCTGGCGTACTCGATCTGCTCCGCGAATAGGCATGTCAGGTCACCGTTCGGAAATCAGGCGTGTCGTCGAACATCTGCATGTCCCATTCCATGTGGCTGCGGACTTCTTGCCAGTCGGTCGGGGCAACCGTGTTCAACAGGATCAAATCTCGGTGCTTTGGCCGCGGATCTTCGGACCAGATAATGTAACTGGACACGAATTCAGCGCCGGTCGCGTCGCGCATTTCCTTGGACTCAGCGGCCCAGGTGCAGGCAATCACGTACTCGTCGCCGTAGACAACGCCGCCGTTCTCCAGGTCCTCATCAATGAATGGACGCACCCTGGCGGTGTTCTTGTAGCTCCAGCGTGCCACTGAGCTCATCAGCAGTCACCGATCGGCGCCTTGCCGATGAACAGCGCGCAGTTAGCCGCATTGGGGTCTTCCGGAACGATTGCCGACGTACAGCCCGACGCGTCGAGGCCTTGCAGCAGGTACAGGTACTTCTTGTAGCCCTCGCTCAGCGTGCCGAACGCATAGGACCGGGCCGCGCCCGAGGGTGCCCGCTCCGACGTTACCTGGCGGTTGGGTTGCATGATGCCGAACAGGGCGAGTAAGTAGTACTGGATCAGCCCGATGGTTGTCGCTGGATACCCCGCATCAACCAGGCACTGATAAACCGAATTGACCTGATCGACGAGAAGCTGCAAGAACACATCCGGCAGTGTAATGCCGAGCGAGGCAAGGAAGGTGCGGGCGTCTTCAAGGGTCAGCATCGGTTAGGCTCCAGGTGATGGCCTTGAGTTTATCCGGTGTGGCGACGAAATGCGAAAATACCTGTTGACGTAGTGTTCAAGGTCGAATATTGTTTGTGCATCGAAACCGAAAACCTGGAGTAACGTCATGTGGCCCTTTGGAAGTTGGCAAGAAATCGCGAAGTATAAATGCACTGCCGAATTCGGTGGCCTTCTACGTTCGGACGGATTTGAACCCGTTGTTCTTCGGCTAGAAAAGCATTCTCGCACTAAGCGTTTTCGTGCTTCCATAACGCGCATTTGCGGGCTCACTTATGAAGTGCCTTTAGATTTCTTGCCTAGCGAACTACAGGAGCTTGTGAAATGATCAAAGACCAAACCCTCGACGAGGCTATCGTCGAAGCAATGCGATTCGTGAAGGCCGCTAAGGCACTGCGTGCGAAGCGTAAAGATGAACCCGGGCTGAAGACCTGCCGCTCTACCGCCTGCTACGTGGTCAACGAGGTTGACGCGAAGGCGTGCAAGGTCTGCGGTGGAAAAGAGTTCTGGATGCCCATCTACGCAGACGTCAAAGAACACGCCGCCTGCAAGCGCGCGAGCCTGGACCTGACCCGTAAACTGGCAGACTTGAGGGCTGGACGATGAAAAACGAACGTCGCACACAGGCAAACTGCGGCTCCAAGTGGCCGTACCCGGGCGAGCAGGCCGTAACCGACGATATTTACTACCCGGCAGCTTTGCGCCTCGCTCAAATCGAAGCCGAAGAGGCCAAGCGCCAAGCGCACGAAGCTAAGAAACTGGCCGTGCGTATGGCCAAACACACGGTAGCCTACCAAGTTCTCGCCCTTCTCGGCTGGGCGGCGGTCGTCGTTATGGGGGTGTTTTATGGGTCAATCGGTTGAAGGCTGTGAGGATAATGAGCCACAAGGCTGCACATGTGACGAAGACGAGCAATCCGAGCATGAGTGCCCTTTTAAAGCAGAAATCCATTGTAACTATGAAACCTGCCGATGCTGCGAGTACTGCACTCACCAATGCGCAATGGACATATGAAAAACGGCGCCTAGGCGCCGTTTTACTTACCGCCGACCGTCGTCACTTCTTCAGGTCTTCCAGCAGGGCCGCTGCATCAGCGTTGGCCTTGTCGGTGATGGCAGTGGCGTCAGCGTTGGCCTGCTTCAGGATTTCAGTCGCTTTGGCTTTCGCCTCGTCGATGATTTCCTTAGCCTTGCCCTTCGCTTCCTTGTCGGTCATGCCGGCGCCTTCGGCTTCCAGGCGCTCGCCCAGCGGGCGGACGCGGGAACGCAGCAGATCGGAGCTTGGCAGGTTGTCGTCGCCGACTTCCAGTTTCAGCACGTCTCCCGGCTTGGCGTCCTTGTAGTCGGGGTGGCCTACGAGCTGGCCCATCAGCTCGAATTCGCGAGTTTTCTTGGTCATGCCGATGCTCCATAGGCTACGCCCGAGCGGCCCGCCTGGTCGGATTTGATGAGCAGGCCCGAAGCGCTCCAGGTCATCCACTGGTAGTCAGCGAACGGCACTTGGCGCGGAATCGGAACGGTGTTGATCGCCATACCGGTCACCGGCTCGATGTAAGCGCGGTTCAGCACGACGCCAACCATCTGGTTACCGGTCAGCAGACTCGAGGTCTTGATCGCGGCGAGGCCCGGGGTATCCTCGGACAGCGCGCGGAAGAACGAACGGCTGATGGTGGTGGCGTCAACGGTACGGTTCAGGTTCGCTTCGATTTCCGCCGAGACATAGACGGTGATCGGAGCGGTGATCCGGTTGGTTGGGCCGCGCAGCGCTTGCAGGAACGCGACGAACTGGGCCTGCAACTGGGCGTAGGTCGCCGAGGTGCTGGTCATGTCCTGGGTCAGAACAACCGCCTTGGTGTTGGGGTTGGTCTTGATGCCGTAAGCGCTCGCACCCTGGTAGTTGATCAGTGGGTTGCCATCGACCATGTTCACGGTCATCAGGCGGATTACCTCGCGGGTCGCAGCGGCTTGGTGCTCGGCGATATCGTCGGCGCCGATGGTGCGCTTGCCTTCCAGTTCACGCCATTGCGCACCGAAGGTCTTTTCGTGAATCGGGATCACGACGCCGTCGTAGTCGGTAGCGATCTGGCCCATCAGCTTGGTGCCTTGACCCGACAGGGTGGTCGAACCAACGTCCATCGCGCCGATACGCTTGTAGGCAGCAACCAGTTTACCGATGGAAACCGAACGGCTCAGGGCGTAGATATCGTTGAACATCACGTCCGATTCTTGGCCGATCAGCTGAACGATCTGGTTGTCGAGGTCCAGCCAGGCGCGGGCGGACAGGTCTGGCAGGGCGTTGACCTGCAGGCCGGCGTTACGGGCAAGCGACTGGTTCCAGTGGAACCCCATCTGGCGCATTTGTTCACGCTGATCGTACTGGGTACGGATCGCGTCGCTGTTCGCGTGCAGCTTTTTGGTGATGATCAGCGACATTATTTGATCCTCATGTCGATCAGGGTGTCTACCGCAGCGCCCGCCGAGGCGAACACCGAATAGCCGATGATCGGATCGGTACCGGGCACGCCCAGGCGAACACGGCCGGCGGCATCGGCGGCCAATGGCGAATCGGCGGCCAGGGTTTGCGACGCAGCGACACGCACCAGGTACACGTCGCGGCTACGCGGGATGTAGGCCTGGCCCATTTCGTTCGCAGCGTAGCTGTACGTCAGGGTGTTCTGGTGCATCGGCGCGTTCAGCACGTAGAAATACGCGGCGGTCGCGGCAGTACCGTTGACCAGAGTGGTAGCGGTGCGGGTTACGATGTTACCGGCTTTCATGCCAGCAGCCGCAACGGGCAGCTCGAGGATTTGAGGGGTGTTTTCTTCCACCCCACCCCGATAGATTTTGCGCTTTGGACCGATATCGATAGCCATGCTCGATTACTCCGGCAGTTCGGTGGCTTTGTAGCCGTTCTGGTCGCTGTTGCCTTGGAAGCCGCTGACCAGGGGGGCCGCGCCGACCAGTTTGGCGTGGGCTTCGTCCAGCGCATTGCCGGTCAGGGCATCGGCGACAGTCTGGCCCAGGTGCTTGGCGACCACTTCGCGCTTGCCTGCCTCAGCGGCGCGGGCGTTGGCGGTCAGATCGAGCGCCAGCTTGTCGTGGTTGGCTTGCAGTTTGGTAACCGCAGCAGCGACCGGGTCTACGAGGCCTTTCACGGCTTCGAGCATCTTGGCGTTGTTGGCGGTGAGAGCCGCCGCGAGTTCTTCAGGAGTCATTTCGGGGTTGCCCTCAACGGATGGTTTGGTGTCAGGCCCCGAGTTTACCCCAAGCCCCAACGATTGCAAAATTCTATTGACAATGGGCAGGCGATCAACCCATTCGGTTTTACGCTCAACCGGTTTTTCGGCATCGGCCCACGTCACCTGGCCATCTTTGATCGAGTAGTTGACAGCCGATGGCTGGCCCTCGCGATGCACAATCGCCGTTGTGCTGTCGAAGTCTTCGACCCACACGTATTTATCGGCGCCGCCCCACTTCTTGTTCGCGGAGTCACCGAGCAAGCTGCTGATTTTGCCGTAGCTCAGATCGGACAGCACGGCGTTCACGGTGAGGGGCTTGGCGTCTTCAACGCGCACCGTGTTCACCATCAGCCCCACACCCTGTTCAGGGGTGGCCGCGCCGGTCTCGCCGATGAGGATCGCGTCATGGTCCATCACCATGTTTCGCGCCGTCCCGCGGTAGCCTTCGCCATTAGCGGTAAGGTCGGCGTAAAGGAAAATACCCGTCGAGGTGTGGATCGGCTCGCCTTTGTCGAGCGCCTCGAGTAGTTTCTTGCCGCCTTCGGTATTCGCGGCGTATTCCTCGTCCAGCCATTTTTCGGCGTAGATCCGCGCGCCGCGACGTTCAACGTTACGGTTGAACGCACCGATGTGGTGCTTGTTGATCGCCCTGGCATCGGTTGCCGACACGTAAGTGCCGTTTACGACCGGGTGGCCGAGTGGCGCCAGGGTTCCTTCCAGGCCGTGATAGCTGGCCTCGATTTCCGCATGCGTGTACAGCAGGCCATTCATAACCACTTCATCGGGCAGGGTGTAGCTGGGGATTACGGTGTATTTGCGGCCATCTTCCTCCACGCCGCGGCGGATTTCGGCGCTGTTCACCCGGTAGGTGAGGTTGATTCGCTCGCGCTGCGGCGTTGCAGCTTCGTTGACGTGAAGCGCCAGGGGTTTTACGGCTGCCCGGCCGAAGAGCCAAGCGGTTAGGCGTTTGAACATGGTCTTGACTCTCCGGAATACTTGCATTCGTGCGCATGCTAGCATATCGGCAATTCAACGACACGCCGGGCACCTCGACATGGCCAACGAACCTCAACGCCTACAGATGGCAGTGAACGCCGCCCTCAATCAACAGGCGATCTTTACTTCGAACTTCCGTGCTGCGATGTGCCGCGGCATGGGCGCCGACGACAAACGTAAATTCGCGTGGGAAGAGTACGGCTGGAAAGCTAACCTAGGGTTCGACGACTTCTACAACCTATACGACCGCCAGGGCGTCGCATACGGGGTTGTAAACCTGGTCAACAACAAGTGTTTCGAAACGAACCCCTGGGTAATTCAGGGCGACGAGACCGACGAAAAGACCGCCGAGAAACCCTGGGAAAAAGAAGTCCGGCTGTTCGCCAAGAAATCGAAGCTGTGGAAGGCCGTAAAGGCAGTTGACCAGCAGCGAATGGTTGGGAGGTTCGCCGGGTTGATCTTGCAGATTGCCGACGGGGGCAAATGGAACGAAGCAGTTAATGCTGGCGCCAAGACCGTAATCAAGGCTTTCATTCCCGCCTGGGAAGGCCAGTTAACGCCGCAGGAAATCGTCGACGATCCCAATGATATCAATTATGGCGAGCCCCGTTACTGGCAGTTTAACGAGGCTGCTGTAAAGGTCGCCGACGATACGGCCACCACCGGTAACCGCAACATACAAATTCACCCCGATCGAGTCATCATCATCGGCGATTGGCGCGCCGGCCGCAGCTTCTTGCGCGCTGGCTATAACGCATTCGTCAACCTGGAGAAGATCGAAGGGGGTAGCGGTGAGTCATACCTGAAGAATGCCGGTCGGCAGATGGCCGTAAATTACGACAAAGAAGTCGACCTGCAGCAGATTGCCCGGGCGTATAAGCTCAGTGGGGTCGGCGAACTTCAAGAACTGTTCAACGAGCAGGCCCGCGACCTCAACAACGGCGGCGACCGCCTGATGGTCACGCAGGGCGCAACCACGCAAATGTTGGTCAGCGCTGTGCCCGACCCGGCCCCGCACTATGCGACCAGCCTTCAGACCATTTCGGCTTCAACTGACGGCATCCCGGCTAAGGTCATCGTCGGGATGCAAACCGGCGAGCGGGCTAGCACCGAGGATATCAAGCAGTTCAACCGTTATGGCCAGGGGCGCCGCGTGCACCTGCTTACCGATGATATCGAGCACGTAATCGCGCACCTGATCCGCGTCAAGGCTATTAGCCCTGCGCCAGGCGGCGAGTTTACAGTCATGTGGGACGACCTGGCCGAATCGACACAAGCAGAAAAACTGGAATTCGCCGACAAGATGGCCAGCGTCAACCAGAAGAACGCCGGTAGCGGCGATCTGCCTGTGTACTCAAGCGCTGAGATTCGCGAGGCCTCCGGCTATGAGAACGACTCGGCAAGCGACCGTGCGCGCGAAGACGACATGCCCGATGTTGAGCCCGAACCTATCCCGGCGCCGGGCGCGGCAACTGCTGATCAATTGGTCGGTAACGCCTGATGGCTCGCGCGCCGATCCTGCCGACCAATCACGATGACCCGAATGGTACCGGCGCCAAGGTCCGGCAGGCGAACGACGAGTTCAAGCGCCGGATTCGCAAGTGCCGCGATGCTTACCTGGCGGTGCTCGATAGCATTCAGTTCACTAGCTACGAAACGAATTCGAAGGCATTCACGTACGAGCTCATCAAAGACGACTCGAAGCTGGGAGCTGATCGGTACCGCGTAACCCCAAACCCCATCACTACACACGCCAAGCGCTACGAATTCCTCACGCTGCCCGACGTACTGGCCCGGTCGCTTGATACCGCTGCCGACCTGGTCGACCAGTTTCTAGGCGCCGACGACGTTCGTTCGTGGTGGACGCTGCAATACGTGATCCCGGCCTATGAGAAAGGCGCTGCCGCGGCCTGGCGCAATCTCGGTGTTCAATCGACCGAATACCGGTTGATGCGGCCCTCACTCCAGTCATTGCTAACCTCGGAGCCCTATCAGCGTCGAATCGGGCTGATCAGCGCCCGCGAGTTCGAGCTGATGAAAGGCCTATCGTCCGACGTCAAGCAGGGCCTGAGCCAGCAGCTGACCGCCGGCTTGGCGCAAGGTATCGGTCCGAAGGAAATAGCCCGTAATATCACCCTGCAGACTGGGATCGAAGAGCGCCGCGCCGAACGAATTGCCCGCACCGAGATTAACCAGGCGCTGCGCACCGCTCGTATGGACGAGACGACCGACGCAGCACAGCGCCTGGGTGTTAACGTCAGGGTGCTGCATATCAGCGCCCTATCACCGACAACCCGTGCGACGCACGCCGCCCGGCACGGTAACCTCTACACCGTCGAGGCTGAGCGCGATTGGTTCGCCGAGTCCGGGCAGGCCGTGAACTGCAAGTGCTCGACCTCCGAGGTCCTGGTCGACGATCAGGGCAAACCGCTGAGCCCCGGCCTAATAGCTCGCTTGGATCGTAGCCGCGAAGCCTGGCAGGCTAGGAATGAAAAAGCCGAGTGACCGTCACTCGGCTTATAGGTTTTACGGTGTGACGGTCACGCTAGACGGTACTGTTTCACTGCGCCCCATGCCGCGTACCGCGCCTCACATCGACCGGTCTGCCCGTTGAGATACTCAACCTCTACCCTAGTCCCGCCTTCTACTGGTGCGCCGGTACCAGCGTGTTCGGTCCAAGGGCCTGGAAGCTTGGTAGGCAAAGGCCGAGGGCCCTTTTCTTCCTCGACAACCAGCTTAGCGGCAGCAACCATTCGCTTTCCGTAGAACTCGACTTTCTCAGCGTCGTACAACGCGTTGTTGTCCGCCTTGTGCTTACCGAGGGTCCGCGCTGCACAGCTACGCCAGATCGCCTTGAACGCCTCGCCCTCGGCGAACGTCATGCCTAGGGTCTCGATCACTTCCAGGCACTGCACGGTGTATGCTGGCCGGCCATCAAGGGTTTCTGTTACATCGGCGCTGTAATAGTCATTGCTGCCGCCGGTTTTGCGTTCCGCGCTCACTTGGCACGCTCCTTGAGCATCGATTCTGCCACCGAGTAGGCCGCGGTGGCCGCCAGCACATCGGGGCTAACATTTTCAGCCTGTGCGACCTTGCCGAAACGGCTAATCATCCCGTCGTTAGCGAAAATGCCCTGCAAGGCGCTCGCGGCAAAGTAGTCGCGGATCGTCAGCCCTCCTTGCTTGATCGTCCGGTCGCCAACCTGTTTCAGCTCACCGAACGCAGGGCCGCCGTCGGCCGGTGCAGCCGGTTCGTCGACGATTTCGAACTTGCGGTAACCGGCAGCTAACATGGCCTCGACGATACGTCTTGAGTTAGGCGCGTCGGGACGCTCGCCCAGGTTATGCAGAATCAAGCTTACGTTCGTATCTAGCGGCATCACACCTTCTCCTGTTCGACCAGCACGAATTGCCAGTGCTCCGAAATTACTGAGTACCCATCGACGCCGGCACCAGTTAGCCTCAGCCCTTTAAACCCCTGGCGCCCTTTGAATTCGTACGACTCTTTCGTCAGCACGTCGAACGGCGCGCGGCGCGGCCCGACCTCTTCGCCGATCGGCACGAAGCGGCCGATGATTTTGTGTTGAGTGGTCACTTGCACGCCTCCTTAACTTCGGCACCCTTCATCCCCGCGGCTATTGCATCCGAGCGGCAAGAAGCCTCGGTGCCTAAGTTGACCGCAACCATGATCACTATTCCGATAATCGCTGCCCTTATCACCGCGAATGCCGCCTGTCTATCGTCCATACCCCTGCACCCCTATCGCTGTCGATTTACAGCCTGCAGGCTATTCGACCTTGAACGCTTTGTCAACAGGCATTAAAAAGCCCTCTCGGCGTTTAAGCGTTGAGGGCTTTGGGGACCAACATCAGGGGTTGCTAAACATTCCGCGCATTGTCCAGGCTATGTGTGGCCGGGAGGGGCGCAACCTGCGCGGTGGGGCTGAGTAGCATCTGCAGGTTATTCGGCCTGAGGCGGTGTGTCAAGCTTAGCGGGTTGGCCACTCTGATAGTTCAGGCCGCAGAATGGGCAGAAGGTGGCGCGGACGAACGTCGACTGGGTAACCTTCTTGACCCCGCCCGCTTTCTTCGGCGCCTGGTAGCGGACTTTGACATTGGTGGCCGCACGGTGCGTCACGCCTTCATCTGAAATCCCGAACACGTAGCCTTCGACCTCGATTTCGAAATTCGCAGAGCCGGCGGGTGCCTTGTCTTGGAAGTGCTTCGAAAGGTTCTCTTTTACTCGTCCGTAGCAATCACAGCTCATTTCGTCTCACTCCTAAGCACAACGCCCCGTACCGGGCCGTCTGGTTTTATTTCACGCACTGTCGACCGATCGGGGTCACGCCATACCGCCGTGCCCTCTTCGCGCGCAGCCTGGACGGCTACCGATCTGGCGCACGTCGCACAGACTGCACGGACGACCATCTGGATAGACTTGTCGGTTGTTTCGATCAGGTAGAGGGGCATTAGTCGGTGCTCCTTGTAGCCTTGGCGATAGCTTCGGCTGCCTGCACAAGGCTCTTACCGGCTAATTTGGCGCTAACTTCACCACCCGTCAGGCATTTCGATAGGCAGTCTGTCACCCGCTGGAGCGCTTCCAGCAAATCAGGCGCAGCGGCTATAAGGCGGGCGTTCGCTTCGTTCTCTAACCTGTCGCCTGAAACCTTTTCCCAATCGCTCACCAATGCGATATGGCGGCGAGGTTCTTCTAAGCGGTTAACCGACCCTCGCAAAACAGAGTTGTCTGTTACCCACGGGCCCGGCGTATGGTTGCTCATACCTCCACCACTTTCGGCACGTAGACTTCAAGCCGCGCGATGGTTTTCTTTGCACTGGCTACGCGCTTTGAGGCCATGGCGGCGACGCGAGCCTGTGCGTCTTCAAGCGTTTCATGGAAGTCTCGACCGGCGCCGTGGGCGTATTGGTCAAAATAGCTACCCTTGCTGCGGTAAATGAAAATATCGCTGCCGAGGCCGCCGATCCGGCCATCAACCTTCAAGATGCCCTGAGTCAAACCGTATTTCGTAACGTATCGAATAGCCATCGCGTCTTTACTCCTGAAAATTTATAGAGCGTCTAGGCTATTCGCCTTTAGCGGTTCGGTCAAGCGATTAAATTATAGGCGAAAGAAAACCCGCCGAAGCGGGTTATCGAAATTGGCACCGGGCCCCGCCCCCAGTAGTCCGCAGTTGTTTGGTTCGGTACTACCCGACCCCGGCTTTAAAACGCTATTGCCGCTGCGGGCGGCATGTTCTTTACCCCATCGGTCCCCCTATCACTGATTACCCGGCGCGTCCGGTCGATCGTCGATAGGGTAGGCGTGCATAGACGCCTCGTTTTAGTTCTGCACTTTCGTGCCTTCCGATGAGCTACCCGTGGTGGGTTCCGACCCCAACCTTCTAAGCAGGCCCTCAAGTTTTCCGCCTTATCGTTTCGAACCGACTCGGTTTGTACCTTGCACTACTGCGCCGTTCCCCTTTCCCAGACAGGGCACACGGGCATTGAATTCGTGTAGACGGCCGGTGCTGAACTCCGGCTTGGCGGGCCCTGCTACTTCACCACTTAAGGCGATTGTGACCTCGCATCGTATCCCGCCGGGGCATGTCTTTCCGCGCATCAGCCTGCGCATTCGCCTACAGGTCCGCAATCTATCCGCCTTTAAACCCACTGTCAACCCCTTCGCTTCAACAGCATGCCGACCTGGGTATTTTTCGCCTTCATCACCTTCTCGAGCGCATACCGGAGGGCGTCGATGTAGTGGTTGTACTTATCGACGATCGTCGTCAGCACTTCACCCGTCAGTCGATCCACCTTGTAGCTGTAGCGCTTGAACTCGTTCTGGATTTCCGGACAGGCCGGATGGACGATTATGCGGTAGGTCTTCAGATGCTCGATCCCGTCCTCAACCGATCCCGCGCCCTTAACCGCGCCCTCAATCCACGGTAGGCAATCGACCTTGACGGTCCCTTGCGGCGTGACGCGCTTGGCCAGGTGGCTGATGGCCTCGGGCCTGGCGCTATCGGCGATCACCTCATGCCGCTCGATGCCCGGTATCCGGCCCTTGAGGAATTTAGCCGTATCGTCCAGGTCTAGCCCGACCTTGCCGCCCTCGGCGTCGATGTAAATCTCGGTTTCATCAGGTGAAATCCAGCACCTGATGCCTGCCGTCGGGTCTTGCGAGAAACCCCAGTCGATACCGTGGTACGGCCCGTGCCAATCGTCGGTAACCTGGCGTAGGCCCTCTTCCCAGCGGCCGGCGAAAATCTTGGACTCGTCGTTCTTGAGGTAAGCGCCGCCCCATATCCAATCGAACTTGCCCGCATCGAAGCTCTTGCGCTGCGTCTCGCGTAGCTTCTGCAGCCCTGGTGGAAACCAGGGGTTATCCGAGGCGTTCATTTCGACGATGCAGTAATCCGGGTCGTTGCGCGCCGCCTCACCGCGGAACCGCAAGTCTACCGGCGATCCCTCGATCTTCGGGTTCCAGATAATCCAGATTTCCGACTTCAGCTTACGCAGCACCGTGGCTTCGAGGTCTACCCATGCCTCTTCGCTGACGTCTTCAGCCTCTTCGACGATTGTCAGGTCGATGTTCGCCTTTGACTTTACCGTTGTCGTCTTGCCGTACAGGCCCTGGAACAAAAACTCTGTGCCGTTGATCCTGGAGCGCAGGTAGTCGATGCCTACGTCATAGGCCGCCGCCAGCCACTCTTCGGACGCAATGGCCGCCTTCAGCTCGGCGTGGAACGAATCCTTGATCGACGCCTGCACTTCTCGAGTGCACAGGATACGCAGCGGCTCGACGACCCCCCATATCGCAGCCATCTTGGCGAATGACATGGACTTTCCAGAGCCCCGACCGCCGTGCACCCCCCTGTAGGTCACAGAGCCGCGCGGCTTGGCGAACATAGGGATCAGCTTAGGTGGCAGCTTGACGACTGCGTTACTCATCGCCTGGGGCCTCTACAGGCTCAACCTGGGCCACCAGGGTGATCGACGTCGGCAGCGTGGCCAACGGGGCGCCGTTCTTCCCAGTCAGCTCTTTGCGATCGACGATAGCCCCAACGAGCTGTGCGTAGAACCGCCTGGCCGCCTCCTGGTCGTGCATCTGGACCTCGATGTTGCCGTTCTTGTCGACCTTGCAACCCTTGTACAGGGCCCGGCCGGCTTCGGACAGGTCGCGGGTGTCCGTGACGATCGTTACCTTGTGCCCCTCGCCCATACAGTGCGGGCAATCGGGGTGCGGATCGCGCGTCTGATCGAAGCCCATCCCGCCAGCCCAATCGGGAATATGCGCATCAACCTTCATGCCCTTGTCGTTGATCCGATACCCGGCGTCTGCGTCAGCGATGGCAGCCTCAAATTCGTGCTCTTTCCACTGGTACTTGAAGCCCTCGCCGTGGCAATGCCGGCAACAGCGATGCTCAATGCGGGCGAGCTCGTTAGGGTCGGCGATGCAGATCAACCAGGTTCGGTGTTTCAGCTCTTCAGCCGTGACGTGGTGCTCTTTGAGCCGCAAGGCCTTGCGGTGCATAGCCGTTTGGTAGAGCGCCGGTTTGAGGTGCGGCTGCTTGAACCAGCTGTACACGCATTTGCGCGCCGTGCTGCGGTCGTAGCCAGCAGCCAGGGCACTGTTATAAGGGTCGAGCGTTTCCTCGTAGCGCAAGATCAGCTCTTGCTCTTTCGCGGTCAGCTCGTCGAAGCGGTCGGGGTACTCGGCCATTGCCTTGCGCCTTTAGTCGGTCAGATAGGCCCGAATATACCATTCCTAGCAACGCCGGTCGTCAATCGTCTTCGAGGACGTCCATGGGAATCCCCACCGACCAGTTTTATGATTTACCGGCCGTAAAGTCTAAATTATGTAATTTCTAGGGATAAAACGGCATCCCTGTCGGCTGCAGGCATCCCTTCGGTGTCCATAATCGCCCTAACTACTTGATTCATAACGGTTTTTACTCACTTTGACAGGCATCCGGAGGGATGTGTGGGATAGTTTGGTCTCTCCCGTGGCTGGCGGGCAGCCCGTAGCGCTCACGGCACCATACGCCTATATACCCTATAATATATTATTCTTATTAACTTCTAAGAGTATCCCTGTCATACCTGTCTAAAAGGCTAGAGGCCCCGCAGTTAAGGGGCCCCGGCTGACAGGCATACCCTGGTCGGATCCCTGCGCCATGCCTGCGAAAACCCACGCGATCCCTGCAGTCGATTAAAATTCTATATCGAAAAGAAAACCCCTATTAAAAATTTCACAAAATAAAAACCCCGCCTTGAGCGGGGTTCTGTTTTACAGCCGTTCGATTCTCCACCTCACACGCTGACCGCGCTCCAGCTTTCCGATGAACCGGCGCTTGCCATGCACCCGGCCCTTAATGTCGCGCAGGAAGTATCCCAGTCGCTGCGAGTTCACCTTGCCGTGATAGTCAGTATTGATCCGTTCCATCGCCTCGAGCCACAGCGGGCAGCGCGCCGGGTCAACGGGCAGCAAACCCAGTTCGTGCAGCGTGTAGCCTTCGTGCTCCAGGCCAAACCGCTCTTCCCACGCATCCATAAGCAGGTCCAGTTTCAACAGCTCAGGGTCAGCCTGCTGCTGCGCCTGCATTTCGTCGAGTGGGTCCCCCCAGCCCAGCCACACGACGGCGCCGCGCACCAATCCATTCCAGTCTTCGAACGATGCGTAGCCACCGATCTGCGCCCGGGTCATCTCCCGGCCGTACGCCGAATAGCTGTACAGCAGGTCGATCAGATCCCCCCGCAACGACTGCAGGCCTTCACGAATAACGGCAACCGGATCAAAGGCGTGTTTCTTGAGCTCCGGGTTCTCATCGCTGTTGAGATTGATGGGCAGGATACGGCGCACGGCGTCGCCTGATACACCCACGTTGTTGCCGTTGAGCACCCATACAGCGCGGTTGGGCAGTTTGAGCATTTTCGATTGGCCCAGGAGACGGCCTTTATAGACAGGTGAGGTCAGCGCCATGCAGAAGTCTGACGAGTCCTTGAGATAGCCCTTGACGTTGTCGAACATCACGGCCAACGGGCCTTCGTCAAGAATGGCGGTCAGCTGCTTGGCCTGCTCTTGGCCATCACTGCTGATAGCCGAAATGCTCACCTCTACGCCGGTCAGCGACAGAATCGCGGTACTGAGCAGGGTTTTGCCGGTACCGTAGGTTTGCGCGTTAACGATGAAAGCTGGCGCGGTGGCCAGGGCCGGCCGGCACACGGCAGTGAACAGGGCCGCCAGGCACACAGCCTTAGCGTTCTGATCAGCGAAGGGGAACTCAGCGAACGGCGCCCATATACGCTGCAGCGCCGCGGCCATCCCTTCCGTAGTGAGCAGTTGAGGCGCCCGGCTACCCTGCAGCACATACAAGCCAGTGCGCTCATCAAGGCCTTGCTCGGAGGCTACTGAGCCATCGGCGCGCACCACCGGCAGGGGGACAGCGGCCTTGATTTCGCCGACACCCGGGAACCACTCGCGCTCAACCACTCGTCGCATCAGCTCGCCCGGCAGCTTCGCTGGTTGGCCCTTGCCCCCCTTCTCGACCCGCATGTGCGTTTCGACCTCGGACGCTATGGTATTGAGTGTGTGCTTGAGAATACGTCCGTCAGGCAAGACACTGACAAGTTGCTGATTACGCTGGAACAGGTTCGGGAAAGTTGGCAACGCCTTGACGATCGCACGCTCGGCGCTGACCAGTTTGCCGTCATCGACCTCAATCAGGTGCTTACCAGCGGCTACCTGTTCGGCGGTTAGCCGGCCAACAGTCGCCCAGGTTGTGCGGTTGGCGCAGTTGTGAGCGATCCAGGCGCGCAGCTCGGGCGTATCCGCTGCAGCCGGGTGGAACAGGATCACTTGCAACGCCGCTTCGCAGTTGCCACCGACCTTCCAGCAGACGTCGTCAAGGATCGAAGCGAAATCGCCCTCGGTCCAGCGCTTGCAGAAATCACGCGTATCGCTGTTCTGCAGTTCCGCCAGGCACGCCGCCGGATCGGTCTCGCCCTTGAACAGCGATACGGGTTCAGTCGTCCAGTTGTAGGCGGGTACTGGCGGCACGATATCCGCACCACTGCCAGCCACCCCCGGCGCTGCACTCGGTTGAGTGCCGGTAAGGGCGGGCGTCGAAGGCGGGAAGCTGTTGAATACCGCCGCAGCGTCTACCGGCGTGCGTTGCGACGCGGCCAGGCCAGCGTCGTGCACCAAGCTGCCCAGCGTACGCGCCCCAGCCTTGAAGCTGTCGTGGTCGTTCCACTTATCCTCAAACTGGCCGTCATCGTGTTTGGGCGAGCGCTCAGACCACTGGCGTGCCAGCTCATAGCCGACGCCCTCAGCATCCTCGGTGTGCTCTTCCCAGTGGCGGATAGAGGCGATAGTCGGCTGCCAGACGTGGTAATCATCCGGGTCCAGGCGATCGAGGCACTCGAGGATCCGCTGCACGTCGTTCAGGTCACCCGCGTGCTCGGTGTTACGTTGGGGCCGGGCGACCCGCTGACGAACGAGAAACGCCGGGATATCGGTCGGTTGTTGGTGTGAAGGGTTTACGCCACCCGCCCAGGTATAGACCCCACCATTTGGGTGGATCGAGGGGGGCAGCACTGCATAGCCGTTGTACTTCCCGTCGATGCCTGCGGCGGGGGCGCTGTCGTAC
>Ga0302349_1001728_pt1 | contig 15677 bp, 10 predicted proteins | sample PhyAR1_FD_202176 | JGI IMG/M metagenome (GOLD analysis project Ga0302349, IMG submission 202176) | Leaf surface microbial communities from alfalfa plants in UC Gill Tract Community Farm, Albany, California, United States - DLSL A.R1... | ecosystem: Host-associated > Plants > Phyllosphere >...
CGGCGCGAGCCGGATCAGCGCACGGTACCCGCGCGGCGCTTGTTGTAGACGTCGAAGGCGACGGCAAGCAGCAGCACGAGGCCCTTGATGATCTGCTGGCTCGACTGCGGCACGCCGAGCAGCTGCATGCCGTTCGTGATGACGGCCATGACGAGACCACCGACGAGCGCGCCGCCGACGCGGCCGACGCCACCCATCGTCGAGGCGCCACCGATGAAGCAGGCCGCGATCACGTCGAGTTCGAACATGTTGCCCATGCCGGGCTGCGCGCCGTTCGAGCGCGACGAGAACACCGCGGCGGCGATGCCCGTCAGGAAGCCCATGTTGACGAAGATCCAGAAGTTCACGCTCTTCACGTTGACACCCGAGAGGCGCGCCGCGGCGAGGTTGCCACCCACGGCGTAGACGTGGCGACCGAACACCGTGCGGTTGGTCACGACGTTGTACGCGAGGATCAGAACCGCGACGATGATGAGCACCCACGGGAAACCGCGGTTGTAGGCGAGCGCCCACGCGAAGGCGAGCAGCACGACCGAGATCGCGACGAGCTTCAGCACGAACAGGAACATCGACTCGACGGCCTGCCCGTAGCTCTGGCGAGCGCGGCGCGTGCGGAGCGAGCTGACGACGAGGCCGATCACGGCGAGCACGCCGATCACGAGCGTGAACACGTCGACGGTCTGCGCAACGCCCTTGAGCCCCTGGCCCTCGCTGACGACGATCTCACCGAAGAGGCCGTCGAGGAATCCGCTCGCGACGTTGCGGTAGTCGGCCGGGAACGGCGAGAGCGACACGTTGTCGAGCACGAGGTAGGTGAGGCCGCGGAACAGCAGCATGCCCGCGAGCGTCACGATGAAGGCGGGGATGCCCACGAAGGCCACCCAGAAGCCCTGCCATGCACCGACGACGATGCCCACGGCGATGGCGGCGAGGACGCCGACCCACCACGGCATGTCCATCCTGATCACGAGCACGGCCGAGACCGCCGAGGCGAAGGCGAGCACGGATCCGACCGAGAGGTCGATGTGCCCGCCGACGATCACGAGGATCATGCCGAGCGCCATGATGAGGATGTGCGCGTTCTGCAGCAGGATGTTCGTGACGTTCTCGGGGCTGAGCAACGTGCCGCCCGTGAACACCGTGAAGATCAGGATGATCGCGACGAACGCGATGTAGATGCCGGACGTGCGGAGGTTCTGCGTCAGCAGATCCTTGACCTCGACGAAGACGTTGTTCTTCATGCCGCGGCCTCCTTCGAGGAAATCGGTTCGATTGTCATGAGTTCCATGAGCTTCTCCTGCGTCGCCTCGGCGATGGGAAGCTCACCGGTGATGTGGCCGTAGGCCAGGGTGTAGACGCGGTCCGCGAGGCCGAGGAGCTCGGGGAGCTCGCTCGAGACGACGATGACGGCCTTGCCCGCGGCGGCGAGAGCGTTGATGATCTCGTAGATCTCGTACTTCGCGCCGACGTCGATGCCGCGGGTGGGCTCGTCGAGGATCAGCACCTCGGGATCCGTATAGAGCCACTTCGACAGCACGACCTTCTGCTGGTTGCCGCCGGAGAGGTTGCCGACGACCTGCGCGACCGTCGGCGACTTGATGTTGAGGTCCTTGCGGAACTGCTCCGCAACCTTGATCTCCTCGTTGCTGTTGACGAAGATCGAGGCCGTGGCGATCTTGCCGAGCGCCGACGACGACACGTTCGTCTTGATGTCGGAGATGAGGTTCAGGCCGTACTGCTTGCGGTCCTCCGACACGTAGGCGATCTTGTTCTTGATCGCGTCCTTGACGGTACGGGTCGAGATCTCCTTGCCGTGGAGCGTGACGCGCCCCGATGCGTCGCGGCCGTAGCTGCGACCGAACACGCTCATCATGAACTCGGTTCGGCCGGCGCCCATGAGGCCGGCGATGCCGACGATCTCGCCCGCGCGCACGGTGATCGACGCGTCGTCGACGACCTTGCGGCCCGCCTGCGTCGGGTGCGAGACCGACCAGTTGTCGATCCGGAAGATCTCCTCGCCGATGTCGGGCGTGCGATCCGGGAAGCGGTTGTCGAGCGAACGGCCCACCATGCCGCGGATGATGCGGCTCTGCGTCGCGTCCGGGCCGTGCATATCGATCGTCTCGATCGTCTCACCATCACGGATGATCGTCGTCGAGTCGGCGATGTCGACGATCTCGCCGAGCTTGTGACTGATGATGATGCACGTGATGCCCTGCTCGCGCAGGTCGCGGAGCAGGCCGAGCAGGTGCTCGGAGTCGGTGTCGTTCAGCGCCGCGGTGGGCTCGTCGAGGATGAGCAGCTTCACATCCTTCGTGAGCGCCTTGGCGATCTCGACGAGCTGCTGCTTGCCGACGCCGAGCTGGCCGACCGCGGTCGTGGGGTTCTCGTTCAGCCCCACGCGGCGGAGCAGCTCGATGGCGCGGGAGTTCGCCTCGTTCCAGTCGATGAGACCGCCCTTGACGGTCTCGTTGCCGAGGAAGATGTTCTCGGCGATCGACAGATAGGGCACCAGCGCGAGCTCCTGGTGAATGATCACGATGCCGGCGCGCTCGGAGTCCTTGATGGCGCTGAAGCGCTGCGGCTCGCCGTCGAAGATGATCTCGCCATCGAAGGATCCGTGCGGGTAGACGCCGGACAGCACCTTCATAAGGGTCGATTTTCCGGCACCGTTCTCGCCGCAGATCGCGTGGATCTCGCCGCGCTTGACGCTCAGGGTGACGTTCTTGAGCACCTTGACGCCGGGGAAGTTCTTGATGATGTTGCGCATCTCGAGGATTGCGTCGCTCATCGCTGCTCCTGTCGTTTGGTCGCAGGTCGGGGTCACTCGCTTCTCGCCGGGGCCCGTTCGGGCCCCGGCGAGAAGCGAGCAGACGGGTGCGTCTTACTCCGCGACGCCCGCCGCGATCTCTTCCTCGGTCCAGTAGCCCGAGTCGACGAGCAGCGACTGGATCGAGTCGGCGGTGACGATGTCCGACTCGAGCAGGAACGACGGCACGACCTTCACGCCGTTGTCGTAGGTCTCGGTGTCGTTCGCCTCGGGCTCGGTGCCCTCGGCGTAGGCCGAGGCGGCCTCGACGGCCTGGGTGGCGAGCTTGCGCGTGTCCTTGAAGATGGTGCCGAACTGCACACCGTCCTGGATCATCTTGACCGACGCGATCTCGGCGTCCTGACCCGAGACGATCGGCAGGCCCTCCTCGATGGTCGAGCCGTAGCCCGCGTTCTCGAGGGCGGTGATGATGCCGCGCGAGATGCCGTCGTAGGGCGAGAGCACGCCGTCGAGCGGCTTCGAGCCACCGCTGTAGGTGCTCGTGATGAGGTCTTCCATGCGCTTCTGCGCCGTGGCCTGGTCCCAACGCAGCGTCGCGACGGTGTCGAAGTCGTCCTGGCCCGAGCCGATCGTCAGGCGTCCGTCGTCGAGGTACGGCTTCAGGGTCTCCATTGCGCCGTTGAAGAAGAACGGGGCGTTGTTGTCGTCGGGCGAGCCGGCGAACACCTCGATGATCTTCTTGTCGGTCAGGCCGGTGTCGGCGTTCTCGGCGTCGAGGTAGCCGAGGCCCTGGAGCAGGGTCTGCGCCTGCTGCACGCCCACCTGGTAGTTGTCGAAGGTCACGTAGAAGTCCACGGCCTCCGTTCCGTTGATCAGGCGGTCATAGGCGATGACGGGGATGCCCTTGTCGGCGGCGTTCTCGAGCTGCGTCGCGAGCGCCGTGCCGTCGATCGATGCGACGATCAGGATGTCGGCGCCGTTCGTGATCATCTGGTCGAGCTGCTGCTGCTGGCGCGGGATGTCGTCGTTCGCGTACTGCAGGTCGACGTCGTAGCCGGCCTCCTCGAGCTGCGACTTGACGGCGTCGCCGTCGGCGATCCAACGCTCCGAGGTCTCGGTCGGCATCGCGACACCGACGGTGATGTCGGAGGCAGCGACCTCTTCGCCGCCGTTCGAGGCGGGTTCTTCCGCGTTGCTGGAGCAGCCCGCGAGGCCGAGGCCCAGCGCCAACGCGCCCGTGAGCGCGATCGTCCGCATACCATTTCGCATCATTGCTGTTCTCTCTTCATCGAAAGGTGCGCCCCGGTCGGGGTCGCGGTGGTCAGAGCGGCTTCGTGCCGTCTGCTTCATGAACAATACATATTGACGGGCCTGCGTACAAATTACTTTCGCATAACATTGCATGACGAAATTTCCCGATCACAGGCGATCCGATGACCGAAACCCTCCTCCGTACGACGAGCATCACCAAGCGCTTCGGCGCCGTGACGGCGCTCTCCGACGTCTCGCTCGACGTCGCCGAGGGCGAGGTGCACGCGCTGTGCGGAGAGAACGGCGCCGGAAAATCGACGCTCATGAAGGTGCTCTCGGGCGTCTACCCGGCGGGATCCTTCGAGGGATCCATCGAGCTCGACGGCCGCGAGGTGCGGTTCCGCTCGCTGGCGGAGAGCGAGGACGCCGGCGTCGTGATCATCCATCAGGAGCTCGCGCTCATCCCGCACCTGTCGATCGCCGAGAACATCTTCCTCGGCGGCGAGCTCCGGTCGCACGGCCTCATCGACTGGCGCGCGACCAACGAGCGCGCGGCCGAGCTCATGGCGCGGGTGGGGCTCCACGAGAACCCCACGACGCCCGTCCGCGAGCTCGGGATCGGACAGCAGCAGCTCGTCGAGATCGCCAAGGCGCTCTCCAAGCGCGTCCGCGTGCTGATCCTCGACGAGCCGACGGCCGCGCTCGGGCAGGCCGACTCCGACCGCTTGCTCGGCCTCATCGAGCAGCTGCGCGGGCAGGGCATCACCTGCATCGTGATCTCGCACAAGCTGCGCGAGGTGCTGCGCATCGCCGACCGGATCACGGTGATCCGCGACGGATCCGTGATCGAGACGATGGAGCGAGACGATCCCGAGACGGACGAGGGGCGCATCATCCGCGCCATGGTGGGGCGCGACCTCGACAGCCTCTTCCCGCCCCGGGATCCGCTGATCGGCGAGGAGCTTCTGCGCGTCGAGAACTGGACGGTGCATCACCCGGCTGACCCGTCGCGCGTCGTCGTCGACGACGTGTCGTTCTCGGTGCACGCCGGTGAGATCGTCGGGTTCGCGGGGCTCATGGGATCCGGGCGTACGGAGCTCGCCATGAGCATCTTCGGGCGTGCCTACGGCTCGCGCATCAGCGGGGCGCTCGTCAAGAAGGGCGTGCCGATCCAGGCGCGCAGCGTCGAGGAGGCGATCGGCCACGGCATCGCGTACGCGACCGAGGACCGCAAGGCGCTCGGCCTCAACCTGATCGGCGACATCCAGACGAACACCTCGGCGGTCGCGCTCTCCCGGCTCTCGCACGGCGGCCTCCTGAACCTGATCCGCGAACGCAAGATCGCCGACGCGTACCGGTACAAGATGAACGTCAAGGCCCCGAACGTGCTCGTGCCCGTCGGCACGCTGTCCGGCGGCAACCAGCAGAAGGTCGTGCTGGCGAAGTGGATGTTCGCCAACCCCGACGTGCTGATCCTCGACGAACCCACGCGCGGCATCGACGTGGGCGCGAAGTACGAGATCTACGGCTTCATCAACGAGCTCGCCGCGCAGGGCAAGGCCATCATCGTGATCTCCTCGGAACTGCCAGAGGTACTCGGGCTGTCGGATCGCATCTACACGCTCGCGGGCGGGCGCGTGACGAGCGAGGTGGCGCGGGAGGATGCCACGCAGGAACAGCTCATGCGATTCATGACCGCCGGGCTGTGACGGGTAGCGTGACAAGACAATGCAGAACCAGCACGACGTGACCGCTCCTCCCGCGCGCCCCACCGCCGGGCGCACCACCAACGAGGACGTTCGCGCACAGAACCTCGCGACCGTTCTGCAGCTCGTGCACACCGATGGCGGGCTGTCCCGCTCGCACATCGGCGCAGCGACCGGCCTCAACCGCTCGACCGTGACGGGCCTCGTGACGGAGCTCATGGAACTCGGCGTCGCCGTCGAGCAGTCGAGCGCCCCGACGGGTCGCGTCGGGCGTCCGTCGCTGGTGGTTGCCGCCGATGACGCCGTCGTCGCCCTGAGTATCCGCGCCGAGCCGGACGCCGTGACCGTGTCGCTCGTCGGCCTGGGTGGCGCCGTGCACTCGCGGGTCCGGCACGACCTGGCGGGCGCGCCGAATCCGCGCCGCTTCGCGCACATCACCGCCTCGCTCGTCGATGGCATGCGCGCGGACATCGAGCGGCACTACCGGCTCGTCGGCGCGGGCATCGCCGTGCCGGGCCTCGTGGACGAGACGGGAACCGTCATGCTCGCTCCCCCGCTCGGCTGGAAGCGCGAACACATCGCCGCCCGGCTCACCGACGCCCTCGGCATGCCCGTCATGGCGGGCAATGACGCGAGCGTCGGCGCGATGGCCGAGTCGCGCTTCGGGGTCGGGCGCGGCATCTCGAACATGCTCTACATGAACGGATCCACGAACGGCATCGGCGGCGGCCTCGTCTTCGACGGCACGCTGCTGCGCGGCACCTCGGGCTTCGCGGGCGAGCTGGGGCACACCGTCATCGACACGCGCGGGGCCCGCTGTTCGTGCGGCCGCCGCGGGTGCCTCGAGGTCGAGCTCAGCCCCGAGCGGGTACTGGGGCTGCTCAAGCGCCGCAAGCTTGACGAGGACGAACTCGACATCGAGCTGAGCATCGCGCGAAACCCCAAGGTTCTCGCCGAGATCGAGCGTCAGGTCGACGTGCTGTCGATCGCCCTGACGAACTTCGTCAACGCGTTCGCACCCGAGGTCGTGGTGCTCTCCGGGTACCTCGGCGTGCTGCTCGCAACGAGCCGGGAACGACTCTCGACGGCGGTGCGCGTCGATCCCGTCGGATCCGAGGGGCGATCGGTCCGGCTGGAGCGGGCACGCATGCGCTCCCACCTCATGCAGATCGCGCCCGCCGAGCTGGCGTTCGCGCCGCTGCTCGAGGATCCGGTCGCGAACGCGCCGCGCCGCTGATGGCCGGGCGACTCCACGACGCCTGGCCCCGCCCTGCGGGTTCGCCGTCGCGCGCCGCGTGAGGGCGCGGCGGCAACGGCAGCCGTGCGGGCCTGGAGCGCAGAGGGGAGCTCGCTGGGCACCGCACACCCCCAGTATGGGTTCCGGCGCGCCGACCGGCCGTCCGCGAGAGAGAAACTACTACCGCTCTACCCCTGGTAAGAGCAGGAAAAAGGGGGAGAGCTCTCGCTCTCCCCCTCATCCTCGCGGCGACCTCAGGCCGCTGCGCGCGTCAGGCCCGTCAGGACGCGTTCCTCCGTCGGCGGATCACCGCCGCGATCAGCACCGCCCCGAGGATCAGGACGATTCCCGCCCCGCCGATCAGCGCCGAAGCAGCGGATCCGCCCGTGGGGTTCAGCCCCTCCTGCGGGGCCGGCGACGCGTCGGGCTCGCCGGCCGGGGTCGGCGGCGTTTCCGGCGTCGGATCCTCACCCGGCGCGGGCGCCGGGGTCTCCGACGGCTCCGGCGTGGGTGCCGGTACCGGCTCCTCGGACGGTTCCGGTGACTCGGACGGTGCCGGCGTCGGTTCCGGTGACGGTTCCTCAGTCGGTTCTGGCGACGGTTCCGTGGTCGGCTCCGGCGACGGTTCCGTGGTCGGCTCCGGCGACGGTTCCGTGGTCGGCTCCGGCGACGGTTCCGTGGTCGGTTCCGGCGACGGCTCCTCCGTCGGCTCCGTTGTCGGTTCCGGCGTCGGCTGCTCAGTGGGAGTCGGCGTCGGCGTCGGTTCCTCGGTCGGCTCCGGCGTAGGAGTCAGGGTCGGCGTCGGCGTAGGAGTCGGTTCCTCGGTCGGCTCCGGCGTAGGAGTCGGAGTCGGGGTCGGTTCCTCAGTCGGCTCCGGCGTAGGAGTCGGGGTCGGCGTCGGCGTGGGTTCCTCAGTCGGCTCCGGCGTAGGAGTCGGAGTCGGTTCCGTGGGCGGGCACGGCTCGACCTTCGGGATCGTCAGCACCCACTCGGTCACGGCACCTTCTGCGAAGACGTAGCCGTCCTCAACCGACGCCGTGACGGTGACGCTTGCGCCGTCGCGGCTCTGCTCGTAGACGACGCCCTCGACCTCGGGGATCACGATCGTCGCCTCCTCGCCGCACAGCTGCGACAGGTCGAGCGTGGGAGCCACGGGCTCGACGACCTCGGACTTCACGATGACTCCCGCGTCGAGCGTGAGATCCTCCGTGTTCTGCCCCAGCTCGAACTCCTGGGTCTGACCGGTCTCGGGGTCGGCGTCCGAGTCGAGCGCAGTGTCCTCGCCCTGGTGTTGCAGGGTGAACTCCACTTCGGGATCCACCACGGAGACGTCGAACGTCACGCGATACGTGCCCGAGGCGAGTCCGTCGAAGAGGTAGCGGCCGTCCGCGTCCGTGACCGTCGAGAGCTCGACCTCGTTTCCGTCGACGTCGGTGCCCGTGAGGGTCACCCGCACGCCGGCAACACCGGGCTCGCCGTCGTCCTGGACGCCGTCTGCGTCGTCGTCCTGCCACACGTAGTCGCCGACCGACGATGCGATCACGTCGACCACGCGGGCGGCGGGACCGACGCTCTGCGACACGCCGTCAGCCCGACCCTCGGTGAGGTTGCGGTACTGATCCCCGCCGGCATTACCCACCGGCGTCATCGCGATGTCGATCCGGAAGTCGTCGTCCGGGGTGAAGGTGCCCGCGCGCTGGAAGCGCAGGCCGGTCACCTCGTCGTTCGACTGCGGGCAGTCGGCGGAGGTGCCGTTGCCGGACACCACCCCACCGCCCACGGCGTCGCACCACACGGTCGCGCCGTCGGCACCGTTCGAGGCGTCGGCGGGATCCGCGCGCAGCTCACCGGCCGGGGCCGAGGTGTAGAGCGTGGCGATGCCGGATCCGGCCGCGACCGTCACGGAGTCGAGCCGGAGCTCGCCCGAGAAGTCGTTGCCGTTCACGCCGTCGGCCGGGAGAACGTCGATCACGTCGACGTTTTCCACGTTCACCGGTGCGTCGATGTTCGCGAAGAACACGCTCCACAGAACCGTTCGCGGGTTCGTGACGCCCTCGGGATTGACCTCGATCAGCGGCTTGTCGACCGTCTTGGCGATCTGGATTCCGGTGGGAACAACGAGCTGCATCTGCACCGCGTCGTCGCGCAGCGATGCTGCGCTGGCGTCGGACGGCGACGACACGAGGACATCGTTGGTGTAGACGCCGTTGCGCGCCACGCTGAGGATCTCGGCACCGAGGATGATCGGCTCGATCACCTGTCCAACCGGCTTCTCGCCGAGGTTCCAGCGCACATACTGCCGGTCTCCCGCGCAATCGAGCTCGGATCCCTCCGGCGCGCCCATCGCGATGAGCTCCGGTTCAATCGCCTGTCCGCCCTGCGTCGAAGATCCGAACACCTGGTACCGCGGGAGGCACTCCTCGATCACGACCTGGGCCGTGTTGCCCTGGACGACAATGGGGGCCGTCAGCGTCGGACGGAGCTGATAATTCACCGTCGCACCGGCAGTGTACTGGGGCACCGCCCCGTCGATGTACTCGTGTGTCGTCGGGTTCTGCACTTTCTTGTCGACGCGGACGATCGCCTCGCCGATGAGCAAGCGGTCTCCACTGCTGCCGAGATGCGTGTCCGGGTCGTATGTGGGGAGGATCGCACGCTTTGCGTCGTTGGCGAAGACCTCGCCCGTGGTAAGAACTCCATCAGCGGTAACGCGCGATGCCCAGTTGCCGATCGGTGACGAATCGTCGGAGTCACGCACGACCTGCCCGATGGCAACGTTGAAGCCTGCGCCTGCGCCGACACCAGCCGGGAACTCCGTCGTGTAGCTCACCCGCACGCGGTTGATGCCGTTCCAGGTCGTGCGTCCGAATTCGTCCGTCGTGGGCGAGACGATGTCGTTCGGATCCTCAGACCAGGTTCCCGTCGAGCAATCGGCGAGAACGCCCGGGCCCGCAGGACCCGAACTGTATTCGATCTTCACGTTCTTTACGGCTGCCGGCGGGTTGAGCACGAAAGCCGGTGCACCGTTGCTTGCCACTCGCTCTCGCACCCAATCAGGGTGCGCGGCGAGCGCCAGTCGATCCGCGTCCCAGACATCGCATGCGACCGAGCTCCAAGAATACTGGGTACCGCTGCCTTGGACACCGTTGCCTCCCACGGACATCCGGCTCATGACAGCCTGCCCCGCCATCACCTGCGTGCTGCCGTCGCGATAGCGACTGCTTCCGGGAGGGCCCTCCCCCGCTCCGAACTGCGAGGCGGGCGTGTTACCCGTCGCTCCGTCGATGCCCACGAAGCCCTTGCTGATGTCTCCGGTGTTGCGGCGGACGATGACCTGATAGTCCCTCGAGTTGTTGCTCTCGTCGTCGATGACGGGCTGACCGTTCAGGTCGGTCATGGTGACGTTTTCGTAGGCGTTATGCGTGTCAAGCCGAAAATCGCCCTCGGCGACCTCCCGACCGAACTCGAGCACGGCCCGCTGCGGGAAAGTCATCACGAGAATGCCGGTGATGACGTAGGCCTTGTCGGCCGCGATCGCCGCGCCGGTTCCGGTCGTGGTCGGAACCGTGTGCGCGCTCGTGTCGGCACCCTCGATCGTGACGGTTACCGGCTCCCCGGGTGCCGACGTTCCCGCCGCGCACTGAACGTCGCCCGAGTTCCTCACCGAGTTCGTCTCATTGCCCACCTTCGAGAACGGCAGCCCTGAGGCGAATCCGCCGGAGACGGCGCCGCACGACGTGATCACCGGGGCGTACGCGGCTTTCGCAGCCGCTTCAGAGCCGGCTGCCGTGACCATCCGCGCCCACACGTCCGCGCCGAAGTACGACTCCGGATGGATGTTCTCGACAAAGCTCAGCCCGTCGGCCAGCGGCGACGCTCCCTTTCCACCCGTGGGGACCGTCAACGTGAACCCATAAGACATCTGTTGGCAGGGCTCGCCGTCGCGGCCATGCCCGATGCACAGACCTGCACCGGGAGAAAAGGCATCCTGCTTCGACAGATCGAATCGGGCCTGCGCCGACACCGTCTGGCGCAGCGGTTCGCTCGCGACGGGCTCTGTCACCTGATCGCTGGAGACCTCGAAGATGATCTCGTCCATGACCGTGCCATGAGGCACCTCCGAGCGGACTTGCGTGATAAACGGGTAGTTCAGCGAGGTGCCCATCGCCTCGCCGTCGAGCACGCACGTGACGTCTTGCTGAGGCAGCGACTCCCACGATGTCCCCGTCAAGGGAACCGCGGGGCCGGGGATCGACTCGGGCGTCACCGACGATCCATCGACGCAGAACGGCGGCAGGCTGACGAGCTCTTGCCCGCGGGGGACGGTGAATCGCACGGTCGGCGCCGTCTGATCCGCGCCCTCGTAGCGGACTCCGAGGTTGTAGGTGACGGTGTCGTTGGTGCGGACGATGTCGTTAGACGGCCCGGAATCGTTGCCGGGCTCGTCATTGTCCTGAAAAGGCTCCGTTCCGGTCTGCTGCGAGATCGTCACCGCGAGCGATGCGTCGTCGGCGGCAACGGCCGGCGCGGCACCGCACAGACCGATCAGGAGGGCGAGTACCCCGCTCGCGGCGATGGGCGCAGCAAGACGCCCGCGACGCGGGCCGGGTCGGAGTCTTTGTCTCCCACTCGCGCGGAGGGAATGCGATGTCACTGTCTTCCTCACTTCTTTCGATCACGGCGTGGGCGCAGGCGGATCCGCGCGCGACAGCACGCTCGACAACCGACTTACGCGCTCCTTCCTAGCGATCTCGGAGACATATCGCGGGCGGAAGTCCGGTATCTACCCCCGGGGCTACCACGACGGTCAATTCCTTTCTCCAGTTGCGTCATAAAACGGCGGACACGCAGTCTCACGAGCATGACTCACACCGCACGCGCAAATTCGGGACCGCCGTTGAGCACCCATTTCGCGGGCCTTGTGCGCCCGACGGATGTCAAGTTCCTCTGCCTCACCGCGATCCCCTGTGCCGTCGATGCCGAGCTCGCCGCCGCCGTCGCGGGCGCCGACGAGGTCGTAGCCCGGCTCGACCGATTCGCCGCCGCCGGGCTCGGATCCTGGGAGTCACCGGATGGCAGTTATCGCCTGTTCCGCTATCGCGACGACATCCGCGCCGATGCGCTCGATCTCGTCCGGCGCCGGTGGCGCTCCGACTTCCGACGTGCCTCGCACGACGCGGCGCTGTGGTACCTGAACACCGGCGACACGACCGCCGCGATGAGGCACGCGATGTCGAGTGAATCTCCGAACCTCATCGGTCACCTCGCGCTCCGGTTGACGCCCGATCCCCGGGTCAGCGCCGACCAGCTCCTGGAAGGTGTCGCGCGCCTACCCGATGCATACATCCGCGACAGTGCCGCTCTTTCGCTGTGGGTAGCGCTCATGCATGCGAGATCGGCGCGGCCCGGGAAGGATGCCGTGTCGTATTTCCGGTCTGCCGCGGCCGCCGCTCGCACGCATCCGACGACGCTCAGCGCCTCCGAGAAGCTCGTTCTCGCGGGGATCGAGGCGTGCGCGCTGCAACGCTCCGGCGACGCGACGCGGGCCATGATTGCCGCCCACCGTTTCCGCGACGAGATGGACGTGCTCATCGATTCGCGGCGATTCGATGCGAGCCTCGTGCACTCGCTCGCGGCCATCGCCTACGAGGTCGGCACCTCGCTCGTCGACCTCCGCGAATATTCCCTCGCGATGAGGGTCTTCGAGCTGCTGGAACAGTTGTGCGCGATCTGGGACGTCGCCTATCGGCGCCCCGCCGCCCTGGGCGGTATGGCCTACATCGAGGCGCTCGGCGGCCGCACGCGCACGGCGTCGGCGCTGCTCGCCTCCATCGGCGAGCACGCCTACGACGACAACGGCCTGCAGGCGGATCCGCAGTGCTTCATCGGCATGTCCCGGATCCTTCTGAGCCTGGTCACCGCCGACGACGCGGCGCTGCGCGACGCGCTCGGCCGGCTACCCGCCGACGGCAGGATTCAGCGCGACGCGCGCCTCCTGGGCGATATCGCGCTCGACCTCTACGAGCGGGGCCTGCCCGCGGCGGTTATGCGGTACGAGACCCATCTCGCAGACCTCGCGGCGATGCCCTCGCGGACGAGCTCGACGCCCGTGCTCGTCGTAATCACGATGCTCCTCCGCGCCCTCGGGGCCGAGCACATCGCGGCGATCCCCGCGAAGAAGAGCTCCCGGGACACGCCCCTCGTCATGGCGCTCCGGGCGTCGATCGAGATCGATCGCGGTTCGTGCGACGCCGCCGCCGTGCTGCTCGCCGAGGCGAGCGCGCGGTCGACGGATCCGCTTGTCGACCACGTCGTCTTCGTCGCGCTCGCGAGGCTCGCACACGCGCAGGGCGACACGACGTCGCTGCACCAGGCGACGCTGAATCTCGCCCTCGTCGAGGACCGCGATCGCATTCGCATCGCGTTCTGCCTGCTCACCCCGGAGGAACGCCGCGCCATGCTCGCCACGATCGAGAACCCGGGCCGTTTCGCCGATGCGATGAACGCCGTCCCGCCCAGAAAATCGACCGCGGAGTCGACTGCCCCGCCGCGGCTCACGAAGAAGGAGATCGAGGTGATCACCGCGCTCTCGAAACTCGGTGACAGAGACGCGGTAGCCAAGTCGCTCGTCCTCACACCCGCCACCGTCAAGGTGCACCTGCGCGCCATCTACCGCAAGCTCGACGCGCACTCCGAAGCCGAGGCGCTGTACAAGGCGGCAGCGGCGGGGTTCCTCACGAGGTCTCGGCTGCGCGAATGACAGGCGCTTAATACCCGGTAACTCTGGGCCGTGCTTTCTCTCGGCCTATGGTGCACAGCGGCCCACTAACGCTACGTTGAGCGTGATAATCCCTTCGAGAAAGGTCAGGCCATGGCACGAAACACAGCTCACGAAGCGGTGCCCACGGCAACATCCGCACTGATCGCCGAATTCCTCGGCACGCTCCTCCTTGTGCTCGGTGGCGTCGGCGCAGCGCTGTTCGCATCCGACTTCGGCACGGGCGCAAACGGATCCAGCCTCGGCATCGGCTTCGTCGGCGTCGCCCTCGCGTTCGGACTCACGGTCGTCGCGGGCGCGTACGCGTTCGGCCCGATCTCAGGCGGCCACTTCAACCCCGCCGTGACGCTCGGCGTCGCCGCCGCGGGTCGGATCGAATGGTCGAAGGTTCCCGGCTACATCGTCGCCCAGCTGCTCGGCGGCGCATGCGGAACGGGCATCATCGCGCTCATCGGCTCGTCGAACTCCGAGTGGTACGAGGCGGCGACGGCCGGAGGATTCGCGAGCAACGGCTACGGCGAGCACTCCCCCGGTGGTTTCGGCCTGACGGGCGCGATCGTCGTCGAGATCGTCTTCACGGCGATATTCCTCTTCGTGATCCTCGGCGTGACCCACCCGAAGCGCGGCAACCCGGCGCTCGCCGGCCTCGCCATCGGCTTGACGCTCACCCTGATCCACCTCATCACGATCCCCGTCGACAACACGAGCGTGAACCCCGCCCGCTCGATCGCCGCGGCGATCTACGGCGGTGCCGACGCCTGGAGCCAGATCTGGGTCTTCATCGTGTTCCCGATCGTGGGCGCGCTGCTCGCCGGATTCCTCGCCGGCCCCCTCCTGCACCGCGAAACGACCAAGTGAACGACGAATCGGCCCCTCCACGGAGGGGCCGATTCGCTGTGTGGGCACTCGCGCCGGCCGATGGGCGCGTTAAGTGGGACACGGGTCGGGGCGTGTCCCACTTAACGCGGGAATAAGGCCGCCATACGCGCACCAAGCGGGACACAGGTCCGAGCATGTCCCACTTAACGCGGGAATAAGGCCGCCATACCCGCACCAAGTGGGACACGGGTCCAGGCATGTCCCACTTAACGCGGGAATAAGGCCGCCATACGCGCACCAAGCGGGACACGCATCCGAGCATGTCCCACTAAACGCCGGAATAGCACTGCCATACGCGCACCAAGTGGGACACGCCCCGGGGAATCAGGCCGTAAAGACGGTGTGCACGTCGCCGACGTGCTCGCGGCCGCCGAGGCCGAGGAGTTCGAGAATGACGGCGGATCCCACCGTCACGGCACCGAGCTGCGAGACGATCTCGCGCGCGGCGGCGATGGTCCCGCCGGTCGCGAGCACGTCGTCGACGAGCAGCACCCGCTCGCCCGGCTTCAGAACGCCGGGCGCCTCGATCGTGGCGGATCCGTACTCGAGCTTGTACGTGACGGCCGCGGCCGGCGTCGGCAGCTTGCCCGCCTTCCGGATCGGCAGCATGCCGACGCCCTCGGTCGCCGCGATGTACCCCGCGAGGAGGAAACCGCGCGCCTCGATGCCGCCGACGATGTCGAACTGACCCGCGAACGGCTCGACGATCGCGGCGCACACGTCGCGGAGCGCCGACGGGTCCGCGAGCAGAGGGGAGATGTCGCGGAAGAGGACGCCGGGCTCCGGGTAGTCGGGAGTCTCGGCGATCAGCGATTCGGCGTACGCGAGGTCGATGTTCGTCACCGCTCGAGCGTACCGATTCGACCTGAAACGGCGCCGGATGGGCGAGGATGGAAGCATGAACACGCTCAGCTACGTCGCAGAGAACGCGGGCCTGATCGAGGCCGGCGGCCAGATGGGCGGCATGATCGCGATCATCGCCGCCGTGCTCGTCATCGCCGGCGGCGGCATCTTCTTCGCCATCCGCGCCCGAAACAAGAACCGCCCCGAATGAAC
>Ga0302349_1001731_pt1 | contig 15657 bp, 12 predicted proteins | sample PhyAR1_FD_202176 | JGI IMG/M metagenome (GOLD analysis project Ga0302349, IMG submission 202176) | Leaf surface microbial communities from alfalfa plants in UC Gill Tract Community Farm, Albany, California, United States - DLSL A.R1... | ecosystem: Host-associated > Plants > Phyllosphere >...
GCCGATGGGCCTGGGAGAGGTGCTCGGAGCGGCCGTGCGGATCTACCGCGTGCGCCCCCGGCTGGTGCTGGGGCTGAGCGCCGTCGTCTTCGGGATCGCCTTCGTGCTGACCTCCCTGTTCCAGGGCGCGGGCATGATCCCGACCATGACGCAGCTGCAGGTCCTCTCCGATCCCGCCGCGGATCCCACCGCGACCGGGGTCGACTTCTCCCCCGCCGAGCTGTACGCGATGATCCTCTCGAGCGTGGCCGCGGGACTGGTCTCGCTGGTGGCCACGCAGCTCGTGACGCTGGTCCTGGCCCGCATCACGATCGACGAGGCCGTCGGGACCGCACCGACCCAGGCCGGGATGCGCGCGCTCCTGCGCCGCCGCGGCGTGGCCGCCGTGGTCCTCGGGCTGCTCACCGCGCTCGTCTCCGCGATCCCCATGGTCCTGGTGCCGATCCTCGCGGGGCTGCCGCTGCTGATCGTCCAGGAGGCGCGCTGGTGGACCATCGCCCCGTTCGTGCTGGGGATCCTCGCCGGGCTGCTGGGCACGATGTACGTCGCCTTCCGCCTGCTGCTGGCCGTGCCGGCGCTGGCCGTCGAGCAGATCGGGCCGATCGGGGCGCTGCGGCGCTCCCTCGCCCTCACCCGCGGCCGGCGCTCCCTGCGCGTGCTGGGCATCGGGGTCCTCGTGTACCTCCTCTACCTCGCGGCACAGCAGGCGCTGGCCGGGGTGCTGGGCACCATCGCGGCCATCGTCTACTTCGCGATCCTGCTGGCAACGGACTTCGCCGCGATCGTCCCGGCGATGATCATCATGATGGTGATCTCGATGCTCGGCGCCTACCTCGCCATCATCCTCACCGCCCCGTTCCTCTCCGCGGGCATCACCGCGCTGTACGCCGACGCCCGGATGCGCCATGAGGCCTGGGACGTCGAGCTCCACGCCATCGCGGCGGAGGCCTCGTGGGAGGGGTCCGCGGCGTGAGCCCCGTCGATCCCGACGAGGCCCGGCGACGGATCCTCGAGGAGCTCTCCCGGGAGGAGTACCGCACCGGCGACGGCTTCGTCGCCTGGCTGCTGAACCTGTTCGACAGCCTCGTCGCCCGGCTCACGGCCGATCTGCCGGAGGCGACGCCGGCGCACTGGGCGCTGCTGGTCCTCGCCGCCGGGGTCCTCGCGCTGCTGGTCACGCTGGTCCTGCGGCGCACCGGATGGCTGCGCCGGTCCGGGGCGCTGAGCGTCTCGACCGCGCTGGACGCCGCGGAGACCGCCGACGCCGCCGAGCTGCGCGTGCGCGCCCGCACCGCGCTGGATGCCGGGCGCCACGACGACGCGGTGGTCCTCGCCCTGCGCTCCCTGGTGCGGGACCTCGACGAGCGCACCCTGATCGAGGTGAGCGCCGGCATGACCGCGCGGGAGGTCGCCGCCGGCGCCGCCCGGCCGTTCCCGGACCTGCACCGCCGGCTCGAGCACGCCGCCGCGGCCTTCGACACCGCCGCCTACTCGCGGCGGCCCGTCGGCGCGAAGCCGGCCCAGGACGCCGTGCGCCTGGTCGAGTACGTCGCCCAGACCCGGCCCGATCTCGCCGAGGTCGAGGCGTGAGCGCCGGCGGGCTCCTCGCCCCGGCCTCGACGAGCGGGCCCGCCGCCGGCGCCGCCGGATCCTCGCGCGAGGGCGCGGGGCAGCCGCCGCCCCGCAACGGACTGCTCATCGCCGTGCTGGTCCTCGCGCTGCTGGCCACGGTGATGGTCTCCGTGCTGCGGGGCTCCTACCGGGACGGGCCCCTCGAGCCGGACGCCCCCAGCCCGCAGGGGTCCCTGGCCGCCGTCCGCGTCCTGGAGGACCTCGGCACGGACGTGACGCCCCAGCGGCGCACGGCCGATGCGGCAGAGACCCTCCGCGCCGGAGGCACGGTGCTGGTCACCGCACCGAACATCCTGGGATCCGCCCAGATCGACCTGCTGCGCACCGCGCGCGAGGAGGGCGGGGGCCGGCTGGTGCTGCTGCAGCCCGACTTCGTGACCGCCACGGCCTTCGCCCCCGGGGTGCGTCCCGCCGGGACCACCGACGAGCCCACCGGGCTGCAGGCCGGGGCGGACTGCGGTCCCGCCGCCTTCGGCGCCCGCAGCCTCCGGCTGAGCCCAGTGCCCGAGGTCTCCGACCACGACACCTACTACACCGTCCCCGAGGGGGCCGCAGGGTGCTTCGACCACGCGGACGGCAGCGCCGTCGTGGTCGCGGACGGCGTCGTCGTACTGGGCTCGGCGAGCCTTCTCGCCAACGATCGGATCGGCACCCTCGACGCCCCCGCCCTGGCGCTGAACTCCCTGGCCGATCCGCAGGGCCTGGGCTGGTACATCCCCTCCGCCGCGGACCCCATGTCCTCGCTGGGCCCGACGCTCCTGGACCGCATCCCGGACTGGGCCGCGCCGCTGGCCCTGTGGCTGCTGGCCGTGACCGTCCTCGTCCTGATCGCCGCCTCCCGGCGCCACGGCCCCGTCGTGGTCGAGCCGCTGCCGGTGAGCGTGCGCGCCCACGAGCTGACCATCGGCCGCGGCCGGCTGATGCACCGCGCCCATGCCCGGGACAGCGCCGCCCGGGCCCTGCGCTCGGCCGCCTCGGCGCGTCTCGCCCATCGCCTGGGGATCCGCCGCGAGACCCGCCGGGACGCCCTGGTCGACGCCCTCGCGCCCCACACCGAGCTCGATGCGGCACAGCTGCATCGGCTGCTCGGGCCCACCCCTGTCGCCGACGACCGCGAGCTCGTCCGCCTGGCCCATGACCTGGACCGCCTCGAGAAGGAGATCTCCCGATGACCGACCAGCCCGCCCCCGGGACCGAGCAGCTCGCCGACCCCCGCCACCGCGAGCGGATGGCGGCGCTCAGCACCGAGATCCACAAGGCCGTCGTCGGCCAGGACGCCGCGGTGACCAGCCTCGTCGTCGCCCTGCTGTGCCGCGGCCACGTGCTGCTCGAAGGAGTCCCCGGGGTCGCCAAGACGCTCCTGGTGCGCTCCCTGGCGGCCTCGCTCGACGTCCAGATGCGCCGGGTCCAGTTCACCCCGGACATGATGCCGGGCGACGTCACCGGCTCGCTGATCTACGACAACGCCACCAGCGACCTGGTCTTCCGCGAGGGTCCCGTGTTCACGAACCTCCTGCTAGCGGACGAGATCAACCGCACCCCGCCGAAGACGCAGTCCGCGCTGCTGGAGGCGATGGAGGAGCGCCAGGTGACCGTGGACGGGGCCAGCCGACCCCTGCCGGAGCCGTTCCTCGTGGTCGCCACCCAGAACCCGATCGAGTTCGACGGCACCTACGCGCTGCCGGAGGCCCAGCTGGACCGCTTCCTGCTCAAGGCCGTGCTGCCCCTGCCCGGCCGGGAGGACGAGCTGGACGTGCTGCGCCGCCACGCGGCCGGCTTCTCGACCTCGGACCTCGCCGGGGCGGGACTGCGCGCGGTGGCCGATGCCGCCTCCCTGCGCGCGGCCCAGGAGGACGTCGCGCGGGTGCGCGCCGAGGACGCCGTCCTGCAGTACATCGTCGAGGTGTGCCGGGCCACCCGTCGCTCCCCGAGCCTGCAGCTGGGCGTCTCCCCGCGCGGGGCGATCGCCCTGCTGCGCACCGCGCGGGCGTGGGCGTACCTGGGCGGCCGCGACTTCATCACCCCCGACGACGTGAAGACGATGGCCCCGGCCACCCTCTCCCACCGGGTGCGCCTGACCACCGAGGCGGAGCTCGAGGGCACGCAGGTCGCCGCGGTGCTCGCCGCCACCCTGGCCTCCGTGCCGGTCCCCCGCTGAGGCCGTCGTGCGCATCTCGCTGACGGTCCCCGGCGCGCTGACCGCCCTGGCGGCCGCGCCGTTCCTGCTGCTGTGGCCCAGCGCCTGGACGCTGCTGCTGTGCGCGCTGGCCTGGTGCGTGCTGATCGGCACGGACCTGCTGCGCACGGCCGATCCCCGCACCCTGCGGGTGCGGCGCGAGAACCCCGGCCAGGTGCGGCTGGGGAGCAGCGCCGCCGGCCGCCTGCTGGTGACCAACCCCGGCACCCGCCGGGCGGTGCTCCACCTGCGCGATGCCTGGAACCCCACCGCGGGACTGGCCGCGCAGCGCGCCCGCCTCGCCGTCCCCGGCGGCGAGCGCCGCGCCGTCGTCCAGACCTACACCCCCACCCGCCGGGGCCCGCACTCCTCGCGCACGGTCGTGGTGGACTCCCTGTCGCCCTGGGGGCTGGCCCGGCGCTCCGCCCGCCCCGAGGTGCCCGGGACGCTGCTGGCCCTGCACGCCTTCGCCTCGCGCAAGCACCTGCCCTCGCGGGTGCGGCGCCTGCGCGAGCTGGAGGGCCTGGCCGCGGTGCACCAGCGCGGCCAGGGCACCGAGTTCGACTCCCTGCGCGACTTCGTCGACGGCGACGACGTGCGCTCCATCGACTGGCGGGCCACGGCCCGGCGGCGCAGCGTCGTCGTGCGCACCTGGCGTCCCGAGCGCGACCGGCACGTGCTCGTGGTGGTGGACACCTCGCGCACCTCCGCCGCCCGCATCGGCGAGGAGCCGCGGCTGGACGCCGCCCTGGATGCCGCCCTCCTGCTCACGGCGCTCGCGACCGAGGCCGGGGACCGCGTGGACGTGCTGTGCATCGACCGGATCCCCCACGTCTCGGTGTCCGGCTCCAGCCCGCGCACCGTGCTGCACGACGTGGTCGCCGCGACCTCGCCCGTGCAGCCCGCCCTCGTGGAGACCGACTGGGAGCGGGTCGCGGCGGAGGTCGCCGCCCGCACCCGGCGCCACGCCCTGGTGGTGCTGCTGACGCCGGTGGAGCCCTCCCTCGTCGAGCAGGGGCTGCTGCCGGTCGCCTCCCGCCTGGCGGCCTCGCACCCGCTGGTCGTCGCCTCCGTGGCCGACCCCTCGCTGGAGGCCCTCGCCGCCGGTCGCGACGACGCCGAGGCCGTGTACCGGGCGGCCGCCGCGGCCCGCACGGGCCTGGAGCGGGACGGGGCGGCGCAGGCGCTCGGCCGATGCGGGGCCCATGTGGTCGACGCCGGCCCGGAGGCGCTGCCGCAGGCGCTGGCCGACGAGTACCTCCGGCTCAAGGCCGCCGGCCGGCTCTGAGGGGGGCGGTTCAGGCCGCGACCGCCACCCGGTCGCCGACGACGTCCTCGGACAGGTCCCCGCTCACCCCGGCACGATGGACCCGCCGCCCCCGCACCAGCGCCACCGCGAGGAACCCGGCCCACAGCACGATGCCGATGCCCAGACGCACCGCCGCCGGCAGGCTGGAGGGGGTCACGAAGGCCTCCACCAGTCCCGCGACCAGCAGCACCGGCACCAGGCCGATGGCGACCGTGACCAGGGCTCGCGCGGACCGCGCCAGGGCCCAGGAGCGCGGCAGGTCCCCGGGCCGCACCCAGGACCAGAACATCCGCAGCCCCGCGCCGGCGCCCACGCACACGCAGGTCATCTCCAGCAGGCCGTGCGGGAGGATGAACACGAAGAAGGTGCCCAGGCCCCCGTGGGCGGCCATCACCCCGGCGGACAGGCCGATGTTCAGACCGTTCTGCAGGAGCATGAGCACCGGCCAGAATCCCGTGACGCCGAAGACCACGGCCTGCACGGTGATCCACGCGTTGTTGGTCCACACCTGGGCGGCGAAGCCGCTCGCATCGCCCTGGAAGTAGTAGGCCACGAAGTCGCGCTGGGCCAGCAGGCGCTGCTGGGAGGCCGGGACGACGGCCTCGCGGGCGTCCGCGTCCAGGCCGAACCAGAGGCCGGACACCAGCGTGGACAGCAGCAGGAGGCCTGCGCAGAGCGCCACGGCCCAGCGCGCATCGTAGAGCGCGGCGGGCACGTCGTCCCAGAGGGTGCGCCGCAGGTGCGCCCACATCGGCACCCGGGCCCCGGTGATGCGCAGGCGGGCCCGGTTCAGGATCATCGACAGGCGCGCGGTGAGCGTCGGATCCGGGTTGGTCGAGCGGACGGTCGACAGCTGCGTCGCCACCCGCTGGTACAGGGCGATCAGCTCGTCGATGCCGTCGGCGTCCAGATCCCGCCTGCGCGTCAGCGCATCCAGGCGGTCCCAGTCCTCGCGGTGCACGGCGATGAAGGCGTCGGTATCCACGCGCCCCAGCGTAGGCCGGTGCCGCGGCGGGCACCTGCGACGAAAGTCGGCCGCCTCCCGCGCGAGAGGAGACGGTCGTCGATGGAGGGCACCGGCGTCGGCTGGGACACTGGGGGCATGGATGCTGCCCCCTCCCGGCGCCGGGACGCCCTCGTCACCGGCGAGGCCGTGCTGCTGGACCTGCAGCCGGCGTCCTTCGCGACCCGTATCGTCTCCGCCGCGATCGACGGCGCGATCCAGCTGCTCGTGTTCCTGGGGCTCACCGCGGCCACGGCGTTCCTCGGCTCCGCCACGGGGCTGGACGACGGGCTCCTCACCGCCCTGGTGGTGCTGGTCGCCGTCGGCACCTGGATCGGGTACCCCGTGCTGAGCGAGCTGCTGCTGGACGGGCGGTCGATCGGCCGCCTGGTGATGGGAACCCGGGTGGTCCGCGAGGACGGCGGTCCGGTGCACGTGCGCCAGAGCCTGCTGCGCGCCGTGATGGCGATGCTCGAGATCTGGTCGACCTCCGGAGCGCTGGCGCTGACCGCGTCGGTCATCGACCGCCGCTCCCGCCGCCTGGGCGACATGATGGCCGGCACCCTGGTGATGCAGGAGCGGCTGCGCGCCCCGATCCCGCAGCGCGCGGAGGTGCCCGCCGAGCTCGCCGACTGGGTCCGGACGGCCGATGTGGGCCGCCTCCCCCTTCCGCTGGCTCAGGAGCTGCGCGGGTACCTCCCCCGGGCGCATCTGCTCGCGGCGGACTCCCGCCGTGCCCGCTCCCGCGACCTGCTGCGTCGCGTGCTGCCCTCGGTCTCGCCCCCGCCGCCGCCGGGCACGGACCCGGAGGACTTCCTGCGGGCGGTGGTCTCGGAGCGCTCCCGGCGGGACGAGGCGCTGCTGCGCCGCGCCCGGGAGCGGCGGACCGAGGACGCCGAGCAGGTGATGGCGCTGCCCTTCAGCGCCTGAGCCGCACGCGTCGGCGCCGGGGGCCGGGACGGATCAGTCGCCAGGAATCAGGACGGGGATCCCGCCCTCGACCGCGAAGGCCCGGCCGCAGGCGGTGCACGCCAGGGCGCCGGGGCGGTCCTCCAGCGCCCCGTGGCAGACCGGGCACACGATCCGCTCGCGGACCCAGTCGGGGATGTCGGCGCCGCTGGCGGCGGCCTTCGCACCGCTGCGGGCATCGTTCCCGGTCATGGCATCGGCCCCTTCCGGAGCATCGAGGGCGGGCTGGGCGCCGGGGCCCGATGCGGGCGCGGCATCGTGCGTCGAACCGGCATCGTCCCGGACCGCTGTCGCGGACCAGGCGTCGGGCTCGTCCGCCGCGGGGAAGGCGGGATCCGGGGATCCGGCCGACGGGACCTCGTCGCGCACGAGGGCCAGCACCTCGTCGCGGATGCGCTCCATGGTCTCCGGGACGGCGGCCTCCACGTTCAGCCGCAGCAGGGGCTCCGTGTTCGAGGAGCGCAGGCTCAGCCACCAGCGCGCGGCGACCGGGGCGTCCTCGTCCCAGCAGGTGACGGTCATCCCGTCGAGATCGTCGAACTCGACGGCGGTGCCCTCCGCCGCGGCGCGCGCGAGCAGGTGGGCGCGCACGGCCTCCCGGGACGCCGCCGGGTCCGCGGCCCGCGTGTTGATCTCCCCGCTCGCCGCATAGGGATCGTGGCGGGAGACCAGGGCCGAGGCCGGGCCGTCGGACTCCCGCAGGGCCGCCAGGACGTGCAGGGCGGCGAGCATCCCGGAGTCGGCGAAGAAGAAGTCCCGGAAGTAGTAGTGCGCCGAGTGCTCCCCGCCGAAGACGGCGTTCTCCTGCGCCATCAGGGCCTTGATCAGGGAGTGGCCGACCCGGGAGCGGATGCGCCGCCCGCCCGCGGCGGTGATCGCCTCCTGGACATGGCGGGAGGAGACGAGGTTCGCGACGACCGCGGGGCTCTCCTCCCCCGCCGCACGGGCCCGGGCGATCTCCCGCTCCGCGATGAGCGCGGTGATCGTGGAGGCCGGGACCGCGCGCCCCGTCTCGTCGACCACGAAGCAGCGGTCGGCATCGCCGTCGAAGGCGAGGCCCAGGTCCGCGCCCTCGGCGAGCACGGCCGCCTGCAGGTCCCGCAGGTTCTCCGGGTCCAGGGGGTTGGCCTCGTGGTTCGGGAAGGTCCCGTCGAGATCGAAGTACAGGCCGATGACCTCGACGCCCTCGAGACGCTGCGCGAGCGGGGGCACGGTGAGGCCGGCCATCGCGTTGGCGGCGTCGACGACCACCCGCAGCGGGCGGCCCGCCGGGACCGGGGCCAGGCGCAGCACGGTGTCGATGTAGTCGCCGAGGGTGTCGATGTCCTCGCGGCGCCCCGCGCCCTGCTCGGGGATCTCCCCGCGGTCGAGGTACTCCTCGGCGCGGCCGCGGATCTCGGCGAGGCCGGTGTCGCGGCTGATCGGCCGGGCGCCGGCACGGCACAGCTTGATGCCGTTGTCGGGCGCGGGATTGTGGGAGGCGGTGAACATGGCGCCCGCGGCCCGATGCAGACCGCTCGCGCAGTACAGCTGGTCGGTCGAGCTGAGACCGGTGAACGCGACGGTGGCGCCGCGCCGCACCGCGCCCTCGGTGAAGGCCTCGGCCAGCTCCGGCGAGGACAGGCGCATGTCGTGGCCGATCACCAGGGCGTCCTCGCCGAGGTGGTCCACGAAGGCGGCGCCGAGCGCGCGGGCCACCTCCACGGTGAGGTCCTCCCCCGCGGTGCCGCGCACGTCGTAGGCCTTGACGATGCCGCTCAGGTCGGCCCGGCGGGCGGTGCCCTCACTCATGGCCGCTGCTCCGCACGACCTGGAGGTGGCGCGCACCGGGCGCCGAGGCGGCGGCCGGGGCGGGGGCGGTCTCGGGGCCCTGGTCGGCGCGGACGGCATCGGCCAGGGCGACCAGGTCGTCGGAGGCGCCCGATCCTCCCGGGACGTGGATCAGCCGCCAGCCGCGGGGCGCCGTGAGCCGCTGGCCGTGGTCGGCGCAGAGGTCGTAGGCGTGGGGCTCGCTGCTGCGGGACAGGGGTCCCAGCACGGCGGTCGAGTCTTCGTACACGTAGGTCAGCGTGCTCACCGCGGGTCGGGAGCACGCCGTCCGGGAGCATTCACGAGCGGGCACGTCCAGCAGTCTACGCAGGCCCGCCCGGCCCCGCGGGACGGCGCGCCCAGGGCCGGGCGGGCAAGGGCGCTAGAGTGCGGCCATGGACTCTCCCGCCGCCTCGAACAACCGGTCGGGTTCCCTCGGTCCGGCCCGCCGGTCCCGCCGTGACCGGCACGGACGGGGGTTCCGGCACGATCTGATCCCCTCGCATCTTCCGGGATACATGTCACGCCGCCAGCAGTTCGACGAGACGGTCCTCGATGCGGTGCGCCCGCACCTGGACCGCTTCGGCCGTCGGCTCGAGCACGTCCGCGTCACGGTCGAGGAGGTCCCCGCGAGCGACCCCGCCCCGTGGGAGGGCGAGCAGGTGCCGCTGGGGCGCTTCGTGCCCGCCGACCGCTTCGAGCCGCCGACCATCGTCCTCTACCGCCGCCCGATCGAGACCCGCGCCTCCACGCCCTCCGAGGTCGAGCTCATGGTCCGGCAGGTCCTCGCCGAGCAGATCGGCGCGATGCTCGCCCTGTCGCCCGAGGACGTGGACCCCGAGGCCTGGAACGGCTGATCCGGACGCCGCGGGGCCGGCGGGACCGGCGCGCGGCTCAGCGGACCTGGACGGCGAGGGATCCGGCGTCGCGACGGGCGGGCGCGACGGTGCAGGTGGACAGCAGGGGGCCCAGGGCGGGGTCGTGCTCGACCTGGACCCAGGTCGCGTGGAGGGCCCGGGCCGCCCCGGCGGTGATGGCAAGGCCGGCCGGGGTGCCCGTGGTCCCCGTGAGCTCGGTGGCGGGGACGGTCACGATCCGCCCCGCGGGCACGTCGCGCTGGATGACGTCCCCGGCGCCCCCGTCGACGCCGACGGGGATCACGGTGGCGGAGGTGTCCTCGGTCGCCGCCAGGGCGAGCAGGCCGAAGGGCCCCAGCGCCGGCAGCGCGAGCACCGCACCGGCGCTCAGGGCGGGAGCGGGGCCGGCGATCGCGAGGTCGGCCTGCACCCCGAGGGTGTCGCCGGGGAGCCGGGCCCCGGGGGCGCGGGAGCGGACCACGGCGTCCAGCGGCGCATCGGCCTCCACCCGGACCACGTAGTCGCCCGGGGCGGTGATCGGCAGCGGGACGCCGAGCACGGTGCCGGCGGGCAGCTCGAGGCCGCCGAGCCCGGCCAGCGGCAGCGCCCCGGCGGGGCCGAGCACGGTGACATCGGCCGCGGCCCCGGTGCCGCCGGGGTTCTGGAGCACCAGCAGCGGCGGCTCCTCGGCGGCGCTCACGTGCACGCCCGGGATCATCTGCGAGGACGCCGCCGGCGGCAGCGGGGAGAGGATCTCGGCGCCGCGGGGGGTGAGGCCGTCGCGCTCGGCGGTGCTCACGTGCATCAGCAGGGGGGCGCCCACGGTCACCACGCGCAGGCCCACGGCCTGCTGGCCGGCGGCGACGGTGTCCAGCAGGAGCTGCTGCTCCGCGCCCGCGGCGACGACGATCTGGCTGCGTCCCTGCATCTGGGCGGGGCCGTCGGGCGTCCACACCTGGACCGCCGCGGTCGCAGGGCGGGAGGAGACGTTGCGCAGCACGAGCACCGAGGTGGTCCCGGGCTGCGTCCCCATGCCGAGGAAGGACGCATCGACCACGGGCGTCAGCATCCGCGTCAGCGAGAGCGAGCGGAAGTCGCCGGTGTCGGTGTGGGTGCTCTGGACGGCGTCGGCGACGGGGAGGCCGCCGTCGGCCGCGGCGAGCACGGCGACGGGGGCCCCGGGGATCTCGGGGACCGCGAGGGCCAGGGCGCCCAGTCCCAGGGAGGTCGGCTCGGCGGCGGTCTCCGCGCCGTCCTCGTCGGTCACGGAGATGCTCGGCGCCAGCGGATTGCCGTCCTCGTCCTGCAGGGTGGTGCTGGTGCTGACGCGGCCGAACAGGAGCGAGGAGTCCTCCTCCAGGGCCACCGCGCCGACGCCGATGGCGGGGCTGGGCGGGACCACCGCGAACTCCGCGTCGCCCCCGCCCGCCTCGAGGATCTCGGCCGGGACGGTGAGGGGCCCTTCGGCGTGGAGGGTGAGGGCGCCGGGAGCGGCCACGGACTGCGGCCGCACGATCTCGCCCAGACCGGGCGTGCCGCGGGAGGACAGGGCGACCGCCCCGGCACCGACCAGCGGCAGCAGGCTGAGGGCTCCGAGCAGGGGCCGACGCGCGATGCTCATGAGGGGACCTCCGTGCGGACGCCGCGGCGGCGCCAGGGCACCGCGGTGAGGGCGGTGAGGACGACCGTCGCGCCGAGCAGGATCTGCGCCGGGAGACGGAAGGGCTGCTCCCGGTCGATGCGGAGGTCTCCCCCGGTGCCGGCGGGCAGGACGAAGCCCTGGGACCAGTCGTCCAGGCGCACGGCCTCGAGCTCCGTGCTGCCCACGGTCGCGGTCCATGCCGCGTCGAAGCGTTCGGACAGCACGACCACCCGCTCCTCGTCCGCGGCGTCGACGGCGCCCTCGGCCGTGATGACCTGGCTGTCCAGCGGGACGACCTCGGAGGCGCCCGCCGGCTGCCCCGTCGGGCCGACCCAGGCGCGCGGGGCGCTGTCCACGAGGCGCCAGAGGCCGCCGGTGGTGGTCTGGGTGACCTTCTCCAGCCGGGGCGAGCTGTCCAGCGCGCTCGCGAGCGCCTCCTGCTCCTCGAGGGAGCCGGGGACGACGACGTACTCGATGCCCAGCAGACGCATCGCGTCGACGGATGCGGCATCCGGCGGGGAGGAGCTCAGCAGCTGGGCGGCGGCCTCGCGCAGCGCGGCGGTGCCGGGGTCGGTGCCCACGGCGCCGTCCGCCGCGACGGCGTCGAGGATGCGCGCCTCGGCCACCCCGGAGTGCTCGATCGCGGAGTCCCCGCCGCCGACCACGAGGTGGGCCCGGACCTGGTCCGGCCCCGCGGCGCGCAGGACGAGCACGCGCTGGCGGTCCCCGGAGCGGCCGCTGTCGGCGGCCGCGGCCGGGACCTCGACCGTGGTGTCGCGATGCAGGCCGAGCACGGCGGGGAGGCCGACGGCCCAGCCGACCACCAGCAGCGTGCACACGGCGGCCATCACCCATGCCGCGCCCAGGGACAGCACGCGGCGCGGCCGGGAGACGGTGGGGCCGCGACGGGCGAGGGCGTCGAAGGTGCAGCCGGCGCCCAGCAGCACGGCGAGCAGGGCGACGCTCAGCAGCCCGTGCTGGGAGGCGGACAGCAGCGCGCCGTCCTCGACCGCGATCGGGGTGCGTGCGGCGAGGACCGCGAGGGCCAGGGCCACCGCGGCCATGAGCAGGGCCAGGCGACCGGCGCGGGCCGCATCGCCCTCGAGGAAGGGCGCCGCGCAGGCGGCCAGCACGACCGGCGCCAGCAGCAGCGCCGGCAGCATGGCCGCGGTGGCGCCGCCGAGGACGGGGGCGAGCAGCTGCCACGCCGGAGTCACCACGGGCCAGAGAGAGAGCACCGTGAGCCCGCTCTGCTGCCCGGCCGGGGTTCCCGGGAGCCCGGCGAGCAGCGTCGCCGGGTGCTGGACGTACTGCACGAGATAGGGCAGGTGCAGGGCGATCGAGGGCACGAGGACCCAGACCAGGCGGCTGCGGCGGCCGGGCACGAGGGGGGCGAGCAGGGCCAGGGCCAGCGCCGTCACCAGCACGAGCACCGGCTGGGCGGCGCCGATGACCAGGAGCACGAGCCCGCCGGCGGCGGCCGCGGAGACGCTCGCCTGCGAGACGCGGTGCGGGAGGCCGATCGCGCGGCCGACGGCCAGGGCCAGCAGCGGCAGCAGCATGTGCACGAGCAGCGCCTGCCAGGCGCCGGAGGCGAGGGCGGACAGCACCGTCGGCGCGCTCGCCCACACCACCGCGATCGCCAGGCGCGCACCGACGGCACGGGTCAGGGCCCCGGCGGCCCACCAGGCGGCGAGCGCGGAGACCGGGACGGCGGCGAAGACGATCGCCTCCACCAGGAGGGTCCCCGGCACCGGGACGGCGCCCAGCAGGCGGATCAGCGGGTCCGCCGGTCCTCGGGCGCCGAGATCCCCGGGGATCCAGCTCGACCAGGCGGCCTGGGCAGTCTCGCGCCAGTCCTCGGGCAGCGGGAGGAACGACGGCCCGGCCAGCTCGCCGCGCCCGAACAGCGAGCGCAGGGCGATCAGGGAGACGAGGGTCGCCCCGAGGGCGAGCACCAGGGTCCAGACGCCGTGGCGGCCGAAGTCCGCGTCGTCGGCGCCATGGGTGGTCCCGGAGATCCCCCAGGTGGTGCGACGGATCCTGCGGGTGCGGTCGTCGTCGGCGAACAGCCGGGTCCACACCGTGTCGACCTGCTGGCGCAGGTCCTCGCCGCGCGGGAGGTACAGCGGCGCCAGGCGCCGGCGCGGCACGGGGGAGCGCCGCGAGATCACGGCGGACTGCGCCAGGGCCCGCGGGGCGCCGCGCAGCATGGCGATCCACGCCATCACCTCGGCCCCGGCGAGCCGGGGGCGGTGCACCACGATCGCCCCGACCAGCCGGGCGAGCGTCATCAGCGGGGTGAGCAGGAGGAAGAGGACCGCGTACGGGAGCGGCCGATGCTTCAGCAGCGTCAGCAGCTGGCCGCGGCGGTGCTCGCGCAGCCGGGCGGCCTCGTCGCCGGGAGGCGCCGGGGAGACGGCCCGCGCCCCGGCGACGACCGCGACCCTCTCGCCGCCGCGCCAGACACGATGGCAGAGGTCGATCTCCGACCAGGGGGCCGGCAGCGCCGCGTCGAAGCCGCCGACGTCCACGAGCGTGGACTCGCGCACGAGCATCCCCGGCAGCGCGACGGCGAGCACGTCCTCGCGCCAGTCGAGCTGGCCCTGGTCGATCTCGCCGGGCTCGACGCCCGTGTGGATGCGGCCGCCGTGGGTGAGGGTGAGGCCGACGTCGACGAGCCCGTCGGCGTCATCGGCCGAGAGGAGGTGCTCGGGCAGCGGCGCCGCATCGCGATGGCGGACGCGCTTGGGGCCGGCCACGGCGGTCGACGGCGAGCGGCCCACGACCTCGAGCAGCTCCTCGAGGGCCCGGCGGCCCGGGGCGGAGTCCTCGGGGAGGAACCAGAGCCAGGAGTCCCCGTCCAGGGCACGGCGCCGGCCGGCGCCGCGCCGCCCCGGGGCCCCGGTGCGCTCGCGCAGCCGCACGGGCACCTGCGCGATCGTGTCGGCCTCCTTGAGCTCGCGGCGCACGGCCTCGTCCACGTCGATGTCCAGCGCACGGCGGCCGCTGCCGGAGGTCGGGACCTCCTCCTCGACGGGACGGCGCACGGGCGGCAGCCGGTCGGGGTCGGCGAGCAGATCCAGCACGTGCCGTACGGCCCCGACATGGCCGACGGCCGCCGAGGTGCGCAGGAGCTCGTCGATCCCTCCGGCGTCGAAGGCCTCGTCCACCACGGTCTCGGTGCCGTCGGGGAGGTCCGAGGGCGCGACGACGACGACCCGGTCCGGAGGACGGGTCTGCGCCTGGAGCGCCGCGAAGGTCTCCCGATGATGCGTCGGCGTGTCCCGCGGGGACAGCAGGACGACGGCGGTGACGATGCGGTGGGTCACGACCAGCGCGGCGGCCGCGTCAGACGGCTCGGCGCTTGAGCTTGCGGCGCTCGCGCTCGGAGAGCCCGCCCCAGATGCCGAAGCGCTCGTCGTTCTCCAGCGCGTACTCGAGGCACTCGGCCCGCACCTCGCAGGAGACGCACACCTTCTTGGCCTCTCGGGTCGAGCCGCCCTTCTCGGGGAAGAACGCCTCGGGGTCGGTCTGGGCGCACAGGGCCCTCTCCTGCCATGACAGCTCTGCCTCGTCGCCCTCGACGTCGGCGAAGCTCAGGAGGTTCAGTTCGACGGGGGCGGTATCCTCCGGCTGATTGCTGTCCATCGGCACCTGTCCTTCCACCTGAGTTCTCCAGGATCCGGCGGCTGGCGGACCTGGATGCGGATGCTGCGGAGCATGCACTCGCGTCGCCCTAAAATACACCGGTGTAGTTCCCGCCCGTCAAGCCCGCCGCCGCCGCGACCCCCGCCCCGTGCCCGGCGTCACCGCACCCGGCGCGGCGCCCCCGCCCTCCGCAGCCCCCAGGAGCACCATGGAGACGCACCCCCGCCCCGCACCGCACCGGCCCGCCGCGCCCCGGCCCGGCGGGGTCGAGGTGCTCCCCCTGCACGGCGTGCCCGAGGTCGGCCCCGGCGATGACCTGGCCGTCCTGCTGCTGGACGCCCTCGAGGCCCCCGACGGACCGGGCCTGGCCGAGGGGGACGTGCTGTGCGTGTCGACCAAGGTCGTCTCCAAGGCCCTGGGCCTCGTGATCGACCCCGCCGGCAAGCAGGAGGCCATCGCGGCGCAGACCGTCCGCCTGGTGGCGCGGCGCCGGCACGACCGGACGGTCACCTCGGTGGTGCAGACGCCGCACGGCGCGGTGATGGCCGCGGCGGGGATCGACGGGTCCAACGCCCCCGACGGCCTGCTGCTGCTGCCCGAGGACCCGGA
>Ga0302349_1001732_pt1 | contig 15649 bp, 9 predicted proteins | sample PhyAR1_FD_202176 | JGI IMG/M metagenome (GOLD analysis project Ga0302349, IMG submission 202176) | Leaf surface microbial communities from alfalfa plants in UC Gill Tract Community Farm, Albany, California, United States - DLSL A.R1... | ecosystem: Host-associated > Plants > Phyllosphere >...
ACAACGTCATGGATTTGTTGGGATGGAGCTTTGTGCTGGTCTTTGTCTCCATGCTGGTTGTTATCCGCACCCCCGTGCAAATCATTGATAACAGCGATGTGACCAAAGTCTATCAGGTCGATAATGTCCCCGTGGGGCTGGCGCTACCCGCATCGCTCACCACACGCATCGGGAATGCGTTGGTGCAAAGCTATGAGATGGTCTTTTCACAGCCGGACAGCGTCACCTACAGTAAGACGGGGATGTTATTTGGTGCGAATCTGGTTGCGCAAAGTACTGATTTCCTCTCGCAAAATCCGGAAATTACGACGCTCTTTTCTGACTATGTACAGAACTGCGTGATGGGGGATATTTTCCTCAATCGGAAATACAGCTTTGAAGACCTGATGAATTCAGCTGACCCCTACACGTTGATTTTTTCAAAGCCCAGTCCGCTTCGCGGCGTATTCGACCAACTAAATAACTTCAAAACCTGTGCTGAAGCGTCGGTGGAGTTAAAAAACAAGCTGGCGCTCGATACCACGACCGGGGGGAAAACATGGCATTACTACGCCCGCCAGCTATTCGGGGGTAAACCCAATCCGGACGTATTGCTCAGCCAACTGGTGGGCGATAGCTACGGGTATTTTTATAACTCTGGGCAAAGCGCCAGCCAAATTATTCGCCAGAATGTGACCTTAAATGCGCTGCGTGGGGGCATTATGAGCTATGCCTCACGCAACGGGGACACCTCAAGCTTGCTCAATATCGCCACGACATCGTCGCTGGAAAAACAGCGTCTTGCCCACGCCTCGGTGGGGCAAGTGGCCTTGCGGTCACTGCCGATTATGCAGACGGTGTTGATGGGTATTCTGATTGGGTTGTTCCCAATAATGGTATTGGCGGGCATGTTCAACGCGGTGACGATGCCGGTAGTGAAAGGGTATGTGTTCACCTTTATGTGGCTGCAAACCTGGCCACTGCTCTATGCGGTGCTCAACAACGCCATGACCTATTACGCCAAGCAAAACGGCGTTCCCGTGGTGTTATCCGAACTCTCGCGGGTGCAGGTGAAGTATTCCGATATTGCGACCACGGCGGGCTATATCTCGATGATGATCCCCTTCTTGTCATGGAAGATGGTGATGGGATTAGGCCAAGTGTTCTCCAGCATCAGCTCTTCACTCGGCTCCGCGTCGCTCAGCTCAACATCGGCAGCGTCCTCGAGCGCCGTTGATGCCAACTACTCGTTTGGTAACATGCAAACCGAGAACGTGAATGGCTACAGCTGGAATACCAACAGCTCAACGTCGTATGGCCAGATGAGCCAACAGCTCGCTAACGGGGCCAGTTCGACGCAGACACGCGACGGGGGCTTTGTGGTGGATTCCAGCGGCAGCACGTCGAAAACGCCGGTGGACATCATGATCACCCGCTCGGTGGCCAGCGCCCAACAGCAGATGGCGCGTGAGTCAGAATCGCAGGCGCAAACGGCGATGCACGGCTACAACAGCAGCGTGACCAGTGCTTGGAATTCACTCAGCCAGTTTGCCAGCAATCGCGGTAACAGCGCGTCAATGGTGAGCGGCGCTGACAATGCACAGAACTCGCAAGAGTCGATGATGCGCAGCAAAATGTGGAATGCGGTGACCAGCAACGCCAAAGCCAACAATATCAGCAACGAAGAGTCGTTCCAGAATCTGATGGATAAAAGCTCACGAAGTACAGCATCGGGTGAGCTTTATGGCGGAGTAAAATACGACTCTGGTGATATGCTCGCGACAAAATTGGGTTCATGGGCAACTGGCATTAGCGCACACGGGGGTATCAAAGGTAGTGTAGGTCACTCGTGGGGGAAAGGTGATACTGACAGTGTTAATGAAGGACATCGTCAAACCAACGACAGCCGCCATGATATCAGCGCGCAGGCCGCAAAAGACTTTAAGGAAAGCAGTGATTATCTGACCAGTCATCGTACCAGCCAGTCGGGAAGCCTGACCGATAACAATGCCGCTTCACGTACCGACCAGCTTGCCGCCTCACTCAGTACGGCGAAAAACAGCTACGACCAGTATACCAATTCCCATACCCGCAGCCATGAATATGCTGAAATGGCCTCACGCACCGAGTCAATGAGCGGTCAAATGAGCCAAAATCTGACCCAGCAGTTTGCCAATTTTGTGCGTGAACGTGCGCCGCAGGAGGCCGATAATCTACTGACCGATGCGGGTTCACCGGATGTGGCCGCGAAACGTGAGGAGCTGGCACGCGAATTTGTGCGTGCACAGGTTACGCCGAAGGTGGACGCAGATCACGCCACCGGCAAAGAACGTCTTGGCAGCGGTATGTCCTCTATTCCTCAAGGCAGTTCAAACGAGAGCGTGCAAGCCGACTATGCACGTAATAACGGACATATTGACGCGCGTACGCAGCAGGCGGGTATTAAAAACGATGTGGGGAATTCGGTGCAGGGGATGATTAACGAAAATCAAGCCAAACAAACCACTACCCAACATAATATTGAACAACAATCCCAAGAGGTAAAAGGCCAGTATACCGATCTGGATAATCATCATAAAACAGAACAAAGCACGCAAAATAAACAGTATAATAATGCCAAGGAAAATGCAGGCTCAATATTTGGTGCTAAATCAAAAGAAGAACTTTTAGAACAGGCCAAAAATCTAGAGAAGGATTTTAATAAGGGGAAGGGTAAATGATCACTAATAAAACTATCCAACAGGAGACGGAAGCACTTAAACAGATCCTCAAACAGGGTGATCTCGAAATTCCTTCGATGTGGACCTGCGTATGGCCGGGGTTAGGTATTACGCTGTGGTTGCTGCTATGCGTATTATTAAGTATTAACTCCGGCCTCATTGTAAGTGCCAAGCAAGGTTCTGAACTTGAGGTTCCTCTGATTTTCTGTGTTTTTATGGGGCTGATGATCACTCTGGGTACGGCCAATGCACGGGGGACTTATCTTGCTGTGCCACATGACTTTCGAGAGAAATCGCAACTGTATGCTTTCTTTGGTAGGAAGATAAAACAGTACGCCCTTGTATATATGCTAGTGATGGGCGGAATGCCTTTTGTAATTTTGTTTTTAGGACTGAATTTATCTATTTATGCATTAATTGGCATATTCTTTACGGTGATACTAATCTTCATATTATCAATTGATATTAGTAGGTATCAATTGTCAATGCTCAGTTCGATTATTAATGCCTGTAAAAGTGATAGCGTGTCACCGACGAAATAACTCTCTCGTTATATTCCTTACCTTTTATCTTCTCTTTACTCTCTCAGTTAGCCTCCTTGCTAGCTGAGAGTGTTATCTCTGTTTTATAAAGAAAAAATACCTGTTTGTTATGGGTGTTTAATTTCCTGTGCTCAGGAGAATGCAGATGAGCTTTAATGCAAAAGATATGACGCAGGGCGGTCAAATCGCCGCGATGCGTTTTCGAATGTTTGGGCAAATTGCCAATATTATATTCTACTGTTTATTTCTTCTGTTTTTGACCATAACGACGCTGACCTTAATGTTCCGTCTGTCATGGCAAACCTTTATTAACGGCATTATTTATTGGTGGTGCCGGACGCTGGGGCCAATGAGGGAACTGATGCGCTCACAGCCGGTGTATCAGATTGAGTATTACGGCAAAAAATTCCCCTATAACGCCCAGCAAATACTCAATGACAAATATACGCTGTGGTGCGGTGAGCAACTCTGGACCAGCTTTGTCATTGCCGCCATAGTCGGGGGCGTTGTCTGTACGGTGACGTTCTTTGTCGCTTCGTGGATATTAGGCCACCAAGGGAAGAAGCAAAGTGAAGATGAAATTACCGGCGGTCGCAAACTCACTGATGACCCAAAAGAAGTGGCGGCGATGCTCAAAAGAGACGGCAATGCCTCTGATATTAAAATTGAAAAGTTACCACTCATTAAAAACAGCGAAATCCAAAACTTCTGTCTGCATGGCACGGTCGGTTCCGGTAAGTCTGAGTTTATTCGCCGCCTAATGAATCATGCGCGTAAGCGTGGCGATATGGTCATTGTCTATGACCGCTCCTGTGAATTTGTGAAAAGCTATTACGACCCCGCCAAAGATAAAATACTTAACCCGCTCGATGCGCGCTGCGCCAATTGGGATTTATGGCGAGAATGCCTGACCCAGCCTGATTTTGATAACGTCGCGAACACGCTTATTCCGATGGGCTCGAGCGAAGACCCCTTTTGGCAAGGTTCGGGCCGCACCATCTTTGCCGAGGCAGGCTTCCGGATGCGCAAGGATGATGACCGCAGCTATGCCAAGCTGGTTGATACGCTCTTATCCATCAAAATCGATAAGCTGCGCGCCTATTTAAAATCCACGCCTGCCGCGAACTTGGTGGACGAGAAAATTGAGAAAACGGCGATTTCTATCCGTGCGGTCCTCACTAACTATGTCAAAGCTATCCGCTACCTGCAGGGCATTGAACGCAATGGTGAACCCTTCACCATCCGAGACTGGATGCGCGGTGTACGCGAAGATGGCAACAACGGTTGGCTGTTTATCTCATCGAATGCCGATACTCACGCGTCCCTTAAGCCGGTGATTTCGATGTGGTTATCGTTGGCCATTCGCGGCCTATTGGCGATGGGAGAAAATCGTCAACGTCGCGTATGGATTTTTGCCGATGAGCTGCCGACCCTGCACAAACTGCCGGATTTGGTGGAAATTCTGCCCGAAGCGCGAAAGTTTGGCGGTTGCTACGTGTTGGGCTTCCAGTCCTACGCTCAGCTTGAGGATATCTATGGCGCTAAAGGCGCTGCCACGCTGTTCGATGTGCTCAATACCCGCGCCTTCTTCCGCTCACCCAGTAAGCAGATTGCGGATTTTGCTGCCGGTGAAATTGGTGAAAAAGAGCAGCTCAAGGCTTCCGAGCAATATTCTTACGGGGTCGACCCCGTGCGTGATGGCACCTCGGTCGGAAAAGACATGGAGCGTGTGACGCTGGTGAGCTACAGCGACATTCAAACTCTGCCCGATTTAACTTGCTACATCACGCTGCCGGGACCGTATCCTGCGGTGAAACTGCCGCTGAAGTACCAGACGCGTCCCAAGGTCGCACCAGAATTTATCGCCCGTTCTATCGATACTGACGCCGAGACGCACCTGAGTGCCGTACTGGCCGCCCGTGAGGAGGAAGGGCGCGGGATTGCCGAGCTCTTTACCCCTGATGCTGAGACAGCCGAGCCTGCGGCGACAGAAAATAAGCCCGTTGCTGAGACTCAAACTCAAACGACATCGCCTGTTGCGCCTCTTAGCGCAGAAAATGCAGCGACGCCAGCACCCAAAACGTCATCCAAGGCAGCAGCCCCAGCCGCAGCCGCGTCGACAACAAGCACCACAACTACATCGGCAGCGGCGACCAGTGCTGCAGCAGCGGCGGTGGTTGCACCGGTCGGCGGCGTAGAGCAAGAGCTTGAGGAGCGTGAGGGTGCGTTGCCACCGGGTATTGATAGCCAAGGCGAACTGGTTGACCCGGAGGCTTACGAACGTTGGCAAGCTGAACATGAGGCTAACGGCCAGCGCACGATGCAACGCCGTGAAGAGATCAATATCAATCACGGTCGGTCGTCTCACGATGACGTTGAAGTGGGAGATACCTTCTAATGATGAGCTTTAGCCAGGTGAAGTCGGCAGGAGGCGCAGCAGGCTACTACACCGACAAAGATAACTATTACGTCTTAGGCAGTATGGATGACCGTTGGCATGGCGAGGGTGCCAAGTTGTTAGGCTTAGAGGGCAGCATTGATAAAGACACCTTCACCCGTGCGCTCAAAGGATTACTGCCTGACGGCTCGGATTTGTCCCGCCTGCAGGATGGCAGTAACAAGCACCGTCCGGGCTATGACCTGACGTTCTCTGCCCCCAAAAGTGTCTCGGTAATGGCGATGCTGGGTGGTGATAAGCGCCTGATTGAAGCCCATAACCGCGCCGTTGATGTCGCGCTCAAGCAAGCGGAAGCATTAGCGTCGACCCGTGTGATGCGCGATGGCGTCTCAGAAACCGTCCTCACTGGTAATCTGGTGATTGCCCGCTTTAACCACGACACTTCGCGTGACCAAGACCCACAATTGCACACTCACAGCGTGGTGCTTAATGCGACGCGTAATGAGGATAAGTGGCAGGCACTGAGCAGCGATACGGTGGGTAAAACCGGCTTCTCAGAGAACGTGTTGGCCAATCAAATCGCCCTTGGGAAAATCTACAATCAGTCGCTGAGACGAGAAGTTGAAGCGATGGGCTATGAAGTGGATGTGGTCGGTAAACACGGTTTATGGGAGATGCGCGATGTACCCGTGGCCCCTTTCTCGTCACGGAGAAACACCATTGTAGAAACCGTGGGCGCAGATGCTTCACGACGTTCGCGCGATGTCGCGGCTCTCGATACCCGTAAGTCGAAAGAACTCCTTGAACCGGCGCAGAAGATGACCGAGTGGCTGACCACGCTGAAAACAACCGGCTTTGATATCGAAGCGTATCGTAAGCTTGCGGATACGCGTGTTCAAGACGGTTTGACGCCTGCACCACTGGCACAGGAGCCTGCTGATGTCGGGCTGGCGGTAACACAGGCCATTTCACTGCTTAGCGAGCGCAAAACTCAGTTTACCTATGCCGATGTGCTGGCCAAAACAGTTGGTCAGCTGCCGTCACTCGATGGGGTGATTGGGCAAGCCCGTGGCGGAATTGATGACGCGATTGCGCGCCATCAACTTATTCCGCTGGATAAAGAAAAGGGAATTTTTACCTCTGATGTCCATGTCCTTGATGAGCTGTCTATCGATGCCTTGAGCAAAGAGGTGATGCGCCAAGGTCATGTTCAAGTCAGTCCGAACAGCAAAATAGACAGACCTGCACCCTACAGCGACGCGGTCAGCGTGCTGGCGCAGGACAAACCGCCGATGGCCATTTTGTCAGGCGCGGGCGGTGCATTGGTGCAGCGCGACCGCGTGGCGGAGCTGGTGAATCTGGCACATGAACAGGGGCGCGAGGTGCAAATCTTAGCGGGCGATACCAAAGCGCGGGCCTATTTACAGCAGGATGCACAGTTGGCCAAGGAGGCCGTGTTACCTAAGCGCAGTGTGCTGGATGGCACGGCGTTTGTGCCCAACAGTACCCTGATTGTGGAGCAGGGAGAAAAGCTGACGCTCAAAGAAGCAGTATCACTGCTTGATGGCGCCGTGCGTAACAACGTGCAGTTGCTCGTGATGGACTCCCAGCAGCGCAGCGGAACTGGCAGTGCGCTCAGTGTGTTACGTGATGCTGGCGTAAACGACTACCGTTATCAGGGCGGAAAGCAGATAGACGCGGTGGTAGTGGGTGAGACGGATAAAAACCAGCGCTATGCTCAGCTGGCCCACGACTACGTGGCGCACCTTCAAGCAGGGGGAAAAGGCGTAGTGCAAACGTCGGGCGTACGCGAGCAAGACATTTTGACGGATACCGTACGGGCCGAGCTGAAGACTCAGGGTGTGTTGTCACAGCAGGACATCACTGTGCCGACGTTGGTGCCGGTATGGGTCGACAGCAAGAGTCGCACCGTACGCGACCATTACCGTGAGGGGATGGTGATGGAGAAGTGGGACGGTGAAACCAAAACCCATGAGCGCTTTGTGATTGAACGCGTCACGGGCAAAACGCATTCGCTGACGCTGCGCAATGAGGCCGGGGAAAGCCAACAGATAAAACTGTCGGCGTTAAATAGCCAGTGGTCATTGTATCGCTCAGAACAGCTGCCGGTTGCCGTGGGGGAAAAACTGAACGTGCTGGGGAAAATGCCGGAGCACAAACTGCGTGCCGGTGATGAGCTTAACGTGGTGAGTCATGCTGACGGTAAGTTGGCCGTGGTACGTAACGGAAAAGGCGGGAGCCAATCTTTGCCCGTGGGCAATTCGCCGTTCTCTGCCATAAAGGTGGGACATGCGTGGGTTGAAGGTCTAGGGCGCTCGGTCAGTGATGAGGCCACGGTCTTTGTGGCCGCAAGCAACCGCGACCTCGATAAGATGACCTTAAACCAGCTGTCGCGCAGCGGCGCACAGATACAGATGTATTCGGCGCAAAGTCCCGAAAAAACCGCTGAAAAACTCGCACGTCATCCGGCGTTTAAGGTCGTAACGCAGCAGATAAAAACCGTGGCGGGCGAGTCTGTTCTCGATGACGCCCTGCAGCACCAGAAAACGGCGCTCAATACGCCGGTACAGCAGGCGATTCATTTGGCGGTCCCCTCGCTTGAAAACCAAAAGCTGGCATTCCCGCGCGTCTCTCTTCTGGCAGCGGCGCAGGAGTTTAGCAACGGTAAGCTCACGCAGCCAGAAATTGAGCAAGAGGTTCGGCAGCAGGTCAAAGAGGGGGCGTTGATCGCCGTCGATGTCGCTCAGGGGCACGGCAATGATTTGCTGGTCTCGCGGGCGTCCTTTGAGGCAGAAAAAAGCATTATTCGCCATATCGCTGAAGGGAAAGAGGCGGTCACGCCCCTGATGAGTGACGTTCCCGAAAGCCTCTTAGCCGGGCTGACAACGGGCCAACAGGCGGCGACGCGCATGATATTGGAAACGCCGGACCGTTTTGTGGCGGTACAGGGCTATGCCGGCGTGGGGAAAACGACCCAGTTCCGTGCGGTGATGCAGGCCATTAATACCTTGCCTGAAGAACGTCGTCCTCGTGTTATTGGGCTAGGTCCGACTCATCGCGCGGTAGGCGAGATGCGTAGCGCAGGGCTTGATGCGCAAACGCTGGCCTCTTTTCTCTATGACACCGCACAGCAGCAGCGGCAGGGTGAAACACCCGATTATCGCAATACGGTGTTTGTGGTGGATGAAAGCTCGATGCTGGGCAATACCGACATGGCGAAAACCTATGCGCTGATTGCCGCAGGCGGTGGACGTGCAGTCTTTAGCGGAGACAGTGATCAGCTGCAGCCAATTGCACCGGGTCAACCGTTTAAGCTGCAGCAAAAGCGCAGTGCTGCCGACGTGGCCATTATGCAAGAAATCGTGCGTCAGACCCCCGCGCTCCGGCCTGCGGTGTATCGCATGATTGAGCGTGATATCAGCGGCGCGCTGGACACCGTCGAGAGTGTGGCACCGGTACAGGTGCCGCGCCAACCCGGTGCGTGGCTTCCTGACAGTTCGGTCATGGAGTTTACGCGTAAGCAGGAGGATGCGATCCGAGAAGCCATCCAAGAGGCGGGTGACGGTGTGCGTATTGATGAGGGCAAGCCTACGACTCTTTACGAGAGCATCGTCGCAGATTACATGGGGCGCACGCCTGACGCCCGCGCACAAACGCTGATTGTGACGCACTTGAACGACGACCGCCGCGCGGTGAACGCGATGATACATAACGCCCGTGAAAACGCCGGCGAACTCGGTGATAAGGCTTTTATTCCGATTTTGGTGACGGCGAACGTACGCGACGGTGAACTCCGACGACTGAGTACGTGGGAAGAACACCGTGGTGACCGTGTGCTTATGGACAATACCTACCATCAGATAGCCGATATTGATAAGCAGGCTGAGTTGATTACATTGCGCGACAATGCGGGTAATACGCGTCTACTCTCGCCCCGCGAAGCCGCCAGTGAAGGGGTAACGCTGTATAAGCAAGACATGATAACGGTCGGCGTGGGCGACAAAATGCGCTTTTCCAAAAGTGACAATGAGCGGGGCTATATTGCCAACAGCGTGTGGACGGTCTCGGATATAGCGGGTGACAGTGTCACGCTAACAGACGGTCAACAGCAGCGCACGGTCACCCCTTATCGTGATGAAGCACAAAGTCACATCGATTTGGCCTATGCGGTCACCGCACACGGTGCGCAGGGGGCCAGTGAGTCCTTTGCCATTGCCCTCGAGGGGACCGACGGTGGCCGCAAGCAGATGGTGAGCTTTGAGTCGGTATATGTTGCCCTGTCGCGTTCTAAGCAGCATGTGCAGGTGTACACCGACAACCGCGAGGGGTGGGTGAACGCAATGGGCAAAACCCAAGCACGGAGCACGGCTCATGATGTGCTGGCCCCGCGCGATGAGCGCACGGTCAACAATGCCGAGCGGTTGATGCGTCAGGCTACCCCGTTGCCCGAGGTGGCGGTGGGTCGAGCACTCCTCAAGCAGTCGGGTCTGCAGGAGGGGCAATCACTGGCGCGCTTTATCGCACCAGGCCGTAAATATCCGCAGCCTCATGTGGCCCTGCCCGCCTTTGATCAAAACGGAAAGTCTGCCGGCGTCTGGCTTGCGCCAATGACACAGGGAGAGTCTCTGGACGTCAATGCCCTGAGCACCGAAGGGCGTGTCTTTGGCAGCGAGGAGGCGCAGTTTGTCGCTCTCCAAGCCAGTCGCAACGGCGAGAACCAGCTGGCCACCACGATGCGCGAAGGCGTGGCGTTGGCCGTCAGCCATCCTGATAGCGGCGTCGTCGTAAGACTGTCTGGCGACGGTCGTCCGTGGAACCCTGCTGCGATGACCGGTGGCAAACTGTGGGTCGATAAGGTCGCGGAGGTAACAACGGGCACAGCAACGGATACGGCAGTGGACATCACACCGGCAGATGTGGGCGACAGTCGCCGTGCAGAAGAACTTGCGCGTGAGGCGTTGGAGAAACAGGCAGAAAAAACCGCTCAAGAGATGTTGAGGACAGACAAGCCTGAGCCTGTGGTGACTTTGCCTGATGAGAAGGTAAAAGCGTTGGTTGGCGATGTTATCAAAGGATTAGAAGGCAACCGCGACAATAAATCACCGCTGCCAGAGTTGCCTGACGCACGCGTGCAAACGGAGGCGGTGAATAAGGTGGTGGCGGAAAACCAACAGCGTGAACGCCTCCAGCAGTTAGACAATGCGGTGGTGCGCGACCTGCAGCGTGAGAAAACGTTGGGTGGCGACTGACGCGCCTGCGGCTTGTCGGCCCCGGCGTCTTCCACGATGAAACATCGTAAAATCCTCCGGGGCTGCGATAAACGGAATAAAAATATGAAAGCAGAACATGCATATAGCAATGATAGTTTGATTCAGATGGGACAATGGTTGCAGCCTCGTCTGTCATGGACATCGGGGCAACTCGACGTCATTAAGACCGTGGCCATGCTACTGATGGTGTCCGATCATACCAACTTTGTCCTATCTCTCCATCAACCGTGGATGATGTTGATCGGCCGTGGCGCGTTTCCGTTGTTTGGTCTGGTATGGGCGTACAACCTGATGCGACACCCTATTCTGCGGCAGGACTCCCTCAACCACCTGTGGGTGTGGGCGCTCTTTGCGCAGTTGGGGTATGTGCTTGCTGGGTTTCCGTGGTGGCAGGGCAATATCTTGTTTGCTTTCGCGGTCGCCGGTCAGGCTATCCGCTGGTGTGAAACGAAATCCCGCCTATCGGTATCGCTCGGGCTATTGCTAGTCGCTCTCTGGCTTCCCTTCGCACAAAGTAGCTACGGGTTGGCGGGAATAATGATGTTGGCCAGCGCGCGGTATCTGTTTGCGGCGACATCATCCGCTGAGCGTGCGGCGTGCTTCATCTTGTGGTGCGGCATGGTGCTGATGCTCAATATCGAGGTTTCACCCATAGCGGCTATTGCAGGCTTAATACTCTCAGGTGTGGCGCTCGTATCGGTTCGCGCTATTAATGCAGGCGTGCAGCGGTTCTGGCCCCGCGATTTTTTTGTGCTGTTTTACGTGGGGCATCTGGTGCTATTGAGTCTGCTTGCTGAGGTTATCCTATGAAAATACGTACTATGGTCTTCCTCGCGAGCTTGTTGTTAACGACAATATGCCGTGCTGACGTACTGGTGGGGTTTTCGCCCGAGGGCAATCAGGGTAGGGCTAGCGTGGCCGCGATGAATCTGCTGGTGAATGCGGGCATTGCAGTGAGAACGGTCGATAACTACAAGATAATGCATGATAAAGTGGCCATTATCGATGGCGTTACCGTTCAGACGGGGTCATATAATTACACGCGTGCGGCGCAGCGGTCGAACTCCGAAAACGTGGTGGTGATGCGGCAGATGCCCGAGGTGGCGCAGTTTTATCTGGCACACTGGCTAAGCCGCTGGTCGCAGGGGCAAGCTTGGCAGTCCGGCTATTAACGAGATAAGGAAACCCAAAACGATGAGTGATGAAAAACGGAAAACCTTAACACTAAAACGTAAAAATCCGGCCGCGACGGAGGGAGTAACGGAGAGCACAAATGCTACCAATACCTCATCGACGCTACAGGGACCTCGCGTGGTAGGGCGTAAGAAGGTGGTCACCGTCACTACGCCGCCGGCGTGGAAAGTGAAGAAGCAGGCGCTGGCTGCAAAGGTGCCTCCTAAAAGTGAAACTCCGCCTGCGCCGCCGCCAGAAAGTGTAGAAAAAAGCCTAAAAGAAGTCGCTCCTCGTCCAGTAAAAGTGCCCAAGGGGGTAGCGCTTATCCCTTTGGATGAGGCTATCAACGAGATGAAGACGTATTGGCCGGGGTTATTCGATGGCGATGTCCCGAGGCTGATCGCGATTGGGTCTTTCGAAAAGTTGGTCGCGGATAAGCAGTTAAATCACTATCCGATTTCCAACAAACAGATCAAACGTTGTTTGAAAAGCATTACGCGTTCGAAAGTGTACCTCAGTCAGACCGTTGTCGGAACGTCGCGGTATGACATCAAGGGTAATGTGGTGGCCACGGTCGAAGAGAATGAACAGCAGTATGCTGTAGAGCGCCTAAAACGGTTTCATTAAATAGTCTGGGTGGGGAGGTTGGGTATATTACTCTCACCCAGCAGTTAATTAATAAATGCGCTTACTATAAATACAACACTTATTTATAAGTGAATAGTTAAAATACCAAAATCTGAATCTTATTTTCAAAAACGATAAGGAGAGTGAGTATGTCTTTATTTAATAGAATAAAAAGAAAAGTAAGAGTTGAACATCAAGTTAGCTGCTATTCATCATCTTCTGTTCCTGGCATGAGAATTGTAAAGTCTTTAGGCGTGATAAAGGTTGATGTTTCAGATGATTTTATGGGAGGTCAAGATGATGAAGATAAATCTAATGTAACTAAGATACTTCATGATGAGGCGGTCAACATTGGCGGAAATGCCATTGTAAATTTCCGATGTGTCGCGGCATGTTATTCTACAGGGGGATGGTCTGGATTTACCATCGCATATGGTGATGCTGTTATCTTAGAACCTGAATAATGAAACTTAATTTAGGTACAGAGCTGAATGTAATAAATTAATAGTATTAAATTATCACAATTAATATATATCTCTGATACACCGATCCAGAGATCAATTCTGGCTTCAATCTTAACTATTGGTAGCCGTGCTGGGCCGTGATACAAACTGGCGTTTTAACGCACCTTAAACTGATCCGCAATCTACATCCAGCCTGATGAGTCATGCGCCAACATGACTCTCATTCTTGCTTAAAGTTAAGTCGCTGATTTTAGACATCTGTAGTATGCTTTGCCCAACGATCCTTTTTTGATCCTTGGGGAGGTAGATATGTCACAAACAGAAAATGCAGCAACTTCCTCATCGAAAACGAAGCGTCCTTATCGGAAAGGTAATCCATTAAGTCTTTCTGAGCGTCAGCAAGCCTCACTTGCACGTAAGCGCGAGACGCATAAAGAATTGCGCGTCTTTTTGCCTAATGAATTGAAAAATTTGTTGCAAGCCATGTGCGAGGCTGAGGGTATAACTCAGGCTGAAATGATCGAAAGATGGATAAAAAAAGAGAGTGATGATCGTAATTAATACAATGTAGCGACATCACTTTCTTGCTTGATATAGAGTTGAGTGCTAGATTACAGATCGTTTACGAATTTTGGTCGGCCACGCCGCAAGGTGGCAGGGAATAGGTTCGGTTGAGCGTGTTTGACTGAATCTAAAAAGCAAAAACCCCGATAATCTTTCTTAAGTTTGGCGACTCGGAAGATTAACGGGGCCTTCATAAACTGCATAGAAGCTGTTGCTCTATGCAGGGAGTATAGTTTTATGCGTCGAGAATTTCAAGACCTCTCGTGCTTACTCCTTCTGCGCAACGTAAGCGTAGGATGGTGTGGTTGATGTAAGCACCGTTGAACAGCCTAAAAAAGAAGACAAGCGCCACCGTGGGGAACATTCAACGGCGTGCAAATGTCCTTCTCCGCTTTATGTGCGCCCTGCGCACTATAAACCGTTGAGTAAACAGCACGGTCGTGCTCTGCGTAACCTGATGAGCGTGGATAAAACCACGGGCGAATGGGTGATACGCCGTCATATTTCTGCCGATCCCCTCTTTACGTATCTCCGTCCTTACTGCGACCGCAAGCGTGCGTTTCGCGAGGTGCGTCGACGTCTGCTGGATGCACTTTTTGTGCTATTGATAAGTAAAGTGGACTTGGCCACGGGCATTGTGACCATCAATATCACGCGCTTGGCTGAAGAACTCAGCCCGCACGATGACGAAGGGAATGTGATTGCCGAGAAAGCGGTGACCCCCTCCCGAGTCTCTCGTCTTATTGATGAACTGGCCAAATTCAACGTGATCCTGTCGCCCGAAACCGAGTGGGATTTTGTGAACGGTTGCCGTTTCCCCAAACACATCATCATCACGGATATCGGCTGGCAGATGACGGGCGTCAACATGGATAAGCTGCGCGCCGAGCGTGACGAACGTCTACGTGCTATCAAGGACGGCGTCTTGCAGTCGGGGGAGTTTCTGACCGTCAGGGAAGCGCGCAAGCGCTGGTATGAACGCTGCCGCCAACAAACTATCCTGAGTCGTCGTACGCGAGCGATTGAGGGCAAACAGCGCCGTCAACTGGAAGACCTACCGTTTGATGAACGCAAACGCCAAATCGCAGAGCAGATATTCCGCTCAATGAAAGGTCAGACACAGCACCTGACACCACAGCAATTCGAAAAAATGGTCTGGACGAAGCTTTACCAGTTGGAACTGGTGAACCTCCAACCGCCAGGTTCGCCACCGCCACATTAAATCTGCCTACTTTTAAACCATCCGCTCCCTGCGGAGGTATCCTCACGTCTATAGCCTGATTCTGGGCGAAAAACACACAACACCAAACCCACAAAGGTGGCATCAACGCCTGAAATACGTCAGAAACACTGTCATCATGATTTTATCCACAATTATCTGCAAACAGGCAGAAAGGGTTACTTGCAACTGACCAGTAATAACCTGCAATTTATTCAGGGTTTCACCCTTACGTATTCTCTTTAATAAATACGTTATTATTCGCTGGATAAAATCAGTGGATAACGGGGACAACTAAAAAAACCAATAATGCCTTCGCTTGCAACGGCCATGCCGTGCCGCTCAGAAGTTTAAGTTCCTCCCATCGCTATGCGACGGGCCCCATACAAATCACTTTAGTTACAACACTCAAAACATCCACATCGCTCACCGTGCACATCGGCAACCACAGAGCGAAACCTATGCCACTGCAAAGCGGCTCCCCTCCGGCCCAAAGGGCCGGAAATGAGTCGCTTTATAAATGGATGTTGTAACTAGAGAATTTGTGTTGCTGTCAGTTATGTCACGGGTTGTTTTAGGTACATGCTCGTAAGCGTCCCTACGGCACGCTAACGCGGAGATACACCACGACTGCGGCTAAGCCTTGTCGTGGTCACTCCGACCGCATAATGA
>Ga0302349_1001736_pt1 | contig 15638 bp, 13 predicted proteins | sample PhyAR1_FD_202176 | JGI IMG/M metagenome (GOLD analysis project Ga0302349, IMG submission 202176) | Leaf surface microbial communities from alfalfa plants in UC Gill Tract Community Farm, Albany, California, United States - DLSL A.R1... | ecosystem: Host-associated > Plants > Phyllosphere >...
CGTAGGACACCGCGGAGAGCAGTGCGGTGATGCCCGCCAGCACAAAGGCGATCCAGATGGCTGGTCCGGCCACCGGCACGGCAGATCCCAGGATGACCAGGATGCCGGTGCCCAGGGTGGCGCCCACCGAGATCATCACCAGCTGCATGACACCCAGCGATCGCTTCAGCGTGCCGAGCCCGGCGTTGCTGGCGGCGTCATTGGACATCGCATTGATGGACTTGCGCCGCAGCAGCTGCTTGCCCAAAGGGGTGTGTCTGGCTGGCGGGGTGGTACTGGTGCTACTCACGGGAAATCCTTGATACGTATTTGTCGCAAACGGGAACGCGCCGGGACTATCGGTAAAGGACAGTCCCAGCGCGTGATCTTTGGCTAAGCTTTATTATCAGTCTTCAAACTTCTTGTCCGGGTTGGCTGAGGATCGGTTCACTCCGGTCCCCTTGCCCAGGTCTGGATCATTCTCCTTGCCTGCCATGGTCATCACCGAGATGACCAGGAGGCAGGCGATGAAGGCAATGCCGAAACAGGCCAAGCCGATGTCGAAACGCAGCGGATTCTGCGATCCGCCGGTGGAGCTGACCAGGCCGACGACTCCCGCGACGATCGCCATGGCCAGCGAGAAGCTCAGTGGGCCCTTGATCGACTGGCTCCACGGCTGCTTCTTCTTGTTGTTTCCCACCAGAAACTCCGTTTCTACTTTTCCTGCAGACTTCAAGACTAGTTGTTTTCTTGCTCCGGCATATCGGCCGCGTTGGGCGCTTCTGCCTTCATCTCGTGGCGATGGCCGAATCCGGCAATCAGCTCGAAGACTGCAAGGACAATGGTGCCGCCGCCAATCAGGCCGAAGAGCGCGTGGGCATCCATGCCGCCGCTGAAGCACAGTGCCATGGCCAAAATCACGCCCACCGCACCGGTGACCAGCTGGTTCCTGAACGGCGGGAAGGCGTGGCGGAGCTTGGCGAAAACGTAGAGTTCAGCAATGCCGGAGGCCAGGAAGGCGAAGGCCGCGATGTATCCGATCCATGCCACGGAGGTGGCGAAGATGGTGGCGATGCCGGCCAGCAGCATCAGTCCGGCGCCTGCGGCATAGGCGCCGCGGGACTTTTCCGGGGCACTGCCAACCACCACGTACTGCCACATGAATACGCCGGTGACTACGAGGAACCCTGCCGTTGAATAGGCCAAGGCCTTCTGGTCCGCCCCGATCCAGAAGATCGAGAGCAGCGCGTAGGCCACCGCAGTGAGTCCGCGCAGGAAGACCGGGCGGAAAACATCTTGGGCTTGGGTTGGGGTGGTTTTTGGTGCAGGCACAATTTCTATTCTACCGCGCATAGAACTAACCGCCAGTTCAACGATGACGGAAGCGGCGGTTGCGAGGATAGCTGGCCATGGGACCACGGGAAATCCGAGGCTCCAGTTCTCATCTTGAGTGCAGGATGGCCGCGGAGGCCATTTTGTATTCAATAGCCAGGCTGGCGTTGCAAGGGCCCAACTGCCAACCGCGTGCGGAGCGGAAAGCAGCCGGGCACGAACCAAGGATCTGTGCAGGTCCTGGTTGAACTAGCCGTGCTGGATCCATGTGGTTTTCAAGCCCGTGTAGTTATCCAATGCATGCACCGATAGGTCACGGCCGAAACCCGATTGCTTGAATCCACCAAATGGGGTCGTCAAACCCAGCGCATCGACAGTATTGATCGACACTGTTCCAGCTACCAGGCGAGCAGCGACGCGGTGGGCGCGGGAAAGATTCGTGGTCCACAATGATGCGGCCAGCCCATACTCCGTGCCGTTGGCCAGTTCAATCGCCTCCTCTTCGGTATCAAAGACGCTGATCGTCGCTACGGGACCAAAAATCTCGGTATGGTGCAGCGGGTGCGTGGCCGGCAGCTGCGCAATGATGGTCGGTTCAATGTAGGCATCGGACCCGTTCAGGGTCAGCCGCCGACCCCCAGCACGGATGACCCCGTCATTCCGGCCGCTCTCGATGGCCTGTTCCACCTGATCGGCATGGGCTCTGTTCACCAGTGCTCCGGCCCCGGCATGTCCAGGATCCAGCGGGTCCCCCGGTGCATAGTCGGCACTGTGCTTGGCCAGCGCCTCGATGAACTGTTCGGCAATGCCACGCTGAACCAAGATGCGCGAGTTCGCCGAACAGACTTCGCCTTGGTTGTAGAAGGCTCCGAAGGCCGCCTTGGCCGCCGCCGCATCAAGATCCTCAACATCATCGAAGATCAGGTTGGAGCTCTTTCCTCCGGCTTCCAGTCCGAGACGCTTCATATTGGACTGCCCCGAGCTTTCAAGCAGCCCCTTGGCCACCGCCGTTGACCCGGTGAAGGCCACGGCATCCACATCCATGTGTCGCGCCAGCCCTTCTCCCACGATCCGCCCTGAACCTGGAACAACATTGAGCACACCGGCGGGAATACCCGCTTCCACGGCCAATTCGCCCAGCCGCAACGCTGAGAGCGAGGACTGCCCGGCTGGTTTGAGCACGACGCTGTTTCCGGCTGCCAAGGCCGGTGCAAGCTTCCAGCAAGCAATTTCCAGCGGGTAGTTCCACGGAGTAATGGCCGCCACCACGCCCAGTGGTTCGCGCGTCACCAGTGCGGTAGTGCCCGGTGGGGTTGAAGGGATTTCATCGGATAGCTTGTCGACAAGCTCCGCGTACCAGCGGAAAGTCTCGACGCTTCCCGGGATATCCACCGTGGTGCTCTGCGCGATGGGCTTTCCCATGTCGAGGCTGTCCAGCAAGGCCAGCTCTGCGCCGTGCTCCTCCATCAGATCCGCTAAGCGCAGCAGGGTTTCCTTGCGGGCCGCGGCGCCGATGCGGCTCCACTGCCCGCCCTCGAAGGCAGCCCGTGCCGAAGCAACTGCCGCTTCAACGTCCTCGCTGGTGCAGGCGGCAATATCAACCAGGTGGCGCCCATCGATCGGGCTGATGCTGGGGAAGGTCTGCGCGTTCGAGGCGTCCTGGCGTTGCCCATCAATCAAGGCTCGCCCGTCAAGGCGAAGCGATCCGGCGAGCTCCCGCCATGAAGTGTCTGTAGATAGCTTGGTCATTGTTTCTTCTCCAATGCGAAGTGGTGCGTGGCGTGGTTCTTTTACCCGGGTGGGCATTGTGCGCCGCTGTCGGTGAGCGTGCTGGGATCCAGCGCGCGGGCCAGTTGCTGTGGCTCCAATAATTGGCGTTGGGTTATCAATTGGGTGAGGTTGGTGCCGCTGCGCTGGGCCTCTTTGACCAGCGAAGCCGAGAGCGCATAGCCCAGCAGCGGGGTCAGAGCGGTGACCACGCTCAGTGATTCGTCCATGCGACGAGATAGCAGGGATTCGTTGGCTTCGATCCCTTCAACGCAGCGCTCGCGCAGCAGATGGCTTGCCGTGCCAAGCCACTGGATGGATTCCAGCAGCGCATCAACCATCACCGGTTCAAAGGCATTGAGCTGCAGTTGTCCTGCCTCGGCCGCCATGGTGACCGTGGTATCTGCCCCGGCGATCCGGAACGCCACCTGGTTGACCATCTCCGGAATCACCGGGTTGACCTTGCCCGGCATGATCGAGGATCCGGCCTGTACCGGTGGCAGGTGAATCTCGTTGAAACCGGCCTGCGGGCCAGACGAGAGCAGCCTGAGATCATTGCAGATCTTGGAGAGCTTGATGGCTGCACGCTTCACGACACCGGATACCAGCATGAAAACTCCGGTATCGCTGGTCGCTTCCACTAGGTTCTGGGCACTGGCTACCGGCACTCCGGTAAGTTCTGCCAGCTGCCTTACGGCTTCTTTCCGATAGTTGCTGGTGGCGGTAATCCCGGTTCCGATGGCCGTGGCACCAAGATTGATTTCGCAAAGGTGCGGCAGCAATTCCAGCATGCGGGCCCGGTCTTCTGCCAAGGTATCGGCAAAGGCCCGGAATTCTTGGCCGAGGGTCATCGGCACGGCGTCCTGCAACTGGGTACGACCCACCTTCAGGATCTGGCCAAAAGCTGCTGCCTTGGCCCGGAACGCTTGTTCCAGCAGCTGATGCTCGTCGCAGAGCGCCACCAGTTCAACGTGCAGCGCCAACTTGGCGGCCGTGGGATAGGTGTCGTTGGTGCTCTGGCTGCGGTTCACATCATCGATCGGATTCAGCTGCGCATAATCTCCCTTGGCCAATCCCAGAATTTCCAAGGCCCGGTTGGCGATGACCTCATTAACGTTCATATTGGTGCTGGTTCCCGCACCACCTTGGATGCGGTCAACCACAAAATGCTCGTCCAATTCAGCGTTCATCACCTCTTGCGCGGCTTGCTCGATCGCTCGCGCTTTGAAGGCGGGGATCAGCCCCTGGGCTTCGTTGGCGCGCACCGCCGCTTGCTTGATCGCGCCGAAGGCCCAGATCAAATGGCGCTGGCTGCCGATGGTTCGGCCGCTGACCGGAAAGTTTTCCAGTGCCCGCTGGGTGCTGATGCCGTAGTAGGCCCCGGCAGGCAGGCGGCAGCTTCCCAGCGAATCGGTTTCCATGCGCCAGCCGGAAGTCATGACCGGCGCGCTCATGCCTGCGATCCTTGAGCGGCGGGGAAATCTGCTTCGGCGATGAGGTAGTCGAGACTGGTCAGCGCCAGGGCAATCGATCCGTCGTGGATGGCCTGGTTGGCGGCCGGACCCACGCATTCGGAGGCAAATTCTGGCTGGTGATTGGAGATCGGGTAGCAGCCCAGACCAATATACGGATGGATGGCCGGGACCACCTGTGACACATTGCCCATATCGGTCGAGGCCCGATTCATCGTGGCCTGCTCCGCCGGCGCGTCGAAGCGGCGCCCCAAAGCCTGGGCATGCCGCTGGTATATGGCCAGCGCGCGCAGATCGGTGCGGAATTCCGAGTACGGCTCCGATTCAGGGGTGATCTCCAGTTCGCAGCCGGTGGCTACTGCGCCGGCTTCGAAGCAGCGCTCCACACGGGTTTCCAGCTCTTCGAGCTCGACGAGGTTCTGCGCCCGCACATACCAGCGCCCCTCGGTTTTGCCGGGAATTGCGTTGGGCGCTTGTCCCCCATTGGTCTGGATACCGTGCACGCGCGTGCCGGCCGGAAGCTGCTGGCGCATCAGTCCCAGCGCCACCTGGGCCACAATGAAGGCGTCATTGGCGTTGATTCCTTGTTCCGGGTAGGCCGCAGCATGAGCTGCGCGGCCACGGTATTCCACATGGTGGTGGGCGACCGCATAGGGATTGGCCTGAGCGCTGTCCACCGGGGCCGGGTGAGCCATCAGTGCCAGATCCAGGTCTTGGAAGGCACCCCGCTTAAGCAGCTCGATCTTCCCTCCCCCGCCTTCCTCGGCAGGAGTTCCATAGAGCTGAACCTGCAGCCCTGCCTCGTCGGCTACCTGGGCCAGGGCGATGGCCGCGGCGCAGGAAGTCGCCGAAATGATGTTGTGCCCGCAGGCATGCCCCAGCCCCGGCAGTGCGTCGTATTCAGCCATCAGCCCGACCCTGTGCGCGCCGTTGCCGTAAACAGCGCGCATAGCGGTGGGAAACCCCAGGTAGTGGCGCTCGACCGTGAAGCCGTGCTTTTCCATCAGCTGCGCGGTCCATTCGGCGGCCTGGTGCTCTTCCCACCCCAGTTCTGGATGGGCATGCAGCTTTTCGGAGAATTCAACCAGCTCGTCCTGCAAGGCTTTGGCCTTCTCGGCAACCTGTTGGCGCCAGCGCGCCAGTTGGCCGGTTTGTTCCAATGCTTCAGCGCGCATCGCCGGGCACCCCGTAACCGGCCGAGGCCGCAGGCTCCAGGGCGCGTTGCACATAGTCATCGCGCTGTGGCAGCCAGATTTCCACGATGCGTTCCAATTCCGCGATGGGATCTTCGTGCCAATCAACCCGCAGGTCGGTGTCGCGCCAGCCGTACCCCGAGACCACCGCCAGTCCTGCCGAATGCACCGGGCCAGATTCTCCCCCGGCAGCAACCCCGGCGTGCAAGGCGGCAAGAAGCCGCTGTTCCAATTCACCGGCGGCGTCGGCGAATCCTTGCGCCATGGCCTGTGGAACGCCGCTGTTGGCCAGCATGTTTCCAGCGGCAACACAGTGCTGCCCTTGGGCTCCGGCATAGATGCCCAGGGTCTGTTCCCCATGGAAGAGCGCCTGGTTGCCCTGGGCGTCGAGCACCGTGAGTTGCCGGAAAGCGGCGTCCGCATAGCCGTCCAACGCCGCATCCAGCGCCTGCTGTGCGGTGGCTCCGTCCTGGAGCAAATCCAGGATCCTGGTGCCCAGCCGCGGATCGGTGATGTTCTGCGAGCTGACCGCCCCGACGTTGTCGCGCACGTGGGTGCACCGGGCGGCGACCGCCGGCGATGAGGAAGACACCGCCAGTCCGAAACGGCCGTTGCCGTCGGTACCGATGACGCTGAAAGTCATGACTGCTCCTTAGGAAATTACTGCGGTGGCGTCGATTTCAACCAGCCACTCTGGACGAGCCAAGGCCTGGACCACCAAGCCGGTGGATACCGGGTATACGCCCTTGAGCCACTTGCCCATGGTGCGGTACACGGTCTCGCGGTAGCGCGGGTCGATAAGGTAAACGGTGACCTTGACGATGTCTTCGAGGCTGCTGCCTGCTTCCTTGAGCAGCATGTCGATATTGGCCATGGCTCTTTCCGTTTGCGCCTCAACGTCTCCGATGCCCACTGATTCGCGGGTATCCAGGTCCTGCCCGATCTGGCCGCGCAGGTAGACGACCCCGTTGGCCACGACGGCCTGGCACAGATCGTTGTCCAGGTTCTGTTCTGGGTAGGTTTCCTTGGTATTAAAGGTGCGGATGCGGGTGTGCTTCATTGAGTTCATTCCTTGTGGCTGCAGTGGGGCTTAGGCAGTCGCTGCGGCGGACAGCGCGTTGGCGGCTATGGGCTGGTGCGCCGCATAGGCGCGCTGGATGCCAATCTGGTCGGCAATGTACTGTGCATCGTGCCAGACACCCCAGATGAAACTGGAGCCGCGGCGGGACTGCCAAGGCAAGCCCAGGAAATAGATGCCGGCTTCTTGCCCGACGCCCTTCTGGTGCCGTGGGCGTCCGCGCTCGTCAAAGGTGTCTGCCTCCAGCCAGCTGTAGTCCACGGAGAATCCGGTGGCCCACACAATGGTGGTGATCCCGGCAGCTTGCAGGTCCAATTCGCTCAATGGATCGGTGATGCATTCGGGCAGCTCGCCCAGTTCCCTGGCCTCGGGTTCTTGCGGGAAGTCCAGGCCGTTGCGCTCGATGTAGGCATCGGCTTCGTCCAGTATGGAGAGGTAGTTTGCGTCTCCGCGGGCCACGTTCGCCGCCAGATCATCGTCGAATCCCAGCACCCCATTGCTATAGCTGGAGGCCCTGCCAACCAGGGTGAGTCCTTTGCGGCCCAGTGCACGGAAGTTCACGGTCTGCCCGCCGTGGGCCCCGCTGACTGCGATGGTTACGTGCTCGGCTCCCGCGGGAGGCGCGGACATTTCCCACTTGTTCAATACTCCTAGCCACCAGCAGAAGTCCTGTCCGCGGTAGCGGCGTGGCGGGCGGTCGTGCGGGCCCACGGCCAGATGCACCTGGCGGCCTGCTTCGTGCAGTTCATCGGCGATCTGCACACCTGACGAGCCTGCGCCGACCACCAGGACGTTGCCCTCAGGCAGCTGGCCGGGGTTGCGGTAGTCGCTGGAGTGGATCTGGTTGAGCGGGGCATCTTCCGGGATGATCTGCGGGATCACGGGCTTCTGGAAGGGGCCGGTCGCGGCGACAACGTAGTTCGCCTCGATGGTTCCGTCGCTGGTTTCCACGGTGAACCCCGGGCGCCCCTCGTTGCGGGTCACGCGGGTAACCTGCACTCCAGCACGGACCGGGGCGCCGACCTGCGCTGCATATTCTTCGAAGTACTGGGCTACCTGGTCTTTGGTTGCAAAGCTTTCTGGAGCGGTTTCGCCGAATTCCCGATTCGGGAAGCGGTCATGCCACGCCGGGCCATTTGCTACTAGCGAGTCCCACCGGCCGGTACGCCAGCGTTCGGCGATGCGATCCTTTTCGAGCACGATGTGGTTAATGCCGCGCTGGCCCAGGTGCTCGCTCATGGCGATACCTGCTTGGCCTGCGCCAACCACCACTACTTCTGTGCGGGTATTCTGCATTGTTCTTCTCCGTCCATGGGGAGCTGTCAGTTGGTGTTGATTCCAGATTCGCCCTCGCGGACTACATCTGTAAAGAAGTTCTTTTCGTTAATATGAATCTGAAAATCAGATAATTGATGCGGCACTATCCGCCGAGGACCCGCGTGCCGCTCATGGCATAGGGTCGATCAGGCGAACCAGCCGATTGATCCGGGCCTAATTGGCGGATATCAGTTTGCGTGCGCACGATCACCGCCAGCACCATGACAATCAGCAGTTCGAAGGCAACGAGGCCCAGCATCAACTGCAGGTGCCCGCCATGGCCAATCACCGCCTGCGGTGGGCCGCCATGCCGATGGCCGCCAGAGGAGGCATGGGCTGTAATCACGCCCATATGGATCAATGCGCTGCTGCTGGAAATGGCCATGGCCGTCATGGCTTGCCGGCGAAGATCATGGTGCTGAAACAAGGGATGGATGGTGCACCACAGGCAGAGCAGGCCACCAGCGAGCATGAACACTGCCATGACGCCCGTGGATTCAACGGCAAGGATGAAGTGCGCTGCGGCCGAAGCTCCAGTCAGCACACCAACAACCCAGGGAACCCATTGGCCAGCCTGGCGGCGGCCGCTGGCTGCAACAGAGCTCATGGCTGGGATGGCTCTTCAAGCTTCAATTGCTCGCCGGCTGCTACTCCCGGGGAACCGGGATCCGCCCTGCGGACCTTTCCACCGCGGAGGTAGCCCACGATGCCCAAGGCCAAGATCGCCACCAGAGTTCCCACGGCAAAGAGCTCGAACTCCATCTGGGAAACGCCCCAGATTGCTTCGAAGTCGTAGTCCACGCCCAGCAGAGCTTCCAAGGTGCCAGGGAAAACCGCGACCCATGAACCAAGCAGGATCCAGCTGAAGCAAACGTAGCCGAGGATCTTGAAGACACCGTTCGAAACCGGGACTCGGAAAGGACGCTGGACCGCCGGGAATTTTACGCGCAGACGCACGGCAGCTGGAATCGCAATCAGATAGCTGAGCAGGAAAGTGGAGATGGAGATGCTCAGCACGATACCGAAAACTGCTGCGCTGGAGCCGTTCAGCTGCATCGCGACCAGCATGAAGATCGTTGCCACGACACCGGAGAGGGTATTGACCCGCATTGGAGTGCCCAACTTGGGATTGAACCGGCCGAAGTAGCCGCCAAAGAACGAACCATCAGCAGCCGCCATTGCCTGCATGCGGTCTGAGATGATCATCCAGGCGCCTCCCTGGGAAACCAGCACGAAGCAGAAAACGATGGCGGCAATGGCCAGCATGACAGGCGCACCGGCACCGAAGATCGAGAAGACCTCCTCCACGGCGCCGAACAGCCCGCCGATGCCGGTGATCTGATCCAGTGGTACCACCAGCAAGATTGCCAGCACTGGCAGCAGGTAGCTGCCGGCAGCGAGCAGGGAGGTGCGCGCGATGGAAATCGGCACATCCTTGGCGGGGTTCTTCATTTCCCCTGCGGCGCTATTGCCGGATTCAAATCCAAGGAATGAGAACAGCAACAGTGGCGTCAAGCCGAGGAATCCACCGATGCTCGGCGTGAAATCCCCAAAGGACAATCCATTAAAGCCATTGACGAACCCGTAAATGAGGGTGACCGCCAGGAAGAACACCAGGAATCCGACTTTGCAGATCGCCCCTAACGATGGGAGCCATTTGCCGTGCTTGAGGCTGACAATTGCCGAGGTGACGGTAATCCAGATGAAGGCGAGCTTGAAAAGATAGTCCCACACCGAGCCAGACTCAACCGGCGTCACGTATTCCGACCATGTTTCCACCGCGACGAATGCCATCGCTCCGCCCACCCAAACCGGCTGGGTAACCCAGGTCAATAGCGAGGCAATGGCGGCGACGATACGGCCGAATGCCATTCTGGTCCATACATAGACACCGCCCTCTTCGGTGAAAGCGCCGCCGGTTTCGGCGAAAATCAGCCCGTACGGAATCATGAAGGTGATCGCTAGAATCAGGGTCCAGGTAAACGTTTCAGCGCCAAAACCGGAAACCTGCCCCAGGACCTCGATTGAGATAACCGCGGCAACCACCAGAAGCAGAAGATCCATTCGGCCCAAGCTTTTTTGAAGATGCTGCGCCTGGTCCTGGGCAAGTTGTGTTGAAGATGCATCCTTATGCATGTCTAATTCCTTTTGCCGTTTCCTCCGCGGACGCGTGCGGCCGACGGAGGCATGATTCCCGGGCGGACCTGAAAGTCAGGACGCACCGGAGTTACTTGCGGCGACGCATTCTTCACGCGATTCAACTTCGAAGTGCGCCGCGTCACACGGATAACAGTAGAACGCGACGCTAATCGAGTAAATCAGTATTATTAGATGTTCAGCATCTAATATTCAGATTCAATTCCCCTCGGGATCCCACGGGTCACAGCCACCGACAAAAGCAGCTTCAACGACGCCATGCCGCCGATCCCAACGCCAGAAAACCCCATGTCCACCTCCGGCTAGATGAGAACAATTAGAGTGAATTCTTCGAAATCCTAGGGAAACACACGCCTCCCGCTTGGGAGCTTGCGCAGGCACGACGGATCGCACGTCGAGTGGAACATATTTTCATCCAATGGTTGCCAATGCTTGTCAGCCCTGTCACAATCGATATTAATTTTGAACGACTGTTCAACAAAAATTCGAGGAGATTCAGATGGAACACCTTCACCCAACGACAGCGTTGGAGACCGCGCACCCACTGGAACAGATCACCAGTGAAGAGATCCTGCGTACTCGCCATATCCTTGCCGACGCCGGGCTGGTTGAGCAGACCACCCGTTTTGCCTACCTGGGCTTGCTGGATCCGCCCAAGGACCTGCTTTATGCCGATGCTGGCACAGAGATTCCGCGCAAGGTTCGTGTGATGCTCTACGATCCGGCCATCCCCCGCTCCCTGGACATCACGATCTGCTTGGCCAGCGCAGAGATTGAATCACAGCGCGAAATCGAAGCAGCGACAGAGGGGCAGGTTCCGGTGCTGCTGGAAGAATTCGACACCGTCGAAGAAATCCTGGCCAACGACGAAGGATGGATCAAGGCCTTGGCCAGCCGCGGGCTGAGCACATCCCAGGTTCGAGTTGCACCGCTGTCAGCAGGTGTCTTCGACTACGAGAACGAAGAAGGAAAACGCCTATTGCGCGGACTGGGCTTCGTGCAGAATTCCCCTGAGGACCACGCTTGGGCCCACCCCATCGATCGCTTGGTGGCCTTTGTCGACCTCGAAAACCGTTGCGTTGACCGGCTCATCGATGATGGACCTGTTCCCGTTCCAGACATCAACGGAAACTACACTGATCCACAAGTTCATGGTGAGCTGCGCGATGATCTCAAGGCCATCGAAATCACCCAGCCAGATGGAGCCAGCTTCACCGTGGATGGCAACCACCTCTCGTGGCTCGGCTGGGATCTGCGCGTCGGCTTTGACTCACGCGAAGGACTCGTGCTTCACCAGATCCACCACACGCAAGGCGGGACTCGCCGCCCGCTGATCCACCGCGCATCCATCTCCGAAATGGTAGTGCCCTACGGCGATCCGTCCCCTTACCGGAGCTGGCAGAACTATTTCGACACCGGAGAATATTTGGTGGGACGCGACGCGAACTCGCTGAAGCTCGGCTGCGACTGCCTCGGAGAAATCCACTACATGTCTCCCGTGGTTGCCGACGATTTTGGCAATCCGCGCGTCATTGACAACGGCATCTGCATTCACGAGGAAGACGCCGGGATCGGATGGAAGCACACCGATGAGTGGGCCGGATCCAACGAAGTGCGCCGCAACCGGCGTCTGGTGGTTTCCTTCTTCACCACCGTGGGCAATTATGACTACGGTTTCTACTGGTACCTGTACCTCGATGGCACCATCGAGTTTGAAGCCAAGGCCACGGGCATCGTCTTCACCGCGGCGTTGCCACACAAGGGTTACGAGTACGCCTCAGAAATCGCACCGGGCTTGGCTGCGCCATTCCACCAGCATCTCTTTGGCGCCCGCCTGGACATGATGATCGACGGGCATGCCAACGCCGTTGACGAGCTTGAGGTCGTCCGGTTGCCGAAGTCCGAAGGCAATCCACACGGCAATGCCTTCACCCAAAGCCGGCTGCGATTGGGCACCGAGCAGCAGGCGGTACGCGACGCCAACGCAGCAGCGGGACGCGTATGGCAGGTGAGCAATACGGGTTCCCTGAATCACGTGGGCGAGCCGGTGGGCTACACGTTGTACCCGCAGAACAATCCGACGCTGGCCATGGCTGACGATTCGTCCATCGCTGCCCGTGCCGCCTTTACCCGGCACGACCTCTGGGTCACGCGCTTTGCCGAAGGCGAGCTCTACGCAGCCGGCGACTTCGTCAACCGCAATCCAGGCGGGGCAGGGCTTCCTGCCTTCGTCGAAGCCGACCGGGATATCGACGGACAAGATATCGTGTTGTGGCACTCCTTTGGTCTGACCCACTTCCCTCGCCCCGAGGACTGGCCCATCATGCCAGTGGATACCGTAGGGTTCACGCTGAAGCCACACGGTTTCTTCAATGAAAACCCGATGCTCAATATCCCTGCCTCGACAAGCTCGCACTGTTCAATGCAAGATCCTGAAACCGAAGGACACTGCGGAGCCTAGCTTTGGCGCTGCTTCGAGCATGCAAGGATGGACAGGGGCGAGCCGGCATTGGCCGCCTCCTGTCCATCACTTCACCCACCCAGAATTGGCGTTGAGCGCCGGAAAGCTGCGTCATCATGCCTCGCCTTGTCGACCACGAAGAGCGCCGCATTGCGATCATTCACACCACGTGGAACATCATTGCCACCCGAGGCATCGAGAACGCAACCATGCGTGACATTGCCAGCGAATGCGGCTACTCCACACCAGGGATCATTTCCCACTACTTTGCGAACAAGAACGAGCTGCTGCTGGCGGCCTACGAATTGATCTGCCAGCGCACCGATCAGCGCATCGCCAAGGTTCTGGATTCGCGCCGCGGGCTGGATGCGCTGCTGGCCTTGTGCTTTGAAATCATCCCAGCCGACGAAACCACCCTCGCTGAGGCCCGGGTGGCCATTGCCTTCTGGCAAAGGGCACAAACCGATGACTCGCTTCGCAAAATCGGCGCCTCGGCTCTCAACGCCTGGATGGTGCAAATCAGCCAGTGCCTGGGCGAAGCCAAAGATCTCGGTGAGGTGCCCCGGAAGTTGAATGTCAATCATGCGCGCAGCGAGCTCATCAACGCCATGATGGGCTTGCACATCACTTCAATGCTGGAACCAGCAGAAGTCACCTCTTCGCATCAACGGCACCTGATCAAGACGATGATCAACCGTTATCGCTCAGAGGCGTAGGCACTCACCGCACCCCTCCAGGCGCCCGGCCCCTGGCACGTTCGGCAATCTGGGCGTGGACGGCATCGGCGACGGCCCGCATGCGCCCGGTGGGCCGCTGCGAAGGAAGGTAAGCCAAGACCGTACGCAGTTCCGGGACCTGATCAGCGATTTCCACGATGGCCACTTGGCTTCCGTCGTAGGTCATTGAGTGCGTCGGCCGTTGATGCAAAATGGAATATCCATGCGCATGCGCGACGAAGGTGCGCACCGTTTCATAGCTTGCTGACTGGAATCGGACATCCGGGTCCACGCCTGCGTTGCGAAGGATCGAAAGCATCAAGTCCTTGGAGTGCGGCATGCTCAGCAAAATGAATGGCTCCGCGGAAAGCTGCTGCAACTTGACAGCTTTTTTATCGGCGAATTTATGCCCCATCGGCAACGCGATATACGGCCTGGCGCTGCTGACCGTGCTCGTCGAGACATTCTCAGGCAAGCCAAGGTCATAGCACAGCGCCAGATCCGCTTGCCCATCGCTCAATGCTCGCGAACAACCGGCAGCGTCGGCTTCAATGACCTCCAATACAAGATCCGGATGATCTGCCTTGAGCCGGTTCACCAAGTCGGGAATGTGGAACGGTGCCAGCGTGCTGAAGCAGGCCAACCTGACAACACCCGAAACGCTGGCCTGGTCGCCTTTAGCGTTCTCTACAACTTCTTCGAGATGCGCGAGCACGGCGTTGGCATCCTTCAGAAACAGCTCGCCGGATTGCGTCAACAGCAGGCCCTTGGCCCGCTGCCGGATGAATAGCTGGGAACCAATCTGCTTCTCGAGCTGCGCAACAGCACTGGACACCGCCGACTGGGCAACATTCAGTCGTTCGGCCGCACCCGTCATCGACAATTGGGCTGCTGCTTCACTGAAGTACCGAAGCTGCGTCAAGGTGATGTCCATACCGCAAGTATAGGTTCCCGAAATCAATAATCAAGATATGAATCATCATTTGCCATCTGTGAATCAGTTGCTCTTTGCAGGCCTACCGACGGCGGATCAACGACTCATCCAGGTCCTTGATCGAGGCCGCACCCATCAGTTGCATGGCAACTTCCACTTCCCTGGCCAAGAGTTCAATGGCACGGCTGACTCCCTGCTCCCCACCAGCCATCAGTCCGTAGAGATAGGCGCGGCCAATGAGCACGAAGTCGGCCCCGGCGCATAGCGAGGCGACGATGTCCGCACCGGACATGATGCCCGAGTCCAGGATGATTTCCATGTCTTGGCCGACTTCGGCGCGAACCTCGCTCAGCGCTTCAAAGGCAATCGGGGCGCGGTCCAGCTGGCGTCCTCCGTGATTGGATACAACGAGACCGTCAGCGCCGGCCTCCTTGGCTTTGGCGGCGTCTTCGGCAGTAAGCACCCCCTTGACGAAGAGCCTGCCCTTCCACAATTCGCGGATCCATTTCAGGTCGTCAAAGTCCAACGAGGAGTCGAACATGGAGTTGATGATGGTTGGCAAATCGGCCGAGGTTCCGGAGAGCGAAGCGAACTTCAGCGAATCGGTGGTCAGGAAATTGAACCACCACTCCGGACGATAGGAGGCATCAATGATGGTCTTGAAAGTCAGCTCCGGCGGGATCTTCATGCCGTTGCGCGTATCGCGGTGGCGCTGGCCGGCAACCGGAGTATCAACAGTGACCAGCAAGGTATCAAAACCTGCCGCAGCGGCACGTTCCACCAAAGCCGCGGACTTCTCGCGGTCCTTCCACAGGTACAGCTGGAACCAATGGCGCCCATCGGGTGCAGCGGCCGCTACTTCCTCGATGGAGCGCGTGCCCATGGTGGACAGGCTGAACGGGATGCCCGCCTGTTGAGCTGCGCGCGACCCGCCAATTTCGCCCTCGGAGTGCATGAAGCGGGTGAAGCCGGTGGGGGCAATGCCAAAGGGCAGCTTGGATGCTGCACCGGCAATGGTGGTGGATAGATCCGAATGCGCGGTGCCATGCAGAATCCGTGGCAGGAGTTCCACCGAGTCGAAGACCTGGCGTGCGCGCCGGGCTGTGATCTCCCGGCCAGCGGCTCCGTCCACGTAGTCGAAAGCCGCGGTGGGAGTTCGTCGCTTGGCCATGGCCCGCAGGTCCCACATGTCGGCGGCAGCCGCCAGCCGTGCCGTGCGCCGGTCAAGGGAT
>Ga0302349_1001739_pt1 | contig 15601 bp, 14 predicted proteins | sample PhyAR1_FD_202176 | JGI IMG/M metagenome (GOLD analysis project Ga0302349, IMG submission 202176) | Leaf surface microbial communities from alfalfa plants in UC Gill Tract Community Farm, Albany, California, United States - DLSL A.R1... | ecosystem: Host-associated > Plants > Phyllosphere >...
GAGCACGCACGCCGCGGAGTACAGGTCGGTGCGGTTGTCGACCAGCTGCCCGCGCGCCTGCTCCGGGGAGAGGTACTGGGCGGTCCCCATCACGGCCTGGGTCTGGGTCATGGCGCTGGCGGCATCTGCCACCGCGCGGGCGATGCCGAAGTCCATGACCTTGACCGCGCCGGTCGTGGTGATCATGACGTTGCCGGGCTTGATGTCGCGGTGGACGATCCCCGCGTCGTGGGAGAACTCGAGCGCGGACAGCAGCGCCGTGGTGATGCGGACCGCCTGCGCGGCGTCCATCGGGTTCTCGGGGTCGATGTACTCGCGCAGAGTGTGGCCCTCGACGTACTCCATCACGATGTACGGGACGCCGATCTCGTTCCCGGCGGCATCACGGGAGGTGTCCTCGCCGGTGTCGTAGACCGACACGATCGAGGGATGGTTCAGCCCGCCGGCGCTCTGCGCCTCGCGGCGGAAGCGCTCCTGGAAGGTGGCATCGCGCGCGAGGTCGGAGCGGAGGATCTTCACCGCCACGGTGCGATGCAGACGGGTGTCCTCCGCGAGGTACACCTCGGCCATGCCGCCGTGCCCGAGCAGCCGGCCCACCCGGTATCTGCCCGAGAGCACGAATTCGTCTGCGTTCACTGTCCAACCGTCCTCAAGGTCGATCCGTCCATCGTAGTCGGCGCGCTCACGCCGTCGCCCCAGGTCTCGACGCCGGGCAGGGCCGGCGCCGACATCGGGGCGGCGGCCCCGAAGGGCAGCACCCCCGTCGCTCCGGCGATCGCCGCGGCGACGATCACGACGAGCAGCACCAGCAGCAGCAGCCCGGGCACGCTCAGCGGGCCGATGCGCGCACCGGTGCTCGTCCCGCGCGAGGTGCGCTCGTGGCGGTCCCCGCGCGCGGCGGCATCGGCCGGGGCGGGGTTCGCCGAGGAGGCCGAGGCGGCGCTCGCGGCGGAGCCGCCCGAGGATGCCGAGAATCCGCGCGGCGCCGAGGACGCCGACAGCGCGCTCGCCGCGGAGCCGCCGGAGCGATGGCGGATGCCGCGCCCGGACAGCGGCAGCGGCATGGCCGCGGTGCGGGTCCCCGTCGGCGACGGGGAGGAGGTGCCCTCCGCGGGCGGCGAGCCGGCGGCGTTCCCGCCCGTCCCGGGCCCGCCGGTGGCGTTCCCGCCGGTCCAGTCGTGGTCCTCGACGCGGGTGACGGGGATGGCTCCGGTGGTGAAGCGCGGCTCCACGCCCCGCTGGATCGCCTCGAGGATGCGGGCGACCGCCGCCGCCGAGCGCGGCCGGTTCGCGGGGGCCTTGGCGAGGGTCATCGCCACCAGTCGCCGCAGATCGGCGTTGATGTCCTCGGGGAGCTCCGGCGGCTGCTGCTTGACCTGCGCCATGGCGATCTCGACCTGGGTCGCGCCGGTGAAGGGGCGATGCCCCACGAGCATCTCGAAGGCGACGATCCCCAGGGCATAGATGTCCGAGAGCGATGTGGCCTGCTTGCCCATGGCCTGCTCCGGGGAGAGGTACTGGGCGGTGCCCATCACCAGTCCCGTCTTGGTCAGGCGTGCCTGGTCGGAGCTGCGGGCGATGCCGAAGTCCGTGATCTTCATGGACCAGTCCGCGGCCTCGTCCACGAGGATGTTCTCGGGCTTCACGTCGCGGTGCACCACGCCCTTGGCGTGGGCGGCGTCCAGCGCGCGGGCGAGCTCGATGAGCACGCTGATCACGCGCTTCTCGGGCAGGCCGCCGGGGTTCTCCTCGATGATGTCCGAGAGGGGCCGGCCGGCGCACAGCTCCATGACGATGTAGGCGCGCCCGTCGAGCTCCCCGTAGTCGTACAGGGCCGCGATGGCGTCGTGGCTGAGGGAGGCGGTGTGGCGCGCCTCGGCGCGGAAGCGCTTGAGGAAGCCCTCGTCGCCTGCGTACTCCTCGCGCAGGACCTTCACCGCGATGTCGCGGTCGAGGTCCTGGTCGCGTCCCTTCCACACCTGGCCCATGCCGCCGGTGGCGATGAGGCTCGTCAGCTCGTAGCGGCCCTCCAGCACCAGGCCTGCTTCGGTTCTCACTGGTCGATCACCGCTTCCATGACGTCCTTCGCGATCGGTGCCGCGACCTGCGACCCGTACCCGCCCTCCTCGACGATCACCGCGACGGCGACCTTGCGGTCCCCGGCCTGGGCGTAGCCGACGAACCACGAATGGGCGGTGCGGCCCTCGCCCCATTCGGCGGTGCCGGTCTTCCCGCCGACCTCCACGCCGTCGATCTGCGCGGCGGAGCCGGTGCCGTCCTCGACGGTGGCCACCATCATCTCGCGCATCTGCGCGGCGTTGGCGGCGCTCAGCGGCTGCGAGCGCTCCTGCGGGGAGAACTCGCTCACGGTGCGGAGGTCCTGCGTGCGCACCGACCGGACCAGGTTGGGCTCCATGACGACGCCGTCGTTGGCGAAGGAGCCGGCGACCATGGCCATCTGCAGCGGCGTCACGCGGTCCTCGTACTGGCCGATGGAGGTCGTGGCGAGCTGGGAGTCGTCCAGGTCGGTGCCGATGGTCGAGGGCGTCACGCCCAGCGGGATCGACATCCGATCCCCGAAGCCGTACTCGGCGGTCTTGGCCTGCAGGGCCTCCGCGCCGAGCTCCACGCCCAGCATCGCGAACGACGTGTTGCAGGACTGCTGCAGGGCGGACTGCAGGGTCGAGCGGTCGTCCGGGCCGCAGGGCTCCTGCCCGCCGCCGGCGTGGTTGTTCATCACGCTCGAGGAGCCCGGCAGGGTGTAGGTGCCCGGACCCGGGATCACCGAGTCCTTCGTGTAGCCGCCGGAGTCCAGCGCGGTCGCGGCGACGAGCAGCTTGAACGTGGAGCCCGGGGGGTAGAGGTCCCCGGCGATCGCCCGGTTGGACAGCGGGCGGTCCGGGTCCTCGTTGAGGTCGGACCATGCCTGGGTCACGTCGCCCGTGTCGTGGGACGCCAGCCGGTTGGGGTCGTAGGAGGGCGTGGAGACCATGGCGAGGATCTCGCCGGTGGCCGGGTCCAGGGCGACGACCGCGCCGCGCCGGTCGCCGAGGGCCTCGTAGGCGACCTGCTGCGCCTCCGCGTCCAGGGTCAGCTCGACCGTCGCCCCCTGGGTCGCCCGGCCCGAGAGGGTATCGGCGATCCGCTGGTAGAACAGCGAATCCGCATCCCCGGAGAGGGTGTCGTTCAGGGACCGCTCGAGCCCCGCGAAGCCGTAGCGCACCGAGTAGTAGCCGGTCACCGGGGCGTACATGCCGCCCGGCTCGTAGGTGCGCAGGTAGCCGTAGGTGTCGTCGGACTCCTCGGACCAGGCGATGGGGGTGCCGTCCACGACGATCGGCCCGCGGTTGCGCCCGAACTCGTTGTAGAGCGTGCGGGAGTTGCGGCCGTCGGCGTTGAGCCGGCCCGCCGCGAACACCTGGAAGTACGTCGTCGAGGTGAACAGCAGCACGAACAGCAGGGCGATCACGAGCCACACGTGGCGCAGGGGCTTGTTCATCGGGCGCCCTCCGCACTGGTGGCCGCGCCGGAGCCCGGGGCCGGGGCTGCGGCCTGGTTCGGGGAGAGCGTCGGGGAGAGGCCGGGGACCTGGCGGGCCGCCGGGCGGCGCGCCGCATCGGAGAGCCGCACCAGGATGCCGACCACGATCCAGTTGCAGACCAGGGAGCTGCCGCCCGAGGCGAGGAAGGGCAGGGTCAGACCGGTCAGCGGGATCACCCGGGTGATGCCGCCGACGACCACGAACACCTGCAGGGCCAGGACGAATCCGAGCCCGCCGGCCAGCAGCGTCCCGAAGCCGTCGGAGATGCCGACGGCCGCGCGCAGGGCCCGCTGGACCAGCACCAGGTACAGCACCAGCACCGCGAAGGCGCCGATCATGCCCATCTCCTCCGCGATCGCGGTGTAGATGAAGTCGGAGTGCGCGTAGGACACCACGTTGGGCCGTCCCTCGCCGAGCCCGGTGCCGGAGATCCCGCCGTTGGCCAGGCCGAACAGGCCGTTGTTGATCTGGCGGCAGCGGTCGAAGTTGTCCGAGGACATCGGGTCCAGCCAGCAGGTCAGGCGGGTGCGCACCCGGGCGACCTGGGTGACGGCGATGATCGCCGGCGGCACGAACATGATCGCGCCGATCACCAGCCAGCTCAGGCGGTCCGTGGCGACGTACAGCATCGCCACGAACAGGCCGAAGAACATGATCGAGGTGCCGAGGTCGGTCTCCACCACGAGCACCGCGAGGGAGAAGGCCCAGGCCACCAGGATGGGGCCGAAATCGGCCCAGCGCGGGAACTGGATGCCCAGCACCTTGGGGCCGGCCAGGGCCAGGGTGTCGCGGCGCGAGACGAGGTAGCCGGCGAAGAACACGGCGAAGAAGATCTTCGCGAGCTCGGCCGGCTGGAAGCTGTAGCCGGCCACGTTGATCCAGATCCGCGAGCCGTTGATCTCGGAGCCGATGAAGGGGAGCATCGGCAGCAGGAGAAGCACCGCGCCGCAGACGGCGGCGATCCAGGTGTAGCGGCGCAGGATCCGATGGTCCCGCAGGCCCACGAGGACCAGGGAGCAGAGCACGATGCCGACCACGGCCCACAGCTCCTGGCGGTCGGCATAGCTCGTGGTGCGGTCTGTGTACAGGCCGATCGCGGAATCCACCGAGGCGATCACGGCGATCCCGATGAGGTTCAGCAGCAGCGTGATGGGCAGGATCACCGGGTCCGCGTACGGCGCGCGCCAGGTGACGACCAGCTGCAGCACCACGGCCAGCACGACGGCGCCGATCCCGTACTGCAGCAGGTCATCGGGCAGCGCCTGGTACCGCCCCAGCCCCACGAGGGCGTAGGCGGTCACCCCGATCGCCACGGCGAAGGCCAGCATGAGGGCCTGCAGGGTGCGACGGGGGCGCGCGGTGTACGAGACGACGGTGGCCACTACCGCGCCTGGTCCTCGGTCGGGGGCGCGGGCGAGTCGACGGTCGCCTCCGGGGCGGTGGGCTGCACGGTGCCGGGGACGACGGCGCCCCCGGCATCGCTGGCCCCGCCGGCGTCGCTCGCGCCGCCGCCGTCGCTGGGGGCCGCGGTCTGCTGCGGGGTGAGGTCCGCGGTCTCGCCCTCGAGCCGGTCGACGATGGCCTCGGCGTCGGCGAGGTCGGCCGCGGTGATGGTCGCCTCGACCTGCTGGCGGGTGATGGGCGTCAGCGCCTCGAGCTCCACATCGGTGGTCTCCACCGGCGTGGACAGGGAGATCGGTCCCAGGTCCTGGGACAGGCCCCGGTAGATCACGACGTGCGTGCCGTCGCTGCCCACGTAGTACTGCCGCTGGGACCACCCGTATCCGGCCCAGGCGGCGCCGACCAGCAGGGCCAGCAGCAGGGCGAGGGTGACCAGCGCGGGCCAGACGCTGCGCCGCGGCGGCTCGTCCTCCTCGTCGAAGTCGTCGTCGGAATAGGCCGGCTCGGCGTCGGTGCGCCCGAGGGCGGCGGCCTTGGCGGCAGGACCGGAGCCGGCCGTCGGCTGGTTGCGGTTGCGGGCTGCGGAGCCGACGATCTGCGGGGTCGCCGAGGGCGCCTCGGCCCCGCGCGGCAGCGCATCGAGGTCCACGACGTCGGCGATGATGCAGGTGATGTTGTCCTGCCCGCCGCCCTTGAGGGCCAGCTGGACGAGCGCGTCGGCGCACTCGCCGGGATCCTCGATCTCCTGCAGCGTCGCGTCGATGGTGCGCAGGCTGACCAGGCCGGACAGGCCGTCCGAGCACAGCATCCAGCGGTCGCCCGCATGGGCCGAGCGAAGCGACAGGTCGAGCTCGGGGTCGGAGTCCACGTCGCCCAGCACGCGCATGATCACCGAGCGCTGGGGGTGGCGCTCGGCCTCCTCCTCCGTGAGCCGGCCCTCGTCGATGAGGCGCTGGACGAAGGTGTGGTCCTTGGTGATCTGCGACGTCTCTCCGTCGCGCAGCAGGTAGGCGCGGGAGTCCCCGATGTGGGCGAGGGCGAACTTGCCCTCCGCCCGCAGCAGCGCGGTGACCGTCGTGCCCAGCCCGGCGAGCTGGGGCTCGTCGCGCGCCCGGCGCAGGATCGCCTGGTTCGCCTCGAGGATCGAGCGCTCCAGGGAGGCGACGATGTCGGAGGCAGGGGTCTCGGTGTCCAGGCTGGCCAGGTGGGCGATGGCCACCGAGGAGGCCACGTCGCCGCCGGCGTGGCCGCCCATGCCGTCGGCCACCACCAGCAGGTGGCTGCCGGCATAGCCGGAGTCCTGGTTGTTCGAGCGCACGAGGCCGACGTCGGTGCGGGCGGCATACCGCAGGGCGAAGCTCATCGCGGACCTCGTCTCAGCTCGATCACGGTGCGGCCGATCCGCACCTGCGCGCCCGGCTTGAAGGGCGCCGATCCCTCGATCTTCCGACCTGACAGCAGGGTGCCGTTGGTCGAGCCGAGGTCCTCCACGAACCACTCGTCATCACGCTGGTAGACCCGCGCATGCCGGTTGGAGGCGTAGTCGTCGTCGAGCACGAGGGTGCACTCGGGCGCGCGGCCGATGAGCACGGGCGTCGCCCCGAGGGTGAGGGTGGTCCCGCGCAGGTTCCCGGCCGTGACCACCAGGACCGTCGTCGTCGGCGCGGGCTCGGTGCGCAGGGACGCGGCCTGCGAGGGATCCGCCGTGGGACGCTGCTCGCGCCGCGGATCCGGCTTGCTGCCGCGGCTGAGGACGGTCGTGCCGAACAGGTCCCCGCGCAGGATCAGCAGCACCGCCACGACGAACAGCCACAGGGCGATCGTGAACCCGATCCGCAGGGCATAGATGGTGAGTTCGCTCATCGGCCGATCACTGCCCCGCGCCCGGGGTCGCATCGGGCAGCAGGATGGTCATGCGGGTGCGCCCGATCTTGATCAGGGAGCGGTCGCGCAGCGTCACCGGGGTGCGGATCCGCTCCCCGTCGACGTAGGTGCCGTTGGTGGAGCCGAGGTCGGTCGCCACGACGATGCCGCCGTCCTCGGCGCGCAGCTCGATGTGGTGGCGCGAGACGCCCGTGTCCTCGAGGATGATGTCGGCATCGCCGCCGCGCCCGATCACGGTGATCGCGCCGGTCAGCAGGTACTGCTGCTCGTCGATCTCGAGGATCGGGTGACCGCCGGGGGCGGACTGCATGCTCGAGGTCGCCGGGGCGACGCTGCCGCGCTCGGTGCGCGACTCCGTCTCGAAGCGGCCCTGGCGGACCTCGTCGTCGCGCTCGAGGGTCACGCTGACCCCGCCGACGAACATGTAGCGCTGCTTGTCGGCGTGCTCGACCACCACCCGCTCGAGCTCCTCGACCAGGGTCTCCTGCCAGGAGGCGAAGCGGTCGTAGTCGACCGAGTGGAGGTACACGCTGTAGGCGTTGGGGGCGAGGGTCCGCGTCCGGTCGAGGACCTGGATCTGGTCGTCGCACTCGCGCTTGAGGCCCTGCGCCAGGTCGAGCGGCTTCAGCTGGCCGCGACCGGGGGAGAAGATGCTCGTGACCCCTCGGTCCAGGCCGCGTTCGATCCGATCCAAGATCCCCACGGTGGTCCTCCGCAATCGTGCAGGTCGGTCTTCGGCGCTTGGTGCGGGCGGCGGACCGCCCGGGCCGGCGTCCTCGGACGAGGTCGCTCGCCGTCGATCGTAGCGTGAAGGACCCTGCCGACCACCCCGCCACGGCGGGGGATCCCGGGCAGGAGCTGTGCAGGCGGTGTGGAGGGGCGTGACGCACGCCGCCCGGCCCTGCTCCGGGGAGCGGGGCCGGGCGGCGGGCCGATGCGTGCTGCGCGCGGGCGCTCGTTCCTCGCCCCCGCTGCGGTCGGAGCCTTCGTCGCCTCAGCGCACCTTCACGCGCATGCCGATGCGGAACCAGCCCACGGACCACAGGCCGTCGCTCGCGGCGACCGAGATGCGGGAGCATCCGTGGGAGGCCGGGTAGGTCGGGATCGAGGTGGATCCGTGGATCGCCCAGCCGCGGTCGTAGTAGCCGGGCCGGTAGAGACGGCCCAGCGGGGCGTCCTGCCAGCCGGAGCTGTAGAGCCGGTACATGTTCCAGTCGCCCGTCGGGGTGGTGGCCGTCTTCCATCGGCCGTCCGAGTAGTAGCGCTCCCCGCTGCCGGTGGAGGTGTTGAACACGTGCATGAGGGTGCCGCCGCTGACGGCCAGCAGCAGCTGGGAGCCCAGCACGACCTCGAAGCCGGATCCGGAGATCGTCTTGCGCGGCAGCACGCCGTCGCTGAGCGCGGCGCGGGTCTTCGGGCCCACCACGCCGTCGGTGACCAGTCCCGCGGCCTTCTGCAGGGCCCACACCGCCTGCTGGGTCACGGGGCCGAAGCTGCCGTCGGGGGCGTCGCACCAGTAGCGGCGCCGGTTCAGCTCCTGCTGGAGACGCTTCACCTCCTCGCCGCGGTCGCCGCGGCGCAGGGTCGTCAGCGCCATCGCCGGTGCCGCCCCCGCGGCCAGCGCGGCGGAGAGCGTCCCGGCCCCGACGAACAGGGTGCGCCTGCTCGGGGTCGGCACATGGATCGTCGTCTCGGGCATGGGTCCTCTGTCCTTCGTCATCGTGTCCCCCGCCGGCGGCCGGTCCCCCCGGGCCGCCTGCGCATCGGATCCGCTGGGTCCGCGGCGGTCCGGCAGGCGCCGGAGCCGCCCGGGTCCGATGGGAATACCCTGGACGCCCGAGCCCGGGTAAACAACCAGTAAAATGTGAAGGATCTGTGTGGGTTGCCCGGCTGGCTCGTGGCCTGGGAGGCTGGGGGAGTGGACAGCACCTCGCGCATCGACGCCGCGGCCCTCGCCGCTGATCTCCCCTTCCCCCACGCCGTCGGCGTGACCTCGCCCGCGGCGACCCTCGCCGTCACCGGGGACGATGCCCGCGTGATGCCGCTGGCCTCGGTGTCCAAGCCGATCACGGCGCTCGGCGCGCTGATCGCCGTGGATCGCGGGTACCTGTCCCTGGACGAGCCGGCCGGCCCCGAGGGCTCCACCATCCGCCACCTGCTGGCGCACTCCGCGGGCTATGCCTTCGACGCCCGCCGGGAGCTCGCGCCCCCCGGGACGCGGCGCATGTACTCCAACGCCGGCTTCGAGGTGCTGGGCGAGCAGCTCGAGCTGGCCACCGGCTACGAGGTCGGCGAATGGCTCGAGACCACCGTGTGCGGACCCCTCGGTCTGCGCGACCTCGAGGTCGACGGCTCCCCGGCGGCAGGCTTCCGCGGCAGCATCCGCGACCTCCTCGCCATCGGCCGCGAGCTGCTGAGCCCCACCCTGATCGGCGCGGAGCTGGCCGAGCAGGCCCGCAGCGTCCAGTTCCCGGGCCTGGCGGGCCTCCTGCCCGGCTACGGCCGCCAGAGCCCGAACGACTGGGGCCTGGGGATGGAGATCCGGGCGCACAAGTCCCCGCACTGGACCGGGGCCCTGAGCTCCCCGCGCACCTTCGGCCACTTCGGGCAGTCCGGATCGTTCCTGTGGGTGGACCCCGAGGCGCAGCTGGCGGCGGCGTTCCTGGGGGAGGAGCCCTTCGGCCCGGCCCACGTGGCCGCCTGGCCCGGGCTGACCGACGCGATCCTGCGCGCCCACGGCATCGGCGCATGAGCGCGCTGGAGGTCCTGGACGAGCTGCCCTTCGAGGCGGCCGCGATCGTCCTGGGCCCCGAGGGGGTGCGCGAGCGCCGCGGCGACACCCGCCGTGAGCGTCCCTGGCGCTCGGTCACCAAGACCCTCACCGGCTACACCGCCGCGATCGCGCTCGAGGCCGGCATGGTCGACCTCGACGATCCCGCGGGTCCCGAGGGGTCGACCCTGCGCCACCTGCTGTGCCATGCCTCGGGCTACTACTACGGATCGGACAGCACCCTCCAGCCGCCCGGCCGGCGCCGCCACTACTCCAACTACGGCATCGACAGGGCGGCCGAGCACATCGGCCGCCGTGCCGGCCGGGACTTCGCCGACCTGGTCCAAGAGGGCGTGCTGGATCCGCTGGGGATGACCGGGGCGCGCTGGACCGGATCGGCCTCCGTGGGCGGCTTCTCGCCGCTGGAGGACCTCGCCCTGTTCGCCCTCGAGCTGCTGCGCCCCACCCTGCTGGGACCCGAGGCCTTCACCGCCGCCACGACCGAGCAGATCCCCGGGCTCAAGGGCGTCATGCCCGGCTTCGGCTCGCAGGACCCCAACCCCTTCGGCCTCGGCTTCGAGGTGCGCGGCACGAAGTCCCCCCACTGGACCGGCCGGGGCAACGACCCGGCGACCTTCGGCCATTTCGGCATGCTCGGCACGGCCCTGTGGGTCGACCCGGCGGCCGATGTCGCCCTCGTCGCCGGCACCGACCACGAGTTCTGCGACGATCACCGCCGCGTGCTGCCCCTCCTGGCCGACGCCGTCCTCGCCGAGCACGCCCGACGGCGCTGACGCCTTCCCCCCCCCGACCGGATCCCGGAGACCGGTTCGCGGGTCCGGCGGAGAGCGAACTGTCAGTCCCGCTTCCATCAGCGACCCCGTGATGGAAGGGGGACTGACTGTCGGCGCGCGCGGCCCCGGTCCCGGGTCCATCTGGGGGTCCCGGTGGCGGGACCATCTGCGGGCGCGGACCCGGTCCCGGGACCATCTGCGGGAGCGGCCGTGGTGCCGGGACGCTCCCAGGAGCACCTGGGAGGATCGTCGGGGGCGCCCCGCCCGTCCAGATCCGCTCCCGTCCTTCGGAGAACACTTCGCCATGAGCACCCCGCAGACGCCCGAGACGCTCGACAGCGCACCCGAGACCGCATCGGCCGGCCCCGCATCCGCCGGCCCCGCATCGGCCGGTCCTGCATCCGCCGGTCCCGCACCGGTGGGTCCTGCGGCGCAGGACGCAGCCGCCGGGACCGGCGAGGTCTCGCCGCTCGGGAGGATCTTCGCGATCGTCGCCTTCGTGGAGGCGTTCACGTGGGCCGGCCTCCTGGTGGGCATGTTCCTGAAGTACGTGACCGGCACGACCGAGGCCGGGGTGTGGCTGTTCGGCCGCCTGCACGGCGGGGCCTTCATGCTGTACGTGGTGCTCGCTCTGCTCAGCGCGTGGAAGCTGCGCTGGCAGTGGTGGGTCGCCCTGGTCGCTCTCGCCGCTGCGATCCCGCCCCTGGTGACCGTGCCGCTGGAGATGTGGCTGCGCCGCACCGGACGGCTCGCCCGCCGGAGCTGACACCCTCGCATCGGCCCATCGGCCCATCGGCCCATCGGCCCATCGGCCCATCGGCCCGCGCCGGGTCGGCCGATGACGGCTGCCGCCGCGGCGTCAGGCGTTGTGCACCAGGGGGCCCACGGGGTCCCGGCGGCCGTCGATGATCTCGAGCATGCGCACCAGGCGCACCGTCTCGCGCACGTCGTGGACCCGCAGGATGCGGGCGCCGCGGGCGATCACCCAGGCCGCCGCCGCGAGGGAGCCCTCCAGGCGCTCCTCCTTGGGCAGGCCCAGGGACTCGCCGATCACGTCCTTACGCGACAGCGCCGCGAGCACCGGGAGGCCGAGCCGGTTGAACTCGTCCCAGCGGCGCAGCAGCTCGAGGGTCTGGCGGGTGCTCTTGTTGAGGTCCGGGCCCGGGTCCACGATGATCCTGTCCTCGGCGATGCCTGCGTCCCGGGCGAGGGCGACGCCCTCCGCGAGACGGCGGCGCACCTGCGCGACCACGTCGTCGTAGCGGGGGCTCGGCAGCTCGGTCCGCGGCGCGGCGAGGGAATGGGTCACCACCACGCTCGCCCCGGTCCCGGCGACGACGGCGGCCATCTCCGGGTCGGAGAAGCAGGTGGTGTCGTTGATGAGATCGGCGCCGGCGGCGATCGCCTCCCGGGCGACGGAGGCATGGAAGGTGTCCACGCTCAGGCGCACCCCCGGGGCCTGCTCGCGCAGCGCGGCGATCACCGGCACCACGCGTTCGGCCTCCTCGGCGGCGGGAACCGGAGCCCCGGGCGCGAACTTCACCCCGCCGATGTCGATGATCGCCGCGCCCTCGGCCGCCGCGGCCAGCCCGCGGTCCACGGCCGCCTGCAGCTCCCAGGTCGCACCCTGGTCGAAGAAGGAATCGGTGGTGCGGTTGACGATCGCCATCACGCTCACCGCGTCGGTGGGCAGGGGCCTCGGCCCCGGGGCGGGGGCGGTGCGCGATCCCGCCGCCGTCCCGCCGTGCGTGTGCGACATGTCCGTTCCTCTCGAGTTCATCGGCCCGTCCCCGTCCTTTGAGGGTTCTGGGACCTCGATGAGGTTAGATGACAGGACTGCCATTTTCACCCGCCCGATCCGCGGCCCCGCGCGCCGGGCGGAACGACCACCCCCTTGGGAGGATTCACGACATGAAGATCGTCGTCGCCGGCGGAGACGGATTCTGCGGCTGGCCCACTGCCCTCTACCTCTCGCAGAAGGGTCACGAGGTCACCATCGTCGACAACCTCGTGCGGCGGGACATCGACGAGGAGCTCGGCTCCAACTCCATGACCCCGATCCTCCCGCTCGAGGAGCGCGTGGCCGCGTGGAAGGAGGTCACCGGCCTGGAGATCGGCGTGCGCATCGAGGACCTCACCGACTACGAGGCCGTCGCCGCGATCTTCCAGGAGCTGCAGCCCGAGGCGTTCGTGCACTTCGCCGAGCACCGCAGCGCCCCGTACTCGATGATCGACCGCGAGCACGCGATCGAGAACCACCGCAACAACGTCGAGGGCACGCTGAACGTGCTGTGGGCGATCAAGGACTTCGCCCCGGACTGCCACCTCGTCAAGCTCGGCACCATGGGCGAGTACGGCCAGCCCAACATCGACATCGAGGAGGGCTGGATCGAGATCGAGCACAAGGGCCGCAAGGACCGCCTGCCGTTCCCCAAGCAGCCCGGCTCGTTCTACCACCTCACCAAGGTGCACGACAGCGACAACATCATGTTCGCCTGCCGGATCTGGGGCATCCGCGCCACGGACCTCAACCAGGGCGTCGTCTACGGCCTGGAGACCGAGGAGACGCGGAAGGACGCGCGCCTGGCCAACCGCTTCGACTACGACGCCGTGTTCGGCACCGCGCTGAACCGGTTCCTGATCCAGGCGGCCATCGGCCACGACCTCACCGTCTACGGAGGCGGCTCCCAGACCCGCGGATACCTGAACATCCAGGACACGGTGCGCTGCATCGAGATCGCCTGCCAGAACCCGGCCGACCGCGGCGAGTTCCGCGTGTTCAACCAGTTCACCGAGCAGTTCTCCGTCAACGAGCTGGCCGAGAAGGTGCAGAAGGTCGCGAAGGACCAGGGCATCGACGTGGCGATCGCCCACATCGACAACCCCCGCGTGGAGAAGTACGACCACTACTACAACGCGGTGAACACGAACCTGCTGGACCTGGGCCTGCAGCCCCACCTGCTGACCGACGAGGTCCTCGCCGAGATCCTCACGGTCTCCCGCGCGAACGCGGAGCGCGTGCGCCGCGAGCTGGTCCTGCCCACCGTCACCTGGAAGTGATGATCCGCCGGTGAAGATCGCCATCGTCACCGAGACCTTCGTGCCCTCGGTCGACGGGGTCGTGACACGGCTGCGCCACGCCGTGGAGCGCTTCGTCGACCTGGGGCACGAGGTCATGGTCATCGCCCCCGATCTGGGAGTCCATGAGCATCACGGGGCCCGGATCGTGGGCATCCGCCCGGTGACGCTGCCGTTCTACAAGCACCGGCGCTTCACCCTGCCCACGCCCACGGTCGACGGGATCATCCGCGGGTTCCACCCGGACGTCGTGCACGCCGCGCAGCCGATCCTGCTGGCGAGCTCCGGGGCGTACGCGGCCAAGCGCCAGGACATCCCGCTGCTGGCCAGCTACCACACCCACATCCCGCGCTACCTCGACCTCTACCGCGGCTACCGGTGGGGCAAGCCCGCGGTGTGGTGGCAGATCAAGCGCAACCACGCCCTGGCCGACGTCAACCTCGCGACCTCGCAGGCCATGAAGGACGAGCTCTCCGAGCAGGGGATCCACAACCTCCACGTGGTGCGCCGCGGCGTGGACACCCTCGCCCACCACCCGCGATTCGCCTCCGAGACGATGCGGGCGCGCCTGTCCGGCGGCCGCCCCGACAAGACGCTGCTGGTCTTCGTGGGACGCCTGGCCAAGGAGAAGGAGATCCAGCGGCTGCGGCCGATGCTGGACCGCCGCGACGACGTGGTCCTCGCGATTGTCGGCGACGGACCGTACCGGCACGAGCTCGAGGAGACCTTCCGCGGCACCTCGACCGTGTTCCCCGGGTTCCTGGGCGGGGAGGAGCTCGCCAGCGCCTTCGCCTCCTCCGACGCCTTCGTGTTCCCCTCGGTCACCGAGACCCTGGGCCTGGTGATCCTCGAGGGGATGGCCTCCGGGCTGCCGGTGGTCGCCGCCCGCTCCGGCCCGACGATGGAGCAGGTCGTCGACGGGGAGAACGGGCTGCTCTTCGACTCCGGGGACGAGGCGTCCCTGGACGCGGCCCTGGACCGCCTGGCCGATCCCGCCACCCGCGCCCGGATCCGGCAGGCCGCCCGCGCCGAGGCGGAGAAGTTCTCCTGGGAGCACGCCTCGGACGACCTGCTGCACTACTACGAGCTCGCGATCGCCACGCACCGCGAGACCCGCGGAGGTGACGCGTGGTGAGCACCCCCGCCCGCCCCGAGGGCGCCCCCGCCGGTGAGGAGACGGCCATGGCCGCGCAGACGGTGATGCCCGATGTCGAGCAGCTGCTGCGGCCGATGCCCGCGCCCGCCGCCCGCGTCCTCGAGGGGGAGCGGGTGCGACTCGAACCGCTGCGGGCCGAGCACGCGGAGGGACTCGCCGAGGCCGTCCGCGACGGCGAGCTGTGGCGCATCCCGTACACCACCCACATCCCGCGGCCCGAGGCCATGGCGGCCGGCGTCGAGGCGACGCTCGCGAAGGCCGCCGCCGGCCAGGTCGTCGCCTGGGCCGTCGTCCTGCGCGGTCGGGACGGCGCGGCCGACCGGGTCGTGGGCCAGACGACCTTCCTCAACATCGAGACCGCCGACCGCCGCCTGGAGATCGGCAGCACCTTCCTGTCGGCCTCCACGCACGGGACCGGTGTGAACGCCGAGGTCAAGCTGCTGCTGCTCACCGAGGCCTTCGAGCGGCTCGGCTGCCTGCGCGTGGAGCTGCGCACCCACCACCTCAACGCCGCCTCGCGCCGCGCCATCGAGCGTCTCGGCGCCACCCAGGAGGGCATCCTGCGCGCCCACCGGATCCTCCCGGACGGCTCGCTGCGCCACACGGTCGTCTACGCGATCCTCGCCGACGAGTGGCGCGGCGTGCGCGCCCTGCTGGAGCAGCGTCTGGGGCGCTGAAGGCGTTCGCCGGACGCGCCCAGGGGGTACGCGGGCGGTCGGAGTCCGAGGCCACGAGGTCCTGCCGGTCGGTGCCGCGGCGATGCTCACCCTCGGCGCGGGCGCAGCAGGTCCTTCCAGCCGCGGCGGGGGCGGTGCTCGAGCGCGGCCTCGGCATCGGCCGTCTCGCGTCGTGCCCGGCGTCGCTCCTGGGCGCTCGGCCGGGCGGGATCGGAGCGCTGCGCGGCATCGGCCGCTCCGGGATCCGCCGCGGAACCCGGGCCGGCATCCGAGGCGTCCTCCGGCGCGAGGACGTCGTCG
>Ga0302349_1001740_pt1 | contig 15591 bp, 15 predicted proteins | sample PhyAR1_FD_202176 | JGI IMG/M metagenome (GOLD analysis project Ga0302349, IMG submission 202176) | Leaf surface microbial communities from alfalfa plants in UC Gill Tract Community Farm, Albany, California, United States - DLSL A.R1... | ecosystem: Host-associated > Plants > Phyllosphere >...
GCAGGACCGTCATCACCAGGAACACGGAGGCGACCGCGTAGGTCAGCGGAAGCAGCCGCGACATGTCCACCGGCCCCGGGTCGGGGCGCCCGCGCAGGCGGGACCACGCGCGCCGCACCCCTTCGACAAGGGCGCCGAGGACGTGGCCGCCGTCCAGCGGCATCAGGGGGATCAGGTTGAAGACGAACAGGGCCATGTTCAAGGAGGCGAGCATCGACAGCAGGGTCGCGATCTTCTCACGCACCTCGAAGCCGGGCTGATCGGCGGCGGCGACCTCCCCCGCGAGGCGGGACACGCCCACCACGCCGATGGGCCCGTTCGGATCACGCTCCTGCGAGCCGAAGGCGGCCTGCCCCACCTCCCACAGGCGCACGGGGAGGCTGATGACGATCCGCGCGGTGCCGGTGAACGCCTCCCAGGCCATCCCCGGGACGCGGGCGGGCGACTGCCGCACCAGGTCCGGGGTCCCGGCGACGCCGAGGAAGCCCACCTGCTCGGTGACCAGCTCGCCGTCCGCGTCGAGCACCGCGCGGCCGTCGTCGTCCAGCACCGGGCGGGCGTCGACGATCGGGGTGGCCTGCAGGGTCAGCTGCTCGCCGTCCCGGGAGACGACGACGTCGACGGTGCGGTCGCCGGCGGCCCGCACCGAGGCCGTCACGTCGCCCCAGCCGTCGATGTCCCGCCCGTCGATGCTCAGCAGCACGTCCCCGGGCTCGATGCCCGCGGCGGCCGCGGGCGCCGGCGGCATGCCCTCGCAGCTGGTGCCCTCCGGCGCATCGGCCGGCAGCACGCACTGCGAGACGGTGCTCACCGTCGGGGTGACACCGGGCAGACCGATCCCGCACACCAGCACGGTCAGGATCAGGACGGACAGCACGAGGTTCATGGCGGGCCCGCCGAGCATCACGACGAGCTTCTTGGGCACCGCGAGCGCGCTGAACGTGCGGTGCGCGTCCTCCGGGCCGTACTGGGACGCCTCCCAGTCCTTCGCCTCCGCGGACATCTGCTGGAAGAACCCGGTGGAATGCTCGCGGATGGTCCCCGGGGCGTCGCCGCGGTGCGGCGGGTACATGCCGATCATCCGGATGTAGCCGCCCAGCGGCAGCGCCTTGATCCCGTACTCCGTCTCGCCGCGCCGACGCGCGAGGACGGTGGGGCCGAAGCCGATCATGTACTGGGTCACGCGCACGCCGAAGGCCTTCGCGGGGACCAGATGCCCGAGCTCGTGCAGGGCGATGGAGACCCCGAGCCCCACCGCGACCACCAGCACGCCCAGGACGAACAGCAGGACGCTCATCCGCGCAGGCCCCGCCGGGAGGTCCGCGGCGCCCGAGGTCCGCGGGTCACGGCACGGACGCCATCACATCCGCGACATGGTCGAGGTACACGTCGACCACGGCCTCCTGGTAGCCGACCGGGCCCTTGCGGCGGCGGAAGGCCGCCCGGCGCACGTCGTCCACGCTCATCGGCAGGCCGTCGGTGAAGTAGGCGATCAGCTGGTCGCAGAGGGCGTCGACATCGGCCATGTCGTAGGAGGGCTCCCCCGCGGAGGCCGGGGCGAAGCGCTGCCCGGCCGGGCGCTCCAGGCGCTCCTTGAGGGCCTCGGCGCGCTCGGTCAGCTGGGCGATCCACGCGGCCTCGCCCTCGCGGGAGATCGCCTCGTCGCGGGCCTGCAGCGCGAACGCGTCGGAGAGGCGGTCCAGCGCCTCGTCCACGGTGCGCATGTCGTAGCCGCCGCGCTCGGTGCCGAAGCTCGCCGTGGCGACATCGGAGCCGTCGAACGAGGGGTCCTTGCTCTCGTAGGCGCTGCGGGCCCGCGAGAGGAAATCGTCGACCTCCGCCGTCGCATAGCCCACGCTGAAGCGCGAGACGCGCTCGAAGGATGTGCTCACCTGTGGTCCTTCCTCGATGCCTGAACGGGTACCACTGTAACCATCCGGGGACTGTGCTCCTGGGAGGCCGCCCCGCTCCGCGACCGGGGTGTGCGCGGCCGGGGCGACGGGGCGGGAGGCCGCCGTCACGAGGCCTGGGTCGCGATCGCCTCGACCCGGGCGACCCGCGCCTCGCGGTCCGCGCGATGGGCGTCGGACTCGAGCACCTCCGCGGCCAGCTGGCCGCAGGCGCCGTCGATGTCCGATCCCCGGGTGTCGCGGATGGTGGCGCGGATGCCGGCCGCGCGCAGCGTCTCCACGAACCGCTTCTCGACGAACGGGTCCGACGCGGTCCACTTCGAGCCCTTCACAGGGTTCAGCGGGATCGGGTTCACGTGCACCCAGCCGGTGCCGCCCTTGGCGATCAGGCGGTCCGCGAGCAGCTGCGCCCGATGGGCCTGGTCGTTGATGTCACGGATCAGGGCATACTCGATGCTGACCCGGCGGCCCGTGGCCTGGAAGTACTCGTACGCGGCCGAGAGGATCTCGTCCACGTCGAAGCGGGTGTTGATGGGCACCAGCTCGTCGCGCAGGGCGTCGTCCGGGGCGTGGAGCGAGACCGCGAGCGTCACCGGGATCTCCTCCTTGATGAGCTTGCGGACCGCCGGGGCCAGGCCGACCGTGGAGACGGTGATGCTGCGCGCGCTCATCCCGAACCCCTCCGGCGAGGGGGCGTTCAGGCGCTTGCAGACCGTCGCCACCGGGCGGTAGTTCGCCAGCGGCTCGCCCATGCCCATGAAGACGATGTTGCTCACGCGGGTGACGGGGTTCTCGCCCTCCTGGGCGGGGACCTCCCCGGCCGCGAGCTTGGCGTTGGCGATGCGGACCTGCTCGAGGATCTCCGCGGCGGAGAGGTTGCGGGTCAGGCCCATCTGCCCGGTCGCGCAGAACGGGCAGTTCATGCCGCAGCCCGCCTCCGAGGAGATGCACAGGGTGACCCGGCCCGTGTAGCGCATGAGCACCGACTCCACGAGGGATCCGTCGAACAGGCGCCAGAGCATCTTCTGCGTGGCGCCGTGGTCGGCGGCCTGCATCGAGACCAGCTCGAGCAGCGGCGGGAAGAAGCGCTCGACGAGCGTCTGCCGCAGATCCTTGGGGATGTCCGTGAGGTCGTCCGGATCGGTGGTCGCATGGTCGAAGTAGTGCGTGGACAGCTGGTTGGCCCGGAAGGCGGGCAGACCCATCTCGACCACGGCGGCGCGCCGCTCCGCGAGGGTCAGGTCGGCCAGGTGCGAGGGGGCCTTGCCGCGACGGGTGGGCCGCAGCTGCAGCTGGCCGGGGGCCAGGGCGACCCTCTCCCCCGGCACGGCCTCCCGGGAGAGGTCGGGCAGGGCGACGGGGCGGCGGGAGGGGTCGGAACCGGTGGTGCTCATGGGAGCAGGATCTCCAGGAGGATGTAGGTGCAGGGGGCGGCGAGAAGGATGGAGTCGACGCGGTCCAGGACCCCGCCGTGCCCGGGCAGCAGGTGCCCCATGTCCTTGAGGCCCAGGTCGCGCTTGATGAGGGACTCGGCGAGATCCCCGCAGGTCGAGACGACCACGATGACGGCGCCGAGGATCAGCCCCGCCCACCAGGGCGCCCCCAGCCCCAGGACCGTGACGCCGACGGCGCTCGCGATGCCGACGAGGAGGGAGCCGGCGAAGCCCTCCCAGCTCTTCTTCGGGCTGATGCCCGGGGCCATCGGGTGCGCCCCGAACAGGACGCCGGCGGCGTAGCCCCCCACGTCGTTGGCGACGGGGACGAGGATCGCCAGGAGCACGGCGAAGGCGCCGGCGGGGCGATCGTGCAGGAGCAGCAGGAAGCAGCCGAGGAAGGGGATCCAGGCGATCGTGAGCACGCCCGCGCACACGTCGCGCAGCGCCGGCAGGCCGAGCGACTCCGAGACCCGCCAGACGATGAGCACGCAGATCGCGACGGCGGTCGCCACGATCAGGCCGTCCACCCCGAACACGACGGTCGAGACGACCATGCCGATGCCGCCGACGAGGACGGGCATCGCCGGGACCTGCAGTCCGCCCTGTCCCAGGGCACGGGTCAGCTCGAGCACCCCCAGGACGATGCCGACGGCCACCACCACGGGCAGGGCCGCGGGCAGCAGGAACAGGGCGCCCAGGATGACCGCGCCGAGACCGAGGCCGACGCCGATCGCCGCAGGGAGATTGCGCCCCGGCCCGCGGCGCGCGCCGTGGCCCGCCGCGCCCTCCTCACCGGCCGAGCGCGCCTCTGCGGCCTTCTGCACGCGCGAGCGGGCATCGGCCTCCTGGGCGCGCGCGAGGACGGCGCTGTGACGGACCCCGCCCGAGCGCGCACCCCGACGGTCGGGGCGCCCGGGGACGCCGACGACCGCCTCGGCGGGAGCCGAGGCGGTCTGCGGGCCGCCGGGCTGCGGCGGGGTCGGGGAGGTCACGGGAGCGGCCGGTCTACTCGGGCTCAGACCGTGGCCAGCTCCGTCTCCTTCGCGGAGAGGGCCACGTCGACGAGCTCGATGTACTTCTTGGTGAGGACCTCGAGCTCCTTCTCGGCGCGGGTGCCCTCGTCCTCGCCGATCTCCTTGTCCTTGACCAGCTTCTCGATGGCCTTCTTCGCGTTGCCGCGGGTGCCGCGCACGGCGACCTTACCGTCCTCGGCCTTGTTCTTGGCGAGCTTCACGTACTCCTTGCGTCGCTCCTCGGTGAGGGCGGGCAGGACCACGCGGAGGTTGTCGCCGTTGTTGGTCGGGTTGACCCCGAGATCGGACTCGCGCAGGGCGGACTCGACCGCGGGCATCGCCGTCTTGTCGTACGGGGTCACGATCACGGTGCGGGCCTCGGGGAACTGCAGCGAGGCGAGCTGGTTCAGGGGGGTCGGGGCGCCGTAGTACTCGACCTCGATGCCCTGGAACATCGCCGCGTTGGCCCGCCCGGTGCGGATCGCGGAGAAGTCCTCCTTGGTCACCTCGACGGACTTGGTCATCTTGGCTTCGGCGTCCTTCAGGATGCCGGCGACGTCGTCGCTCACGATGTGCTCCTCATGGTTCTAGCGGATCTCACGGGACATTGTCCCCCACCGCGGCGCGCAGGTCGGGGACCTCGGCGGGGCGGGGAGGTCGGGTGCCGGTCGCCGCGGCGGCCGGCACCGGGGTTCAGCTGCCGGTGACGACGGTGCCGATCCGGTCGCCCTTCATGGCGCGGGTGATGTTGCCGGACTCGTCCAGGCCGAAGACCATCATCTGCTGCGCGTTGTCCATGCACAGGCTGAACGCGGTCGCGTCGACGACCTTGAGCCCCTTCTTCAGGGCCTCGTCGTAGGTGATGTGCTCGAGCTTCTGCGCATCGGGGTTCGAACGGGGGTCCGCGGTGTACACGCCGTCCACGCCGTTCTTGGCCATCAGCACCTCGTCGCAGCCGATCTCCAGGGCGCGCTGCACGGCCACCGTGTCGGTGGAGAAGTAGGGCATGCCGGCGCCGGCGCCGAAGATGACCACGCGGCCCTTCTCGAGATGGCGCACGGCCCGCAGCGGGAGGTAGGGCTCGGCGACCTGGCCCATGGTGATGGCGGTCTGCACGCGGGTGGAGACGCCCTTCTGCTCGAGGAAGTCCTGGAGGGCCAGGCAGTTCATGACGGTGCCGAGCATGCCCATGTAGTCGGCGCGGCGACGGTCCATGCCGCGCTGGGAGAGCTCGGCGCCGCGGAAGAAGTTCCCGCCGCCCACGACGATGGCGCACTCGATCCCCTGGGCGACGCCCTCGGCGATCTCCGCGGCGACGCGGGAGACGACATCGGGGTCCACGCCCACGGCCCCGCCGCCGAACGCCTCTCCGGAGAGCTTGAGCAGCACGCGCCGGCCGTCGCCCTTCTTGGGGAGGACGGGGATCGGGGAGGTGTACGTCTGGGTCATTCGGGGGTCCTTCCGCTGAGGGTCACCGGTGATGCTACCGGCGCGCCCCCGCACCGAGAGTGCGGGGGCGCGGGTTGGAGAGGGCGATCACGCCGGGCCGGGAGGGGTTCTCCGGGCCGATGGCGGGACCGCCCTGCTCGGGTGCTGCGGTGCGTCGGTCAGTTGCCGACGCGGAAGCGGACGAATCCGGTGACGGTGCCGCCGGCGGCCTCGAGGACCTTGCCCACGGTCTGCTTGGCGTCCTTGGCGAAGGCCTGCTCGAGCAGGACGTTCTCCTTGAAGAAGCCGTTGAGGCGACCCTCGACGATCTTCGGGAGCGCCTTCTCGGGCTTGCCCTCGTTCTTCGCGGTCTCCTCGGCGATGCGACGCTCGTTCTCGACCTGGTCGGCCGGGACGTCCTCACGGGTGAGGTACAGCGGCGAGTACGCGGCGATGTGCATCGCCACGTCGCGCGCCACCTCGGCGCCGGCGGCGTCGGTGGCCACGAGGACGCCGACCTGCGGGGGGAGGTCCTTGTTGGTGCGGTGCATGTAGGCCGTGACGACCTCGCCCTGCACGCGGCCGATGCGACGCACCAGGATCTTCTCGCCCATGGTGGCGCCCGCGTTGGTGAGCGCCTCGCCGAAGGGGGTGTCGGCGAGCTGCTCCGGCTCGGTCGCGCCGGACTCGACGGCGGCGGCCACGGCCTCGTCGCCCAGGGCGACGAACTTGTCGTTCTTGGCGACGAAGTCGGTCTCGGAGTTCAGCTCGACGAGGGTGCCCTGCTGGCCGCCCTCGACGTCGCGCACGTCGAAGGCCACGAGACCCTCGGAGGCGCTGCGGCCCTCGCGCTTGGCGATGCCCTTGAGGCCCTTGACGCGGATCAGCTCGACGGCCTTCGCCTTGTCGCCGTCGGCCTCGTCGAGCGCCTTCTTGACGTCGAGCATGCCGGCGCCGGTGGACTCGCGGATCTCCTTGATGTCAGCAGCGGTGTAGTTCGCCATAAGTCTCTCCCTAGGGATGGTGGGGAATGTCGATGGGTGACGTGGCTGGTCACAGTTCCGGGGAGGCGGATCCGCCTCCCCGGAACGATGATCACTCGGCCTTCGCGGCCTCGGCGTCCTGGGGCGCCTCGGCGGGGGCCTCGGAGGACTCCGCACCCTCGACGACCTCGGCGCTCTCGGCGACCTCGGCCTGGAGGGGGGTCTCCTCGGCCGGGGCGTCGGACTGCTGGACCTCGGACTGCTTGAGCAGCTCCTGCTCCCACTCGGCCAGCGGCTCGGCCTCGACGGCGGAGACGTTCTTCTCGCCCTGGGTGTTCTTCTGGTGACGCTCCTGGAGGCCCGCGGCGACGGCGTCGGCCACCACGCGGGTCAGGAGGGTGACGGAGCGGATCGCGTCGTCGTTGCCCGGGATCGGGTAGGTGACCTCGTCGGGATCGCAGTTGGTGTCCAGGATCGCGACGACGGGGATGTTGAGCTTCTGCGCCTCGTCGACGGCGAGGTGCTCCTTGTTGGTGTCCACGATCCACACGGCCGAGGGGGTGCGGGCCATGTCGCGGATGCCGCCGAGGGTCTTCTCCAGCTTGTCCTTCTCGCGGCGCATCATCAGCAGCTCCTTCTTGGTGCGGCCGGAGGAGGCCACATCGTCGAAGTCGATCTGCTCGAGCTCCTTGAGGCGGTTCACGCGCGCGGAGACCGTCTGCAGGTTGGTGAGCATGCCGCCCAGCCAGCGCTGGTTCACGAAGGGCATGCCCACGCGGGTCGCCTGCTCGCGGATGGACTCCTGCGCCTGCTTCTTGGTGCCGACGAAGAGGATCGTGCCGCCGTGCGAGACCGTCTGCTTGACGAACTCGTACGCCTTGTCGATGTAGGTGAGCGTCTGCATCAGGTCGACGATGTAGATGCCGTTGCGCTCGGTGAAGATGAAGCGCTTCATCTTCGGGTTCCAGCGGCGGGTCTGGTGTCCGAAGTGGACGCCGCTCTCGAGGAGCTGGCGCATAGTGACGACTGCCATGATGTCCTGTCTTCCGACCCGGGGCTCACGCGGCGCACCCGAAGGGCGTCCACGGTCGTGGCGCCGGGCCTTGTTCTCGGTTGTCCCCCGCACCGGGATGATGCGGAGCCTGGTGCCCAGGTCCCGGACCGCCCCGTAAGGGGACCGATGGTCCGAGCGTCCCTGATGGGCACGCGAAGTCATCCGGACGGACCGGATGCCACGGCGAGTCTATCGGATGGCCCGGGCCCGGCACGCCCTCCCGGGGGCGCGATCGGTCACGTCCTCCCGCGGCTCCGGGTCGGCTCCGCCGCCTCGGACCTCGCCGGTGCCGGCCTCGCTCCTCCTCCCCATGTGCCGGGGATCCACAGTCCGCGCCCGGGCCTGGCCCCGCCCGGCGCCGAGGAGAATCCTGCGGTCATGATCAGGATCATGCCGGCCGGGCGGTCCCCCGGAGCTCGCGGCCCTCTGCGCCCCCTCGCCGTCCTCGCGCTGCTGCTGGCGGTGCTCATGCTCCCCGCGGCCCCGGCGCGCGGCGAGGGACCGGGCCGATGGCGGTGGCCCATCGGTCCGCCGCATCCGGTGGTGCGTCCCTTCGAGGCACCCGCGCATCGCTATGCGGCGGGCCACCGCGGGATCGACGTCTCCGGTGGGGACGGGACCGTGCGGGCGGTCGAGGGCGGGACGGTGCGCTTCGCCGGCATGGTCGCGGGGCGCCCGGTGCTCTCGATCCTCCACGGCGACGGTCTCATCTCGACCTACGAACCGGTGGTGGCGAGCGTGGCCGCGGGTGATCCGGTCGAGGCCGGGAGCGTCGTCGGCGATCTGTGGTCGGAGGGCACGCACTGCCCCACCGGACCGTGCCTGCACCTCGGCGCCCGGCGCGGCGAGGACTACCTGGACCCGCTGATCCTGCTCGGCGAGAGCGGACCGAGCGTGCTGCTGCCGCGGGAGGGCGCGGGCACCTGGGCCGATGGCCTCGGCGCGTCCGGCCCCGGATCCGGCGGCCTCCCGCCGAGCGCTGCCTCGAACGCGCAGGAGGCGCTCCCTGCCGAGGCCGCGGCTCCCCGCTGCGCGCCGCGTGCGCCGTGCCCGATACTGCGGTGAGATCCGGCGTCGCGACGTGAGGCCCCGTGCTCCGGAGGCGCGGCACGAGGCCCCGCGCTCCAGCGGCGCGTCGCGGTCTCAGGCGCGGGGGTGGGCCTGGTCGATCGTGCGGCGCAGACGCTCGGCGCTGACGTGGGTGTAGATCTGCGTCGTCGCGAGCGAGGAATGGCCCAGGAAGTCCTGCACGCTGCGCAGATCCGCGCCGCCCTCGACGAGATGGGTCGCCGCGGTGTGGCGCAGGGTGTGCGGGGTGACGTGGCGGGAGATCCCCGCGCTGCGCGCGAGCCGGTCCACGAGGGTACGCACCGCCCGGTCGCCGATGCGCCGCCCGCGCACGCCGAGGAACAGCGCGGCCGCCTCTCGGTGCGCTGCCGCCGCGCCGAGGACGGGCCGACCGTCCTGCTCCCAGGCCCGGATCGCCGTGAGCGCGGGGACGCCGACGGGGACGATGCGCTCCCTGTCGCCCTTGCCGATCACCCGGACGGTCCGGCGGCGCCGATCCAGGTCGCCGGTGTCCAGTCCGACCAGCTCGGAGACGCGCAGCCCCGAGGAGTACAGCAGCTCGAGGATCGCCGTGTCGCGCAGGTCCACCGCACGCTGCCGTGCCGCCGCGGCAGGATCCTCCGTGTCGCCGCGGTGCGCCAGAGGTTCGCCCCCGGTCGACGAGGGCGGCGGATCGGCCTCGGCCTGTCCGGCGGCGGAGACGAGGTCGAGGGCCTGGGATCCGGTCAGGACGGTCGGGAGGTGACGACCGCGCCGCGGCGCCTTGAGCCGGTGGCCGACGTCGTGGGGCACCCGTCCGGTGGCGGCGAGCCAGGTCGTGAAGGTGCGCGCCGCCGCGGCGGACCGGGCGAGCGTCGCCGAGCTCGCCCCCGACTCCGCCCGGGTCCCCAGCCACGAGCGCAGCGCGGCGACGTCGAGCTCGGCCAGCTCGATCCGCTCGACCCGGCGCAGGTGCTCGAGGATGCCCCGGGCCTCGCGCACGTACCCGCGCACGGTGTGCTCGGAGCGCCCCCGTTCGAGGCGCAGGTGCGCCGCATAGGCGTCCATCACGACCTCGTCCTGCTCCTCGGAGTCCATCCCCCCAGTGTGACAGGCCCTCCGCCCCGCGCACGGCGGCGCGCGCCCGGACCCTCCGGCTCCTCGAGGCGTCAGCGACGCTCGCGGCGCACCAGGTCCCCGTCCATCCGCACCGCGCCGAACAGCTCGAGCCGGCCCACGGCGGCCAGCACCTCACCGGGGGTGCGCCCGACGGATTCGGCGAGCGTGGCGAGGGTCGCCGCGGAGCGCGGGGGCACGGCGTCGAGCACGCGACGGTCGGCGGGGCTGAACAGGTCCAGCTCGTCCTGCACGGCATACGGGGAGTCCCCGGCGGGCGCCGCGCCCGGGAGCAGCTCCATGACCTCGGCGGCCTCGGTGACCAGGACGGCGCCCTGCTCGCGGATCAGCCGGTGGCATCCTGCGGAGGCCGCCGACGAGACCGGCCCCGGAACGGCCGCGACCGGTCGGGAGAGGTCATCGGCCCGGCGCGCCGTGGACAGGGCTCCCGAGCGCCAGGATGCCTCCACCACGACGGTCACCTGGGCGAGCGCTGCGATCAGGCGGTTCCGGGCGAGGAACCGCCAGCGGGTCGGGGCGGTGCCCATCGGCGCCTCGCTGACCAGGACGCTGCGCTCCCGGATCGTCTCCAGCAGCCGCGTGTTCCCGCGCGGGTACAGGCTGTCCAGGCCTCCGGCGAGGACGGCGATGGTCGGGGCGCCGTCCGCGGCCAGGGCGCCGCGGTGCGCGGCGGCGTCGATCCCGTATGCGCCGCCGCTGATCACCGCGATGTCCCGCGCGGCGAGCGCGGCCGCCATGGTGCCGGCCGCATCCTCCCCGTACGGAGTGGAGGCGCGGGACCCGACGAGCGCGACGGAGCCGCGGCGCGCGGAGAGGTCCACGTCGCCCTCGCCCAGCGCCCACAGGCAGGGCGGGACCGCGCTGCGGAGGTCCGCCAGGACGTGCGGCCACTGCGGCCCCTCGGGCACGAGCACACGGATGCCGCGGCGCCCGGCCAGCTCGAGGTGCTGCGCCGGATCGACCACCCGCAGCCGCGCCCTCCAGCGGGCGAGGGCCTGCTCCATGCGTCGCCGAGGGTTCCTGGTGCCGCCGTCGGCCGCGGGGTCCGCCGGCGGATCGCCGAGGATGGCGTGCATCTCGGCGGCGCCCGCCTCCCGCGCCAGCTCCAGGGCGTCGACGGGCCCCAGTTCGTCGCGGGCCGTCATGGCGATGATGTCGGAGGGTTCGGCGATGAGGGACCAGGTCACCCGGGCCAGCAGGTCGTCGGGGTTCATGTGCGGTCCTTCCCGCGCAGGGAGAGCGCAGTTCCGATGTGGTCGCCGTCCGGGAGCTCCGCCCCGTCGAGGTCGGCCAGGGTCCATGCCACGCGCAGCACGCGGTCGTGGCCGCGCAGGGTCAACCGTCCCTGGTCCACGGCCTCCTCGAGCATCCGGCGGCCGCCCCGTCCGGGGGCGAGGTCCCCGCGCAGGGCGCTGCCGGGGATCTGGGAGTTCGTCGTCCAGGGCTGGGCGGCGAAGCGCCGGCGCTGGCGCTCCCGGGCCGCGCGGACGCGTCCCGCGATCGCCGCGCTGGGTTCGCTCGCCGCGTCGAGGCGGCGCAGGTCCACGGGCCCCACCTCGACCCGCATGTCGATGCGGTCCAGCACCGGCCCGGACAGGCGAGCCAGATACCGGCGCCGCTGCAGGGGTGTGCACGTGCACCGGTCCCCGCGCCCCCACGCATGCCCGCAGGGGCAGGGGTTCGCGGCCATGATCAGCTGGAACCGGGCCGGATAGCGCGTGATGCCGCGGGCACGGTGCAGGGTGACGTCGCCCGTCTCGAGCGGCTCGCGCAGCGCCTCCAGCACCCGGGAGGGGAACTCGGGCGCCTCGTCGAGGAACAGCACCCCGGCGTGGGCGCGGGAGATCGCGCCGGGCCGGGCCAGTCCCGATCCGCCGCCGACCACGGAGGCGGTGGTCGCCGTGTGGTGCGGAGCCTCGAAGGGCGGGTCCGTGATCAGCCCGGCGCGGGCGTCGAAGCCGCCGCTGAGGGAGTGGATCGCGCTGACGTCGAGCGCATCCCGGTTCCCCAGCGGAGGGAGGATCCCGGGGATCCGCGCGGCGATCATCGTCTTGCCGGCGCCCGGCGGCCCTGCCAGCAGCAGGTGGTGGCCTCCCGCGGCGGCGACCTCGGCGGCGCGCCGTGCCTGCAGCTGCCCGAGGACGTCGCAGAAGTCGAGCCGCTCCCTCCGCTCCGGGGCCGGGGCGCGGGACGCGGCGGGCAGCGTCTGCTGCAGCGCGGGCGGATGCACCTCGGCGCGCGAGCCGTGATGGCGGAGCACCTCGCAGAGATCCTCCGCCGGGACGACGTCGATGCCCTCGATCAGTCGTGCCTCGTCGGCATCGGCCGACGGCACGACCGCGTGGACCACCCCAGCCCGGCGGGCCGCCAGCAGCGCCGGCAGGATCCCGGGGACGGGGCGGATCCGGCCGTCCAGACCCAGCTCGCCGAGGTGGACGACGCCCGCGATGGCCTCCGCCTCGAGGTCGCCCTGTGCGGCGAGGACGGCGATCGCGATCGCCAGGTCGAAGCCCGATCCGTGCTTCGGGAGCCAGGCCGGCTGCATGTTGACGGCGATGCGGCGCTGCGCGATCCCGGCCCCGACCTGGGCGGCCGCGGCGCGCACGCGCTCGCGGGCCTGGAGCATGGAGGAGTCGGGGAGACCGACGAGGTGGAAGGCCGGCAGCCCCGCGGCGACATCGGCCTCGACCTCCACGACCGTGCCCTCGAGGCCGGTGAGCGCGACGGCCAGGGTCCGGGCGACCTGCATCAGGCCACCGCCCGCAGGTGCTCCAGGGAGCAGACGTCCGGCGCGGCGAACACGGCGAGGACGTCGATGCGCAGATCGCGGTGCGGCGGGGCGCTGTGCAGGAGATACTCCCCCGCCAGGCGTCGCAGCCGGCGCACCTTCTCCGGGGTGACGGCGGCCTGCGGCACCCCGGTCAGGAGGGTGCGGCGCGTCTTCACCTCCGCGAAGACGAGGGTGGCTCCCTCCAGCGCGATGATGTCCAGCTCACCGCGGCCCACCCGGACGTTGCGGTCGATCACCTGCCACCCGGCACGGGCGAGGTGGTCGGCGGCGAGATCCTCGCCGAGGCGGCCGAGCTCGCGGGTGCTCAGGCGGGCGATGCGGATGCCCGGCGGGACGGGGATGAGGTGCGGCGGAGCCGCAGCGGCGCTGTTCATGCGCCCCAGCATCGTGCGCCGGGCGTCGCCGCGCATCCGTCCGCGGCCGACTGTGGATGGGCGCCCCGTGGGGAGGACCAGCCGCGCCCGGCGCCGCGATCAGGGCAGCGAGATGTCCGGCTTCGCGATCTCCTCGATGTTGACGTCCTTGAACGTCACCACCCGCACCGAGCGCACGAAGCGGCTCGAGCGGTAGATGTCCCACACCCACACGTCGGCGAGGGTCAGCTCGTAGAAGACCTCCCCGCCCGCGGAGCGGACCTGCAGGTCCACCTGGTTGGCGAGGTAGAAGCGCCTCTCGGTCTCGACGACATAGGTGAACAGGCTCACCACGTCGCGGTACTCGCGGAAGAGCTGCAGTTCGAGGTCGGACTCGTAGTTCTCGAGATCCTGAGTGTTCACCGGTGTCCCTCCTGCTCCGCAGGGATGCTGCGGCGCGGGTCGATCTCCCACAGCACGCCGGCGCTCGGCGTGCCTGTCAGGTTCCACGACGCGCGATGCTCGGCATGGATTCCGTGCTCCGTGATCGCGTCGCGGTGCACAGCCGCACCGTATCCCTTGTTGGAGTCCCACGCATACTGCGGGGCGCTCGCATGCAGCTGCGTCATCCGCGCATCGCGGGCGACCTTCGCCAGCACGCTCGCCGCGGCCACGCTGGCGCAGTCGCGATCGGCCTTGACCCGCACGGTCACCGGCACCGGAGGCAGTCCGCGGCCGCGCAGGGCACCGCTGAGCACATCGACGGAGCCGTCGATGATCACGGCGTCGGGGAGGACGCCGTCGCCCTCGGGGGTGCGCAGGTCCTCGAGGGCCCGCAGGGCGGCCTCGGTGAGGGCGGCGGAGATGCCGATCCGGTCGATCTCGTGCGCCGGCACCCAGCCGATCCCCGTCGCCGCGGCGGCGACGGCGATCGGGGCGACCAGCGCCTCGCGGCGGCGAGCGGTCAGGGCCTTGGAGTCGCGCACGCCCTCGGGCAGGGCGGTGGCGACCTGCCCCTCGAGCACGCGGACGGCGCAGGCGCCCACGGTGACAGGGCCGGCCAGGGCGCCTCGGCCCACCTCGTCGATGCCGACCACGAGCACGTCGGGGCCGATCGCGCGGGCGACCTCGAGCTCGACGTCGAAGCTGGGCTCCGTCGCGGCACGAGGGGCGGCGGGGCGGCGGGCGGCGGGGCCCGTGGCGGTCCGGGGGGTCACGGTGCGGCGGGGACCTCGGCGAAGGCGTCGCTGCCCTCGCCCAGCCCGGCCCAGTTCCGGACCGGCCAGAACACGGACACGGCCTTGCCGGTCACGTCGTCGACGGGGACGAACGCCTCTTCGCCGCGCACGAAGTGATACGCGGAATCGGCGGAGGCGTGGCGGTTGTCGCCCATCACCCACACCGAGCCGGCGGGCACGGTGGCGTCGAAGGGCTGCTGGCAGGCTCCGCCGTCGGGGTTGATGTAGGGCTCGTCGACCTCGACGCCGTTGACCTGGACCTTCGCCCCGGAGGCGCTGCAGACGATGTGGTCGCCGGGCAGGCCGATGAGGCGCTTGACCAGGTGGTCCTGCGAGGGGTCCGGTGCCAGCCCCACCAGGCTCAGGGCCATCATGATGCGGGTGCGCACGGTGGGGTTCTCGGTGGCGTCGCCCTCGATCCAGTTCGCGGGGTCCTCGAAGACGATGACGTCGCCGCGCTCGAGGTCGAACACGCCGGGGGTGAGCTTGGAGACGATGATCTTGTCGTCCACCTGCAGGGTCGGGTTCATCGACTCCGAGGGGATGTAGAACGGCTGGATGAGGAAGGTCTTCACGAGCACCGCGATGATCAGCGCCCCGACCATCGTCACGAGGTACTCCATCCAGCCGCTGCCCCGGGAGCTGCGGCGGCCGCGACCGCCCTCGGCGTGACCGCCCTCGGCGCCGCGGTCCTCCGCGCGCTCGTCGGCGGGGCCGCCGTCCTCGTGCCGCGCCTCGGGATCGGCCTCGGCCGCGGGGCTGTCATCAGCAGGATCCCGCCGCGCTCCGGTCGGACCGGGGCCGGGATCGCCGGCCGGGCCGGTCGGGGGCGTGGAGGTGCTCATCGCCCCGATCCTATCCGTCACAGGGCGCCGCTCCTGGGAGGCGGCCAGACGATGCGACGCGCCTCACCGACCACACGATCCACGGGCACCATGCCGCCGCCCGGCGCGCCCAGGAGGCTGCGGGAGTCGGTGGAGTCCGCCCGGTTGTCCCCCAGCAGGAACATCCGCCCCTCGGGAACCTCCAGGTCGAAGGCGACGCGCGAGGGCGCGGTGCCGGGAGCGAGATAGGGCTCGTCGATCGGCTCGCCGTCGACGAGGATCGCACCGGCGTCGTCGCAGCAGGTCACACGATCCCCGCCGACGGCGATCACACGCTTGACCCAGTAGTGCCCCGTGCCGTCCTCCCCGCCGAAGTA
>Ga0302349_1001742_pt1 | contig 15569 bp, 12 predicted proteins | sample PhyAR1_FD_202176 | JGI IMG/M metagenome (GOLD analysis project Ga0302349, IMG submission 202176) | Leaf surface microbial communities from alfalfa plants in UC Gill Tract Community Farm, Albany, California, United States - DLSL A.R1... | ecosystem: Host-associated > Plants > Phyllosphere >...
CTCAAGAACGTCGATCTGGAGATCCCTCGCGACAAGATGATCGTGTTCACGGGCCTGTCCGGGTCCGGGAAGTCGTCGCTCGCGTTCGACACGATCTTCGCGGAAGGACAGCGCCGCTACGTCGAGTCGCTGAGCGCCTACGCGCGCCAGTTTCTCGGCCAGGTGGACCGGCCCGACGTCGACGCGATCGAAGGGCTGAGCCCCGCGGTCTCGATCGATCAGAAGTCGACCAACCGCAACCCTCGCTCGACCGTCGGCACCATCACCGAGATCTACGACTACATGCGCCTGCTCTGGGCGCGCGTCGGGATCCCGCACTGCCCCGTGTGCGACGCGGTCATCGAGCGGCAGACCGTGCAGCAGATCGCCGATCAGCTCATCGCCCTGCCCGAAGGCACCCGCTATCAGGTCGTCGCGCCCGTCGTAAGCCAGAAGAAGGGCGAGTTCGTCGACCTGTTCGCCGAGCTGGCGTCGAAGGGCTTCGCCCGCGCGATCGTCGACGGCGAGATGGTGCAGCTCTCGGAGCCGCCCGTGCTGAAGAAGAGCTACAAGCACGACATCTCGGTCGTCGTCGACCGACTCGTCGCGCGCGGCGAGAGCATGATCGGCCGCGTGACGGACTCGGTCGAGACGGCCCGTGACCTCGCTGGCGGCGTGATCCAGGTCAACTACGTCGACGAATCCGGTGACGACGCCTGGCAGTCCTTCAGCGAGAACCTGGCCTGCCCCAACGGTCACGCGCTGCAGCTGACCGAGATCGAGCCGCGCACCTTCTCGTTCAACGCGCCATTCGGCGCCTGCCCGGCCTGCTCGGGCCTCGGAACGAAGATGTCGGTCGACGTCGACCTCATGCTCGCCGACGACGAACTGTCGATCGCGGAGGGCGTCATCATCCCCTGGTCGACCCAGGGCAAGGGGCTCGCACAGTACTTCGAGCGGCTCATGGTGGGTTTGTCGGAGGACCTCAACTTCTCGCTGAATACCCCGTGGGCGGGTCTGCCCGAGTCGGTGCGCGAGGCGGTGCTCTACGGTCAGGACTACAAGGTCAACGTCCGCTACAAGAACCGCTGGGGTCGCGAGGTGCGCTACGCCAGCGGCTTCGAGGGCGTCGTCCCCTACATCGAGCGGCAGTACGCGCAGGCCGAGTCCGAGGCCCAGCGCGGACGCTGGGCCGATTACCTGCGCGAGATTCCCTGCTCCGTGTGCCGCGGCGCGCGGCTGAAGCCCGAGGTGCTCGCGGTCAAGGTCGCCGGCCGTTCGATCGCCGAGACCGCCGACCTGAGTCTCGACCAGACGATGGAGCTCGTGAACTCCATCGAACTCACCGAGCGCGAGGCGCAGATCGCCGCGCAGGTGCTGCGCGAGATCCGCGTGCGCCTCGAGTTCCTGCTCCGCGTGGGGCTGAACTACCTCACCCTCAGCCGCGCCGCGGGTTCGCTCTCGGGCGGCGAGGCGCAGCGGATCCGGCTCGCGACGCAGATCGGTACGGGCCTCACGGGCGTGCTGTACGTGCTCGACGAGCCGTCGATCGGTCTGCACCAGCGCGACAACCGCCGACTCATCGGCACGCTCGAGGCACTCCGCGACCTCGGGAACACGCTCGTCGTCGTCGAACACGATGAGGAGACGATCGAGGCGAGCGACTGGATCGTCGACATCGGCCCCCTCGCGGGTGTCGGCGGCGGCGAGGTCATCCACTCCGGCCCGTACGAGCGCCTCGGCGACGAGCAGCGCTCGATCACCGGCGACTACCTCGCGGGCCGGCGCGCGATCGAGACGCCCAAGAAGCGCCGCAAGATCGACAAGAAGCGCATGCTCACGGTCGTGGGTGCGCGCGAGAACAACCTCAAGGACGTCGATGCGGAGATCCCGCTCGGCGTGATGACGGCCGTGACCGGCGTGTCCGGATCCGGCAAGTCGACGCTGATCAACGACATCCTGTACCAGGTGCTCGCGCAGAAGCTCAACGGTGCCCGCACGGTCCCGGGCAAGCACAAGCGGGTGACGGGGCTTGAACACCTCGACAAGGTCGTGCACGTCGATCAGGCCCCCATCGGTCGCACCCCCCGCTCGAACCCGGCGACCTACACGGGCGTCTTCGACCGGATCCGCAACCTCTTCGCCGAGACGCCCGAGGCGAAGGTGCGCGGCTACCAGGCGGGCCGTTTCAGCTTCAACGTCAAGGGCGGGCGCTGCGAGGCCTGCTCGGGCGATGGCACGCTGAAGATCGAGATGAACTTCCTGCCCGACGTCTATGTCGACTGCGAGGTGTGCGGCGGCAAGCGCTACAACCGCGACACGCTGCAGGTGCACTACAAGGGCAAGAACATCGCCGAGGTGCTCGAGATGTCGATCGCGGAGGCGGCCGAGTTCTTCGAACCGATTCAGGCGATCCACCGCTACATGAGCACCCTCGTCGACGTGGGCCTCGGCTATGTGCGCCTCGGGCAGGCGGCCACGACGCTCTCCGGCGGCGAGGCGCAGCGCGTGAAGCTCGCGACCGAGCTGCAGAAGCGCAGCAGGGGTCGCAGCGTCTACGTGCTCGACGAGCCGACGACGGGCCTGCACTTCGAGGACGTCAACAAGCTCCTGCAGGTGCTGAACGGTCTCGTCGACAAGGGCAACTCGGTGATCGTCATCGAGCACAACCTCGACGTCATCAAGTCGGCCGACTGGATCGTCGACCTGGGCCCCGAGGGCGGATCCGGCGGCGGCACGATCGTCGCCACCGGCACGCCCGAGCAGGTTGCGAAGAACCCCGACAGCCACACGGGGGCGTTCCTCGCGGAGACGCTCGGCCTGACGCCGCGCGGGAAATAGGCGATGGCTGACGTCCTGCCCTACAAGCCGGCGCCGGGGGAGATCCCGACCAACCCGGGTGTGTACCGCTTCCGCGGCGACGACGACCGGGTGCTCTACGTCGGCAAGGCCAAGAACCTGCGGCAGAGGCTGTCGAACTACTTCGCTCCGCTCGAGACGCTGCACGAGCGCACGCGCCGCATGGTGCTCACGGCGACGAAGGTTGACTGGACGGTCGTGCCGACCGACGTCGACTCGCTGCAGCTCGAGTATCAGTGGATCAAGCAGTACAACCCGCCCTTCAACGTTAAGTACCGCGACGACAAGTCGTATCCCTTCCTCGCGGTAACCCTCGCGGACGAGGCGCCGCGGGTCATGGTCACGCGCAATCGCAAGATCCGCGGAGCGAAGTACTTCGGACCGTATCCGAAGGTCTGGGCGGTGCGCGACACGATCGACCTCATGCTCAAGGTCTTCCCGATCCGCACCTGCAACGACTCGCAGTACAAGCGCGCGATGCAGACCGGCCGCCCGTGTTTTCCTGGCCAGATCGGTAAGTGCGGCGGCCCCTGCTCGATGAAGGTGTCGATCGCGGAACACCGCCAGATCGTCGAGGACTTCGTCGCCTTCATGCAGGGCGGTGACGAGCGGTTCACGGTCGAGCTGACGAAGAGGATGCGCGCGGCCGCGGCGGCGCTCGACTTCGAACAGGCCGCCGTCTACCGGGACAAGCTCGAGTCGATCGACGCGGTGCTGACCAAGAGCGCCCTCGTGCTGCCCGATCACGAGGACGCCGACCTGTTCGGGATCGCCGGCGACGAGCTCGATGCCGCGGTGCATCACTTCATCATCCGCGGCGGGCGCGTGCGCGGTGCTAGCAGCCACATCGTCGAGAAGGAGCTCGACCTGACGGACGGCGAACTCGTCGACCAGGTGCTCCAGCGTACCTACGGCGATGTGCGCGGCGGCGACATCCCCCGTCGCGTGCTCGTGCCCGAGGCTCCCGCGACGAAGGCCGAGCTGGAAGAGTTTCTCAGCGCCCGCCGCGGTACCCGCGTCGAGATCACCGACGCCATGCGGGGCCAGCGCGCCGAGCTGATGCGCAACGCGACCCTCAACGCCCAGCAGGCGCTCGTGCGTCACAAGTCGCAGCGCACCAGCGACTACACCACGCGCACGCAGGCGCTCGCCGATCTCCAGGAGGCGCTCGGCATGAGCGATGCGCCGCTGAGGATCGAGTGCTACGACATCTCGCACCTGCAGGGCACCAACGTCGTCGGCTCGATGGTCGTGTTCGAGGACGGGCTGCCCCGTAAGGACCAGTACCGTACCTTCGGCATCGCCGAGACGACGGATGACACCGACAGCATTTATCAGGTGCTGAGCCGCCGCCTCGCGCGACTCGACGAATCCGGCGACCCGGAGCAGACGGGTAAGCCGCGATTCTCCTATCCGCCGCAGCTGCTCCTCGTCGATGGCGGTCAGCCCCAGGTCAACGCGGCGGCCCGGGCCCTCGCCGAGTCGGGGCACGCGGAGATCGCCCTCGCGGGCATCGCCAAGCGACTGGAGGAGCTCTGGCTCCCCGACGACGACTACCCGGTGATCCTGCCGCGCACCTCGGAGGCGCTGTACCTGGTGCAGAGGCTCCGCGACGAGGCCCACCGCTTCGCGATCACGCATCAGCGCGCGCGTCGCAAGCGCGACATCCGCACGGTGCTCGCGGAGATCCCTGGGCTCGGAGAGGCCCGCATCAAGGCGCTGCTGAAGCACTTCGGATCCGTCGCGGCGCTCCGCGAGGCGACACCCCAGCAGATCGAGGAACTGCCCGGCATCGGCGAGAAGCTCGCGCACACCATCCACTCGCATCTCGCACGCGGGTGACAGGCGCGATAGTGTGGCTGACGTGAGCGGCAGCATCCAGACGCAGGGCGAGGTTCTGATCGTCACCGGCATGTCCGGTGCCGGCCGGTCGACCGCTGCCGACGCGCTGGAGGACCACGGATGGTACGTGGTCGACAACCTGCCGCCGCAGATGCTGCGCCCGTTGCTGGAGCTCGCGGGCCGGATCGACGGCAAGCTGCCGCGCATCGCCGCGGTCGTGGACGTGCGCGGTGGCGAGATGTTCGCCGACCTCGCCCAGATCGTGCACAATCTGCGCGAGGCGAACAACCTCCGCATCGTGTTCCTCGACGCCTCGGACGACGCGCTCGTGCGACGCTTCGAGCAGGTCCGTCGCCCGCATCCGCTGCAGGCGGACGGCACGATCCTCGACGGGATCCACGAGGAGCGCCGGCAGGTGCAGGCGATCCGCGACCGCAGCGACGTCACGATCGACACATCGAACCTCAACGTTCACCAGCTCGCCAACCGCATCTCCGATCTCGTGACCGAGGACGGCGCCCCGCGCCACCGCACGACGATCCTCAGCTTCGGTTTCAAGTACGGGCTCCCCGTCGACGCCGACCTCGTCGCCGATATGCGGTTCCTGCCGAACCCGTTCTGGATCGACGAACTCCGCCCGCTGACGGGGGAGGATCAGGCCGTCAGCGACTACGTCCTCGAGCAGGAGGGCGCCGAGGAGTTCCTCGACGCCTACGTCGCAGCGCTCCGGCCGATCCTCGCCGGCTATCAGCGCGAGAACAAGAGCCACTCGATGATCGCCATCGGGTGTACGGGCGGCAAGCACCGCTCGGTCGCCATGGCCCTCGCGCTCGGCGAGCGCCTGGCCTCCGAATCCGACCTTCGCGTGCGGGTTCGACACCGGGATCTCGGCCGCGAATAACAGCGTTCATACCGCTGTCCGCTGGGAGTTCTGCCACGGTTTTCGCGGGGGTCGGCCGGTAGGCTTAATGGCCCGCTCCCGTTGGAGCGCACACGTTTTTTGAGTGAGGAGTTCCGTGGCACTGACTGCCGAAGTGAAGGCTGAGCTGATCTCTGTCCGCGACCCGCGACCGACCGTTCGCGTGGCCGAGACGACCGCGCTGTTGCGCTTCGCGGGGGGCCTGCACTCGATCGCCGGGCGCGTCGCGGTCGAGGCAGAGGTCGACGATCGCCGCCTCGCGATCCGCACCGCCCGCGACATCGCGGAGATCTACGGGGTCCGCCCCGAGCTCGCGCACATCCAGGCGTCGGGCGCGCGGGAGGGAGAGCGCTTCGCGGTCCGCGTCGTGCACGGCGGCGAGCAACTCGCACGGCAGACGGGCCTGCTGGACCAGCGGCGACGCCCCGTGCGGGGGCTGCCGAACCGTCTCACGACGGGCAACCCGGACGACCTCGCCGCGGTCTGGCGCGGGGCCTTCCTCGCAAGCGGATCCGTTTCTGAGCCGGGTCGCTCGGCGTCGCTCGACGTGGCGTGCCCGTCGGGCGAGGCGGGAATGGCGCTCGTCGGCGCCGCCCACCGCATCGGGATCCAGGCCAAGCAGCGCGAGGTGCGGGGGGTGCCGCGCGTCGTGATCCGCGACTCGGAGGCGATCCGCTCGATGCTGCTCGCCATGGGCGCCACGCAGGCCGCGGCGAGCTGGGACGAGATGCGCCAGCGCCGCGAGGTGCGTGCCGGTGTGAACCGTCTCGTGAACTTCGACGACGCGAACCTCCGCCGTTCGGCGCAGGCCGCGGTCGCCGCGTGCGCGCGCGTGGAGCGCGCGCTCGAGATCCTCGGCGAGGAGGTGCCGGACCACCTCAAGCAGGCCGGTCAGCTGCGCCTGTCGTACCGCGACGCCAGCCTGGACGAGCTGGGACAGCACGCGGAACCGCCGCTCACCAAGGACGCCGTCGCCGGCCGGATCCGCCGCCTGCTCGCGATGGCCGACAAGCGCGCCGCCGCGCTCGACATCCCGGGCACCGAATCCGCCGTGCCCGTGGACGGCGCCGTGAAGTAGCCGGTCACGCGGCGTCATTCGTGTACGCCGCACCGCCTCCGTTTCAGTAGGATGAGATTGTCCGCTCGGATCGCGAGGTGCGATGCCGAGAAACCGGCAAAGAGAGAAGGCATGATGGCCACGTACACTCTTCCCGAACTCAGCTACGACTACGGTGCGCTCGAGCCGCACATCAGCGGTCGCATCATGGAGCTCCACCACTCGAAGCACCACGCAACCTACGTCGGCGGCGCGAACACCGCGCTCGAGCAGCTCGCTGAGGCTCGCTCGACCGGTAACTTCGGCGCGATCAACAAGCTCGAGAAGGACCTCGCGTTCAATCTCGGCGGACACACGAACCACTCGATCTTCTGGACCAACCTGACCCCCGAGGGCCAGGAGCGTCCGGAGGGCGAGATCGCTGCTGCGATCGAAGAGCACTTCGGCTCGTTCGACGGCTTCCAGGGGCAGTTCAACGCTGCCGCACTGGGCATCCAGGGCTCCGGCTGGGCCGGCCTGTTCTGGGACTCGATCGGCGAGAACCTCATCATCCAGCAGTTCTTCGACCAGCAGTCGCAGTTCGCTGCCGGCACGGTGCCGATCCTGCTGCTCGACATGTGGGAGCACGCGTTCTACCTCGACTACCAGAACGTCAAGGCCGACTACGTCAAGGCCTTCTGGAACATCGTGAACTGGGACAACGTCGCCGAGCGCTTCGCCACGGCCCGCGAGAAGACCGCGGGCCTGCTGATCGCACGCTGACGCGACACCGGGCCCGACGAGTGCGGTTCTGAGGGCCCGGTGCTCCCTCATCAACCCATAAATCGCCTGTTCTCAGGCATATACCCCTAGGAGACACAGAGTGTCCGCACGGATCGGTATCAACGGCTTCGGCCGCATCGGACGCAACTTCCTTCGCGCCGCGCTTGCTCAGGGCGCGGACTTCGAGGTCGTCGCAGTCAACGACCTCACCGACAACAAGACGCTGGCTCAGCTGCTGAAGTTCGACTCGGTCGGAGGCCCCCTCGGCCGCGAGGTCAGCTTCGACGACGAGTCGATCACCGTTGACGGCAACGTCATCAAGGCCTTCGCCGAGCGCGACCCCGCGAAGCTGCCCTGGGGCGAGCTCGGGGTGGACATCGTCATCGAGTCGACCGGTTTCTTCACGAAGCCCGAGGCCGCCGAGGCACACATCGCCGCCGGTGCCAAGAAGGTCATCATCTCGGCCCCGGCCAGCGGCCCGGCCCCGACCTTCGTGCTCGGTGTCAACGAGCAGGACTACAACCCCGAGACCGACCACGTCATCTCGAACGCGTCGTGCACCACGAACGCCCTCGCCCCCCTCGCCAAGGTCTTCAACGACGCCTTCGGCATCGAGCGCGGCTTCATGATGACGGCTCACGCCTACACGGCCGACCAGAACCTCCAGGACGGCCCGCACAAGGACCTGCGCCGTGCGCGCGGTGCCGCGATCAACATCGTGCCGACCTCGACCGGTGCCGCCAAGGCGATCGGTCTCGTGCTGCCCGAGCTGAACGGCAAGCTCGACGGCACCAGCTACCGTGTGCCGGTTCCCACGGGTTCGATCGTCGACCTCACGCTCATCACCAAGGACGGACTGACCGCCGAGGAGATCAACGAGGCCTACAAGAAGGCCGCGTCGGAGGGCTCCCTCAAGGGCATCCTCGAGTACTCGGACGACCCGCTGGTCTCGAGCGACATCCAGCAGAACCCGCACTCGTCGATCTTCGACTCGGGTCTCACCAGCGTCAGCGGCAACCTCGCGAAGGTGTCGGCCTGGTACGACAACGAGTGGGGCTACTCGAACCGCCTCGTCGGCCTCGCGTCGTTCGTCGGCTCGAAGCTCTGAGCTCGCACCCTCATCACAGATGACCGAACGCCCGTCCGCACCCGCGACACCTCGCGGGCGGGCGGGCGTTCCGCATAGTTAGGTGTACCCATGACTCTCCGTACCCTGGAATCCCTGGGCGATCTCGCGGGCAAGCGCGTGTTCGTGCGCTGCGATTTCAACGTGCCCCTCTCCGATGGTGCCATCACCGACGACGGCCGCATCCGCGCGGCGCTCCCCACCATCTCTGCTCTTCTCGCCGCCGGCGCGAAGGTCGTCACGAGTTCGCACCTCGGCCGCCCCAAGGGCGAGCCCGACGCGGCCTACTCGCTGGCGCCCGTCGCGGCGCGCCTGGGCGAGCTTCTCGGATCCCCGGTTGCGTTCGCGACCGACACCGTGGGCGCGTCCGCCCAGGAAACCGTCGCCGCGCTGGAGACCGGTCAGGTGGCCGTCCTCGAAAACCTGCGTTTCAACGCGGGGGAGACGAGCAAGGATGACGCGGAGCGCCGCGCCTTCGCCGAGCAGCTCGCCCAGTTCGCCGACGTCATGGTGTCCGACGGCTTCGGCGTCGTGCACCGCAAGCAGGCGAGCGTGTACGAGCTCGCGGAGATCCTGCCGTCGGCCGCGGGCAAGCTCGTGGCTCACGAGGTGAGCGTCCTCGAGCGCCTGCTCGAGTCGCCCGAGGAGCCCTACACGGTCGTGCTCGGCGGCTCGAAGGTGTCCGACAAGCTCGGCGTCATCGACAGCCTGCTGCCGCGCGTGAACAAGATCCTGATCGGCGGCGGAATGGCTTACACCTTCCTCGCCGCACGGGGCCACGCCATCGGAAAGAGCCTCGTGGAGGTCGACCAGATCGACACCGCGAAGCGGTACATGGCCCAGGCAGTCGAGCAGGGAGTCGACCTGCTCGTCCCCATCGACAGCCTCATGGCCTCGTCGTTCTCCGCGGACGCGGAGTTCGAGAACGCGCCGAGCGAGGACCTCGAGGGCACCCCGTACGGCGCCGACGCGCTCGGCCTCGACATCGGGCCCGCGACCGGAGCGCTGTTCGCGGAGGCGATCCGTTCGTCGAAGACCGTGTTCTGGAACGGCCCCATGGGCGTTTTCGAGTTCCCGAACTTCGCAGGCGGCACGAAGGCCGTCGCCGAAGCACTCACCCAGACCGACGGCCTGACGGTCGTCGGCGGCGGCGATTCCGCCGCAGCCGCCCGCACGCTCGGCTTCGCCGACGAACAGTTCGGCCACGTGTCGACCGGCGGCGGCGCCAGCCTCGAGTTCCTCGAGGGCAAGAAACTCCCCGGACTGGAGGTCCTCGGATGGGCATGACCCGTACCCCGCTGATCGCGGGCAACTGGAAGATGAATCTCGACCACCTGCAGGCGGTCGCTCTCGTGCAGAAGCTGCACTGGAGCCTGAAGGACGCCGACCACGACTTCGACAGCGTCGACGTCACGGTCTTCCCGCCCTTCACCGACCTCCGCAGCGTGCAGACCCTGCTCGACGCCGACAAGATTCCCTTCGGCCTCGGCGCGCAGGACCTGTCGGTCCACGACTCCGGCGCCTACACGGGCGAGATCTCGGGCGCCTTCCTCTCGAAGCTCAACGTCGGATCCGTCATCATCGGCCACTCCGAGCGTCGCGAGTACCACGCAGAGGACGACCAGGTCGTCGCCGCGAAGACCCAGGCCGCCCTGAAGCACGGCCTCGTGCCGGTCATCTGCGTGGGCGAGACGAGCGAGGACCTCGAGAAGTTCGGTGCGAGCGCCGTGCCGGTCGGACAGCTCGAGGTCGCGCTGGAGAACGTCCCCGCCGATGCGGAGATCGTCGTCGCCTACGAGCCCGTCTGGGCCATCGGGTCGGGCCAGGCGGCCACGCCCGAGCAGGCCCAGGAGGTCTGCCAGAAGCTCCGCGAGGTCATCCGCGCGAAGCTCGGCGACGACGCGGCCGACAAGACGCGCGTTCTCTACGGCGGATCCGTGAAGTCGGAGAACATCGCCTCCTTCATGCGCGAGCCCGACATCGACGGCGCGCTCGTCGGCGGCGGAAGCCTCAAGGTGGACGAGTTCAGCGCGATCGTCCGCTTCAAGAACCACGTCGGCGTCTGACGACACCCCGTGCGGTCCGTCGCCCATTCGTGGGCGGCGGGCCGCACAACCCGGTAGACTTGCACCTTGTGCGGCCAGAACGGGCCGTACGACGGAAAGGCATTCCTCGTGCACATTCTCGAGATCATTCTGCAGGTCCTGCTGGGCCTGACGAGCCTGCTGCTCACGCTGTTCATCCTCATGCACAAGGGTCGCGGTGGCGGCCTGTCCGACATGTTCGGCGGTGGCATGTCCCAGGCGATGAGCAGCTCGGGCTCGGCAGAGCGCACCCTGAACTACATCACCATCACGGTGTCTCTGGTCTGGTTCCTCTCGATCGTGGGTCTCGGCCTCATCACCAAGTTCCAGGTGCTGGGCGCCTGATGGCCGGCCAGGGATCAACGGCGATCCGCGGCACGCGGATCGGGTCCGGCCCGATGGGCGAGGAGGACCACGGCCACCACGCCGAGCGCAAGGCGGTGACGTACTGGGACGCCGAGGGCAACGAGATCGTCCGCTACTACGCGGTCGACGTGCCCGATGGCGAGATTCCCGAGGTCATCGATCACCCGCAGTCGGGGCTGCCTGCCGGCCGCGACCGCGAGAACCCGCCCGTGCTCGAGAAGCCGCAGGCGTACAAGTCGCACCTCGAATACGTCAAGGAGCGTCGCACCGAAGAGGAAGCGGAGTCGCTCCTCGAGGAGGCGCTGACGAAGCTTCGCGAGAAGCGCGGCGAATAGTTCTGACGACGAACGCCCTGTCCGATCGGACAGGGCGTTCGTCGTTGTGCGCGTCAGGCGTCGGCGGCGGCCTCGTCGAGGAAGAGCACGGTCTCGAGCGTGCCGCGCACCTGCGCCGCGGGGGCGAGCTGCGGAGCGGCGTTCTCGCGGATCTTCACCACGGCCTCGGCCTTGTCTGCGCCGGCGACGACCATCCAGACGCGTTCCGCGCCGTTGATGACGGGCAGCGTGAACGTCACGCGCTCGGGCGGCGGCTTGGGGGAGTTGCGCACGGGCAGGACCGTCGCCGCACTTTCGAGGATCTCGTCGCGCCCGGGGAACAACGACGCGACGTGGGCGTCGGGGCCGACGCCCAGGAACAGCACGTCGAAGGGCGGAGCCGGAAGGCCGGCGGGAGCTGCAGCGGCGAGCTCGGCGGCATAGGCCGCCGCGGCATCGTCGAGCGTGCCGTCTTCCGTGCCCCATGGCTCATGCACTCGTGCGCCCGCGAGCGCCGCGAGCGCGGCGCGCGCGGGGGTGATGTTGCGCTCATCCGACTCGCGCTCGACGAATCGTTCGTCGCTGTACCAGAAGTGCACACGGGACCAGTCCACCTCTGCGCGGCGATCGTGCGCGGCGAGCATGTCGAGGACGGCGGAGCCCATGGATCCGCCCGTGAGGGAGACGTGTGCGTCTCGTTCCGCCGTCGCAGGGGCGAGGACGTCGAGGAGGCGGGACGCGGCGACGGCCGCCAGCGCGTTCTTGCTGGCGGCCGTCACCTCTTCACGAGCAACGCTCATACCGTGGCCTCCGGCAGCGCGCGCCACCCGTCGGTGATCACGCGGCCGTACAGGCGGTCGGCATCGAGGCGTCGAAGCTCCTCCGCGATGCACTCGCGGAGCGAGCGGCGGGGGAGGAGGAGATCGTGATCGGGCTGACCGGGCTGGGTGAGCACCGCGTGGGTCTCCGTCCTGCGCTCGAGGACGATGTCGCCCGACTCGCGCGTCAGGCGCACCGAACGCATGCCGTGCGACCACTCGGCCGGATCCTCGTTGCGCCAGGTGACGGGCACGTCCAGGGCCATGCCGAGCCATGCGGCGAGTAGCGCGGTTGAGGGCGAATCCGCCGCACCGCGCACCTCCACCGCGGTGACGGGCTCGAACGGCGGCTGGTCGAGGACCGCCGCGAGATGCTCGCGCCAACGGGTCAGGCGGGTCCAGGCGAGGTCGGTGTCGCCCGGACGGTACGTCTCGTCGAGGTGCGCGAGGCGCTCGTCCGCCTTCTCCGAGGCCGACGAGTCGGTGATGCGCCGCTGTGCGATGCGCCCCAGGGGCGACAACGCCGGGGCCTCGGGCGCGTCGTCGCCCGGCCACCAGACGACGACGGGCGCGTCGGGCAGGAGCAGACCGGTGACGAGCGACTCGGAGTTGTTCGCGGCCTCACCGTACGCGTGCAGGATGACGACCTCGCTCGCGCCCGCGTCGCCGCCGACGCGGATCTCGGCGTCGAGGCGCGCCTCGTCGCCGGGGTGGGTGACGACCACGATCACGCGCATGGGGTGCTCGCGCGATGCGTCGTTCGCCGCCTCGATGGCCTCCTCGACCGGACGGTCGTCGGCCTTGATGATGAGGGTCAGCACGCGGCCGAGGGCGACGGCGCCGCCCTCCTCGCGAACGCTGACGAGCTTCTTCGCGACCTTGCTGACGGTCGTCTCGTTCAGATCGATGATCACGGGCGCCTCCAGACGCGGCCATCCTGCGCGAGCAGGGCATCGGCGGAGGCGGGCCCCCACGAACCGGATTCGTACTGTTCGAGCGGCTCGTCGAGCGAGGCCCAGTACTTTTCGATGGGGTCGAGGATCCGCCAGGACAGCTCGACCTCCTCGTGACGCGGGAACAGGGGCGGGTCGCCCAGCAGCACGTCGAGGATGAGGCGCTCGTAGGCCTCGGGGCTCGCCTCGGTGAACGCGTGGCCGTACCCGAAGTCCATCGTGACATCACGGACGTGGGTGCCGTTGCCCGGCACCTTCGACCCGAATCGCAGGGTCACGCCCTCGTCGGGCTGCACGCGGATCACGAGCGCGTTCTGGCTTAGGTCAGACGACTGCCCGCGCGAGAACAGGTGCGTCGGGGCCTCCTTGAACACGACCGCGATCTCGGTCACGCGCCGGCCGAGCCGCTTGCCCGTGCGCACGTAGAACGGCACACCCGCCCAGCGGCGCGTGTCGATCTCGAGCTTGATGGCCGCGTAGGTCTCGGTCTTCGACTGCGGATCCATGCCGTCTTCGTCGAGGAACCCCGTGACCTTCTCGCCGCCCTGCCAGCCGCCCGCGTACTGTCCGCGCGCGGTGGCCTTCGACAGGTCCTCGGGCAGCACGACCGCCTCGAGCACCTTCTCCTTCTCGGCGCGCAGGTGCTCGGCCGAGAGGCTGATGGGCTCCTCCATCGCGGTGAGCGCGAGCAGCTGCAGGAGGTGGTTCTGGATGACGTCACGGGCGGCGCCCACACCGTCGTAGTAGCCTGCGCGGCCGCCGACGCCGATGTCCTCGGCCATCGTGATCTGCACGTGGTCGATGTGATTGCGGTTCCAGATCGGCTCGTACAGCTCGTTCGCGAAGCGCAGCGCGAGGATGTTCTGCACCGTCTCCTTGCCGAGGTAGTGGTCGATGCGGAAGATCGAGTCGCTCGGGAAGGCGGCCTCGAGGGAGTCGTTGAGCTCGCGGGCCGACTCCAGGTCGTGGCCGAAGGGCTTCTCGATGACCACGCGGCGCCAACGGTCGCCGTCGGAGTTCTCGTCGACGAGACCGGACTTCAGGAGCTGCTGAGCGACGACGTCGAAGGCCTTCGGCGGGATCGACAGGTAGAACGCGTGGTTCCCCATCGTGCCGCGCTCGCGGTCGAGGGTGTCGACGGTCTCGCGCAGACGAACGTAGGCGTCGGGGTCGTCGAAGGTGCCCTGCACGAAGCGGATCCCCTGGGCGAGCTGCTGCCAGGTCTCCTCACGGAACTCGGTGCGCGCGTTCTGCTGCACGGCATCGTGGACGATCTGGGCGAAGTCTTCATCTTCCCATTCGCGTCGCGCGAAGCCGACGAGCGCGAACCCCGGGGGGAGCAGGCCGCGGTTGGCGAGGTCGTAGACCGCGGGGAGGAGCTTCTTGCGGGCGAGGTCGCCGGTGACGCCGAAGATGACGAGGGCGCTCGGGCCCGCGATGCGATTCAGGCGACGATCGTCGCTGTCGCGCAGCGGATTGACGCCGCGCGTGATGGGAGCTGGCATGGATTCCTTCTCATCGCGTGGGGCATAAGCCCACACCGGGCCCCTCGCGCTCAGGCGAGGGGCCCGGTTTCATAGGGATTTAGCGGGCCGCCGTGAGCGCGTCGGCCACGGTCTTCTGCAGGTCGTGCCACGAGGCGATGAACTTCTCCACGCCCTCGTCTTCCAGCACCTGCGTGACGTCGGCGAAGTCGACACCCGCGGCAGCGAGATTCTCGAACACCTTGTGGGCGTTGTCGTAGTTCGGCGTCACGGTGTCGCCCGTGATGGTGCCGTGGTCGTGCGTCGCCTCGAGGGTCTTCTCGGGCATGGTGTTGACGGTACCCCGCGCGACCAGCTCGGTCACGTAGAGGGTGTCGGGCAGCGACGGGTCCTTGACGCCCGTCGACGCCCACAGCGGGCGCTGCACGTTGGCGCCGGCGCCGGTGAGCTCGGTCGCGCGGGGCTCCGCGAACTTCTTCTCGAAGAGCTCGTATGCGAGGCGAGCGTTTGCCACGCCCGCCTTCGAGGTGAGGGCGAGGGCCTCGTCGGTGCCGAGCGCCTTGAGGCGGTTGTCGACCTCCGTGTCGACGCGCGACACGAAGAAGGACGCCACCGAGTGCAGCTTCGACAGGTCGTGGCCGGCCTCGCGGGCCTGCTCGAGCCCGGCGAGGTACGCGTCGATGACCTCTTCGTAGCGCTCGAGGGAGAAGATCAGCGTCACGTTGACGGAGATCCCGGCGCCGATCACCGCGGTGATGGCGGGAAGACCGGCCTTCGTCGCGGGGATCTTGATGAGCGCGTTCTCGCGGTCCACACGGGCCCAGAGGTCCTTCGCCTGCGCGATGGTGCCATCGGTGTCGTGCGCGAGGTCGGGGGAGACTTCGATGGACACGCGGCCATCGACACCGCCCGTGGCGTCGTAGACGGGGCGGAAGATGTCGCAGGCGTCCTGCACGTCCTTCGAGGTGATCGTGAAGATCGCCTCATCGGTCGACGCGTCCGAGGC
>Ga0302349_1001744_pt1 | contig 15550 bp, 11 predicted proteins | sample PhyAR1_FD_202176 | JGI IMG/M metagenome (GOLD analysis project Ga0302349, IMG submission 202176) | Leaf surface microbial communities from alfalfa plants in UC Gill Tract Community Farm, Albany, California, United States - DLSL A.R1... | ecosystem: Host-associated > Plants > Phyllosphere >...
CCAGCCAGTATTCCCGAGAAGCCAGGAGAACGCCATGGCCAATGAGCCGAAGCATCCAACTGATCAAGGGCAGCAGCCGGAATCGGTGCCGGGCCAGGACAGCGACATCCTGACCACATCGCAAGGCGCGCCGGTCAGCGATACCGACCATTCCCTGAAGACCGGCGAACGCGGTCCGACCTTGCTGCAAGACCACCATCTGCGCGAAAAGATCATGCACTTCGACCATGAACGCATTCCAGAACGCGTGGTCCATGCCCGCGGTGCCGGTGCCCATGGCTTCTTCACCAGCTATGGCAACGCCGAGGAGCTGACCCGTGCCGACTTCTTGAAACCCGGACGCACCACCCGCGTTTTCGTGCGTTTCTCCACCGTGGTCGGCTCCCGCGGTTCCATGGATACCGCCCGCGATACCCGCGGCTTCGCCACGAAGTTCTACACGGACGAGGGGATCTTCGACCTGGTGGGGAACAACATGCCGGTGTTCTTCATCCAGGACGGAATCAAATTCCCCGACCTGGTGCACGCTGCCAAGCCGCATCCCGATCGGGAAATCCCGCAGGCGCAATCGGCCCACGATACCTTCTGGGATTTCGTCTCGCTGCACACCCCGGCCCAGGCGCATGTGATGTGGCAAATGAGCGACCGGGCCATCCCGCGCTCCTACCGAATGATGGAAGGCTTTGGCGTGCACACCTTCCGCATGGTCAACGCGCTGGGCAAGTCTTCCCTGGTGAAGTTCCATTGGAAGCCGAAGCTCGGCGTCCATTCGCTGGTTTGGGAGGAATCGCAGTTGGCCGGCGGCGCAGATCCGGATTTCCACCGCCGCGATCTGGCCGAGGCGATTGATGCCGGCGCTTTGCCCGAATGGGAACTGGGTGTTCAGATCTTCGAGGATGACGGCACCTCGAGCTTCGAGGGGATCGACCTGCTGGATCCCACGAAGTTCGTCCCCGAGGAACTGGCTCCAGTCCAGCCGCTGGGCAAGATGGTGCTCGACCGCAATCCGGAGAACTACTTCGCGCAGACCGAGCAGGTCGCCTTCCATCCCGGGCACCTGGTGCCGGGCATCGACATCACCGATGATCCTTTGCTGCAGGCGCGGCTCTTCTCCTACCTGGACACCCAGCTCACGCGCCTGGGCGGCCCGAACTTCGCGCAGATCCCTGTCAACCAGCCGCAGGCACCGGTCAACGACATGTTCCGGGATGGGCTGCACCAGCACCGGGTGCCCGAGGGAATAGCTCCCTATAAGCCGAACTCGCTGGATGGCGGATGTCCGTACATGGCGCAGCTCGGATTCGGGCAGCTGCCGCCCCTGGAGTTCCCGCAGCCAATCGATGCCGGCAGGAAAGAACGCTCCGAACCGGCCAGCTTCTCGGATCACTACAGCCAGGCCCGCTTGTTCTACCTCAGCCTTTCGGGCGTTGAGCGGGCGCACGTGCAACAGTCCTACACCTTTGAGCTGGGCAAATGCACCGATGTCCAGGTGCGCCAGCGGCAGGTGGATTGCCTGGCCAACATCGACACCGGGCTGGCTGCCGGCGTGGCCAGGGCTCTGGGCCTGCCGGCACCGGCGGCACAGGAGCTTGGCGAACCTGAGCGAAGCCCCGCGCTATCCCAGATCGGCAAGAGCTGGCCGGTGGATGGGCGCAAGATCGGGGTCGTGTTCGACCGGGAAAACCACGATGATGTGCTGGCCATCCGTTCGGCGCTGCGCGAGCGCGGCATGACCCCACTGCTGGTTTCGGCCAGGGGCGGAGAAATCGCTGGGGCAGTGGCAATCGACCGGACCTACCTGACGGCGCGGTCCATTGAATTCGACGCGCTGGTGCTGGTCGGGCCGTTGCCTCCGGCCCCGGATGCCGAGGCTCCGCTGGATGCCAAGGCCGGGGATGCTGGCAGCGCTGGGGATCTTGTCGATCCGCGGGCGGGTTTGCTGATCAACGAGGCCTACCGCCATTGCAAGGCCATCATCTGCCTGCCTGGACAGTCCTCTGGCCTGCTCCGTGCCGTGGGCCTGCCGGATGAGGCTCCGGGAGTCAGCGTGGTCGAGGTCTCCGCCGTGGCCGACAGCGCCGCGCGGCTGCTATCCACGCATCGTGCGTGGGAACGGTTCCCGGCTGCGCGCTAGGCTCCGATAGCCGGGAACCGGCTTGCTGCAGCTTGCCTGCCCCCATCGAGGAATCCTGGATGTTCCGGCTAGGCTATTCAACCGCTGGATAACCGCGCATCGGTCGTGCTGTCTTGCAGGAGGAGAACAGGGGATAGCGCCCGTGAAAACTCGCTGAACACAAAGTTGCGTCCCATGGAAATCATTCCATAGGACGCAACTGGGTCAGCGAATCTTAGGAGAGATCATCCTTGATGTCCTTGGCAGCATCCTTGACATGTTCCCCAGCCTGCTTGGCCTTGGCTGCGGCTTGGTCCTTGGCGCCTTCGGCCTGCAGACGCTCGTTGTCGGTGGCATCTCCCAAGGCTTCCTTGGCCTTTCCAGATGCTTCCTGGGCCTTGTTCTTGATCTTGTCTCCAATACCCATGGTTCCTGCTTTCTGAATTGATCTGATACTGACAATTTGAACTATAGAACGGATCTCGCCACGGGTTATTTTGGCTGAACGATTGCTGGGTGGTTGCATGGCGCAGCATATGAATCTCGTCCCGGATTTGGAGGGGTGACCCTTCAACGCAGTGGAAACTGCCGGCGGAGCATCGGAGTCGCCGCGAGGACCCGGATGGCGCGCACACCGCTGGAACTGGCCGATGCACTCTGCCTTGCCTCGGAGCAGGCCGCCGTGGCCTGGCCCAGCTCCGGGAGGGCAATCATGCGAAATTCTCGCGGGGTAGCAGTAATGCAGCCAGGAGGCAACCGCGGTTGCGACCAGGGGCAGAAAATTTGATTACAACCACCGATGGCGGCTGCTTATGCTGGTCCAGTTCCTGATCCCAGCAGGGAAACAGGCTGGTGGCAGGGCCAGCGCAGGACAGGGCGCACAGGCCGAGACGAACCCCCACGCGCCGGTTTCCCTTCCTGCCAGGCAGCGGGATCTGCGCAGGCCGCAGTTCAACGGTCCCTCAGCGGCTGTGACCCTCGCCGTCATGATGTTCTTGCGGAGCAAAGCGATCGGCCCAGGTCTCGTCGCTCAATGCCACGAGCTGCTTGATCTGCGAATCGGCCCGGCGTGAAAGATCCTGCAGCAGTGCCCGATCCAGGCGCTGCTCGTGGGGGAGCATGAGCAGCAGCGTCTGCCACATGCGCAGCTTGGCATTGAGCAATCCGGTGAGAACATCCAGTTGGACCTGTGCAGCGGCTTGCGTGTGCTGCCGCAACGGGTTGAACGGGTTGGCCTTCCCGGCAAGCCGGGCCACAGGAGCCAGGAGCTTTCCGATTGGGCGCGGGCTGCAGCCAAGCGCGGCCATGATCTTCTTCAGGTCCTCTTGGTCCGCTTTCACTTGCTGGTGCAGGGATTCAAAGCGTTCTTCGAAGGCAGTTCCGGCCCAAGTGCCGTGTGCAGCCTTGAAATGATCAAGCCCGGATTCGGAGCCCAGCAGATGCCGGTCGAGGTAGCGATGCAAAGTGTCCTGGTCGATCGTCGATTGCGCCATGGCTTCGATTCTCCAATTGGTTCGGGGAATTCCTTGTTCGCTTCGAAACCCTAGGGCACCGCCGCGACGCAACCAATCCGCGTCAACGGATCTGCAGGTGGCGTCCAGCTAGCGACGGTGGCCTTGCCTGGGCCTGTTGTTCTTCGCATCTAAGCAGTTCAATGGGCCAGCTTGCCCAGGCTGCCGAATTTATCCGTCGTGCTCAGCGAATGCCCGCAAAGCTTGGAAACCAAGAGTTGGCATCGCGGAGGTTTTTATGAGTCAAGACGAACTATGGTCATTGCATGCTTCTGGGACTATCCTGAGAGCCTGTTGTTGATTTGCGGTTTTGGGGGACTGGCAAGTTATGAAGCGACGTCATCACGATTTGGATATTTCTGTGCCTTCACAGGCGCCGGCAACCACTCATGGATTTGCATATTTTGCTTTGGGGATCGCAGCGGTTGTGGGACTGGGCAGCGCTACGGCGTGGCCAGTTCCGACGCCAGTTCGCGTGGCCTCCAGCGACTTGGCCATTGAACAATCCGCTATCGCACCGCCGGGCCTCGTGCTGGTGACGGCACCCGAGTCGCAGGAGCCACTGCTCGGCGTGGTCGGCACGCTCAGCTCGGTTCCCAAGAGCGCTGCGATTGGGCAGGCCGACTCCCGATCAGCCCACGGTGCCATCCACCCGCAAGGTATAGCCAACCAGCCCGCTGCGGCAGCGCAGGCGCAGCCGGCGTATCGGGCAGTGGCAAGCAACGCGCTGATCAGGCCAAACCTGTTGTCTTTCCAGCTCATGCGTCCTGTGGCTACAAGCATGATTTCCAGCCCCTTCGGATGGCGCGGAAATCCGACAGGTCCTGGCCGGCAAATCCACATCGGCCAGGACTATCCCATAGCTTGCGGCTCGCCGGTGAGAGCTAGCGAGGACGGTATTGTTGTGGTCGCCTCATGGGCCGGCCATTCGGGAAATCGCGTCACTATTGACCACGGCAATCGGATCCAGACCGGATACAGCCACAATTCCCTGATCCTCGTTGGTGTAGGGCAAAGGGTAAGCCAAGGCCAAGTCATTGCCTTGGCGGGCACCACCGGCAATTCCACTGGCTGCCACGTCCACTTCGAGGTCATCGTCGATGGCCGGTGGCAGAACCCGAGCAAATATCTGGCCATGGGCCCAGGGCAATTCGCTTCGATGTTTCTCCCGGATGCTCCAGCGGTGGCGGCCAGCCGATTCCTCGCCGGCCAAAGTCCCCAGCGTCCACCAGCTCGCAGCTTGCAGGCTGCAGCGCAGCACCCCGCAAAAGCACCGCTGCACGAAGCGAAGCACGCAGCAAAGAAGCCGGTTCGCGCCCAGGGATCATCAAGCTCGAAGCCCGCGGCATCGCCGGCCGCAAAGCACCGGACGGACACGGCGAAAACCACGGCCCCAAAGGTTCTTCAGCCACAGCGCACGGCGCCAACCAAGCAGGCCGAGAAGCCACGCCCGATAAGCACGCCGCCAGCAACGCCAACAAGGCCTGCATTACCGAGCGCTTCGCCGTCGCCGACGGAGCGCGCACAGACAATTACACCGGTGCCCACGCCAAAACCGAGCACGGCCAAGCCCACCGCATCTCCGAGCCTCGACGCGACATCCAGCCCGACTGCCACGCCCACCGCTTCGGCAAGTGCAAAGCCTTCGCTGGCTCCAGAGCCGACGCAAGAATCCAAGCCGAGCATCGCGCCTTCGCCATCGCCGTCGGTGCAGCCATCATCATCGCCTGAATCGCCGAAGCCCACACCGAGCACATCGCCCAGCGTGCCACCCGCCGATGCCAGCCAGGCACCCATCGCTGATTCCCATCCAACCGAAGAACCAGCAGGGGAGCCATCGCCTGAGCCAACAGCCACATTGGAAGTGAACCTCAAAGTTCCGGAAAAGGCTCCAACAGGAATCGTGCCCAAGGCCGAGTCGTCATCCAAGGCCCCAGCCAAGACAACGCCGCCGGCAACCAAGGTGAGCGCCGGGAAGGCCATGGAATCCGAGGCACCGGCCCGCCCTGCTGCGCAGGAAGCCAAGCCTGCAACGAAGCCCGTGAAGAAGAAGCCTGCTCAAGCGGCCACCGCCGCGCCGGCAAAGAAGCCCATTGCTAAGGCTTCAGTCGCCAAGTCCACGGTGCAGATCGCTAAGGCCAAAGCACCAGTTGCTAAGGCCAAGGCACCAGTTGCTAAGGCCAAGGTGCCGGTCGCTAAAGCCAACGCACCAGTTGCCCAGGCCAAGGCACCAGTAGCTAAGCCCAAAGCCCCGGCGGCTAAGCCCAAGGCTCCTATTGCCAAGGCCCAGGTGCCGGTAGCGAAGAAGGCCGCCCCGGCTCCGATCCCGCCCAAGAAGCCTGTGGCAGCTGTGTCGCCGGCCAGGCAGGCCGCCAGCAAGGCCTCGCCGAAGCCAGCCTCCGCAGAACCACGCAGTGCAGCCGTGGCCGCCAAGCCGGAAGCGAGCGCTCCGTAGCAACTGCCAGCTGCGCGCCCGTCGCCCATGACACCCCTTGGCTACGGGCGCGCACCGCGAAGTGATATGGAACTGGTTAGATCGTGCCGTGATTCTTGATATTCTTATAAGTCGAGTCCTGTGCGTTTTTGACGCGCACCACAAGACCTATCGAAAGAAGTGCCCGGCACGTGTTTAATTCACTTTCCGATCGCCTGACAGCAACCTTCAAGAACCTGCGCGGCAAGGGCCGCCTGACTGAAGCAGACATCGACGGTACCGTCCGCGAAATCCGCCGTGCCCTGCTCGACGCTGACGTTGCCGTCTCGGTGGTCCGCGCCTTCGTGGCCCAGGTGAAAGAACGCGCACTGGGTGCCGAGGTTTCCGAGTCCCTGAACCCGGGCCAGCAGGTCGTCAAGATCGTCAATGAGGAGCTTGTTGGCATCCTCGGTGGCGAAACCCGCCGCCTGAACCTGGCCAAGAACCCTCCAACGGTGATCATGCTCGCCGGTTTGCAGGGTGCCGGCAAGACCACCCTGGCCGGAAAGCTGGCCAAGCACCTGAAGTCCGAGGGCCACACCCCGATGCTGGTGGCCTGCGACCTGCAGCGCCCCAATGCAGTCAAGCAGCTGCAGATCAACGGTGAGCGTGCCGGCGTTCCGGTCTACGCGCCGCACCCGGGCGTCTCCTCGGAGTTCGACACCCCGACCGGCGACCCGGTCGCCGTTGCCCGCGACGGCATCGCCGAAGCCAAGTCCAAGCTGCACGACGTGGTGATCGTCGATACCGCCGGCCGTCTGGGCGTGGACACCGAGATGATGGCCCAGGCCGCGAATATCCGCGCCGCCATCAACCCGGACGAAGTGCTCTTTGTCATCGATGCCATGATTGGCCAGGACGCGGTCAACACCGCCCAGGCCTTCCATGAGGGCGTCGACTTCACCGGCGTGGTGCTCTCCAAGCTCGATGGCGATGCCCGCGGTGGCGCCGCCCTGTCGGTAGCCTCGGTGACCGGCAAGCCGGTCATGTTCGCCTCCACCGGCGAAAACCTGGACGATTTCGAGATCTTCCACCCGGACCGCATGGCTTCGCGCATCCTGGACATGGGCGACGTCATGACGCTCATCGAGCAGGCCGAGAAGAACTGGGACAAGGGCGAAGCCGAGCGGATGGCGAAGAAGTTCGCCGACCAGGAAGACTTCACCCTGGACGACTTCCTCGCCCAGATGGCCCAGATCAAGAAGATGGGCTCGATGAAGAAGCTGCTGGGCATGATGCCCGGCGCACAGATTTCCCGCCAGCAGCTGGAGCAGTTCGACGAGCGCCAGATCGACCGCGTGGAAGCCATCGTCCGCTCGATGACCCCGCATGAGCGTGTCGCGCCGAAGATCATCAATGGCTCGCGCCGCGCGCGTATCGCCAAGGGTTCGGGCGTCTCGGTTTCCGAGGTCAACCAGATGCTTGAGCGCTTCACCGAAGCGCAGAAGATGATGAAGAAGATGGCCGCTGGCGGCGGCATCCCGGGCATGCCAGGGGCAGGCAAGGGCGCTGCCCGCAAGGCGAAGGCCAAGGGCAAGGGCAAGAAGCAGCAGAAGTTCGGCAACCCGGCCAAGGCCGCGCAGGCCGAGCTGGAGGCCAAGAACAAGAAGTCTTCGGCACCAGCCGGGGCCTCCTTCGGACAGGGCGCCAACCAGGACTTCGATCCATCGAGCCTGAACTTGCCAGCCGGCTTCGAAAAGTACCTGGGCAAGTAGTCCCAGGCCCTAAAACGGCAGGCGTGCCGGAGACTCATGCGAGTCACCGGCACGCCTGCCGTTTTTGCGTCTTGACCGCTATCGGATCGACGCGTGGTCCACTTCCAGCACCCCAGCCTTGATCACCAAGTCGATGCTCTGCTCTGGCTGGGACAGCACCCTGACATCGGCCACTGGGTCGGCATTGAGCACCAGCAGATCAGCATGCGCCCCGGGAGCCAGCACGCCGAGCTTGCCCTCAGCGCCGATCAGCTGAGCCGCAGTCGTGGATGCCGAGCGCAGCACCTGCTCGCTGGATTGCACTTGGGCCCGGATCTCGAACTCTTCGCTTTGGTATTGGTGCATATCACCGAGCAAGTCAGTGCCGAACGCGATCTTTACTCCGCCCTTGGTAGCCAGTTCCAGCGCGTGCAAACCAGAGGCCAGCACCGAATCGACCTTGCGCTGGGACTCGACGGGCAGGCCAGTGGCCGCTCCATCGCGTTTCAGGTGGACGTAGGTGACCAAAGTGGGAACAAGGAAGGCATCGTACTTTTTGAACAGTTCCACGCTTTCATCGTCAATCAGATTTCCGTGCTCGATGCACCGCACGCCCAAGTGCAGGCCCCGGTTCACCGCTCTTGCCGTATAGGCGTGGCCCGTGACATAGCGGTTGCATGCTTCGGCTTCTTCGACGGCAGCGCGGATCTCGGCATCGGAAAACTGGATGGAGTCTACCCGGTCGGTGGGCGAGGCCACGCCGCCAGAGAGCATGATCTTCAGATGGTGGGCACCGGTACGCAGCTGGTCGCGTGCAGCGGTGCGCACGGCGGTCTCTCCATCGCAGACGACACCAATTGCCGGGCAGCAACGGTGGTTGTCCACGTGGCTTTCCCCGGGGCCGCGCATATCCCCGTGTCCTCCTGTCTGCGAGAGGGCCTTGCCGCCGAAGATCAGCCGCGGACCGCGGAACAAGCCTTCCTCCACGGCCCGGGCCAGGCCGTAGTCGGCGCCGGCCACATCTCGTACGGTAGTGAACCCGCGGGCCAGCATTTGCTCCATGATCCGTTTGCTCTGTGCCGCGATGTAGTTCGGCGAGGTGTAAGCCATTTCGCCCATTCCGGCGGTGGCGGCGGTGACATGCACATGCGCATCGATTAACCCGGGCATCACGATGCGCCCGCCGGCATCCAGCAGTCCCGGCTCATCACGGTCCGCATCGATGCCAGGGCGAACCTGGGTGATGAGTCCTTCGCTAATCTGCACTGTCTGCCCCGGCCGCAAGGTGAAATCGGCGGTGTCCAGCACCGTGGCATTGATGATCGTCTTCACTGGCGATTGGATTCGCATGGAACGTCCTTTCCCGAACTTATGCAATGATCTTTGCAAAGAGTCTTGCAAAGATCAATGGTGCTTTGCAAGCGTTGAAGGCGAAACACGGGAGAATGGGGACATGTCTGAATTAGCACAATGGCTAGAAGCGCTGGTGGGCGGGCGAAAGACCACGCAGGCGACGCAGCGGGTGCTGGAAGTATTACGCCAGGACCCAGGGGGAACCTTCGATCTCTCGGCGCAGAAGGTCGCCGACCGGGCAGATGTCAACGTGGCCTCCGTGGTGCGCGCCGCGCAGTTCCTGGGATTCCGGGGCTGGCCCGCGCTGAAGCACGAGATCAGGCACCGCTATCTGGCGACGCTGTCCACCGAGCAAGTGCTTCAGGAGCACGCGGGTCCCCATGATTCGCCAGCTCGTGCCAGCCTGGATGCCGATATGGCCAACCTGAAGGCCTTCGCCGCGCAGATCGACCTGCCGCAAATTCGGCGCATCGCCGAGCTGATTTCCAAGGCTGGGCGCACCTTCGTCATGGCCACGGGCAGCTATGCCGCGCCGGGGGCCCAGCTATCGCACGTAGGCCAGTATCTGGGCCATGACATCGAGCTTCATACTGCGATGAGCACCGGGCTGGTCAGCCGCTTGCGGCTTCTGCGACCCGGCGATTGCGTGGTCAGTTGTGCGGTGTGGCGATCGACCGCCTGGATCCTGGAAGTGACCAAGCTGGCGCGCGAACGGGGGGCCAGCATTGTGGTGATCGCAGACCGGCGCACCGCCTTGTCGGACCTGTCCAACGAGGCAGTGATCGTCCCCAGCGAGGGTGTCAGCTTCGTCACTTCCATGACTGCGGCCATGAGCGCGACGCAGGCAGTTGTCGCCGAATTGGCTGCCCTGGACACCGAGGCAACGGTGCGCAATCTGCGTGATATCGAGGGGCTGTGGCGGACCTTGTCGCTGGTTGACCCCACCTAGGGGTGTCGACGCAAGAGTTAATTCTTGCAAAAAGTATTGCAAGAGTGATTGAGCTGGGTCACAATGAATGACGTTGGTTCTCATTCACTCGGAGTTTTCCCATGCAAATCATTCACATCATCATTCTCGTCGCCTATGTGGCCTTAATGATCGGCGTCGGCCTGTGGTTCAGCCGCTCGAAGTCGGTCTCCAGCGGCGAGGACTTCATGCTCGCCGGTCGCTCGCTGCCTGCCCCGGTGCTCGCGGGCACCCTGCTGGCCACCTTCGTAGGCTCCGGCTCGATCATCGGAGCAGCGAGCTTCATCCACCAGTACGGGCCTTTCGCCGGCATGTTCTTCTTCGCCGGCACCTTCGCTGGGATCATCGTGCTGTTCTTCCTGGCCAAGCGGGTGCACCAGCTTTCGAAGTACACCATCCCGCAGCTGCTGGAGATCCGCTTCGGCAAGCCGGTGCGCATAATTGCAACCATCATCATTCTGGTGGCCTTTATCGGGATCACCGCCTACCAATTCACCGGCGCAGGCTACATCATCAGCCTGATCACCCCGCTGAGCCCGGTGCAGGGAACCATCGTCGCGGCCGTGCTGATCACCTTCCTGGCCCTGGGCGGAGGGCTGAAGTCCGTGGCCTGGACCGACTTCCTTTCGATCTTCATTGTGATCGTGGCCCTCATCGCCTTGGCGATCTACGTCTTCGCTGTGGACCTGGGCGGCATGGCCACCTATGTCAACGGCATGGAACCAGCCAAGCTCACGCTCAGCGGCGGTCTGAGCCCGCTGCAGCTGCTGGGCTACTTCTTGCCCTTGTTCCTGCTGATCCTGGGCGACCAGAACATGTACCAGCGGCTCGCCGCAGGAGCCAGCGCGACTACGGCACGCACCGCCACGATCTTCTTCTTCATTGGCGCCCTGGTGGTGATCACCCCGATCATCCTGCTGGCTTCGGGCTCCTCCGTGCTGCAGCCAGGGATCGAGCCCGATATGGCAATCCTCTCGCTGGCCGATCCAGCTTTCAGCCCGCTGGCTCTGGGCGGCCTGCTGCTTACCGGCGCTTTCGCGCTGATCGTGACCACCGGGTCTTCCTACCTGCTGACCTGCTCCGGGAATATCGTGCATGACCTTGTCGCCCAGATCCGCCGCCGCGAGGTCAGCGAACGGCAGGCACTGGTCATCGGCCGCATCGGCGTGCTCTGCGTGGCCGTGCTGGCCTACGTGATGGTGCAGTTCTTCCCTAGCGTGCTGGCGCTGCAGATCTACGCCTACACCATGTACGGTGTGGCGATCACCCCGGCGCTGTTCGCGGCGCTGTTCTGGAAGCGGGCCACGGGCTTTGCGGTAGCCACCGCAATGATAGTTGGTGGCGCGGTGACGATCATCTGGGAGGTGCAGGGGCGTTCCGAGCAGGTTAACGCGATCGTCATTTCGTTGCCGATCACCATCGCAGTGCTCGTTCTGCTCTCGCTGGTCACCGGTTCGCGCAGCAGGGACAGCAAGGCTGAACCGGCGCAGCAGTCATCTCCCGGACGCTGAATGTCGGTGCGATAACTGGTTCAGCGCAGCGCCAACTATGATTGGCAGTGGCCAGTTATTTCACCAGTGAAAGGGATCTGCCTTCGTGGATTCAACCGAGTTCAACTACCTCAACCTAGAGTTCATTTTCATGGGCGACAAGCCAGACGCCGCCGAAGTCGTGCGCACCGCATTGGCCGACCGCCGATTGCTGGGATTCGTTGGGGGAGCCGTCGAGCGAGAGAACTCCACCGAGGTACTCGCCGAGGTCGCAACTGTCAGCGAAGCCCGGGATGCGGTGCTCTACCGCATCGATGCCAAGGGCAAATTGCGCGAAGGTTCCCGGGTCACCAAGCTGGTGCACGAATTGAAGAACTCGACCGGGGCCGACTACGTGCTGGTTGACGGAGATGAGATCGACGGGCCAACCCCCGATGATGACATTCTCGGGGATCTCGGGACCACCAATGAGCTGCTTCACGGGGCAACGCTGAAGGCCTCGGAACTGGTGCTTGCCGCCGGCTTTGACGATAACCAGATCACCGTATGGAACACTGATTCCGGACTCATGGCAATGCCGACCCAGCCGGTCTTCTCGCCTGGAATCGCTCGCTCCAACCGCCCATTCCTGTCGCTGGCCCGCACCGGCAATGTCATCACGGCCACCGTTGAAGCCAAGCGCCCGCGGCGCGAGCTCTACGGCCCGTCGCTGATGATGGTTCTGGATCTGGAACGCCAGGTCATTCTCGAGCCCGAGACGGATTCTCCAGCCGAGCAGCGCCTCAGGGAACTTGATGCGCTGCTCTTGGGCATCGATGAGCAGACCGTGCAGCTGCTGGATGAACTGGTCTCCGACCCATTGGCACGAGACGAGGCTTTGGGCCTGCTGCGGGGCCGCGTTGATTTGGCGGGCATGAAGCGCTTTGTCGCCTTGCTGGGCTTCGATCCGCGAAGCGTAGACTACCTGACCGGCCGCCCGATTCCGGAGGACCGCCGTGTCATTTCCACCGGCGGGCCTTTCCGGAGCTTGCGCGCCGCCTTGAGCGAGCAGGAACGCGAAGCCACCGGGCTCAAGCGGGTGCTCTTCCGTGCAGGGTGGAACCCGCAGGCCTTGATCGGCTCCGGCGCTTTGGTCTTGGCCTCTGGGCTGGGTATTCATGCGGTATTGGCCAAGAGTCAGAAGTTCGCATGGCTTCCCAAGCCAGCCCGCCAGATGCTGATGCTCGCTTGGTACGCTGACGGAGCGTTCTATCTGGGCAAGGGAATTGTTGATGCCGCGAAGGCCAAAAGAGATTTTTGAGCCATAACCGGCAGATTTTCATAGGGCACCGGCGGGGAGCAGCTCGATTGAGCTGTTCCCGCCGGTGCCCTATTGTGTTGAATGCACCCAAGCATCGCAAGCTGCGATAGTTCAGTTCTGGAAGTCGGTATCGCGGAATTCATGGGGCGGGATCTTGCCGGCCGCATGCTGTTCTTCTTCGGCCAGGCGCAATTCAACCCGGCGGATCTTCCCTGATATGGTCTTGGGCAGATCCGAGAATTCCAAGCGGCGAATCCGCTTGTACGGGGCCAGATGCTCACGGCAGAACCCGAGGATATCTTTCGCGGTGGCAGCGCTGGGCTCGTAGCCGGAAGCCAGGATGACAAAGGCCTTGGGCACCGAGAGCTTCAGCGGATCCGGTGAAGGGACGACAGCAACTTCGGCCACGGCGGGATGCTCCAAAACCACGGACTCCAGTTCAAAAGGACTGAGCTTGTAATCGCTGGATTTGAAGACATCGTCAGCCCGCCCGATGTAGGTCAGGATCCCTTCCTCATCGCGTTCGGCAATATCCCCGGTGTGGTAGAGCCCGTCGCGCATTGCTTCGCCGGTCTTCTCCTGATCATCAAAATAGCCCTTCATCAGGCCCACCGGACGTGGATCCAGGCGCAGGCAGATTTCGCCAACCTCGGCCAGCTGGCCGGTAGTTGGATTGCGCAGTTCGACATCATATCCAGGCATCGGGCGCCCCATGGCACCCACCTTGAGCGGCTCACCGGGTGAATTGGCGATTTGCACGGTGGTTTCGGTCTGCCCATAGCCGTCGCGGATCACCTGGCCCCACGCGTTGCGCACCTGGTCGATGACTTCGGCATTCAGCGGTTCGCCGGCCGAAACCAGTTTGCGCGGAGGATTTTCCAGTATGGCAAGTTCCGCCTGGATCAAATAGCGCCAGACGGTCGGCGGCGCGCAGAAGCTCGTGACGTTTTCCTTCTCCATCTGGCCCATCAGCGCCACCGGGTCGAAGCGGTCATAGTTGAAGACAAAGACGGTGGCCTCGGCGATCCACGGGCCAAAGAAATTCGACCAGGCGTGCTTGCCCCAGCCGGGGGAGGCGACGTTCAAATGAACGTCGCCGGGTTCCAGCCCAATCCAGAACATGGTTGCCAGATGGCCCACCGGATACGAGGTATGGGTGTGCTGCACGAGCTTGGGCTGGGAGGTGGTTCCGGAGGTGAAATACAGCAGCAAGTTCTCGTCGGCACGAGTTGGGGCATCCAGCGAGAACTCGATGGGTGCGCGATGCGAATCCTCGAAATGCAAGGTTCCAGCCTCGGGGACTCCGCCCACCTGCACGATGGTGCGGGACCCGGGAACTGCGTGGAGCTTTTCCAGCTGGCCGTGACCGGCGATGACCCATGAAGCGTTGCCGCGTTCGAACCGGTCAGCCAGATCCTCGCTGGTGGCCTGCGTGGTCGTAGGGATGATCACGGCGCCCAGCTTCATGCCGGCCAGCATCGTTTCCCACAGCGCCACCTCGTTGCCGAGCATCACAATGATCGCCTCGCCGCGCCGCAGCCCGTGATCGCTCAGCCAGCGGGCCACCTGGGTGGAGCGCGCGGAGAGCTCGGACCAGCTATATCGGGCGGTGCTGCCATCTGGTTCAGCCAGGATCAGCGCTGGTTCGCTGGCGCGCTGCGGATCCTTCGCAATGGCATCGAACCAGTCATAGGCGAAGTTGAAGTCGGTGAACTCCGGCCAGGCGAACTCGGCTCGGGCCCTGTGGTAGTCATCGCGGGCGTCCAAAAGCAGGTCGCGTGCGGCTCGGAACTTCTCGGTATTGCTCATCGCAGTCCTTTATGTCGGGGCGACATCGCCAGCAGCCGTCATTGTTCGTTGCCACTCAATATACGGTAGCGATCAGCAGGACGAGGCGCCGCCTGACCGTGTGCATGAGGCGGGATCCAGAGGCCTTGTTTCCCCTTGATGCCTCCTTGGCCAATCCAGCAGTGCGGCCCTTGATGCGCGGTGGGAGAAAGAATTGGACGGTAATGGCTGTGATGGTCTAGCGTCTGAAATATGCCAAAGGAACAAGGTCCCGCCAAGAAACAGAATCCGCTTCTTGTGCTGGGAAAAATCAGCGCCATCCTTGATTCCTTTTCCTTGCGCCAGCCGGTTCTGACCCTCTCTGATTTGCGCGAGGCCACCTCCATGCCGGCCTCCACGGTCCAGCGGCTGGTGGCCAACCTGGTGGAGCAGGGCTTCTTGGACCGCGAGGGGGATTGCTATCGCATTGGCATGAAGATGGCCTACTGGGCTGCCCCTGCCACGCGCGGCAAGGAAGTGCTCGACGTGATCAGCCCGCTGCTGGCAGAACTTCGGGATGGCACCGGGGAAACGGCCTGCCTTTTCCGTGCTGAAGCGGTGTACCGGGTCTGCGTTGGCATCGCCGAAACCCGCCACGTCCTGCGCCGGGAAATGCATCTGGGTGAGCTGGCGCCGCTGCATGCCGGCTCTGCCGGCCGTGTGCTGCTGGCCTGGAAGCCGGAGCTGATGCAGCGACTGGTTGAGGGCTCGCTGGAGTCCCTGACCTCCTCGACGATTACCGGCCTTGATGACTTGCAGGCGGCTGTGGAGGCGACCCGCGCTGATGGTTTTGCCATCACCATCGGAGAGCGTGAAAGCGGC
>Ga0302349_1001745_pt1 | contig 15548 bp, 15 predicted proteins | sample PhyAR1_FD_202176 | JGI IMG/M metagenome (GOLD analysis project Ga0302349, IMG submission 202176) | Leaf surface microbial communities from alfalfa plants in UC Gill Tract Community Farm, Albany, California, United States - DLSL A.R1... | ecosystem: Host-associated > Plants > Phyllosphere >...
CGGTCGCGGTATTTCTGGTGGTGGTGCTGGCACTGGGTTTCGGCCCGGCGGGCAAGCTGAAATTGGGGCCGGACGATGCCGAGCCGGACTTTCCCTATCTGTCGTGGCTGGCCATGTTGTTCGCGGCCGGGATGGGCATCGGGCTGATGTATTTCGCCGTCGCCGAACCGATCCAGCACTACATCTCACCGCCCGAAGCGCCCAGCGGCACCATCCTCGCCGCGCGCGAGGCGATGGCGATTACCTTCCATCATTATGGCGTCCATGCCTGGGCGATCTATGCGCTGGTCGGCCTGAGCCTGGCCTATTTCACCTATCGCAAGGACATGCCGCTCACCTTGCGGTCCGGCCTGTCGCCGATCCTGGGCAAGCGGATCGATGGCCCGCTGGGCGATGCGATCGACATCTTCGCCGTGTGCGGCACGGTGTTCGGCGTGTCGACGTCGCTGGGGTTCGGCGTGTCGCAGATGACGGCGGGGCTGGCCTATGAATATGGCATACCCGACACGACGACGATGAAGATCGCGGTGATCGTGGTGGTCATGGGGGCGGCCACCCTGTCGGTGCTGAGTGGAGCGGACCGCGGTATCCGCCGGTTGTCGGAACTGAACCTGACCGTCGCGGTCCTGCTGATGCTGTTCGTGATGGCGGTCGGCCCGACCCTGTTCCTGCTGCGCGCGCTGGTTCAGAATTTCGGCCTGTATCTTGACCATTTCGTCATGCGGACCTTTACCCTCTATGCGTATGAACCGCGGGCGTGGATGGCGGACTGGACGCTGTTCTACTGGGCGTGGTGGATCGCATGGTCGCCGTTCGTCGGCATGTTCATCGCCCGCATCTCGCGCGGGCGGACGATCCGCGAATTCGTCATCGGCGTGCTGTTCGTGCCGACCGCCTTCACCTTCCTGTGGATGACGGTGTTCGGCAATACCGCCATATCCCTCGATCTCGGCCCGGCTGCCGGTGGGATCGCCGATGCGGTGCAGGCGAATTTGTCGACCGCGCTGTTCAAGTTCCTGGAATATCTGCCCGCCGCCAGCGTCACCTCGACCCTGGCCATCGCGCTGGTCGCCATCTTCTTCGTCACATCCGCCGACTCGGGTGCGCTGGTGATCGATACGCTGGCGTCGGGTGGTGCGGAGGAAACGCCCCGCTGGCAGCGCATGTACTGGTGTGTGTTGCTGGGGGTGACCGCGACCCTGCTGCTGGTCGCGGGTGGATTGGGGGCGTTGCAGTCGGCGACCCTGCTCGCCGCCCTCCCCTTCTGCTTCATCATGCTGTTGCTGGCGGTCGGGCTGGTGCGCCAGACCAACGCCGATCTGGCGGGCGTGACGCTGCCCGGTGACGGCCCGGCGATCAGCGAGCGGATCAAGCGCCTGATCGTCCCCGCCCGCCGTACCGACATCCTGCGACAGATGGCGGACAATGGCGAACCCGCGCTCCGGTCGGTGCAAGAGGCGATGGAGAAGGAAGGCTGGGAGGCGAGCGAACTGGAACATCGCGAGGACCTGGTCGAACTCACCATCACCGCAGCGGATGGTCGACCGTTCGTTTATCGTTTGACTCCACGATCGCGTCCACTTGCCGCCTATACCGCGCTGGACGCATCGGAGGGGCGTCGCAGCCTGGCATGGATGCTCGCCGCGCAGACCAATGGTGAAGCGGGTTTTCGGGATATGACCGGCCGCACCGTCGGGCAGATCGCCCATGACGTGCTGACGCAGCTGGAGCGTTGGCGGCTTGCCGAGCCCAAAGTCGATCGGAAGGGAACCGTCCCCGATGGTCGAGCAGGGTTGTGAACCCTTCGCCCGTCATGCAATATCGCCTTCGGGTGTTCGCAGATCGCTGGTGCGGGCAGGTTCTAACGTTGGTCGGGCCGCCAACGCGGAATCCTCGCGCCCGGAGTATCGGCTTGTCCGAACGAACCTTCCTGCCTGAACCATGCTCATCTCCTGCAAGCCGGGACGGCTTGGGACGTATCGACAGGTGCCATGCGCGGCGTCCGCACGATATGATTCCACGGGTCGCATAAGGGGGACATGCGCTTGGCGTTGCTGACCCTCATTTCCATGCCGTTCATCGCGGTCATCCTGTTGATGGCGACCCGGCAATCGTCGCGGCAGGTCCATATGCTGATCGCTGGGACCGCCAGTGCGGGCGGCTTGGCCGTTCTGCTGTCGCAAGCGAATGCGGTGCTGTCCGGCCAGACGCCCACGATAAGCATGGCATGGCTGCCGACACTCGGTCTCGATTTCAGCCTATGGCTCGACCCGCTGGCGTTGCTGTTTGCGGGGTTGATTCTCGGCATCGGACTGCTCGTGATCGTGTATGCGCAAGGCTATCTGGCGAAGAACGAGCCGACGGCGCGGTTCCTGTCGTTCCTGATGCTGTTCCAGGGCGCGATGGTCGGGATTGCCCTGTCCGGCAATGTGCTGCTGATGTTGGTGTTCTGGGAGCTGACCAGCCTGGCGTCCTTCCTGCTGATCGGTTTCTGGCGCGACCGTGCCGACGCACGGCAGGGCGCGCGGATGGCGCTGACCATCACCGGCGGGGGCGGTCTGGCCTTGATCGCGGGCATGGTGCTTCTGGGCAAGGCGGCGGGCAGTTATGATCTGGCGACGATCCTGGCACGCGCCGATCTGGTGCAGGCCTCGCCGCTCTATCCCGCGATCCTGATCCTGATCCTGGCGGGGGCCTTCACCAAGTCGGCGCAGTTCCCGTTCCACTTCTGGCTGCCGCACGCGATGGCCGCGCCGACCCCGGTCAGCGCCTATCTCCATTCCGCGACGATGGTGAAGGCGGGTGTGTTCCTGCTCGCACGGCTCTGGCCGGTGCTGGCGGGAACCGATCTGTGGTTCGACATCGTCGCGTCGATCGGCTTGGTGACCATGGTGTTCGGCGCGGGCGTCGCGCTGTTTCGCCACGATCTGAAGGCGATCCTCGCCTATTCGACGATCAGCCAATTGGGGCTGATGGTGATGTTGCTGGGCTTTGGGACCGGCGCGGCGGTGACGGCGGCGGTCTTTCACATCCTCAACCACGCGGCCTTCAAGGCGACGCTGTTCATGCATGCGGGTATCGTCGACCATGAGACGGGCACGCGCGACATGCGGCGGCTGGGCGGTCTGGCGGCGATCATGCCGCTGACCGCGACGCTCGGCGTGCTGGCCGCCGCCGCGATGGCGGGCCTGCCGCCGCTCGGCGGGTTCATTTCCAAGGAGATGATGCTGGAGCAGAGCGCACACACCGTATGGGCGGGGCAGGCCTTGCTGGTGCCGGTGCTCGCGACCATCGCGGCGATGCTGTCGGCGGCCTATTCGCTGCGCTATGCGGTGGCGCTGCATTTCGGCGCGCGGCGGACCGGCGATGTCGCTGCCCCGCACGATCCGGGGGCCATGCTGCTGGGGCCACCCGCGATACTGGGTGCGGTCGCGCTGGCGCTCGGACTGTTGCCGATGACGCTGGCGGGGCCGCTGGTGGCCGCTGCCAGTGCCGCGGTGACGGGCGGCGCAGCGCCCGAACTGCATCTCGCATTATGGCATGGCGTCAATCCGGCGCTGCTGATGAGCGTGGGCGCGGTCGCGGTCGCGATACTGATCCTCTGGGCTTATCCGGCAGTGGCCAAAACGGTCGCCCGTATTCCGACGCCCGACGCCAAGCATCTGTTCGACCGAAGCCTGACGGCGATCGTCGAGGGGCTGCGCCATGTGTCCGGCGTGATCCATGTCGCGTCGCTGCAACGCTATCTGATGGTGTTGTTCGTCGTCGCGCTGGCGCTTGGCAGCGACGCCGCCTTCCGGTCCGGCATCGCTGCCGGGGAGCGGCCGACCACGCCTGCGTCGCTGCTGGCCATCGTCGCCTGGGCCGCGCTGGTCGTCGCGACGCTGGCGGTGGTGGCGGTCGACCGGCGGCGGTATCTGGCGCTGATCTTCATCAGCGTCATCGGCCTCGTCATGGCGCTGGCGTTCATCCACCTCTCCGCCCCCGATCTCGCGCTCACCCAGATTTCGGTCGAGGTGGTGACGATCCTGCTGATGCTGCTGGCGCTGCACCTGTTGCCGGGCAAACCGCCTCGCCTGTCGAAGATACCCCGACGGCTGCGCGACGGCGTGATCGCGGCGGCGGGCGGGCTGGGCACCGGCTGGCTTGCCTGGGCCATCATGACGCGGCCGGTGCGTGAGGGGATTTCGCGCTTCCACTGGGACAACAGCTATTCGGGCGGGGGCGGCACCAATGTCGTCAACGTCACGCTGGTCGACTTCCGCGCGTTCGACACCCTGGGGGAGATCACGGTCCTGGGCATTGCGGGCCTTGCCATCTTCGCCCTGCTCGAACCCGCGGCGCACGGTGTGGCCGGTCGACGACTGCGCGAATGGCGGTCGGGGGATCGTTTCTCGCCCGAGCGTCACCCGATGATGTTCGTCATGGCAACCCGGCTGCTCCTGCCGCTGGCATTGCTGGTCGGCATCTACATCTTCCTGCGCGGGCATAATCAGCCGGGCGGCGGCTTCATAGCGGCGCTGATCTTCTCCATCGCGATCCTGCTGCAATATCTGGCGTCCGGCTTCGACTGGACCGATGTCCGGCGGCGGATCGGCGAGCATCAGCTGATCGGGTTCGGCGTGCTGATCGCCGTGGCGACGGGGCTCGGCTCGCTGGTGTTCGGCGCGCCGTTCCTGACGAGCAGCTTCGGCTATGTCCATCTGCCGTTGATCGGCGAGTTCGAACTGGCGACGGCGATGCTGTTCGATCTGGGCGTCGCCTGCGTTGTCGTGGGCGCGGTGATGATGGCGCTGGAACAGCTCGCCCATGTCGCGCAGCGGGCGGCCAAGCATGATGGTGAGGACGCGGCATGAGCCTGGAGTTTCTGGTCGCGTCCGCCATCGGCGTACTGGTCGCCGGTGGCATCTACCTTTCCTTACGCGGGCGGACGTTTCAGGTCGTGCTGGGGCTGACCTTGCTGTCCTATGCGGTCAACCTGTTCCTGTTCGCGATCGGGCGGCTGATCGTCGATCGCCCGCCGCTCTATGCCAAGGGGGTGGCCGACCATGCCGATCCCCTGCCACAGGCGCTGGTCCTGACCGCGATCGTCATCACCTTCGGCATGACCGCGCTGACGGTGATCCTGTCGCTGCGCAGCTTCCTCGAAAGCGGATCGGATCAGGTCGACGGCCTGGCCGAACCGGAAACGGAGGGTGAGGCATGACGCTTGCCGACCATCTGCTGGTCGCACCGGTCGTCCTGCCGGCCGTGACCGCGCCGGTCGCCATGATGCTGATGCGACGTCATCGCCCCCTCGCGCTGGCCGTGTCGCTGGGCGGGGGGATGGCGATGCTGGTCGCGAGCATCGCGCTGTTCGTGATGGCGCAGGACGATGCGATCCGCAGCTATGCATTGGGTGCATGGCCTGCGCCGTTCGGCATCGTCCTGATGCTCGACCGGCTGGCCGCGACGATGCTGGTGCTGGCAGCCGTGCTGGGGATCGTCGTGCTGGTCCATGCCGTCGTCACCGGCGCGGACCAGCGCGGCTGGCATTTCCATCCGCTGTTCCATTTCCAGCTGATGGGACTGAACGGTGCGTTCCTGACCGGTGACCTGTTCAACCTGTTCGTCTTCTTCGAAGTGCTGCTGATCGCGTCCTATGGCTTGATGTTGCACGGGCAGGGCGCGCTGCGGCTGAAGGCGGGCGTGGCCTATGTCGTGGTCAATATCGTCGGGTCGGCGCTGTTCCTGATCGCGCTCGGGCTGCTCTACGGCCTGACGGGCACGCTCAACATGGCGGACCTGGCAGTGAAGGTCGCGGCACTGGGGGCGGGGGATCAGGGGCTGCTGCGCGTTGCCGGGCTGTTGTTGCTGACGGTGTTCGCGCTGAAGGCGGCGGTGGTGCCCATCCATCTCTGGCTGCCACGCACCTATGCCGCGACGATGCCGGTGGTCGCGGCGCTGTTCGCGATCATGACCAAGGTCGGCGTCTATGCGATGATCCGTACCGTGCCGCTGATCTTCGGGGCCAAGGCTGGTGCGGCGGCGTGGGTGCCCGCGCCCTATCTGCTCCCGGCGGCGATGCTCGGGGCGATCCTTGGCTTTGTCGGGGTGTTGGTGGCGCGCGGTATGCGCGAACAGGCGGCGTTCGCGGTGCTGGCGTCGACCGGCACGCTGTTGATGGCGGTATCGTTCTGGCAGGAGGCGACATTGGCCGCCGCGCTCTATTACCTGGTGCAGGCGACGCTGGCCGGGGCAGCATTGTTTCTCGTCGCCGATGTGACGATGCGGCGGCGGGGCCAATATGCCGATGCGATCGTCCCCAGCCCGCGCTTCGTCGGGCAGGATGGTGCGGGGCTGCTATACCTGATCGCCGCGATCGCGGCGGTCGGGCTGCCGCCACTGGCGGGTTTCGTCGGCAAGCTGCTGATCCTCGATGCCAGCTTTGCCCTGCCGGGTTGGCAAGCGGTCTGGACGACGATCCTCGTGACGACCCTGGTTGGCGTCATCGGCTTTTCGCGCGGCGGCTCGACCCTGTTCTGGAAGGAAGCCCCGCCAGCCACCGCCGCCATTGCAGGCGCCAGCCGGTCCCGCGCCGAGTTCGTGGCCCCGGTTGTTCTTCTCGCCCTGCTGACGGGGCTGACCGTCACGGCCGGTTGGGTGACGGCGCAGACGCGTGCGACGGCGGCGCAGATCATGGCGCCCGAACGCTATGTCGCGGCGATATTGGGGGCGACGCGATGAAGCGGCTGCTGCCCCATCCCGCGCTGTCGGCGATGCTGCTGATCGTCTGGCTGCTGATGGCGAACACCATTACCATGGGCGGCATCGTGCTGGGCGGTATCTTCGCGCTGATCCTGCCGAAATTCACCCAGCCATTCTGGCCCGACCGCCCCCGGATGCGCTTCGGTCGTGCTTTCATGGCCTATCTGGCGATCGTGGTCTTCGACATCGTCGTCGCCAATTTCCAGGTCGCGTGGCTGATCCTGTTCCGGCGCAATCGCGATCTGCGCGCCCGCTGGTTGATCGTGCCCATCGAGCTGACCACGCCGGAGGCGATCACGATGCTGGCTGGCACGATCAGCCTGACGCCGGGCACCGTGTCATCCGACGTGTCGGCGGACGGCCGTTACCTGCTGGTCCACGCCCTCGATGTCGCCGATGACGCCGCGGAGGTGGCCCGGATCAAGACGCGCTACCAGGCGCGCCTGCAACGGATCTTCGTATGATCGCCCTTGCGCTCCACATCGCCGCGGGCTGCATCGCGCTCGCCCTGCTGCTGAACCTCTGGCGGCTGCTGCGCGGACCGGCGCTCGGCGACCGGATCGTCGCGCTCGACACGATGGTCATCAACGCCATCGCCCTGATCGTGCTGATCGGCATGATCGGCGGCAACGACACCTATTTCGAGGCTGCGCTGCTGCTGGCCATGGTCGGGTTCGTCAGCACCATCGCCTATTGCAAGTTCATCCTGCGCGGGGACATCGTGGAATGAGCATCATCGCCGATATCGTCATCGTCGCCCTGCTGCTGCTGGGGGCGGGGTTCGCGCTGATCGGCAGTTGGGGGCTGGTCCGCCTGCCCACGACAATGGAGCGGCTGCACGGCCCGACCAAGGCGACCACGCTGGGGCTCGGCGCGCTGCTGATCGCTTCCGTGGTCTATTTCCAGGCACGGCTCGGCATCTGGACCGCGCATGAATTGCTGATCTCGCTGTTCCTGTTCATCACCGCGCCGATCTCGGCCAACATGATCGCCAAGGTCCATCTGCATCGGGCGCGAACGGGCGCCGCCAACGAACCGATCGGTATCGCCGGTCCGCCACCGCGGCCGGGCGGGAAGGGCGATTGGGCGACCTTCGAAGCGCCGAAGCGGGAAACCCCCGCATCGACCGCGAACAGCTGACGCTTGCATCGTGGACATCGGCCATCGGACACCGGATTACCATCTGTACCGCCGCAGCCGTACGCCGGTCTGGTTGGCGCTGTCGTGGCGGGCGCTGCTGGCGCTGGCGCTGATCGGCGTCGCACTGGCCGTCCACTGGTTCGATCGTGAAGGGCTGCGCCAATCGTCGGGTGAGCCGGTCACCTTTGCCGATATTCTCTACTTCACCATGATCACGGTCACGACCGTCGGCTATGGCGATATCGTGCCGGTCACTCAGCAATCGCGGATGTTCGACACCTTTGTCGTCACGCCGATCCGGTTGTTCGTGTGGCTCATCTTCCTGGGGACCGCCTATGACTTTCTGCTCAAGCGCGTGTGGGGACGGTGGCGCATGTCGGTGATCCAGCGCCAGTTGCGCGACCATGTCGTGATCGCGGGCTTCGGCAACAGCGGATCGGAAGCGGCCAGCGAACTGATCCGCCGGGGCGCGCACCCGGACACGATCGTCGTCATCGACGAAAGCCCCGCCGCCCTGCGCAACGCCGAAGCGCTCGACGTCGCCGTCATGGAAGGCAATGCCACGCGCGACGCGGCGTTACAGGCGGTTCGGGTCGGTACGGCCCGCGCGCTGATCGTGGCGGCGGGGCGCGACGACACGTCGATCCTGATCGTCCTGACGGCGCGCCGCATCGCACCGGCATTGCCGATCAGCGTGGTGATCCGGTCGCTCGACAACGAAGCCATCGCCCGGCAGGCTGGCGCCGATACCGTCATCAACCCGGCGAGCTTTGCCGGACTGCTGCTTGCCGGATCGACGCACGGCGTTCACCTGGCGGATTACATGGCCGATCTGGCGGCGACCGATGGCCGCGTCGCGCTGCGTGAGCGGTGCGTCACGGCGGAGGAGATCGGCATCCCGTTGCGCGCGATCACGACAGGGCTTGGCCATCGCATCTATCGCGGCGGCACCATGATCGGCTTCTGGGAGCCGGGGGCGAACCGCCTTGAAGCTGGCGACGTGATCCTCGAGGTCGTGCCCGCACCCGGGCAGGACACGGATGGCCCGGCATGATCGACTGGATGGCGGCCATCGACGCGCATCGTGCGGTGCTGGGGCTGCTATTCGTCGTCGCCCTGTTCGTCGCCTTCGCGCTCGAACGCTTTCCGCCTGTCACGATTGCGGTGGCGGGGGCCGCGCTGATGATCGCGCTGGGTTGGCTGACGCCGCCCCTCGTCACCGCCGCGTTCGCCAATTCGGCACCGATCACCATCGCGGCGTTCTTCATCCTGTCGGGCGCGTTGGTGCGGACCGGCACGATCGAAGCTCTCGCCAGCGTCATCGTTCGGCGAGCGGGCCACGCGCCCCGGCGAACCGTGGCCGAAATGCTGACCGGTGCGGCCATCGCGCCAGCCTTCATCAACAATACGCCGGTCGTCATGGTGCTGATCCCGCTGGTCCGGCGGCTGGCCCGGACCGTCGGCATTCCGGCGACCCGGCTGCTGATCCCGCTTTCGTACCTCTCGATCCTGGGTGGCACGCTGACCCTGGTCGGTACCTCGACCAACCTGCTGGTCGACGGCGTGGCAAAGGCGAACGGGCAGCCGGGGTTCGGCATTTTCGAGATTACCGCCGTTGGACTGGTGACCATGGCGGCGGGTGTGGCGACGATGCTGATCCTCGGTCCCCGGTTGCTGCCCGCCCGACCCGACAATGCCATCGCCGACCGGCACCAGCTGCCCTATCTCACCGAGATCGCGCTGCTGCCGGACGCACCATCCCAAAGTCTGCGCATGGCCGACCTGTCGTTCCTGCGGCGTGACGCGGTACGCCTGATCGCCGTCCGGCGCGGATCGCGGGTCGATCGCAACCCGGACCCCGACATGGTGCTGCTGCCCAGCGACTGGTTGATCGTCAGCGCGACGGCCGACGAACTCGACGATCTGGCGCGAAGCGAAACCTTTATGGTCGGTCTTCAGAATGTGGGGCGTCCCATCCGCCTGTCCGACGGCGCGCGTTCCGAGGATGTGCAACTCATCGGCCTGACGATCGGCCCGACGCATCCGGCGCTGGGCCGCGAGTTGCGCGATATTCCCTTTCTGTCGAACCTGCCGGCACGCGTTCTGGGGATCGGTCGGGCGCGGCATCTGCCAGGCCCCGACCTTGCCAGCGTCAGGCTGCGAGCGGCAGACAGCCTGCTGGTCGCGGCCGATACTACCGCCATGGCCGAATTGCGCGCCAACACCAATCTGATCGCGGAGGATACCAGCCATATTCGCCGCTTCCGTCGGCAGCGCGCACCCATTGCGATCGGCGTGTTGGTCGGCGTGATCGCGCTGGCTGCGCTGGGCATCCTGCCTACCGCGCTGCTGGGCATGATCGGCGTCGGTATCGTCCTCGTGACCCGGTGCGTCGATGCCGAAGAGGCATGGCGATCGATCGACGGCAGCGTGTTGGTCCTCATCTTCGCGATGCTCGGCATCGGCAGCGCGCTGGAGGCGATCGGGACCGTCGATCTGATCGTCGGTGCCATCTCTCCATGGCTGGCAACCCTGTCGCCACTCGGGGTGATCCTCGTCCTGTATTTCCTGACCTCCGCCCTGACCGAAACCGTCACGAACAACGCGGTTGCCGTCATCATGACGCCGGTCGCGATCGGGCTGGCGCAGGCGACCGGGCAAGATCCCCGCGCGCTCATCATCGCCGTGATGTTTGCGGCGTCGGCCAGTTTCGCGACGCCCGTCGGGTATCAGACGAATACGATGGTCTATGCAGCAGCCGATTATCGCTTTTCCGATTTTGTCAGGATCGGATTGCCGATGAATGTCTTTGTTGGTCTGTCCACCTGTTTGGCTATCAATTGTCTTGTATGACTTCGGTGCGTTCGAGCTCGCTTTGCAAGATGCTTTATCGATAAGGATAGGCTGTCTGTTGCACCATCATGGTTTATTAGAGCCAATTGCCGTCGCTGAGCCGCGTAAGGGGCGTGTGGTAACAGCTTGAGTAAAAGGAAAAATGATAGATGCGTCCGGTAATGTATTTTATCAATAAATTATAAAATTCTTTCTTATTCGATAGCGAAACGGTGCTCAGGGATAACGTGGGGTAAATATAAGGATCGACCAAGTGCAGCGGCGCCGCCATGATGATCATTCAATTCGCGACTTTTTCGTTCGCCAAGTTCGGCAAGCTGATCATCGAACAGCTAAGGGGCGGAGACCCGGTGCTGCGAAAAGCCTATGTCCGGTTGGTGATCGACACCGTCCGCGTGGATAACTATGCTATCGACATCCAACGCAGCAAAGCGGCGCTAGAAAGCGCCGTCGTGTGGGACGGCGATGCCGCCATATCCATGGTGCCCGGTTTTGACCGGAAGTGGTGCCCCACAGGAGACAAAACTGGGCACTCAGATCATTGGAAAATTTCGATCAGTCGCCGGTGATAGAGATGGACGAGGCCATGATCACGCTGTTTTAAAACTCCAGCCGGCGCTTAGTCCCTCGCGTCGCGCAACGCTTCCAACTCGGCCAGTTTGACGGGATCGTCAACTGCCAGTGCCTCTTCAAGATACAAGCTGTGGGCGATGTTGCGCACCACCTCCTGCGCTTCGCCACTGTATCCCTCCGCTATAATCGGAAACGCATCCACCAGCTTGCGAAGAAATCCTTTGTCCATCTCCTCGAGATGATCGGCGAGAGATTCAGTCATCTTCACGGCAGTGCCCAGATTGAGTTCCTCCTCGTCAGTCAACGTCAGGAACACGTAATACTCCGCGATCAAGCTCGCAACCTGCATAGCAATCATGGTTTGACTACCTTCACGCGGATATTGGTGACTTTCATCTTCTTGAATAGCTTCAGTGCCTTGGATTTTTGAGTAGGAGTAGGAACCTCCCATGTACCGATCAGGCGATGTTCTGCCAGCACCTCCGATTGTCGCAAGAGCTGGGCTCGGGCGTGGGGAGCATCGACCACCTTCCATTTCCGGTCGATCACGTAATCGCCCTGAATGCCGTCGAACTTGACTGGCCGCTTCGAACCGTCCGCCATAGTTCGCATCAACGTCGGCGCCCGACCGGGCTGGGCACCCGTCGCAGCGTCGTTGTAAGCCTTCCAGGGCTTTTGCGACTTGGTCGTCTCCGTTACCCAACCGATCTGCGGCGGATCATAGGTCGTGCGCGGCCTCGCCATGCGAAGTCGGCGCAATGCGGCCGCCTTCGAGAGTGCCGCCCCCGGCGCCGCTGCCAGTGCAACGTTCCCGGCAACTGTCCCCGTGACACGACCGATATCCCGCGCCGACGCGTTGGCGACGGCGCTTGCCGCACGCGAAGCCTGGATACGGGCGGGCGTATCCTCGGCAGCGATCGCAGCATCGATCATACCCGCGATACCGCGACCGGCGTTGAGAACGGTGGTCACCGGATTCGTCGTCAGCGCAGCGCGGACTCCTGCCACCGTTTCTGTCGCAACGTCGTAAAGTCCTTCGCCTATGCCACCGACGAATTCGGTGACAGGGTTCGGCTGGTTGCCGGGCCGCGATTCCTCAACGGGCTTGGGTTTTACTTTGGGCGACGCACGCCTCACCGGCCGCTGGCCATCCCCCGCCGCCGTTTCAGCACGTGACGTTCCCGCCTTTGGCAATGTCGAAGTCCTCGACTTGCTACGATCCCATAAAACAGGGGCGCCATCGGAACTGGTCGGAGCCCGGCGCTTCTCACTGCTAACCGCGTCGGTCCCGCTCGCACCATAATGGCGTCCCACGCCAGCAAAGGTGAACCGGCCGTCCTCTGGATCGTGCCACGGATTGAATTTGAGTTCGAGACCGTCAGGACTGAGCGCGGGCGGCAGCTTGCCGGTCCGCAGCCACCATGAAAAAGCGCTCGACCGCTTACCGTTGGAGGTTTCGATCATACTGCCCCCTTGCCATTGCAGGAAGAACATATAAGGAACATCTTGCAAAAAGTCAAGCCTGGGACGCGACAGCCCCGCGCGCTGGTGCCGGCCTTTGTCTTCTATGAGGTAGGATGTCACGAGGATGGTGCCCCACAGAGCTCGAAGGAGAGCACTCAGATCGTTGGGAAATTTCCCTGCCACGGCTTTAGAGGGTGGCAGCCTAACTCACAACCCAACGCCTCCGGCAGACCCGGCCCGGTTCATCGCCGTCCATCGCCTTATCAAAGGCAATCAGGCACGCTGGTATGAGCCTCTTGGCTTCTTTCCGATCTTTCGTGCCCAGCGACCGGACCCACTCGCGTTTCCCGCCAAACCGCTGCCTTTGGGCCAGCGGTATCGAACGCCGGAAATAGTAGGTGCCGCCATCACGCTTTAGGATGGTACGCGCTCATCCTTGCCTCGCTACGATTGTAGCAGACAGTCGTTACAAGCACTGATTTTCGTAAAATCCTAAGCCTTTTCATTGGCTTAGGGAGGTGTGGTGCCCCTCAAAGGCCGAAGATGGGCACTCACATCATTGGAGAATTTCAATCCGGCGCGGTTGACGATACGGTGAAATGCAGCGTGTAGATTTTCGCCTAAGGCTGACCCGGCGTTTTCGTCGAAAAGTAATCCGTGTGTGAGGAAATGTTCCTGTTCGTAAGGTTGCGGGTCATTTCTCAATGAAAATTCCAGCCCCCACCGGGTCAACGCCGGACGAAAATCAACACCACGACCAGCTCCGGACGCACCTCGCAGACTTCATGGCCGCCTATAACTTCGTTCGCCGGCTCAAGACGCTCAACGGGCTCACACCCTACGAATACATCACCAAGATCTGGACGTCAGAGCCAGACCGGTTCATCGTCAACCCGATCCACCAGATGCCGGAACTGAACAACTAACGGGTGAAGCAAGTATAAATTTTCTATATGTGGAACTAAATTTGCATAAGAATATTTATACTTGCCCCTAATAAATAAATTGCGATATCTTCCTAATATACGCCAGAAGTTTTTTAAAATAACTACTATATCATTTTTAGCGCAATGCCGAATTCTCGTTTTTCCAGCTTTCCGTCGCGATTCCGGTCAGCCATGTCAAAATGTTCGAGCAGGGCGTTTCCATCGGGAATCTCATTCCGCGTGATGAAACCATCCTTGTTCTTGTCATATTTCGCGAAGGCGGCGTCAAGGGCGCTGATTTTGTCGCTGGCGATGGCCGAAGCAGGTATCAGTGCCAAAGCGATCATAATAATACACTGAAATTTGTACATGGTGAAATTTCCTTTCGTGTTTATCAGAACCAGACGTTGATGCTAAAGACCAAACGGGTGTCGACGCTGGTATGACCGGCGCGACGCTGGTAATCGGCGGTACTGCCCAACGCTCTCTCGATACTGACCCCGACATAGGGGGCGACAACCCGCGTGATACGATAGCGCAGGCGCGTTCCGGCCTCGATCGCACTGGGGCCTGCACCCTGAAGGCGTTGCCGATCATCGCGTCCGTACGCACGAAGCTCCACCCCGGGTTGCAGGATCAATCGATTGGTCAGCAGGAGGTCATATTCAGCTTCGGCACGTACCATCGTCTGGCCGGTCGTGCTGAGATAGGCAGTGGCCGATACCTCGAACATGTAGGGAGCCAGCCCCTGAATACCGACCGCTGCCCAGGTCTGCTGATTCTTGCCCAGGCCAAAATCCTGCCGGATGCCGCCGACCACGTCCCACCAAGCGCCTTTGGCATGGCCATAGAGAAACTCGACGTTGCCGCTCGTCTTGCCGCTCTCCTTGGTTCCCGACGAACGAATCCAGAACCGCTGCACATCGCTGCCGGTCCAGGAGGTCAACTCCCACGCTGTCCCGATCTTGCCCTTGTCGTTCCAGATTTCGAGCCGATCGAAATTGATAAGAGTGATGTTCGGCAACCCATGTCCATGATCCGTCGCCAACACCGGAAAGGCTGCCGCCCGATCCGCAGCGGTCGGGACTGCAATCGGCGCTTTCGGTTCGATCGGTGCGTGCGCGACCGATCGCATGGCGACCGAAGCTGAGGGAACGGGTTCGCCCGGCGTCGCCATCGGCGGAACGACATGATCGTGATGCTGCGCCAGAGCGGGCAATGGCACCATGCCAAGCACCCCGGTGAGGAGCGGCAACCGCTTCATCGCCCTGCCTCCTCGACCACGACTTCGCGCATCATGCCGCCGTCCATGTGATAGAGCAGATGGCAGTGATAGGCCCAGCGGCCCAGCGCGTCGGCGGTGATACGACCGGATCGCCGCGACCCCGGGGCAATGTCGATCGTGTGCTTGCGGACTTGGAACGCGCCATGGTCGTCTTCCAGATCGGTCCACATGCCATGCAGATGGACCGGGTGGTGCATCATCGTGTCGTTCACCAGCACGACGCGCAGGCGTTCGCCATAATTGAACCGCAACGGTTTGGCGTCCATGAACGGTACGCCGTCGAACGCCCACCCAAACCGTTCCATATTGCCCGTCAGGTGCAGTTCGATGGTCCGGCCCGGCTCGCGGCCGTCGGGATCGCCGCCAAGGCTGTACAGATCGGCATAGGTCAAAACCTTGCGGTCGCTGTCCCGCAGACCGACGCCGGGATCGTCTAGCAGGCTGCTGAAAAAGGCCAGGGCACGGCGATGAAGGTGGTGTCATCACCATTGTCGTAGGCGATCTCTCCTTCGAGACTACCGTCGTCGCACAGGTCCGCCCAGCCGTTACCCTGGACGTGG
>Ga0302349_1001751_pt1 | contig 15461 bp, 12 predicted proteins | sample PhyAR1_FD_202176 | JGI IMG/M metagenome (GOLD analysis project Ga0302349, IMG submission 202176) | Leaf surface microbial communities from alfalfa plants in UC Gill Tract Community Farm, Albany, California, United States - DLSL A.R1... | ecosystem: Host-associated > Plants > Phyllosphere >...
CCCTGCGCTCGGCCTGGGCGTCGGTCAACTACCTCACGGCCCACGACGGCTTCACGCTCGCCGACCTCACCAGCTACGACGGCAAGCACAACGAGGCCAACGGGGAGGACGGCCGCGACGGCACCGAAGCCAACCGCTCCTGGAACCACGGGCACGAGGGCCCGGTGGACCCGGGCACGGCCGACGGCGCCCGCATCGCCGCGCAGCGCCGGCGCACCCGCCGCTCCATGCTCGCCACGCTCCTGCTGGCCAGCGGCACCCCGATGATCACCGCCGGGGACGAGCTCTCGCGCACGCAGCAGGGGAACAACAACGCCTACTGCCAGGACAACGAGATCTCCTGGGTCGACTGGTCCCTCGCCGAGGGCGAGGAGTCCTGCATCGGGACCGTGCGCGCATTGCTGGCCCTGCGCCGCGAGCACCCCCAGCTGCGCGCCCGCGCGTTCCCCCGCCCGGCCGATCCGGCGGACCTGCGCGAGGACCAGGTCGCCTGGTTCGGGCGCGAGGGCGAGGAGCTCAGCCACGAGGACTGGTTCGACCCCCGTCGCCACGTGCTGCAGATGCTGCGGCCCGGACCCCGGCACGTGCTCGTCGTGATCTCCGGCGCGGACCGCGACCTGGAGGTCACGCTGCCGGGCGCCCCCTGGCCCGCCGGGGCGCCGCGGATCGTGCTGGACACCTCCCGCGAGGACGGCGGCCCCGCCATCGATCCGATGTCTCGACCCGTCCGCGGGAAGGACGGCCGGGATCGGCTGCAGGTCCCGGCCCGCAGCGTCGTCGTGATCGTGATCGGCGACACATCGGGCGTCGCGGAGCGGCTACCCTGAGCCCAGGCGGCTCCCCCCGCCGGCACCCCGACCCGATCCGGCAGGAGTAGGCATGACCGCAGCGAGCGGCCCCACCGCATCGAAGTCCCCCGCACCTCCCTCCCCGCGTCCTGCTCCGCAGGGCCTGGACGCCGGCGTGGGCCGGATCCCGATCATGGCCGTGTCCCCGGTCGTGGACGGCGGGCGCTTCCCGGCATCGGCCGCGGAGGGCGAACGGGTGCCGCTGACCGTCAACGCCTTCCGCGAGGGCCACGACGCGATGGGCGTGCAGGTGCGCCTGCGGGACCCCGACGGCGCGGAGACGGTGCTGCCGCTGGAGCCGCTGAACCCCGGCCTGGACCTGTGGCGCGGGTACGCGATCCCCGACCGCCCCGGCCACTGGTCCTTCACCGTGGAGGCCTTCAGCGCCCCCTACGCCACCTGGGCCCACGTCGCCGAGGTGAAGATCCCCGCCGGCATCGACGTGGACCTCGTCTGCGCCGAGGGCGTGCAGGTGCTCGCCCCCGTGATCGAGGAGGCCGAGGCGGGCCTGCGTCCCGCCTCCGACGCGACCCTGGCGCGCGCGGCGATCGACGCCCTGCGCAGCCACGCGCTGGGCCCCGAGGGGCGCGTCGCCCCCGCCCTCGCCGCCGATCTCGCGGCCGTGCTGCACGAGCGCCCCCTGCGCGAGGGCGTCACCGCCGCGGGACCCTACCCGCTGGTGGTCCACCGCCGCCGGGCCCTGTTCGGCTCCTGGTACGAGTTCTTCCCCCGCTCCGAGGGCGCCCGCTTCGACCCCGAGCACGGCGGCTGGCGCTCGGGCACCTTCGCCACCGCCGCCCGGTCCCTGGATCGCATCGCCGCCATGGGATTCGACGTCGCCTACCTCACGCCCATCCATCCCATCGGCACCACCTTCCGCAAGGGCCGCAACAACACGCTCGAGGTGGCCGAGGGCGATCCGGGGTCCCCCTACGCCATCGGCTCCCCCGACGGCGGCCACGACGCGATCCACCCGGATCTCGGGACGATGGAGGACTTCGACGCCTTCGTCGGCCGGGCGAAGGAGCTGGGTCTCGAGGTCGCCCTGGACATCGCCCTGCAGTGCTCCCCCGACCACCCGTGGGTGGCCGAGCACCCGGAGTGGTTCGTGGTGCGTCCCGACGGCAGCATCGCCTACGCCGAGAACCCGCCCAAGAAGTACCAGGACATCTACCCCCTGAGCTTCGACACCGACTACGAGGGCCTGTACGCGGCGATCCGCGACATGCTCGAGCTGTGGGTGTCCCACGGGGTGACCCTGTTCCGCGTGGACAACCCCCACACCAAGCCGGTGCGCTTCTGGGAGGAGCTGCTCGCGGAGTTCGACGAGAAGCACCCGGAGGTGATCTTCCTGGCCGAGGCCTTCACCCGGCCCACCATGATGCACACCCTGGGCAAGGTCGGCTTCCACCAGTCCTACACCTACTTCACCTGGCGCCGCACCCCGGAGGAGCTGAGCGAGTACGCCCTCGAGCTGGCGGAGGCCGCGCACTACATGCGGCCCAGCTTCTGGCCCACCACCCACGACATCCTCACGCCCTTCATGAGCGGCGGCGGCGAGGCCGCCTTCCGCCTGCGGGCGATCCTCGCCGCGACGCTCTCGCCCACCTGGGGCATCTACTCGGGGTACGAGCTGGTCGAGGACGTCCCGCGGCCCGGGGCGCAGGAGCAGATCGACAACGAGAAGTACGAGTACAAGCCCCGCGACTACCTGGGAGCCCTGCGCTCCGGGCGGAGCCTCGAGCCGCTGCTGACGCGGCTGAACACGATCCGGCGCGAGCACCCCAGCCTGCAGACGCTCACGGACCTGACCGTCCATACGGCCGATGACCCGCAGGTGCTCGTCTTCTCCAAGCACCTGCCGGGCGAGGCCACCCCCAGCGGCGCCGCGGACACCGTGATCGTCGTGTCGCTGACCGAGCACGACCGCGACAGCGGGACCGTGGTCCACCTCGACCTCGAGGCCCTCGACGTCACCGGCCCGTTCGTGGTGGAGGACCTGCTCACCGGCGAGAGGTTCACCTGGGACGCCGATCCGTTCGTGATCCTCAGCGCCGGCTCCCGCCCCGCCCATGTGCTGCGCATCGTGCGCGAGCACGCCTGACCCCCGACCGCCCGAGGAGACCATCATGAGCGAGAACAGCAGCGGCACCGGCGCCCCCCAGCCGATGCCCGTGGGAACCCACGAGCTCGGCGCGACCGCCACCGGCTCCTACCACGACCCCCATTCGGTGCTCGGAGTGCACCACTACGACGGGGCCGTCACCGTCCGCACGCTCAAGCCGCTCGCGCACGCCGTCGCGGCGGTGCTCGAGGACGGCACCGCGGTGGACATGGTCCATGAGCACGACGGCATCTGGGTCGGCGTGATCGACCTCCCCGAGGTGCCGCGCTACCGGATCCGCGTCACCTGGGGCGAGGGCCAGGACCCGGTCGAGCTCGAGGAGCCCTACCGCTTCCTGCCGACCCTCGGCGAGCTGGACCTGCACCTGATCCGCGAGGGCCGGCACGAGGAGCTGTGGCGTGCGCTGGGCTCCCACGTGCAGGAGGTCGGCGGCGTGCCGGGCACCTCCTTCGCGGTCTGGGCGCCGAACGCCCGCGCCGTGCAGGTGATCGGAGAGTTCGACGGCTGGGACGGGCGCGGCCACGCGATGCGCTCGCTGGGGTCCTCCGGCGTCTGGGAGCTGTTCGTCCCCGGGGTCGGCGACGGCGCCGTCTACAAGTACCGGATCCTCGGCGAGGACTCCCAGTGGCGCGAGAAAGCCGATCCCATGGCCCGCCGCGCCGAGGTCCCGCCGGCGACCGGCTCGATCGTCACCAGCAGCTCCTTCGAATGGGACGACGACGCCTGGCTGGCCGCCCGGGCCCAGACCGACGCCCTGTCCGCCCCCATGTCCATCTACGAGGTCCACCTGCCCAGCTGGCGGCAGGGGCTGGGGTACGCCGAGCTCGCCACCGAGCTGGTCGACTACGTGGTGGAGATGGGCTTCACGCACGTGGAGTTCATGCCGCTGGCCGAGCACCCCTTCGGCGGCTCCTGGGGCTACCAGGTCACGGGCTACTACGCGCCCACCTCGCGCCTGGGCTCCCCCGACGAGCTGCGCGCGCTGATCGACGCCCTGCACCGGGCCGGGATCGGCGTGATCATGGACTGGGTCCCCGCGCACTTCCCCAAGGACGAGTTCGCCCTGGCCCGCTTCGACGGCCAGCCGCTGTACGAGCACGCCGACCCGCGCCTGGGCGAGCACCCCGACTGGGGCACCTACATCTTCGACCTGGGCCGCAACGAGGTGCGCAACTTCCTCGTCGCCAACGCCTGCTACTGGCTCGAGGAGTTCCACGTCGACGGCCTGCGCGTGGACGCCGTCGCCTCCATGCTCTACCTCGACTACTCGCGCGAGGAGGGGCAGTGGCTGCCCAACCGCCATGGCGGTCGCGAGAACCTCGAGGCGATCGCCTTCCTCCAGGAGACGAACGCGACGGCGTACAAGCGCGCCCCCGGCATCGTGATGATCGCCGAGGAGTCCACGTCCTTCCCCGGGGTCACCCGCCCCACCGACGCCGGCGGGCTCGGCTTCGGCTTCAAGTGGAACATGGGCTGGATGCACGACACCCTCGAGTACCTCGGCCTGGACCCGATCCACCGCCAGTACCACCACCACGACCTCACGTTCTCGCTGATCTACCAGTACTCCGAGAACTTCGTGCTGCCGATCTCCCATGACGAGGTCGTCCACGGCAAGGGCTCCCTGCTGCGCAAGGCGCCCGGCGACGACTGGCAGCAGGCCGCGAGCCTGCGCGCCTACCTCGCCTTCCAGTGGACGCACCCCGGCAAGCAGCTGCTGTTCATGGGCAGCGAGTTCGGCCAGGGCACCGAGTGGTCGGAGTCCTCGGGCCTGCCCTGGTGGCTGCTGGAGTACCCGCTGCACCGCGGCGCCCAGCAGCTCGTGCGGGACCTCAACCATCTGCTCCGGGAGCACCCGGCGCTGTACGAGCAGGACCAGGACCCGGCCGGCTTCGAGTGGCTGATCGGGGACGACGGCGCCCACAACACCGTCGCCTTCCTGCGCCGCGATGCGGCCGGGGACCCGGTCGTGGTGGTCGTGAACTTCTCCCCCTCCCCGTGGCACGAGTACCGGGTGCCGATGCCCGAGTCCGGCGGCTGGGTCGAGGTCCTCAACTCCGACGCCCCCGTCTACGGCGGCAGCGGGGTCGGGAACCTCGGCCGGGTGCGGGCCGAGAAGCTGCCGATGCACGGCCGCGAGGCCTCCGTGCGCCTGTCGGTGCCCCCGCTGGGCGCCGTCGTCCTCGCCCCCGAGCGCACCGTCCGCTGACCGCAGGGCCGGCGGCCCCTCCGCAGGGAGGGAGCCGCCGGCCCCGCGTCATCGGACCGGTCTCAGAACAGCAGGTTCGCCAGGCGCTTGCGGGCCGGCGGCACGCGCGGGTCCTCGGGGCCGGCGACCTCGAACAGCTCCAGCAGGCGGGCCCGCACGGCGTCCTTCGTCTCCGCGTCGGCACCGCGCAGCAGCTCGAGCAGACGCCCGAAGGCGTCCTCGACGTGGCCGCCGAGCATGTCCAGATCCGCCACGAGCAGCTGGGAGGCAAGATCCGCGCGATCCGCGGCGGCGGCGGCGCGCGCGGCGTTCAGGTCGACGCCCTGCGTGCGGCGCATGAGGCTGACCGTCGCCAGGCCCGCCTTCGCCTCGGCGTCGGCGGGGCTCTGGGAGAGCTGCTCCTCGTAGGCGGCGACGGCTCCGTCGAGGTCGCCGCGCTCGATCGCGTCGTACGCCGCCTGGATCAGCGGCGCGAGCGGCTCCTCCTCCGCCTCGGGCACGGAGCCTGCGGCGGAGACGTCCATCCCCTGCTGCTCGGCGACCTGGACGACCTGGTCGAGCAGAGGGGTGATCTCCTCCGCCGGGAGCACGGACTCGACGATCGGCTGCAGCTGCCCCTTGAGCAGCAGCAGCAGGGTGGGGAGCTGGCGCACGCGCAAGGCCTCGGCCACCCGCGGCTGGGCGTCCGCGTCGACCGTGGCCAGGCGCACCGCGCCGGACTTCGCGTCGACCGCCGCGCGCAGGGCAGCGAGGAAGTCCGCCGCCTGGGGCACGCGGGCGCTGGTCACCAGCAGCAGCGTCGCGACCTGCTGGGAGTCCTGGATGAGGTGCTCGAGCCCCTGCTCGGTGACGGCGACCTCGTGCTGGGCGGGCTCGCCGACGTGGGAGCTGGGAGCGGGATCGCGCAGCGCGGCGAGATCGGGGATGCCGTACGGATCGGTCATGGATGGTCCTCTCACGGAAGGTCGGTCGGGAGCATGCTGACGGGGATCAAGAGCCGGAGGCGCCCAGCAGCACGCGGCTCGCGCCGATCGGCTGGATCTGCTGGTCGGAGTCCGCCGGGGGGATGTACAGGGCCACCACCGAGCCGTACTCGCGCACGTAGCTCTTCGTGAACTCGGTGCGTCCCGCCAGGGTGGTGAACACGTTGTCCTCGGCGTAGGAGATCGTGGCGCCCTCCTTGACGCTCACGGTCCGGGTGGACAGGAGCGTCGCCATCACCACCGCACCGCCGTCATCGGTGCGCAGGCCGGCGAAGTCGCCCTCCTTGACCGTGTACTTCTCGTGGATCGTGGCCGCCTGGTCGCGCTCCACGTCCTTGTTCAGATCGGTGCGCTCGGCCTGGATCTGCTCATGGGCCTGGGTCTGGAAGGGGTTCTCGGCGAGGACGTCCTCGGCGTCGACGCCGTCCCCCGAGGAGAGCACCCCGGCGTACAGCGACAGCGCCTCGGCAGGCGTGAGCTTCAGCCCCTCGGCGTCCGGCGCCACGGGCTCGCTGCCGACGCTGTCCGCGGGCACCTTCGGCATCTCGACGTCCACGGCCTGCTGCGCCCAGCCCCAGGTGGTGTACGGCGACTGCGCATCGGCCTGCTGGAGGGCGAGGAAGAAGGGGATGCCCGAGGGGCCCGCATCGGGGACCAGCGCCATCGCGGTGCGCGGGAACTCCGTCGCGGTGGAGGTGAGCAGCACGATCGGCTCCTCGCCGGGGTAGGAGGCCAGCTGCTCGGCCCAGTCCGCGAAGGAGGCGATGATCTCGTAGGTGCGGGTGCGGAACTCGACCGCGGAGCCGACCACGCGCGGGGCGAGCAGCCCGGCGTCCTTCGCCGCATCCGCGGCGGTGACGGCGGCCGAGATCTCGGCGACCACGGGGGCCAGCTGCTCGGTGCTCGCGGCGGGCGTCGGCGAGGCGAGGGAGGGGCCCGTCGGCACCGCCGGCGGCGGGGCGACCTCGGAGCAGGCCGCCAGGACCGTGCCGGTCAGCAGGGCTCCGGCCCCGGCGAACAGGGACCGACGGGCCAGGACGGCGCGCGGCGCGGGGCGCGGGGACATGGGGCCTCCCGGGGCATGGAGCGGAGCGGCGGGACGGACGCTCATGAGCGTTCCTCCCCGCGGTGGGTGGGGCGGTGGGGCTCGTCCGATGCGGGCACCGGAGGGAGGGTGTCGGTGGGCTCCCCGGCGGGTGCGGCGTCCGGAGCGCTCACCGGCGCGTCACGGCCAGGCACCAGCGTCGGGGCCGCCGTCGTCGTCGACGGCGCGGCCGTGGGACCGGCCGCCGCCACGGCGGCCTCGGGACGGGCGGGAGGGAGGTCCTCGTCGCGGCGGCCGCTGCTGCGGAAGGCGAGCACGAACCAGATCAGGCCGATCACCGCCACCGTCGCCCCGCCGGCGTAGGCGTAGGGCACCCAGGCGTTGCTCGCCTCCACCGGCCAGGTGATGGAGATGCTCTGCGCACCCGGGGCGGTCCCGTCGGTCACCAGGAGGATCGCGCGGTACGGCTGCTCGGAGCCGGGAGCGGCCTCCTCCTGGCGGAAGGCCGCGATGTCGATGCTCGCCGGGCTCGGGGAGGTCTCGACCTGGCGCCAGAGGTCCGAGCCGGCCGGATCGCTCAGCGTCGTGCCGCCCTCGGGGTTGACGACCTCGGTGGAGAGCGTCTCCCAGCTGGGGACGCCCGTGACGCGGGTGTACCGGGTCTGCGCGAGGTAGGCGGCGATGTCGTCGTTGGCCGCGGTGATCACGGAGACGTCGGAGGCGGCGGTGATCTCCACCGTGCCCTCCTCCCCTCCGACGTACAGCACGCCCGGGTCGATGACGACCGCGGGTCCGGCATCGGCGAGGTCGACCACGGCGGTGTGCTCGGTCGAGGGCGCCCAGGTGGTCTCGCCCAGGCGGCCCAGGACGAGACCGGCCAGGCCCAGGACCACGAGGGCCGCGGCGAGGATCTTCTGCACGGCGGAGATCTCCTTCAAGGATGGGAACCACACCACGATACGAGCGCTCCCGCACGACCGGCACGGCGACGTGAGCGTTTCCACCTGGCGGCGGCGCCGACCGGCCCCCGGTCCGTCGGGGACGCCGCCGTCCCAGCCTATCGTCCCGGGGCCCGCGCGGCCTGACGTACGCTGTCGGGGTGCGTCTCGTGGTTGCTCATTGCTCTGTGGATTATGCGGGCCGGTTGACGGCCCACCTCCCTCTGGCCCCTCGCCTGCTGATCGTCAAGGCCGACGGCAGCGTGCTGGTGCATTCCGACGGCGGCAGCTACAAGCCGCTGAACTGGATGAGCCCGCCGTGCACCCTCCGGGTCGAGCGGAGATCGGACGAGGAGGCCGCGGCGGACGCCGACGGCTCCCCCTGGATCGAGCAGTGGGAGGTCACCCACACCAAGACGGGCGACACGCTGCGGGTGCGCCTGCACGAGGTGCTCGAGGACTCCTCGCACGAGCTGGGCGTGGACCCCGGGCTGCAGAAGGACGGCGTCGAGGCCCACCTGCAGGCCCTGCTGGCGCAGAACATCGACCATCTCGGGGCGGGCTGGACCCTGGTGCGGCGCGAGTACGCGACCGCCATCGGCCCCGTGGACATCCTGGCGCGCGACGCCGACGGCGCCAGCGTCGCGATCGAGATCAAGCGGCGGGGAGAGATCGACGGCGTCGAGCAGCTGACGCGCTATCTCGAGCTGCTCAACCGCGATCCGCTGCTCGCGCCGGTGCGCGGGATCTTCGCGGCGCAGGCGATCAAGCCGCAGGCCCGCGTCCTCGCCGCCGACCGCGGGATCGACTGCGTGACCCTGGACTACGACGCCCTGCGCGGCATCGACGACGTCGAGTCGCGGCTCTTCTGAGCCCCCGGCCCCGCCTGACCGCTCCCCGCCCGTCCGAGGAAGGACCGTCATGACCCAGCCCGCCGAGAGCTCCCCCTCCCCCGAGTCCGTCCTCGCCGTGGACACCGCCGTGCACGGCACCGCCGTGCTCGGGGACCGCGTCCTGCCCGGGGCGCTGGTCCTGCTGCAGGAGGGGCGGATCGTGTACGCCGGACCGGCCCACGGCGCGCCCGTGCACCGTGCGGCGCAGGAGGTGCGCCACGAGGGCCTGGTGCTCCCCGGGCTGGTCGACGTCCACGACCACGGCGGCGGCGGCGTCTCCTTCCCCGACTGCGAGGATCCCGAGCGCGCCCTGGTCGCGGTGCGCGAGCACCGCCGGCACGGCACCACCTCCCTGGTCGCCTCGCTGGTCACCGCCGATGCCGACACGCTGCGGCGGAGGGTCGCCCTGCTCGCGGGCCTCCATCGCGAGGGGGAGATCGCGGGCATCCACCTCGAGGGCCCCTTCATCTCCGTGGCCCGCAAGGGCGCGCAGAACCCCGCGCACATCGTCGCCGGGGACGCCGAGCTGGTGGCCGAGCTCTGCGAGATCGGCGCCGGAGCGGTCGCCACCATGACCCTCGCCCCCGAGGCCGAGGGCGCGGACGCCGTCCTCGAGGCCCTCGCCGCCGGCGGTGCGGTGCCCTCCCTCGGGCACACCGACGCCAGCAGCGAGATCATGACCCGCGGGATCGAGCAGGCCCGCCGGGCCCTGGAATCCGCGCGGGGTCGGTCCGCCCTGCCCAGCGCCACCCATCTGTTCAACGGCATGCGCCCGATCCACCACCGAGACCCGGGCCCGGCGCTCGCGGCGCTGGACGCCGCCGCCCGCGGGGAGCTGCTGGTCGAGGTCATCGCCGACGGGGTGCATCTGGACGCGCGGACCGTCGCGCACGTGTTCGCCATCGCCCGCCCGGGCTGCGTGCTGCTGGTCACCGACGCCATGGCGGCGGCCGGCATGGCCGACGGCGCCTATCACCTGGGCGCCCTCGACGTCACCGTCGCGGCCGGAGTGGCGACCCTCACCGAGGGCGGCAGCATCGCCGGGGGCACCGCCCATCTGATCGACGTGGTGCGCTGCGCCGTGCAGGAGGCCGGCGTGGACCTCGGCGCCGCGGTCGCGGCGGCCAGCACCACCCCGGCGCGCCTGCTCGGCGCGGAGGGGGAGATCGGCGTCCTCGCCGCCGGCGCGCGGGCCGACGTCCTGCTCGTCGATGAGGACCTGCAGGTCCAGCGGGTGCTGCGGGAGGGCGTCGACGTCCTCTGACCGCGGCCGGCGATCTCAGTCGGCGTCGCCGATGACCAGGCCCATCGGCGCGGACTCCAGCCAGGCGTTCAGCGCGGAGGCCGCCGAGCGGGACATGATCACCCGCACCCGGGCCCCGCGGCGCAGCGTCAGCTCCACCAGGACGTAGTCCTCGCCGCCGGGGGTCTTCTCCCCGATCACGCTGCGCTGCTCGCCGAGGATGTCGCAGCGGCCGATGCGCCGTTCGGGGCGGATGCGCCAGGACAGGGCGCGGAACCACTGCAGCTCCTGCGCGGTGAAGCGCATGAGCCCCTGCTGCCAGCCCTCGCGCCCCCGCACGCCGCGACGCCACAGCACGCAGTCGAACACGCCCCGCATGCGCGAGACGTGCACCTGGCGGGCGACCAGGGCGAGGGTCGCCAGGACGACGAGCGCCCCGATCACCAGGGCGATGATCGGGGCGCTCGTTCGCATCGACGTGTCCGGGACCGGATCAGCTCGCGCTGCGGGCGCGGGCGGCCTGATCCACGGCGATGGTGACGACGTCGGAGTCCATGGACACGAAGCCGCCCTGGACCTCGCGCTCGGTCACCGAGCCGTCCTCGGCGATGATCCGCACGTTCCCGCGATCGAGGATCGCGAGCGTGGGCTGCATGCGCGGGAGGATGCCGAAGGAGCCGTCGACCGCAGGCACGACGACCTGCGCCGCGGTGCCGGTCCAGACGGTCCGGTCCGAGGTGACGAAGGTGACCTCGAGCGAGCTCACTGGCCGAGCTCCTTCTGGATGCGGTGCCAGTTCTCCAGGACCATGTCGATGCCGCCGACGTTGAAGAACGCCTGCTCGGCGATGTGGTCGAACTCGCCGTCCACGATGCCCTTGAAGCCCTCGATGGTGTCGCGCAGGGCCACGTCCGAGCCGTCCACGTCCGTGAACTGCTTGGCCATGTGGGTGTTCTGCGAGAGGAACTGCTGGATGCGGCGGGCGCGCGCGACCGTGACCTTGTCCTCCTCGGAGAGCTCGTCCACGCCCAGCATCGCGATGATGTCCTGCAGCTCCTTGTTGCGCTGGAGGATCTGCTTCACGCGCAGGGCCGTGTCGTAGTGCTCCTGGCCCACGTAGTGGGGGTCCAGGATGCGCGAGGTCGACGCCAGCGGGTCGATCGCCGGGTACAGGCCGCGCGAGGCGATCTCACGGGAGAGCTCGGTCGTCGCGTCCAGGTGGGCGAAGGTCGTCGCCGGGGCCGGGTCGGTGTAGTCGTCGGCCGGCACGTAGATCGCCTGCATGGAGGTGATCGAGTGGCCGCGGGTCGAGGTGATGCGCTCCTGGAGCACACCCATCTCGTCGGCCAGGTTCGGCTGGTAGCCCACGGCGGAGGGCATGCGGCCCAGCAGCGTGGAGACCTCGGAGCCCGCCTGCGTGAAGCGGAAGATGTTGTCGATGAACAGCAGCACGTCCTGGCTCTGCACATCGCGGAAGTACTCCGCCATGGTCAGCGCCGAGAGCGCCACGCGCAGACGCGTGCCCGGCGGCTCGTCCATCTGGCCGAAGACCAGGGCGGTCTTCTCGATGACGCCGGACTCCGTCATCTCCTCGATGAGGTCCCAGCCCTCACGGGTCCGCTCGCCGACGCCGGCGAACACGGACACGCCGTCGTGGTTGTTGGCCACGCGGTAGATCATCTCCTGGATGAGCACCGTCTTGCCCACGCCCGCGCCGCCGAACAGGCCGATCTTCCCGCCCTGCACGTACGGGGTGAGGAGGTCGATCGACTTGATGCCGGTCTCGAACATCTGGGTCTTGGACTCCAGCTGGTCGAAGTTCGGCGCCTTGCGGTGGATGGGCCAGCGCTCGGTGACCTCGAGGGTCTTCCCCTCGGGGAGGTTCAGCGCATTGCCGACGGTGTCGAAGACGGTGCCGAGCGTGACGTCGCCGACCGGCACGGAGATCGGGGCGCCGGTGTCGGTCACGGCCTGGCCGCGCACGAGGCCGTCGGTCGGCTTCAGCGCCACGGCGCGGACCATGCCGTCGCCGAGGTGCTGCGCGGTCTCCAGGGTCAGCGTGGTGGGCTCGAGGCCCGCGCCGGTCGCCTCGATGACGGTGGTCAGCGCGTTGTACATCGCCGGGATGTTCCCGGGCGGGAACTCGATGTCGACGACGGCGCCGGTCACGCGCGCGACGCGGCCGGTCGCGGTGACGGTGTCGGGGGCAGTGGTGGTCATGTGCGTTCTCTCCAAAGGGTCGGGCCGGCGCTCAGGGCGCGGGGCGAGGTCTCAGCGCTCTGCGCGTCCTGATCCGGCGAGTGCGTCGGCGCCGCCGACGATCTCCGTGATCTCCTGGGTGATCTCCGCCTGTCGGGCGGAGTTCGCCAGACGGGTGAACTTCTCGATCTGGGTCTGGGCGTTGTCCGTCGCGGTCTTCATCGCGCGCTGACGGGAGGCGTGCTCGGAGGCGATGGACTGCATCAGCAGGTTCACGATCCGGGACTCCACGTAGCGCGGGATGAGCTCGTCCATGACCGAGGCGGCGTCGGGCGCGAACTCGTACAGCGGGAAGGTCTGCGCCTGCTCGCCGTGCCCCCCGTCGACCACTGCCATCGGCACCAGGCGGCTGACCCGGGCGACCTGCTGGAAGCGGCTGAGGAACCGGGTGCCCACGAGGTAGAGCTCGTCGACGTGGACGGCCGGGTCCTCGCTGAGCAGCGCCTCGGTGAGGGTCTGCGCGATCTCGTGCCCGAGCGCGCCGAGCTCCTCCTCCTTGTAGGGCGTCCAGGCCTGCTTGGGCGGACGGTTGCGGAACCGGTAGTAGGTCTCGCCCTTGCGGCCGACGACGTACAGGTCCACCGTCTTGCCCTCGTCGCGCAGCCGGTTGGACAGCTCCTCGGCCTCCCGGATCGCGTTGGGCGAGTAGGAGCCCGCCATGCCGCGGTCGGAGGTGATCAGGAGGACGGCCGCGCGGCCGGTCTCGCTGCGGTCCTGCTCCAGGAAGGGGTGCGCGAAGTCGGTCGAGTGCGCGCCGACCGCGCCGATGGCCTGGGTGATGGCTTCGGCGTAGGGGGTGGTGGCGAGCACGCGGGCGTGCGCCTTGGCGATGCGCGTCGCCGCGATCATCTCCTGGGCCTTGAAGATCTTCTTCATGCCCTGGGCGGAACGGATCCGCTTCTTGTACTCCCTCTGCTGGGCTCCCATGTCTCTCCTCGTACGGGGCGATGAACCGGCGTCCGCCGTGCCCGCCCGGTGGGGCGGGCACGGTGTTCGGATCAGCCGCGGACGATGCTCTCCTGGTCGATGTCCTCGTCGCCGAGGCGACCGTGCACGTCGGTGACCGGGTCCTTGCCCCGACCGGCGAGGAAGTCCTTCTTCGCGTCGGCCAGGAGGCGGGTGAGCTCCTCCTCGGTGGAGGACTCGAACTTGCCCGAGGTGCGGATGGCCTCGAGGACCCCGCCGGTGTGGCGCAGGTACTCGAGCAGGTGCGACTCGAAGTCGCGGACGTCCTCGACGTCGATGTCGTCGAACTTGCCGGTGGTGCCGGCCCAGATCGAGACGACCTCCTCCTCCATCGGGAACGGCGAGCTCTGGTTCTGCTTGAGCAGCTCCATCAGGCGGGCGCCGCGGTTCAGCTGCTGCTTCGAGGCGGCGTCCAGGTCCGAGGCGAACATCGCGAAGGCCTCGAGGTCGCGGTACTGCGCGAGCGAGATCTTCAGGGTGCCCGAGACGGACTTCATGGCCTTCGTCTGGGCGGAGCCGCCCACGCGGGACACCGAGATGCCGACGTCCACGGCCGGACGCTGGTTCGCGTTGAACAGGTCCGACTGCAGGAAGCACTGGCCGTCGGTGATGGAGATGACGTTGGTCGGGATGTACGCCGAGACGTCGTTGGCCTTGGTCTCGATGATCGGCAGGCCGGTCATCGAGCCGCCGCCCATCTCGTCGGACAGCTTCGCGCAGCGCTCCAGCAGACGGGAGTGCAGGTAGAAGACGTCACCGGGGTAGGCCTCGCGGCCCGGCGGGCGGCGCAGCAGCAGCGACACGGCGCGGTACGCCTCGGCCTGCTTGGACAGGTCGTCGAAGACGATGAGGACGTGCTTGCCCTCGTACATCCAGTGCTGGCCGATGGCCGAGCCCGCGTAGGGGGCGATGTACTTGAAGCCCGCCGGGTCGGAGGCCGGGGCCGCGACGATGGTGGTGTACTCCAGGGCGCCGGCCGCCTCGAGGGTCGAGCGCACCGAGGCGATGGTCGAGCCCTTCTGGCCGACCGCGACGTAGATGCAGCGCACCTGCTTGCTCGGGTCGCCGGACTCCCAGTTCGCCTTCTGGTTCAGGATCGCGTCCATGGCGATGGCGGTCTTGCCGGTCTGGCGGTCGCCGATGATCAGCTGGCGCTGGCCGCGGCCGATGGGCGTCATGGCGTCGATCGCCTTGATGCCGGTGGCCAGGGGCTCCTTGACGCTCTTGCGCTGCATGACGCCGGGCGCCTGCAGCTCGAGGGCGCGGCGGCCGGTGGACTCGATGGTGCCGAGGCCGTCGATGGGCGCGCCGGTCGGGTCGACCACGCGGCCGAGGAAGGCGTCGCCGACGGGGACGGAGAGGACCTCGCCGGTGCGACGGACCTCCTGGCCCTCCTCGATGCCGGCGAACTCGCCGAGCACGACGACGCCGATCTCGCGCAGGTCGAGGTTCAGCGCGAGGCCGAGGACGCCGTTCTCGAAACGGACGAGCTCGTTGGCCATGACGTTCGGCAGGCCCTCGACGCGGGCGATGCCGTCGGCCGACTCGGTGACGCGGCCGATCTCCTCGCGGTCGGTGGAGCCTGCCTGGTAGGTGGACACGGCGGTGTCCAGAGCATGCCGGATGTCCTCCGGGCGGATCGTGAGCTCAGCCATCGCGGTGCTTCGCTTCCTCTCGGTCATCCCGTCGCTGCGGGAGTTCTGGGTCGTGTGGTTCGAGGGTGCCTGGGCGGGAGCCGTCAGGACACCAGGTGTGCGCGGGCCTGGGCCAGGCGCGCGAGGACGGTCGCGTCGTACAGGTCGTCGCCCACGTGGACGCGCAGACCACCGACGACGTCCGCGGAGACCTCGAGGTTCATCTGCACCTCCCGGCCGTAGCTGCGGGCCAGGATCGCCCCGAGGCGGGAGACCTGCTGCTCGCTGAGCGGGCGGGAGCTCTCGACGACCGCCATG